>ERZ1740067.583-NODE-583-length-28840-cov-18.857391_pt1 | contig 28840 bp, 19 predicted proteins | sample MGYA00581736_ERZ1740067 | MGnify/ENA primary metagenome ERZ1740067 (study PRJEB43018, sample SAMN04849236) | marine metagenome | isolation source: floating plastic debris | place: Pacific Ocean | collected 2008-08-27 | study: EMG produced TPA metagenomics... | reverse complement strand
GTGCATAGGCAAGGGAACGATTGCGATGGAGGGCCCGCGACAGGGGCGATCGCCAAGGGGCTAAGGACGTCATAAATTAGCTGCCCGCAGATGTAACCGTAGGTTAAACGCTTTATGCCCTGTTGGCCGGCTCAGGGATACCGAGCATTTGGCTATTGCCCTGCCCTGGCTTCACCATGGGATAGCAATTTTCATCGCGTTTCACCAGAATATCCATCAGCACTGGACCGGGGTGCTCCATCATTTCCTGGTAAGCCGCCGCCAGCTCCTCCCGTCGGGTCACCAACATCCCCTTCATGCCGAAGGCCTCAGCCAGCTTTGTAAAGTTGGGCATGCCTTTTTCCATGTTGGAAGAAGAATAACGCTCACCGTAAAATGCCTCTTGCCATTGGCGTACCATTCCCTGCCAGCCGTTGTTGATGATGACAGTTTTAACGGGAATGTCATACTGCACCAGCGTTGCCAGCTCCTGCAGATTCATTTGGAAACTGGCGTCTCCGGCAATGCAAATCACCTCTTCTCCCGGCAATGCCACCTGGGCACCCATAGCGGCGGGCATGCCGTAGCCCATGGTGCCAAGGCCGGCACTGGACATCCACTGGCGAGGACCATTCTTCAAAAACTGCGCTGCCCACATCTGATGCTGCCCCACATCAGTGGTGTAATAGGCGTCGGGAGCGCTCTTCCACAGTTCGACGATCGCCTCTTGGGGACTGATTTCCTCTGAATCGCTAGGGGCCACCAGCGGGTAATCCACTTTCCACTGGTCAATGCGTGATCGCCAATCCGCCGTCCTTTTGTCCACCATCGGAATATTCAGCTCGTCAATGCGAGCCAACATACCGCTCAGCACCTTGCGCACATCGCCAACGATGGGCACGTCAGGAACGCGGTTTTTACCCACCTCCGCCGGGTCGATATCAATGTGAATCACCTTAGCTTTAGCGGCAAATTCATCCAGCTTGCCCGTTACCCGGTCGTCAAAACGGGCTCCAACGGCAATCAACAAATCACAATCGGTGACCGCAAAGTTGGCATAGGCGGTGCCATGCATGCCCAACATACCCACGGACAACGGGTGGCGCTCGTCAAAGATGCCTTTACCCATCAGCGTTGTGGTGACGGGAATTTGGAAATGCTCCGCCAGCTTTGATAGTTCATCGTGGGCTCCAGCGGCGATCGCCCCACCCCCCACGTAAAATAGGGGATTCCTACTGTCGCGAATTAAGTTTAAAGCCTGGGTGATTTGCCGATTATTCCCCTTCACCGTGGGCTTGTAGCCCGGCATTTTGATGGACTCCGGCTCCACCGGCAAGTAATCAAATTCTTCCAGCCCCACATCCTTGGGCACGTCGATTAGCACGGGTCCAGGACGACCGGTGGACGCAATATAAAACGCTTCCGCCACAATTCGCGCCATATCTGCCGGGTCGCGCACCACGTAGGAATGTTTAACCACCGGCAAGGTGATGCCCCAAATATCCGTTTCCTGGAACGCATCAGTTCCGATCATCGGGCGGGGTACCTGCCCCGTAATGGCTACCATGGGAATGGAATCCATATGGGCAGTGGCGATACCGGTTACCAAATTAGTAGCTCCTGGTCCCGAGGTGCCGAAGCACACCCCCACTTTGCCAGTGGCGCGGGCATATCCGTCCGCAGCATGGGAAGCTCCCTGCTCGTGGCGCACCAAAATATGCTGAATTTTGCCCTCGACTTCTGCTTTATAAAGCTCATCGTAAATGGGCAAAATTGCGCCGCCGGGATAGCCGAAAATATGGGTAACCCCATGGCGAATTAGGCTATCAATTAGAGCGTAACCACCGGTTTGGCAAGTTACTGGCACGACGGGGGAGTCAGCTTGGGATGCAGTTCGCGATCGCACGGGTTCTACCTCTCGGAATGTCCAGGGTAAGGGTGAAAGGGTTAAGGTGAAATTGTACTAAGTTCCGGCAGGGTTGATGCGATCCCTTTCAAGACATGATTCCCGTTGGCGCGATGCCGGATCACAAAATCGGTTGATGATGAAGAGTAAAAACAAAGCTGATCTTCGTCCAACCCATTGGCAACGCCAACAAACGGCGCCTAAATTTCTAGAATTAGTTTCGCTATTAAGTCCGCCAAAGTACCAAGGTTAAGACTTGGCATCTAATTAAGTACTGTTAAGTTAAATCCTAGTGTACCGATTGACGGAAATTATGACGGCTTTTGTTGAGATTTTTCGTGAATTGAGATGCGGGCTTTAACCGCATTCAGCAGATATCTCCGGATATCTCCCTAAATCCACCGCTTTTAAAATCCACAGGTTCAAGACCCACAGCTTTAAACTCTACAGGCTTAAGATCCACAGCTTTGGTGAATGGCTCCTTGGGCACAAAGGTAGGTGAGCTGCTGGGAGTCGAGATTTTTAACTTGGGTAAAGTCAACGCCACGCACCTGGGCAGAGGTACCACTGGGGGCTTTTTCCACAAACCCACTGCCGCTGTTGGGATTGGCAGGAAAAAGGGTGACATTCTGAAAATTCGCCCCGGAAAGCTGGGCACCCGTCAGGTCAGCACCGGTTAAGTTCGCGCCCGTTAGGTTTGCTTCCTGAAGCCAGGCGCTGGTTAGCTTTGCCCCCGCTAAATTGGTTTGGCTCAGGTCAATTTGGGTCAGGTCTGCTCGGTCTAGCTGCGATCGCGACAAATTAGCATCGCGCCAGCTACTTTGGCGTAAATTTGCGCCAGTAAATACGGCATCCTGTCCCTGGAAGCGGGCCCCTTTAACCCCCTGTAAATTGGCGTTTTGGAAATTAGCTTCCCCAAAGTTAGAACCGGTAAAGCTGGCTTGGAATAGTTGCGATCGCTCGAAAGTCGCCGACACGCCCTGGGCGCCGGAGAAATTCGCCCCCTCCAAATCCCCACCGGAAAAGTTTGCCCGATTCACGATAGCTCGCCCCAGATTTGTCCGTCGCAGGGTCACTCCTGACAAAAACGCCCCCGTCAAATCCGCCTCAGTGAGTCCAGATCCGCTTAAATCCGTTACCCAATCGTCGTAGGTGTCCATTTGGTCGTCATCGCCAGCGGTGCGAAAGCGCGCCCCCCGCAATTCTGCCCCCGTTAGCAGCACGCTACGCAGGTTTAACCCGGATAAATCCGCCCCACCCAACGCCAAACGAAACGGTAGTTGAGGATGGTTGGACTGGCTAAAATCCACCTTGCTAAGGTCAATGGTTTCGCTGCCAGGATTCGAAGTACTTGCGGACTCTAGACTGCGCGGTCCCAGGCGTAATAACTTTGCCAAAACCCGCTGGGAGGCACGAAAACGGCGGCGAGCCCCCAACTGTTCTGCAGTGTTGGTACCAACGCTGAGGGATTCTAGGTCAGTTTTCAAGGTGCGATTGAGATTGGCCAGGTAGGACAGCGCTTCGGGACCAGCAGCGCTTAAAGCCTGCTGCAGCGCCTCCACCAGTTTGGGATCCTCTTCCTGACCCAGCAGGTTAACCAGCAGCACAATGTCCGAGCGATCGCCTCGGATACTGCCCAGGGCCATAATTGCGCCGCGCCGTTCATCGGGGGCATTTTGGCTGTATTGCCCTACCAAATCTTTTAACAGCTGCTGTTCCTGTTCCCGCAGGGCATAGGTCAAGTTCTGCTGCTGCACATAAAGTTGCGTGCCTACAAAGGTACCCAGCACCAGCACCATACCGCCCACTACCGCCGTAACCACCGCCGCCCCCGGATATTCCCGCATTAACAGCCACAGCCCCCGGCGATCTTCCGTAGGCACTAACCCGTTCGACTGGGTCACTGGCTGGGACGGCGCAAACTCGGGATCAGTGGTGGAAGGCTTGGGCGGCGGCGATCCCGATAAAACGGCAATTTCTTCTGAATCGTGAATCCAGGTGCCTGCCAGAGAATCGCGCAATCCTCGTCCCCGCCGGTTCAGCAGCGCCGTTCCCCCTTCAACTACTAGAGTCAGCGCCGTCAATCCGGCCAACAACCCCACATCGGGAAAGGCACCGCCGTAGCGCCAAATGCCATAGGCGATCGCCCCGGGCACGCCCCAGCGTCCAACCCCTTCCCGCAGCAGCACCCGCACGATCCCCGGCGGTCGCCCGTCCACCTGGCTAAGGCGTACTCCAAACCACCGCTTCGGCGACGTTTGACCCCGCACTGCCAGTAAATAAAATTGCGCCGCCCCCAGGGTAAACGGACCCACCAATCCAATGGACCACAGCAAATTAGTCAGAGGCGCCACATTTAGCGTGCGTGACTGTTGGGGAAGGGCCAGGGCCTGAGCAGTGGATTCTTCGGCGATCGCCAACACCCCATTCAACGACACCGGCCGTCCCGTGTAGCGTTCATTAACGGCCTGCCCCACCGTCCAAGGCACCAGCGCCGTGATCCCCACCAGTCCCACTTCCACCGCCCAGGCACCTAGCCGTCGCAGCGCCAACGATTTTCGCGGAGGGCGCTGGGGCTGAGGAATAGACTGGGAACCAGGAGGGGGAGAGACGCTAACCATGACGAGGAAAAACAAGTTACCTCAGAGCGTAACAAGAGTTGCCCGACCCAGCCAACGGTTAGACGCCCTTTTCCTTGCCTTTTGGGACAATTGTTTGCCGCCATGACGTCGCCATAATGGAGCTGGACGATTTAGGGAAGGGGAATAAAACCAGGAACGGGACTATGGCGAAAGGGGACCAGATTTATGTGTGGCGATCGCTGGCGGGGCTAGAAGGAGTCTACGAGCACCACGGTATTGACTGTGGCGATCGCACGGTCATCCATTATTCCAAACGCGGCGAAACGCCTACCGTGACCCGCACCCATATCGATACGTTCGTGGGGGAAACGGATCGACCGGGGCGGGTACAGGTGAAACGCTACACCACCTGTTACATTCCTGAAACAGTGGTGCGCCGAGCCGAAAGCCGCCTGGGGGAACAACAGTACAACGTAATTTTCAACAATTGCGAACACTTCGCCACCTGGTGCAAAACCGGCGTTCACCGCAGCATTCAAATAAGTCCCCTCGCCAACCGTTTCGACCTGGGACTGTTGGATCAGGCTCTGGGAGCAGGTCCCAGCTTGGGCAACCTGCCGGGGAATAACCTTAGCCCCGTAGAAGCCTTAAACCGGGCATTGGACGATTTGGAACGCAGCTGGAATCGTCTTCAGCCCCAATACAAGGAGGCAAAGGAAGAATTTCAGCAGTGGGATCAGGTGGCTCAGGTGGCTATCCAGCGAGGGCGTGATGATTTGGCAAAGGGGGCGATCGCCAAAAAGCTGGCAGCGAAAAAGCGGTTGCAATCCTTTGGGGATCAGTTATCTCAGCTCGCAAAATTAACGGAGAAGCTAGTGGATCGGGGGCAGAACCTAGGGATTGATTTGCGATCGCGACGGTCTTATAGTTGACCCGTTCGTTCGCCAATTCGCCTTATATATGACTGCTATATGACTGCTTCTCCTCTGAAATACGCCATGGTTCATGAGTGGCTAACGCCCATGGCGACGGGGGGATCGGAGCTGGTAGTGGAGCAAATCTTGCAGCATATTGATGCAGATTTATTTGCCCTAATTGATTTTGAATCTAGCAATCCAGAAAGCTATCTTTACGGGCGAAAAATTGGCTCTACGTTTCTACAGAAACTGCCCGGCGCAAAACGGGGGGTGCAGAAGTATTTACCGCTTCTTCCTTTGGCGATCGAACAATTAGATATTCGCGACTACGACATTGTTTTATCTTCGTCCCATGCCGTAGCCAAAGGGGTTTTAACCCATGCCCAGCAAATGCACCTGTGCTATTGTCATGCCCCGATGCGCTACGCCTGGGACCTCACTCAAGATTATTTACATGCCAGTCGAGCTGGACGTGGACTGGCGGGAATGGTGACGCGATATATTCTTCATCGCCTACGTCAGTGGGATAGCCTGTCGGCAAATCGAGTGGATTATTTCATAGCCAATTCTTGCACCACAGCGCGACGTATTTGGCGGTGCTATCGACGGCGAGCAGAAGTTATTTATCCCCCCGTTAATACCCAGCGATTTGCAAAATCCTTGGATAAAGTTGCGCCGGAGAACAGCATCAAAAATCCTAAACATCAGGATTACTATCTGACCGTAACGCGCTTGGTTAGCTATAAAAAAGTGCCCATGATGGTGGAGGCATTTACCAAGCTGGGGCGACCTTTTGTGGTGATTGGCGGCGGTAAGGCTTTGGAAGACTTGCGAGCCCAAGCGGGTCCCAATGTCATCCTATTGGGAGAACAGCCGGACGCAGTGGTTGAACAATATATGTCCAACGCTAAAGCCTTTGTATATGGGGCTTTTGAAGATTTTGGTATTGCCCCTGTGGAAGCTCAGGCGGCGGGAATTCCGGTGATTGCCCTGAATGCGGGGGGCACTTCGGAAACGGTGCGAGATATTCGCCAGGATCCCCACCGGGGAACCGGTATTCATTTTCCCAACCAAACCGCCGAGGCGTTGATGGATGCGGTGGTGGAGTTCGAAGTCTGGGAAAGGAAGTTTAGCGCTGAGGCGATCGCCCGTCACGCCCAGAATTTCTCCCACGACGCCTTTGCCCTGCGCTACCTAAACTTTCTGAAATGGGCATGGGAAGATTGGAATCGTCGCGATCGCCAGGAATTTTCACCACCGGATTTAGGGCAGTGATTTATGGGGCAGTGACTTGAACGAACATGACTTACACGAAAACGACTTACACGAAAGAGTTGCTCGCAGCAAATCTGGTGAAATAAGCCCAGTGGACGATGCAATTAGTGACGCAGGATCCTGATTTGCCAATCTCAGGGATATAAAATGATAGGTGGCAAAAAACACGCAGCGGGAAAAACGCGCCACAGTTGCCACACACTGGTGTCCACGAGGTTACGTGGCAATAAAAAGCTTCAATCCAGAATCACAAGCTGCGTCCAGCCCCTTTTTTTTCATCTTCGTGCCACACTTGAGCAAATTCAATAGGACTGCCCGTGAGCGACCAACCCAAATCCGTCAATACACCTGCAGATTCTGACGCTAAACCGGAAAAGGAGCGCTCAGAAAACACCCTGGTTGAAGCTATTAAAACAGTTGGGCTCAGCGTGGTCCTTGCCCTTGGCATTCGCACCTACATCGCCGAAGCACGCTACATTCCGTCAGAATCGATGTTGCCTACGTTGGAGGTGAATGATCGCCTAATTGTTGAAAAATTGGGATATCGCTTCAGTTCCCCTAAGCGTGGTGACGTGGTGGTGTTTGAGCCGACCGATGAGCTGCGCGATCGCGACTTTAAGGACGCCATGATTAAGCGCGTTATTGGCTTGCCGGGGGAACGGGTGCAACTGCGGGACGGACGCATTTTTATTAACGGTCGTCCCTTAACGGAAGCCTACATTGGCGATGAGCGACACCTCACCCAGTCCATGGTGGCAGGCAAAAAAGCTGGGCGAAATATTTTGCCCCTAACCTTTGACTCCGGTGAGCAGCGCACGGAAGTAAACGTGTGTGGTTTGGATGAGAAGCCTTTTTTGACCGGACCAATCGTCGTTCCAGAGAATTCTTATTTAGTGCTTGGGGACAACCGTAACCGCAGCTATGACAGTCGCTGCTGGGGTGTGGTACCTGGGGATCGCATCATTGGCCAAGCCGTATGGCGTTTTTGGCCGTTAAATCGTTTAGGTGGCTTGGATTAGTTTCTTTTTTGTGGCTTTTTTATAGCTTCTGTAGCTTTCCTTAGGCGATGACCGACAATACACAGCTTCCTTTCCTTTCGGTAATTGCGCCTCTTTATAACGGCCGGGACGATTTACCTGATCTGTTGGCTTGTTTGGCGGCTCAAACTTACCCGAGCGATCGCCTGGAGTTCCTGCTAGTGGACAACAACAGCCAGGACAACACTTTTGAGATTTTGCAAACGGCCGTTCCCCAATTCAAATCCCAAGGGTTTACGTTGATCCCACTCCAGGAGCTGGATATTCAATCGTCCTACGCGGCGCGTAACTGTGGAATTGTCCAAGCAAAAGGGGAAATTTTCGCCTTTCTGGATGGTGACTGTCGCCCGGCGCCCCACTGGCTAGAAAATTTGGTTCAGCCATTTTTAACGGGGTCTGCCCCCAGCGCCGCTTCGTCAGACAAAACACTGGACAGCAATGAAATCGGGATGGTGGCCGGAGAAATCCAGGCGCTACCGGGAAATTCACGACTGGAGCGCTACGCGAATCGCCAAGATATCCTGTCCCAAAAACACACCCTCGCTAATTCGTTTTTCCCCTACGGTCAAACGGCCAACCTAGCGGTGCGGCGAATTGTTTTTGAAAAAATTGGACTGTTTCGCAGTTATCTAACCACCGGCGGCGACGCCGACATTTGCTGGCGAATGCAGCAACATACCCCCTACAAAATTGTGCTGGCTTCTGATGCGGTTGTGCGCCATCGTCACCGGGCAACCCTGGCTGACTTTCGCGGACAGTTTCGACGCTACGGCAAGTCCAACGCCTACCTTAATAAACTTCACGGTATTCCTTTAATGACGCCCTGGACCGCATCGGACTATGTGCGCCGTCCCTTGCGTTGGTTGCTCAGGGAGATTCCCATTGCGATCGCAAAACGATTTTTAGGGCGAGCCTCCTGGGGTGATCTAGACTTGGAAATGTTGGGAATGCCGCTGGAATTATTGGGAATGCGCTCACGCTACGCTGGTCAACAGTCTGCGCAGCTACCGAAGCGAGGGCATGAGATCCCTCCCTTTCCCAGCCCTTCTCCACAGGATCTAAGCCTCACCCAGCCCTAAGATGAAGGCGTTGAAATGGGTTAGGGCATATCTAGAGGCTGTGCCCAGTTAAGCTTCAACCCCAATAATAACCAGGGTTACAACCCCTAGCCTGTGTCATCAAAAGGGCGCGCACTCCCCACTGTGTAAAGCTTCTGGCGCCTAACTGAGCACACGCCCTAGATCTATTGCCGCATGGTTTCTGCCCCGTCGTAGGGGTTCGTCGCCTCTTATTTAAAGTTTGCTTGATATAAAGCTTGTTTGAGCATGTGCCTTTAACTTGACTGGTTTGGCGATTAGATTCGCCATGATTCACCCGTTTGGCACATACTTCGCGAATTGTTACAGAACAACTTTGTTTGATGACTATTATGACGTTCAGTTTCAGCGCCCTGTGAGCATAGAAATTCCAGGGAGACAATAGACGGACATAGCTGAGAAGGCATTGATTGGGATATTTCCCATTGTGGCAAGCCTAGGAAGCAGGGATTACGCTGCAGGAGGCGAAACCTATGCGCATGTTGAAAAAACGCCCATCACCCTCAGAGTTGGAAACTCGGGAGCGGATTTTGGGCGCTGCACAGAAGCTTTTCGCTCGCAAAGGTTACGACGCCACCACCACCAAAGATTTAGCCACCACCGCCAAAGTGGCAGAGGGCACCTTATTTCGCCATTTCAGCAATAAGAAAGCAATTTTGATTGAAGTGGCCACCCAAGGTTGGGTGGAAATTTTGACAGATTTGTTAATGGAATTGAGCGAAATGGCCAACTATCGGGCGATCGCTCCTTTGTTGCGTAAGCGTATGGGCAACCTGCGCAAAAACGGCGATATGATGCGGGTCTGCTTTATGGAAGCCCAGTTCCACCCCGAATTACAGGAGCGTATCCAAGGGGAAGTGATCGATAAGATGACCGATGTGGCGGAGGCATTTTTCCAAACGGCGATGGATCGCGGTGTTTATCGCAGAATGGATCCGCGGGTGGTAGCGCGGGTATTTCTAGGGATGTTCGCAATCGCCGGATTTAGTGAAACCACCATTATGAGCCAAGCCACATCGCCAAAGGAGTTGCAGTTGATGGCGGAGGGACTAGCCGATATTTTCCTAAATGGCGTCCTCGCCTCATCGGTTGATATACAAGCCAGTTGACATTCGAAAAACCCCAAAGCCCTATTGAACGGTGAGTGACTGTAAAGTCCACGCTTACTGCGGTGCACCCTACAAAATAGCGGCTACAAAATAACTTCTCTATATCAGGCGGGTTGATATTTAAACTGGGGCACCAGGTCCTAAAGCAACTAAAACCACCCACAAATCCACCAGCAGCAACAGTCCAGAAAATCCCAGCAAAATCAAATACATCCAGGGCTGGGCTAAGGGGATCACACCACGGGTGTCGATCCCCGTTTGTTTCTGAACCCGTTGCACCAGTTGGTTAAATCCCACCACCCGCATCGGCAACAGAAATCCTTCACCAGCTTTGCTCAAAAAATAGTAGACCAAGCCGCCCTGCCCAGTGCTGCGCGGTTTAAGGGCGACCACCTCTGCCCAGGGCAAGGTCCAGCCTCGCCTCAGTAACCAGCTAATCCACGGGGCGTAGGACACGGTAATTCCGATTGGATCCAACACGACTCGCTCTGATAACACGCCAGTGAGAGCGATCGCCCCCAGTCCCAGTCCAATCCATAGGGCAACGCTAGGCACAGGCGCATCAGTCGCTTCCGCCAAAAATGGAAGCGGGAAAGTGAGCGCAATGTACAAGATTAGTAAAGTCAGGCGAATCAACGGCGATATACGAAACACATCAATCTCGTTATCGTTTTGCTCGCCCATCGTCGCCCTCACCATTTTGTAAGTTGCGAATTTGTAAGTTGCGAAAAGACCACTGCGATTTGATCGCTACGCCTGTGCCTTTAAGCCTCAAACGGAACTCCAACAGTGTGATGAAATCCCACCAGCGCTTTATTCAACGTTATTGCCTCAGCGCTCCTCTCGCTGCCCAGACAAAGACAGTCAGCGCTGAAGCCAACACGGCTATTTAAAAAATGCGGATGAAAGGACTTGAACCTTCACGTCGCAAGGACACTAGAACCTAAATCTAGCGCGTCTACCAATTCCGCCACATCCGCTCGGGCAACATAATACCAGACTTCCAAAGATTTCGTCCCGAATTAGCTGAGTTTCGGAAAAAATTCCTGTTTTGGCGATCGCAAACAAGATTTCAGTTTGAAATAGCTACGTCAGGAAATCACGATGTATCACTGACCACAATTATCCGTGCCGCTTGGTAACATACATTTACTTTCCGTTATCAGGCTTTATTCTTTAATGCTGTCGCCATTTAAATTTTAAATCCAGAGTTGCACGAGATTCAGTCCCCATCGTCTTTGTCTAAAGGGTCCTGTCTTTTCCATCGTGTAAAACATCTGGAACTTAACTGATGGCACGCCCTGTTGACTGCATTTCCTGGTAACCCCAACCATTTCCTGGAGTGTTTATGCTGCGATTGGAGCATGTCAAAAAGATCTATCCTGCTGGCGAAATTCTGAGGGATGTTAGCTGGGAGCTAAAACCAGAAGAGCGCGTTGGCTTGGTGGGCGTTAATGGTGCTGGAAAGTCCACCCAGCTCAAGATTATTGCAGGGGAAATTGAACCCACTGCTGGACAGGTGATACGTCCGGCAGATTTAAAGATTTCCTACTTGAATCAGGAATTTGAAGTTGATCCCGGGCGTACGGTGCGCGAAGAACTGTGGAAAGCATTTAAGGCGGTCAACGAAGTTCAAGAAAAAATGGCGGCGCTCCAGGTGCGCATGGAAACCGCTGATCCCGACGAGCTGGATCAGGCGATCACTAAACTAGACCGACTGCAACGACGGTTTGAGGCGGAAGATGGTTATGCGTTGGAAGCGCGCATTGAGAAAATTTTGTCTGAGCTGGGCTTTGATCCCGACGATGGCGATCGCCTGGTGCGAGCGTTTAGCGGCGGCTGGCAAATGCGTATGGGACTGGGCAAAATTTTGCTCCAGGAGCCGGACGTGCTGCTGTTGGACGAGCCCACTAACCATTTAGATTTAGAAACAATTGAGTGGTTAGAAAACTATTTAAAAAGTTTGACAACGCCGATGGTGATTGTGTCCCACGATCGCCAATTTTTAGATCGCCTTTGCACCAAAATTGTGGAAACAGAGCGGGGGATCGCAACGGAATATTTGGGTAATTATTCTAACTATTTGTTGCAAAAAGAAGAGCAAGCGACGGCCCAGCTCAGTGCCTTTGAGCGGCAACAAAAGGAAATTGAAAAGCAGCAGGCTTTTGTGGAGCGGTTCCGCGCCAGTGCCACTCGCAGTACCCAAGCCAAAAGTCGAGAAAAACAGTTAGACAAGATTGATCGGATTGATGCGCCTACCGCATCGGTGCGCACTTTGAAATTTCAATTTCCCCCCGCTACTCGCAGCGGGCGAGAAGTGGTGCACGTGGAAGATTTGACCCATACCTACGGCGATAAGATTCTATTTTTAGGGGCAGAGCTGTTAGTTGAGCGAGGCGATCGCATTGTTTTCCTAGGACCTAATGGCTGTGGGAAATCAACACTGTTAAGAATGATTGCGGGGATCGAAACTCCCGACGACGGTCGTGCAGAAATTGGCAAGCATGGGGTTGAACCCAGTTATTTCGCCCAAAACCAAGCTGAAGCGATGGATTTAACCAAAACGGTTATTGACACTATTCAGGACGAGGTTCCAGACTGGGACCACGGCGAAGTTAGGGCTTTGCTAGGGCAATTTTTATTTAGCGGCGACACCGTATTTAAAAAGGTGGAAGCCCTAAGCGGAGGGGAAAAGGCCCGTTTGGCCCTCGCCAAAATGTTAGTGCGCCCCGCCAATTTACTGATCCTTGACGAGCCTACAAACCACTTAGATATCCCAGCGAAAGAAATGCTGGAGGATGCAATCAGAAACTATGAAGGAACGGTTTTAGTGGTGTCCCACGACCGGTTCTTTATCTCTCGTATTGCCAACAAAGTTGTCGAGCTAAAGGATGGTGAACTGCACCTTTATCGCGGCGATTATCAGTACTATCAAGACAAAATTGTGGAGAAGGAAAGACAGGTTGCCCTGGCAGCTTCAGAAGCAGAAAAAGCGGCGAAGGCAGAGCGTAAACGAGCCAAGCAACGGGAAAAGCAAAAGGCGAAGAAAGCTGCCAAGTCCAGCTAGGTTTCCTACACTTTTTCTCGGATTTGCCTAAAGATTTTTCCCAAATTATTTCGAGTTAATCACCTTAATTCCCTACCTCGGTGCTATTATTTCGGCAACATTAAAAAATGATGAAAAAGCGACGTAATATGGCGGAGTCTCCTGTTTCTCCCGTTGTTCTGGCAATTCTCGATGGCTGGGGCTATAGCGAAAAGCGTGATGGCAATGCAATTTCTATTGCTAATACGCCAGTATTTGACAGTTTGTGGGAGGTCTACCCACACACGTTGATTCAGGCTTCCGGCAAGGCTGTGGGATTACCAGAGGGGCAGATGGGTAACTCTGAGGTGGGGCACCTGAATATTGGCGCTGGACGCGTGGTTCCCCAGGAGTTGGTCAGAATTTCTGATGCGGTAGAAGATGGAACGATTCTTGAAAATGCGGCGCTAGTGAAATGCTGCGAGAACGTTAAAGCTTCCGGCAGCAGGCTTCATCTGGTGGGTCTGTGTTCGGACGGCGGCGTCCACTCCCATATCGACCATATTGTAGGACTGCTGGTGTTGGCCAAACAGCAGGGGATCGAGGAGGTGTGCATTCACGCTATTACCGATGGTCGCGATACGCCGCCGCGCAGTGCGATCGCCTACCTAGAGACGCTACAACAGCATTGTGATGAGGTGGGGATCGGTCAAATTGTGACCATTTCCGGACGTTACTTTGCAATGGATCGGGATCAGCGCTGGGAGCGAGTTCAGCCTGCATATAAGATCATGACCGAGCCGGGATCGGGGGATGGGCGATCGCCTCGGGAGGTAATGGAAAGTTGTTACGCCGAGGACACGACGGACGAGTTTGTGATCCCCGTTCGCATCGCACCGGGAGCCATCGAGGCAAACGACGGTGTGATTTGCTTTAATTTCCGACCAGATCGCGTAAGACAAATTTGTAAGGCGTTTGTGGGGGAAGACTTTGATGGCTTTGAGCGATCGCTGATCACACCTCTGAGCTTTGTAACTTTTACTCAGTACGACCCCACTCTGTCGGTGGCGGTGGCTTTTGAGCCAGAGAGCCTCAATAATATTTTGGGTGAGGTAATTTCTAGCCACGGTTTGCGTCAGCTTCGTACGGCGGAGACTGAGAAGTATGCCCACGTAACGTATTTCTTTAACGGCGGTTTAGAGGAGAACTTTGAAGGGGAGGATCGCCGCCTGGTCAGCAGCCCACCGGTTTCCACCTACGATCACGAGCCGGCGATGTCGGCGAATCAGGTAACCAAGGTGGTGGTTGATGCCATTGAGCAGCAGTGTTATTCGCTGATTGTGGTGAACTACGCTAACCCGGATATGGTGGGGCACACGGGACGGATGGACGCTACGATTCAGGCGATCGAAACGGTGGATCGCTGCATTGGTGAGGTGTTGTCGGCTGCTAGTAAAGCAGGGGGCACGGTGCTGGTGACGGCGGATCATGGCAACGCTGAGAAGATGGATGATGGTGACGGCAACCCTTGGACCGCTCACACTACTAATCTGGTGCCCTTTTTGGTAATTGAAGGGGAAAAGCGCAAAATTCCAGGGCATGGCACCAACGTCAGCCTGCGTGAAGATGGTTGCTTAGCAGACATTGCACCGACCATTTTGGATATCTTGCAGTTGCCACAGCCTGTGGAAATGACGGGTAAGTCAATGATTGAGCCGGCGAAGTATCAGCCAAAGCTGAATCGCACCCCGGTTAGCGTTTCTCTTTAGTTTGCATGGCTAGAGTCTGAGATTACATAAATCGTAAAAGCAAAAAACAATCGCCCCACCAATTTAATTGGTCGGGGCGATTTGTTTTAAAGCCTCAAATGATAGCCACGCCTTTATTGCAACTGCTCTAGGCGATCGCGCAAAAGCTGCTCCTGGGTTTCCACCTCTGCCAGTTCATCGCGCACTGCTTGCACCACTTCGGCGGGGGCATTGTCAACAAATTTGGCATTACCCAAACGACCGGATAGGGACGCCACCTGCTTTTCCACCTTCCCTAGCTTTCGTTCAACTTTCTCCCGTAGCGCTGCCATGTCCACAACGCCGTCTAGGGGCATCAACACTTGGGTGGTGCCCACAACGCCGGTCATGGATCGCTCGGCATCAATATCAATGGAGGCAACTTCCGGCTCTAGTTCGGCGCTTGGCATATCCACGGGTAATTCTAGGGGGACCGCACCGGTTGCAGGCAACTGTAACGGCTCCGCACTTGCCGCCAATTTCAGCGGATTCCAACTTCCAATGGCGTCTTCCTTAACCTGCTTCAGGTTTTCCGCCAAAGCTTTTCGATCCTCAGAGAACAGTAAATTATTGGCAGCGAACCAAACGGTCCAGGCAAAGCCCACTAGCTCGAAAAACTGTGGCAACAAAATAAAATCGTCCACCACATCCAAAACTGCGCCAACGGTTTTTAGCGCTAAGAACACCACAAAAACTGTCGCCAATAAAACAACGGTTGTTTGTTGCTTGTCCTCATCAAATTCAAATCCTCCGGTGGACTCAGATGGGGACTTGGACGGGGATTTGCCAGAGGCTTTTGTTGCAGGGGGGGGGGCGATCGCCACTTTAGGACCGCGCACTTCCAGCTTTTCCACCTTTGCCAAATTGCAAATATAAGCCTCAGCACTTTGCAGAATTTTCTGCTCTTCGATGGTTTCGCTAGCTAATACGATGGGCACCTTAGCGCTGGGCTTGATTTCTGCCTCCGCCCGCAAATTACGAATGGTGCGGACCGCGCCAAAGATCAACGTAAATTGCTCGCCCAGCCCCGCATTGATCGCCTTGGGATCAGACTCAGGGTAGGGTTGCAGCGCGAGCAATGTGTCCTTATCTTCCTGATGCAAACCGTGCCACAGCTCTTCGGTGACGTGGGGCATAAAGGGATGGAGCAGTTTCAAGATGCCGTCAAGCACATATGCCAGAACCTGCTGGGCAGTCTTTTTGGCAGTGGCATCGTCCCCATTCAGACGTGGTTTAACCAGTTCGATATACCAGTCACAGAAGTCGCCCCAAATAAATTCGTACAGCCCTTTTGCAGCTTCGCCAAAGCCGTATTTGTTCAGATAGTCGCGGGTTTGGGCGATCGCCAAATTATACCGAGATAAAATCCAGCGGTCCGCCAATTCCAGCTTTGAACTGTCAGGATCGCCAAGCTGTTTTGGCGTTTGTCCCTCCAAATTCATCAGAACAAATCGGGACGCATTCCAAAGTTTATTGGCGAAGTTTCGCGACGATTCTACGGAGCTGGACTCGTCGGTTTTCCGGTTGTAATCGAGGCGAATATCTTGACCTGCGCCCGCCACTTCTCGAATTAGGGTATACCGCGTTGCATCGGTGCCGTACTTATCAATTAGCACCAGGGGATCAATGCCATTGTTGGCGGACTTGGACATTTTTTTGTTATTTTCATCCCGCACCAAGCCGTGAATATAAACGGTTTTAAAGGGCATTTGATCGGTGAAATAGCCCGCCATAATGGTCATGCGAGCTACCCAGAAAAAGATGATGTCGAAGCCGGTAATTAGGGTGCTGGTGGGATAGTACCGCTGGAAATCTGCCGCTGAGGTGTCGGGCCAGCCCATCGTTGAGAAGGGCCATAAACCGGAGGAAAACCAGGTATCCAGCACGTCAGGATCCCGCTCCAGCACTACATCTGCGCCGAACTGGGCGATCGCCTTTTCCCGCGCCTCGTCCTCATCCATCGCCACCACAAAGGGCGTATCATCTTGAATTTCGCCGTTGGTTTCGCTCACCGCATACCACGCCGGAATTTGGTGCCCCCACCACAGTTGGCGGGAAATGCACCAATCCTTTAGCTTCACCAGCCAATCGCGATACACCTTGGTCCACCGCTCCGGCACAAATACCGGCTCGGCTCGCTGATCCAACGCCGCCAATGCCTTATCCGCCAGGGGGCGCACTTTGACAAACCATTGGGAGGACAGCAGCGGTTCAATGGGCACCTTGCCGCGATCACTATAGGGCACCGAGTGGCGATAGTCCTCCACCAACATCAGGCAGCCCAGCTCTTCCAGCTTGGCGACCACCCGTTTCCGGGCCACGAATCGATCCAGCCCGGCAAACTCGCCCCCATTTTCATTGAGGGTGCCGTCCCGATTCAACAAATTAATTTGGGGCAATCGGTGGCGTTTACCCATTTCAAAATCATTGGGATCGTGAGCTGGCGTAATTTTCACGCAGCCAGAGCCAAACTCAGGATCCACATACTCATCAGCAATAATAGGAATTTCCCGCCCCACAATGGGCAGCGTCACCATAGCTCCAACCATGCCGCTGTAGCGCGGGTCGCTGGGGTTCACCGCCACTGCCGTATCCCCCAGCATCGTCTCCGGGCGGGTGGTGGCCACATCCACAAAGCCCGTGCCGTCCGTTAAGAGATAGCGGAAATGCCACAATTTACCGTCAACTTCCTTATTTTCCACCTCCAAATCAGCCACGGCGGACTGGGATTTGGGGCACCAGTTCACCATATATTTGCCGCGATAAATCAGCCCGTCGTCATAGAGCTTCGTAAATGCCGTCAGCACGGCTTTGGACAACCCTTCGTCCATGGTGAACCGTTCCCGGCTCCAGTCGGCGGACACTCCTAAGCTACGGAGCTGCCCGGCGATCGCCCCGCCTGACTCCGCCTTCCAGTTCCATGCCCGCTCTAGAAAAGCTTCGCGCCCAATCTCTTCGCGCTTTGTTCCTTCCGCCTCAAGCTGCTTATCCAAAATTGCGTGCACGGCAATGCTGGCGTGGTCCGTACCCGGCAGCCACAGGGTATTTTTGCCCGCCATCCGCTGGTAGCGCACCAGGGTATCAATCAGCGCCTCCTCAAAGGCGTGCCCCATATGCAGTCGCCCGGTGACGTTAGGCGGCGGAATCACCAAACAAAACGGATCCCCTTCCGCTTCGGGATTTGCCTTAAATGCCTCAGTTGCTTCCCACACCTCTTGCCACTTTGCCTCGGCAAATTTCGGGTCGTATTTAGTGGGCAAACTGTCTAAGGAAGCAACCATGTTTCTATCGCCAGGGTTTAATGCTGAGATTAGCGCTGAGAATTCTTAAGAATATCGTCATTTTGCCATAGGGATCGCCCTAACACCGCCCGACACGTGCCTCCGCCGAAAACTCTACCTACGGCAGCAGGGTAAAACTTTCGCAGTGCACCGGGCGCACAATGGTGAAATCCCGACGATCTAGAGTTAGAACCGTTTCAATTTGATAGTGTTCGGCGATCGCCATCACGCAAGCATCCACAAAATCAATGCGAGTATCAGCGTAAATGTGCAGCAGCTCCGCCACTCGAGCAGCAATAGAAGGCTCCATATGTACCAACTTAAACTTACTGCTGGGAATGTCTTTTAAAAATTGCAGAAATGCAGATCGCACCCCTGGATTGGTAGCAAAGTAAGAAATTTCGGTTAAGGCTGGCTGGGGAAGCAAGATCTCATCCCAGCGTAAATATTGTTGAATGGAGGCGCTGTGGTGCTTGTCGTCGGCGTTGAAGAGAGCAACGACAAAACCGGTATCACTAACAACTACTGGTCGGGACATTTAGCATTGGAACGATCGGCGCTGGAATTAATGGCGCGGCTGGAGCTGGCGGTGCGGATACGACGGAACTTTTCTTCCATCCCCTCAGCCACAATTTCTTTATATCGAACGGACAAATCGGGCGGTCCTGAAATCATGCCTACAAAGGCAGGTAATTGAGATGAATTTGGCGTTTTGTCCGCCGTGTCCGGCTTTTCTTCGTAAAGGGTGGCAATGGCTTGGCGAACGTTTTGATATTGATCTCGCAAATACCGAAACGCCAGCATTAAGACTGGTGGATGTTCTTTCGCCTCTCGCAGCGCTTCCAGATTTTTCAGCACCTCTAGCAACTGCTGATGGTCTTCCCTAACCTGCTGAATCAGTTGATCCAGTTCCTCGCATTCTAAATTTTTGCCATCCAGCTCCCTGCGATCCAAACTCTGATGGTCTAAATCATTGTGACGATTGGTGGAGCTGATATTAATGCTGGTCATGGAACTGGACCGAATTGCAATATCTAAATTCTAAGAGATAAAGCGGGCTAACTGCATTCCGGAGACTGTGCACTGTGGAGAATACCGCTGGGCTTTCTGAAAATACAGAAAAAATATCCCGAAAAATGTCCCGAAAAATAAAGACGGCTGGCTCGATTCGTTTCCGAAGAAACTTTCAAACCAACCGCGCTCGCTCCGTCGATGTATTTAATATCCCAAACCGCAATTTGCGATCGCGTATAGTTTCCGTTTGCGATCCGAGGAATTATGTATAACTTCTCGAGAATCAAAGATTTTTCCCCACTTGCCTCCCTTATTTGGATGACCATGTTACGATTTTGATTAATGAACAATAATCAAAAGGCGAGATGAGATGACTTATAAGCCTGCGGATACATTGGAAGAAATGCCGTTTGATGGGTGGATGACAGAAGATGCGGTGAGTGATGCGGTTGGTTTGGTGGAATACGAGTCGGCGGAGTTGGGAGAGCGTGGGGAATTAGCGGAACAAAAGATTCGGGGGCGATCGCCAAAGTTGCCAGCGGGGTTAGATGATCATCAGGTCCCAAGAAATGCGCGAGAGAGAACGGCGCAAAAGGGATATGCACCCGAAAGAACAGGGCGAAATCCCCGTCGGCAGCCGCGTCAGGCATTGGGGATTGATTCAACGCCACCGGGAGTCTTAGCCAGTACGGTGGATTACGGTCGGGGGCGATCAATGAAAAATCACCCCGTGGATAATTACGACAATTACTGCGAAGACTTTGCAACGGTTAATCCCTTTGCCCCTCCGTCTCCTGAACTGGGTCGGCAGAGGATAGGGGCGGATCTGCAGCGGTTTGTAACGGTGCGTTGGCAGCAGTTTTGCCAAGGGTTGCCTTGGCGACTGGCTTGGTTAAGTTCATTGGCGGTGGGCAGCGCGGCATTAATTGTGTCGGCGGGGCGATGGCAGCAGGGGACAACGGTGACCGATGCGGGGCTGCGTGATCAGTGTGTGGAGGTGACCAATGCCCAGGGAGAGGTGGCGGCGGAGAAGGCGAATGGGGCAGCGGCGCTGGTAGGGAAAAATCGCCAGGCGCTGACAAAGGCTTTGGGGGCTCCCTATTGCGCGTTGCCGAAAACGTCGGTGCGGGCGGGGGCGGTTGTGGACCGATCGCTCTATCAGTTACCGGGCGATCGCGAAATGGTGGTGGCGCTGGAGGGGGATAAGGTGATTGGCTATGGCATTGAGTCAGCAAGCGGTGGGGGCGATGGGGCGGTGGGCGATCGCCAGGATTTTGATTTGCGCCAAAGCTGGAGCTGGCTGACGGGATCGACGGTGGCGGATCGGGAGGTGATTGGGGGGTTAGGCAGTGTGGCGCTGGTGATGGATGGACCGGTTTATGCGCCGATGGACGGGGTGGTTTTCGGTGAAGCAGCGCTGGTGGCGGAAGGGCAGTTGTCGCGGCTGCCAGATAGTTGCGCGGTGTTTACGAGCGTCCAGTTGCCGGCTTATGCGGTGCAGCTTTGTGGGTTGCGCGATCGCACTGTGGGGGACGTGATAAAGGGCAAGGAAATTGGGCGGGGCAATGGTTTGGTGCATTTGGCGGTTTTGCGGCGAGATGGCAAGCAGTGGATGTTTGTGCCCCCCGCGCCGGAAATTGTGGAGCAGATTTTGGGCGAGGCGGCGTAGGTTTTGAGCTTTGGCAATGGGAGAGGTGGCAATGGAAGAGATGGCTATGTTTGATCGGGCGAACGAAATCGGCGTTTATTTAGAGCGGTGGATAGTGCGGGGAGCGGCCCTGAAAAACTGGGGGCGGTCCATTGTGCGCGGATTAAGTTTGGTGATCGTACTGACGGCAAGTCCGGCGATCGCCTCAGCGCCAATGTTAGAGTCACCGTCGGATCCCATTTTTGAAATGGCGTCAGCCAGTGCCACCGTGGCCAGTGCGCCGCCAGAAATCCACCTCGACGAAGTACCGTTACCGTTCTCCAATCCTGGTGACTTGTTTAACTTTGACAATACTCAGGCAGCCGATCAAGATTCTCACTTTGACAATCAAACAGAAATTCCCAAGCCAGTGACCCAGAAAACCTTGGGGGAACGGTTGGCGGCGGCGGCGATCGCCCAGGAAGGAGCCGATGTGACCATGGGACCGGGGGGTGGATCGCTGGCGTGCGCATGGGCAGTAAATCGGTTTGGGCTACAGCCGGTGTTGGGACAGAAGGTGGGCACTAATCCCAATTTGGTGGTGTCGGTGCGGTCGGGGCTATTGAAAAAAGGGTTGGTCCAGGAAGTGCCCCAATCCGCTGCCCAGCCGGGGGATATTGTGGTGGCGGCGGGTCCAGGGCGATCGCAGCATATTGGAATTGTGGTGTCGAAGCGCTCCGGGCGTGGCGTGGAGGCATTGTCCACGCGGGGCGGGCGCTGGGGCTGGCGATCCGATTTGAATTTTGAGATGAAATATAAGGTAAAAGGGCAGATTTATCGTCTAATTTCCCCCGCCGCCAGCCCGAAACCTCAGCCGTCAAAACCTCTAAAATTTCAACCGGCGATCGCGGCAGATTTTCCAGCGAAGCCACTATTTGCCAGCGCTCCCATGCCCAAAGTTCAGTCCAGTACGGCGGTATCGCGATCCCTCACTTTCACTCCCAGCGACCAAACAATTTCCTTTGATTCGACGCTAACTATTCCAGGGGCGATCGCCGATTCCCAAGACGATTCCCAGAATGTTGCACCAGCGGACGCAACACCAGCGAAAAATCCAAAGCCAGGCGACGGGGATCGCTCGGTAAATCAATGGTTTGCGGATCGGCGATCGCTGGGGGCAGTGGCGATCGGTCATGCGGAGGGAAATTTAAGCGCTACCGGTAAAATTCGGTCGATTTATTACGGTCACAGCGACCCGGGCAACGGCGTTAAAAATATTGGCTTTTGTTCGTTGCAACGGTATCTTTGGCAGGATTTCAACAGCGATGGGCAAGTGTCATTTCCCGAGGCAGATCGGCGGTGCTTAGATCTGCTGCGAGCCCAAGCGCCCCAAACGGCGGCTAAGCTGCTGGACTTTGGCTACACTGCCGCCAACCATCCTGAGGCGACTATCAACTGTCTGGATCTTTACAACCAATCGCGGGTGGCGGGGCGGCAATGTCCCAAGCGATATCGCCAGGCGCGAGACCGGGGGTTAAAGGGAGAGCGGGCGATTGTCTGGGCGCGGGTGGAAAGTTTTCGGGTGTTGAAAGGGCGCAACAAGGGCAAGCTAAGTGCCAGTGGACTGTTTCGTATTTGCCGGAACTCTCGCGATCGCCGCCACCTGTCCAATTGGAACTGCATTGCCAGCGATCAACGCCGCCGAGTCCGCGCCATTCGTCGAGTGTTTAAAATGCAAACTTAGTCGAATGGGCGATAGTCACGGCGTTATAAGGCTGCTGGAAACTAATCGACGACACGCCCTAGCGCGATCGCAGGGTGCTCAAAACGGCGTCGATGCGAGGACCGTAGCCTTCCTGCATATCCACCGGTAGCTGATGTACAACGGCGAAGTACTTTCCGTTGAGCCGACCAATGATTGCCTGTCCCAAGATGGAATTTCGGGGGCTATCACCACGTTCAAAGCTCCACCGCTTGCTTACCCAGGGGTAGGTTGCTCGGCGGTTTCGTATCAGCCGTAGGGTGATGTTGCGAGCCCGCGAGGTTTGCATCAGCCACTGTTCCACGTCACTTTGGGTGTCCATGCCCGCAATGTCTTCGAACCAGAAAATATTGATGCGAGCTTCGTCATTGGTAATTTGTCCTCCACGACCGGCGGACAGACGCACCCGACTCAGCGCTGTCCTTTGCTCGATCGCGGTTACGAAGGAGTTTTCGGGCACGCCCATTTCAAGGGGAACGCCGCGGGGACGAAAACGCTGTAGCGGTACCTGTACGCTTTCGCCTTCCACATTGATGGTGATCCTGCTGGGGATGGAGGCGAGGAGGGCAGCGGTTAGGGGAGATTGGGCGGAGGCGAGGGAAACGCTGCCCAAGAGGAGCGTGCTGCTGAGGAGTCCGCTGAAAAGTTGGAGTGATGAAATTCTTTTTGGGAAACCCATAGATGATGCCTGGATAGAATTGCTAGAGGTGATAAATGTGAAGGGTGTTGGGAGTCCTGATGACCATCACAGATATTGACATCTACAGGGTTCCAATCAAAATGCACACCGTCCAGTTTCTGGGGTGGGCGATCGGCGGCAGAGGGTACAAGGGTTTAGAATTCTGAGAGATTGTTGCCGATTTTGATGGGCTATGGATTGGAGTAAAACCAACAAGAAAAAATTTAGACAAGCCCTGCAAGGTGTTTATCGAACCTATAGCGACCTGAGAATTTTTGCGGCGGAAGAGTTGGACTGGCGTTTGGAGGAGATTGTTCCTAGCAGCCACACCATTAAAGCGGCGAGTTTTGATTTGATTGCTTGGGCGGAGGGGCGGGGTAAGCTTCAGGATTTGTATCAGGCGTTTCGGGAGGAGAATCCTGAACATCCGTTTCTGATTAAGGTTAAGGCTGCCAGTAAGGGTGGTGTGGAGACGGGAGCAACGGAGGCGCAAGTTAATCAGGACCACAGGAGCAGTGGGGATAATGTGGCGAGCAATAAGTATGTCAATCACTATAATTCTGGGACTGCTTCGGTTGGATCCTCAGGGGCTGAAACCCAGGAAAAGTCTTCGTTGCCGGGGGAGGTGTTTACTTTTACGACGGCATCAATCACCCTCGATGGAATTATTACCAAGCGCGAGAAGCAGGGGCGGCGGCAGATTTTTGATTTGGGTGGAACGCCGCTGGAAATGGTGTGGATTCCGGCAGGGAGCTTTTTAATGGGGTCACCGGAAAGTGAACTGGAAAGAAAGGAAAGTGAAGGACCGCAGCATCAAGTGATGTTTGCTGAAGGGTTCTGGATGGGGCGGTATCCGGTAACTCAGGCGCAGTGGCGGTGGGTTGCCTGTTTGGAGGCAGTCAAGCAGAGTTTAAAGGCGAATCCTTCGCGCTTCCCCGGAGATAAACGTCCGGTAGAAACGGTATCTTGGGACGAGGTACAGGAATTTTCTCGTCGTTTGTCTCGTAAGTTGTTGCCAATTTTCAAGCTACCTAGCGAGGCTCAGTGGGAATATGCCTGCCGGGGGTGGACCGAGACCGCGTTCGCCTTCGGCGATGCCCTAACAACAGATCTGGCAAATTATGACGGCAACCAAGCCTACGGTGCTGCTCCTAAAGGAAAGTGTCGGGAAGAAACTACAGAGGTGGGGCAGTTTCCGGCGAATGAGTGGGGGCTGCATGATATGCATGGCAATGTGTGGGAGTGGTGTGAAGACACTTGGCATGAGAACTATAATGGTGCTCCAAGTGATGGAACCGCCTGGACCAACAACAAGCCAACAAGTCGGCTACTGCGCGGCGGCACCTGGATCCGCGATCCGGGGAACTGCCGGTCGGCGTTTCGTAGCTACTACCCGCGAAGTGGCTGTCTCAACAACCTCGGTTTTCGTGTGGTGTGTTCTCCCCAAGGTTAGCTCCTTATCGCTTTTTTCTTCATCGTCTAACGGCGATCAAAATTTTCCAGGAGTTTTTTTTGAGGTTGGATAATTCCCAGAGCATTCAAGACGCACCAATCAACACAAATGCAGCCCAATTGCGGGGGTGGGGGTATTGAGCCCGCGTTGCCAACACCGCCGATCGCAACGCTTCCCCCTTGTCCTTTCCCGCTGCCAACTGCCGATAAAACGTTTCCATCAACAGTGCCGTGGCGTCATCGGGCACCTTCCATAGGGTGGCAATGACGCTAGAACTGCCCGCCTTTAAAAACGATCGCGCCAGCCCAATCACCCCTTCCCCCGTCACCCGCCCTTTCCCCGTATCGCAGGCGCTAAGCACCACCGTTTCCGCCTGCAACTGCATCTCAAAAATTTCGCCCATAGAAAGCTGACCGTCCTCGCCCTCGGAGCCTGCCCCCGGAGCCAGCGCCAACCAACTGCTTAAATCATTGCCGCCCCCATCGTTAAAAACCCCGTGGGTGGCAAAGTGTAGCCAGGGAGCATTGGGCAGCTTTTCCTTTACCGTTCCCTCCGTCGCCGCCGCGCCCAATATGGGCTCCACGTTGCGTAATTTGGCGATCGCGATCGCCTCCCGTTCCGCACCGGGGAGAGGCTCCAAATCGTCGGGCATGGGGGTTGGGTTGCCGATAATTAGCGGAGCGGTGGAGGGGATTCCCTCCTGTTTGCGCTGTTCCAATTGCTGAAGCGTTTGCAGAGACGGGGCACTGGACAGGGCAAAGCGCTCAATTAGGGAACGTCCGTCGCTATCTTGCAGGGCGCTAAAGGGGACCAAGCCCAGCTCGCGATCAGGAATAATTATCAGCTTGGCATTGGGAGCGGTGGGCAAGGTGGATTCCACCGGCGCGATTAATAACTGATAAGCATCCTGCAAACCGCTGCCGAGGGTTTGCCCCGGTCGCTGGACTGCGCCCTCAACCGATGCGTCAGAGCGCACCTCATTTGCCCACAGCGCCATTGCTTCCCCCAGGGGATTGGTGGCGTCCTGGCGAGCTTGGGTGGTGGTGTCGGCGATCGCCAACCCCAGCGCTTCCGGGTTAATGGGATGCAGGGTAACGGTGCCGTCGGGGGAAACGGTCCAGGCGGCGAGCTGGGTATCGCTCAAATTGGAATAGAGCAGAATGGTGGCTTGCTGCTCCTCAGCCAGGCTTTTGATGGCGGCAATTCCCAGGGGCTTCGTGGCGCCAAGGGATTTGCCGATCATGGCATCCACCAGGGAGCGCGATCGCGAATGGTCAGCAATTTCCAGAGCCGCTTCCGGCTGATCGGTGGCGATTAACACCCGCTGGAGCGCCCGGTAAGTTTTGGACTGCTCCTCAAAAATGGAGATTTTTTCCGCGTCGCTATTCCCAAGCCGCGATCGCCGTCGATCCTGCACTGCGATCGCTCGCCGCAACACCGTTTCCGCCTCCTTCAACTGCCCCGATCGCTCCAGCGCCTGCCCCAAATTATGCAAAACCGCCGCCTCCAACGCCGGATCCTTTAACTTCTGCACCAATTCCAACGCCCGTTCATGGGTGGCGATCGCCCGTTCATGGTCTTCCTGAGCGCTGTAAATAACGCCAAAATTCGTCAGCGCCGTCGCCTGCCCCGGCAAATCCTCCAGCTCCTGAGCAATATCCAACGCCTGCTGATTAACGGCGATCGCCTCCGCAAACCGCCCCCGCCGGATTTGCACATTGGCGATATTTCCCAACGATGCCCGCTCCCCCCGGCGATCGCCCGTTTCCCGATCCAGCGCTAAGGACTGTTGGTAAAACGTAAGCGCTTGGTCGGCGTCGCCCTGCTTAAAGTGAGCATTGCCTAAATTAGTTAGCGCACTCGATTCTCCTTGGCGATCGCCCAACTCCCGATCCAACGCCAGCGCCTGGGAATGAAACTCAATCGCCTGGTCAAATTGCCCCAAAATTCGATGCAGCCGCCCCAACGCATCCAGCGCCCCCGCCTCTCCCCGGCGATCACCCAACGCCCGCGAAATTTCCAACGCTCGCCGTTGTCGCCCAATTGCCCGTCGATAAAACCCCTGCCGCCGATCCACCGCCTCCAAATTCCGCAACGAAGTCGCCTCTCCCCGGCGATCGCCAATGCTTTGACGAATTTCCAGCGCTTGCTCTTGGGCGCGGCGAGACTGAGCGTACTCTCCCAAAGCAAAATACGCCTGACCCAACTGGCTTAGGGATTGGGCACCACCGCGAAAATCCCCCTGCTCTCGCCGCCGGGTCAATGCCTCCCGCTGCAAGGCGATCGCCCGTCGATAATTCCCCAGCGCAAAATGGGTCTGCCCCACATTGCCCAACGCCGCCGCAATGCCCCGCTGATTCCCCGTCGCCCGGTGAAGCGCCAACCCCTCCAGCCCCACCTCCAACGCCCGGCGAAAATCCCCCTGCCCAAAATAAACCGTCGCTAAATTCCCCAGCGATCGCGCCTCACTGCGCCGATTCCCCACATCCCGCGCCACCGCCAACGCCTGCTGATGAAACGCGATCGCCTTGGGATAATCCCCCAGCGAATAATACGCATTCCCCAAATTCCCCAGCGGCGACGCCTCCCCCTCGCGATCGCCCCGGTCCCGCGCCAGCTCAAGCGACTGCTCGTAATACTCAATCGCCCGCTCATATTCTCCCAACGCCGAATGGGCAACCCCCAAATTACTCAGCACATCCGCCTCACCCTCGGAATCCCCATCCGTCCGAAATCCACGCAACGCCTCTTCCCAAGCAGCAATCGCCCCTCGATAATCGCTGGACTCATAAGCCTCCAACCCCCGCTGGAAACTACGCTCCGTCGCAGGGCTCCCCGCGATGGGTGTCGATAATGCTGAGCTTAATGCCGGTCTTAGTGCTGGGCTGGGGGGGGCGATCGTCCAACTCCCCAACACCAACCCACCCAAAATCCAACCCACCCAACTTAATCCAGAAGTTCCCATTGCCCTGGTGCCATAGCCTACGACTCTCACAGTAAACAAGCTGTCAGGATAATGCTGGAAATCTCAACCAATTTTTGTGATCGCAAATCAGGCTATTAAGAAAGCTTTGTAGATAGACCATGGCAGCAATTTGCTAAGGCTACAATCCTGAATGTAGGGTTATAGCCTCAGATGAGCCATGGCTTGGACACAGAAAGAGAAAAAAGAATTTCGTTTGACCCTACAAGGCGTTTATAGAAGTTATAGTTCGCTGGAAACTTTTGTGGCGGATGAACTGAGCTTGAATTTAGCCACAGTTTCTGCGAAAGAAAATAATTTGGAAAAAGTAGCATTTGACTTAATCGAATATGCTGAAGCTAGGGGGAAATTAAAAGCTCTATATGTAGCATTCCATCGTGATAATCCCGGACATCCCTTTAGAGTAAGCACTAAAAAGGTTCCACGAAAAGCGCCAAGTTCGACACCAGTGCCAGTTTTAGAGCCAAGTTTGATTAGCCGAGCTCGATTTTTGAAATACGGTGGAGCAGGAGTTGCGGGAATCATTACTACGGTTCTGTTTGGCAATTTATTGCAGGATGCTAAGGGAGATAAGCCAACAACACCATCGTCTCCTGGATCATCCGCCTCACAAATAAGTCCCCAAAACACTCCGGAAGGTGCTGAAGCAAATACAGCGCAAGAACCTTCGAAGGAGCCAGAAACAAATGGATTACCAGGAAGTGTGTTTTCGTTCACCACGGCATCGGTGGACCCTGAAGGGAAAGTTCATCCATACAATAGAAATTGGCGTCGTTACATTTTTCCTCTGGGCAAAACGTCTTTAAAAATGGAACTAGTTTGGGTTCCACCAGGCAACTTTATAATTGGATCATCGAATACGGAACATGAAAACAGAAAGAGAGAAAAGCCTCAAACTCGAATAACTTTTGAAAAAGGATTCTGGATGGGGCGTTATCCAATTACACAGGCTCAATGGAAGTGGGTCAGCGATCTAAAAACTGTTTCTAAAGATTTGACTCCACTAAAGAAGTTTGTGACAAGCAACCAGCCACCAAGAATGATTAGTGATGCTGAAATTAATCCTAATCTGCCTGTAGAAATGGTTACTTGGGAGGAGGCTCAAGAGTTCTGCAAGCGTCTTTCTATGGAGCTATCTCATACCATTAAGCTTCCTAGTGAAGCTCAATGGGAATATGCTTGTCGAACTGATAAAGGGCAAGATACGCCATTCTCTTTCGGCGGAACAATAACAGCTAGATTGGCAAATTACAACAGTTTCGAACAGTACTATAAAGGGAGCATCCCACTTATGCACTGAGTGGTGCAGAAAGTTGAAAAGCGCCAT
>ERZ1740067.582-NODE-582-length-28867-cov-7.280439_pt1 | contig 28867 bp, 21 predicted proteins | sample MGYA00581736_ERZ1740067 | MGnify/ENA primary metagenome ERZ1740067 (study PRJEB43018, sample SAMN04849236) | marine metagenome | isolation source: floating plastic debris | place: Pacific Ocean | collected 2008-08-27 | study: EMG produced TPA metagenomics assembly... | reverse complement strand
CCTGCACTTTCACTCAAGTGGCGCATCACCGCTGGATAAAGTACAGTCTTCGCCATATCGGTTACCAGCTTCGCCTCAACATCAATCGACATGACGTACTGCTCAGCGTAAACCTCAAAGCGGCTCTCTAGCTCACGCTCAGAAAGCACGCCTGTGCTAGAAAATAGTTGCTTCACGCTGTCGCTCTTCAGGTAGGGAAGCGCATCAGCAGTAGTCGGAATATTCAGCAAGCCGCGCTGCTCAACCGCTTCTTTGTGCCATTCTTCGGAATAGCCGTCGCCGCCGAAAACAACTGCGCCGTGCTTATCCATGATGTCTTTGAGAACGGCTTGAACGCGATCTCCGATGTCGCCTTCCTTGGCCTCAAGTTGGTCCGCGAGCCAGCTGAGAGAATCTGCCATCATGGTGTTGAGGGCAATCAACGGACCAGAGACAGACATACTAGAGCCCACCGCGCGGAACTCGAAGCGGTTGCCCGTGAAGGCGAATGGGGAGGTGCGGTTGCGATCTCCAGCATCTTTTGTCAGTGGTGGCAGTGTGTCTACGCCCAGATGCATCTGACCTTTATGGCTTGAGCCTTGGAGATTGCCATCCTTAATCTGGTTGAAAATGTCTTCTAGCTGGCTGCCTAGATACACGGACATAATCGCGGGTGGCGCTTCGTTGGCACCCAAGCGATGGTCGTTACTGGCATTGGCAATCACCGCGCGCATGAGCGGACCATATAGATGAACGCCACGAATGACTGCGCCGCAGAAGGCCAAGAACTGCATGTTGGTCTCAGGAGTGTCTCCTGGATCGAGCAGGTTTCCTTGGGTGGAGTTGCCGATTGACCAGTTGACGTGCTTACCCGAACCGTTGATGCCAGCGAATGGCTTTTCGTGCAGTAAACACTGGAAACCATGAGACTTTGCAGTGCTGCGTAGCGTCGTCATGATCATCTGCTGGTGGTCACTAGCGACGTTTGCAGATTCATAGACTGGCGCAATTTCAAATTGGCCAGGAGCTACTTCGTTGTGGCGGGTTTTTGCAGGAATGCCAAGCTTATAAAGCTTTTCTTCAACGTCGTGCATAAACGCCTGCACGCGTGAGGGAATCGCACCGAAGTAGTGGTCGTCGAACTGTTGACCCTTTGCAGGCGCCTTCCCGAATAGCGTACGACCGGCCAAGAGTAGGTCAGGGCGAGCGTTGGCAAAGTTGGAATCTACCAGGAAGTACTCCTGCTCTGCGCCACAGCTGGAACTTACAGGTGCTACGTCATCGTTACCCAAAAGCTTGAGTAGACGGTTTGCTGCCTTATCAACGACAGAGATGGAGCGCAGTAGAGGCGTTTTCTTATCGAGGGCTTCGCCTGTCCAAGAGATAAAGACTGTGGGGATGCAGAGGGTTGCGCCCTGCTCTGTTTCGAGGATGTAAGCGGGGCTAGTGACGTCCCAGCCGGTGTAGCCTCTGGCTTCAAAGGTGTCACGGATACCACCGTTGGGGAAAGAGGATCCGTCAGGCTCACCCTGGATGAGCAGCTTACCCGCAAATTCTGAAATGACTTCGCCATCGCCTTGGGGCTCAATGAAGCCGTCGTGCTTCTCGGCAGTGGCGCCTGTGAGGGGATAGAACACATGGGCGTAGTACATTGCGCCTTTAGAAATTGCCCAGTCGCGCATTGCGCTTGCAACCGTATTCGCAATGGAAGGATCCAGCTTTTCGCCTGTCTGGATGGTCTTCTTCAAGGATTTGAATACGTCCTTAGGCAGGCTTGCCTTCATCGTAGAGAGGTCGAAGACATTAGACGCCCAAAGGTTTTCTAGCTTTTCGGGGGGCTTTGGGGCGAGTGCCTCCCGATTGGTGATTTCATAGATTGCTTGTGAACGCGACTCATTTCCGGTCATAAGTGTCTTTCCTAGGTTTTGCAAAAGGGCTATCTAAGGACGTACTTGATCCTATGGATAGCGAACAGTAGATTTTGTATACTCCTATACGGAATTTGCAACAAGTCCTGTTGTCTTCAACAAGTTTTATTGAATTTCCTTTACGAACAGTTCTCGTGTTTCTACGGGCATGTTTATTCGTAAAGTTTATAAGTACCTTCCGGTTCTCGGCTATCGGTCAAAGGCGGATGATTTAGGCCTCTTTAGACAGTTCTGGAGCATTCCTGTTTATCAAAGTGGATTGATGTGGCGTGAATTGTTTGCAAAACGTTTCACAAACCTTGCTTAAACGGTCGAATTGTAAACTTTTTCTTCGTTCTCTCTCATCTTCTCAGGCTTCTGAAGAAGGGGAATTAACTCCCGTGGTAAACTAAATACATCATATATAAGATGCTGAATCCTTTGCTGGCTATGCTTTTCAGGGCGATTTTAGCGAAGTAATTTATATCTGACATTGGGACATTGGGAGAACTTAATGCGAGATACGATCACAAGTCTAATTAGCAGTTACGACACTGCAGGCCGCTACCTGGATCGTAACGCTGTCGATTCCTTGCAGTCGTATTTCACCTCTGGAGAGGATCGGGTGAAGGTCGCAAGGATGATTAGCGCCAATGCGGCTGAAATTGTTGTTGACGCGAGCAAGCGGCTGTTCGAAGACGTGCCCGAGTTGCTTCGTCCTAGCGACAACGCAAACGCATACACAACTCGCCGCTACGAAGCTTGCTTACGTGATATGGATTACTACCTGCGCTATGGCAGCTATGCGATCGCAGCCGGAGATATGGACGTGTTGAAAGAGCGGCTACTCCTGGGACTTCGCGAAACATACAATTCCCTAGGTGTGCCTATCGGACCGACCGTACAGGGTATTCAAATCATGAAAGAGATTGTGAAAGAGAAAGCCCTTACTGCTGGTGTATCCAATACGTTTTTTATTGATCAGCCATTTGACTATATGTCTCGTGAGCTCAGCGAAGTGAGCGTGTAGTTTAACTCACGGACTGGAATCTCTCATTTAGTTGCCTCGTGCAACGTGGTGCTATGGCTCGATTGCCGTCGAATAGTGCCTGCTGCAAAAGCGTAAAGCTCAAAGGTATAGCCTTTGCAAGGTATAGACATAGGGCCTTGCTTGAGTTCTCAAAGCTGAGTTCTCAAGGCAAGGCTTTTTTATGGCGAATTGACAATGGTGGCACTGGGTATTGATTTTGGAACGTCGGGCGCAAGGGCGATCGCGCTCCATCCTTCTGGGAAAATAGTCGCCACAGCTCGTTACCGCTTTGCGCCTAGTGATGTGGCTGACGCAGCCGCTTGGCAGCGCGTGCTGTGGCATCTCATTGGTGAGCTGGGTAGTGATGTGCTCAGTTGCTTAACCCGTATTGCTATCAATGGGACCTCTGCCACCGTGCTGCTGTGTGATGACAAAGGCGCTGCGCTCACTTCGCCTCTGCTTTATAACGATGCTTCCGCCCGCGACGTATTGTCGGATATTCGGTTGGTCGCGCCCGCTGACAGTCCGACATTGAGTGCGACTTCTAGCCTAGCGAAGGCGATGTGGTGGTATCGAACGCTCGATGCATCTGTTTTAGAACGTGTGGCTCTGCTGTGCCATCAGGCCGATTGGCTGGCGAGCCTATTGCACGGTCAAATGCCTGTCAGTGATTATCACAATGCCCTGAAGTTGGGTTATGACGTGAGCACGTTGTCTTATCCAGATTGGATAAGGGCACTACCGATTGCGCCTTGGCTACCAGGTGTGAAGGTCCCTGGTGAGGTGATCTCGCCGATTACCCCTGCTATTGCCGAGCACTTCTCCATTCCTAAAACCTGCCAAATCTGCACAGGTACGACGGATAGTATCGCCGCCTTTCTGGCCAGCGGTGCTAGACGTGTGGGAGAAGCTGTGACGTCTCTGGGCTCTACGCTCGTACTTAAGCTGCTGTCTACAATGCCTGTTGATGAGTCCACTTTTGGTATTTATAGCCATCGACTCGGTGATTTGTGGTTAGTAGGAGGTGCTTCTAATACAGGCGGTGTGGTTTTGCAGAAGTACTTTTCATCAGATGAAATCGCAACGCTCAGCGCTCAGATAGATTCGTCTAAACCTTGCGAGCTGGACTACTATCCGCTTACGTCTCCAGGTGAGCGTTTCCCGGTGAATGATCCGGACTATGCGCCGAGGCTATCGCCAAGGCCGGAGAATGATGTTGATTTTTTGTATGAGATGTTGAATGCGATCGCTCGGATTGAAGCAGAAGGCTACCAGAAGCTGCATGATTTAGGTGCACCCGCTGTTTCTCAGGTTTTGACTGCTGGGGGTGGCGCACAAAATCAGGTCTGGCAGCAGTTGAGAGCGTCTCATTTGGGCATCCCCGTTTCATCTGCCGAGCACACCGAAGCGGCTTACGGTACTGCAAAACTGGCGCTAGTGGGGCTGAACTTAGACGCTGAAGCAGTGAGCAATGAGCATACTGCTCAATGAATTCCTATTAAGAAGCCTCGCTGGATCGCAAGGATTAAACGAGGCTGCTCATTATATCTTTAGTAATTCACTGGTTTAGCCAGCCATATTCAACCGCCTAACTGATTACCCCGGCGATACTGCATGTAGGCTGCCACAAACAGGCCAGCGAGCGTAATGGGAATAAGGCCTAACACGATGCCAGATAGTAAAGGCTCTACCACTATGAATCTCCTAATTTTTGTATGAATATCTAAAAGGTGGCAGACGATAGGTCTGCTGGGACAAAAGGTATGGTTAATTACCTTAGTCAATCTTAATGTGATTTGAGCGAGTAGAGAAGAAAATACACTCAAGTTTATGCTTGATCTCAAGCGGTAGGGCCGCTGAAAATCTGGGCAGGGTGGGCTTATACAGATATTTTGTTTAGTGACTTTATCCAATCAGCCTGTGATGCTTCTTAACAATTAATCCAGGCAAAAAGAGGGTTCGACAGCCCGTCTAGGCTTGTAATATTCTCTGTGAAAATATTAAGCTATGTGTAGTGGCAGCTCGTGACGAAATGCCGAGTTGTAATCACAGAGAGCATGCAAGAACAATCCGCTCCGAATTCGATCGTTGACAGCGAAGTCGCTATCGGTCAGACCTCAGAAAAGGTTGCCGGTTACTCCATTCAGCGTGTATTGCTGATGATAGCTGGCTTGGTGCTGCTGCTGTGTTTATCACTGTGGGGCATGTATTCACTGCGCCCTAGCGATCCTTATATTCAAAGCGTGCTGCAGCTGACGGGAGATGCTGACCGCGGGCGCGAAATTTTTCAGCTGAACTGCGCGACTTGCCACGGGCTAGATGCTGATGGAGAGGTGGGCCCCAATTTACGCGATGTGTCTGAGCGGAAGTCGAAGGTGGCTCTGATTCAGCAGGTCATCAGTGGACAGACTCCACCAATGCCGCAGTTTCAGCCGAATGAGCGGGACATGGCAGATTTACTCTCATTTTTAGAAACGCTCTAAGCTTATACAAGCACCGCGAAGTAATCAATGTGAATTCGCCAGCTGTGTTTCTCCTCTCTTTACTTCCAGGTGCTTGCTTCACAGCGCAGGATTTTATCTAGGACAGCTATTTGGTCAGGCTCGTTTTGCTGACGTAACTTCTGTTCTGCACCGATGTTGGTGAGTTCCATTTGTAGGCGAACGTGATACGCCTCTTCAATCGTGTTGGTATCTGGAATGCTGACCTGTTTGAGGTTTTCTGCGTATGAGGCAGTGAGTTCGAGGCCAATTTTTTCTGCCAGTAAGGTGATGACGTATTGCTGTTCAGGACGGGCGATCGCACTCAACTCATCCATTGGCGTTGCCAAAATGTCTGCGACCTCTGCTTCTGATATCTGGCGTTGTAGCCAGGCTTCTACAGTAGAAATAGGCCAATCTGTGGTCTCTTCATCGACTTTGGCAAAGGCATGGGCTTCTGCGTATGAGACGGTTCCATCGGTGTTGTAGTCGGCGGTAGGGACTGCATTGCCAACGCGATCGCGTCCCGTCAGCCCAGCAAAAAAGCTAGAGCTGTAGTCCTTGTAGTCTGCTTCATTCACTGCAGGTGTGCAGCCAACAGAAGGCCGCGATGCCACCGTTGCAAAAAATCCGCAGCGTGTTTGCAACGCGACTGGTTTTTCAGGATCGCCCTCTTCATAAATCAGATTGGTAAACGAACCTGAGTAGCATTGCGCCATCATGGTTACAAAGGGTTGGTCGTTAGGTAAGGGTTCTAAAAGGTCAACGAACTCCTTAACAGAGACAAACGCTTCGTTCCATAGAATCAGCCAATTGTTATCTTCATTGTCTGGGTTGTACGCGCCGTGCCCTGTGAAGTAGAAAAAGCTAGGACAGGACTTTGGTGAGTGCGCCAAGGCATCGAACCAGCTGTACAGATTCATCAGCGTTGCTCCACCGTCCAGGTTCGGGATCTCGGCTGCTTTGAATTGCTCTTCATCGTTTTCATCTAGATAGCGAATGGTTTGCTCCCAGGCATTGCCACTGGCGAAATAGAGATGTGCTAAAGCTGGCGAGAAGCCTTTTTCGGTGAGCGATCGTTGAAAGTACAGTAAATTTTTTTCCAGTGCAATTTCGTTGTAGCTGGGTGCCCCTCCACCTGCGAAAGCGCCAAAGTGCGTCTCTACCTCTGTTGATAGCGCTACATCCTTGAGACGAATATTGCGGGTGAGGGTTGGCTCTTCGTTCCTTGCTTTTATGCTCCCTGCTTCTATCTGGAAAATGGGCTGCTGGAATATAGTTTGTGCAGTTTTGTGTGCATCGGCGCTTACGTTCTGCAATGTCTGGCAGTTAGTCATGCCTACTGCAAGTGCGCTGAATCCCAGGATTGAGGTAACTGCCATTTTCATAGATTTTGCCAGTTCTGGTTTTTGAGATCTGGCTTTTCAGCTTTGTAAGTATGTTGATAGCCCTAGTGTAATTTTAGCCATCATTTCTAGGTTCAACGTCTCGATCCGATCTGTGGGCTGGTGATAGTGGGGGTTCCTAAGGTGCGCTGTATCTGTCACCATCAGGGCTGAATATCCCCGATCCCAAAAAGGCGAATGGTCGCTATTACGTGTGGCGGGAATCTGTTTGCCCTGATTGATAACGGGTAACCACTGACACGGAGTGCCTGCTGCTGTAATGTCCCGCTTAAGGGTGCGCATTTTTAGGACGGTTTTGGCATTGCCGATGAGTGCAATAAAGTTGCCCTTATCTGGATAGATGCTGCCTAGCAAGTCGAGTGGATATTTTTGCGATTGCGGCTCATCACAAAAGTATCCCAACATCTCCAGTGACAGCATCAGATGCAAAGACTTGTTTGCCTGTCGCCACTGCTGAGCGTAAGCGGTGCTGCCTACCAGCCCATACTCTTCGAGGTCAAAAGCTACGAAGTGAATAGAGCGCTTGGGCTGCTGCTGTGAGAGTAGCTCTGCCAATACCAGCAGCACCGCCACCCCACTGCCATTGTCGTCAGCGCCTGGTGATCCAGGGACGGTGTCGTAATGTGCGCCTACCAGAAATGGCGCTAAATCTGGCTGCTGACCAACGACTTCCATTTGCCAGTTGTAATAGGTGTGTCCCCTAGCCTCAAAGCTGTGGGATGTTACGGTGCCCCACTGCTTGAGTTCTGAGCGAATGTAGTGCTGCGCGAGCTGATGTACCCCTGATCCTAAGAAGGGATCTCTGGGCCCACCCAGGGCATCTAGATGACCCCGAAGGATTTGTGCAATCTCTTGTGGTGTCTTCACAGTAGTGTTTGGCGCCGGTATTTGGCAGTAGTGTTTGTGATAAGGGGGCGGACATCAGCCCTCTTTACAGTAGCGATGTGTGAGCCACATGAAAGTCGATTTCAAACGTCGTCGTCAGCTGCCTCGGGTGCGTGTTCATATCGAACACGGGCGATTTCATATTGTGGGGCTAGGCCGCTGGTATTCGTACTGGCGCGATCTCTACTATCTGCTGCTGACCGTTCCCTGGCCAGTTTTTTCCTGCTGATTATGGGCGGATACGTGCTGGCGAATGGTTTAGCGGCATTCTTGTTCTTGTTGGGAGGTGAGGGGACGATTCTCAATGCGGACCCTAATTCCTTTTTTGATGCGTTTGTTTTCAGTGTTCAGACATCTGCCTCTATTGGCTACGGTGTGATGTCGCCGGGTAATACCTATGCACATGTATTGGTGACTCTGGAAGCCGTTATTTCGTTAATGGGGATTGCGGTGCTCACTGGCTTGGCCTATGCTCGCTTTTCTCGGCCAACTGCGCAGGTATTATTTAGCCAAAAGGCAGTAGTTTCTAGCTTTAAGGGCACGCCGACACTGATGTTTCGGGCGGCCAACGAGCGCCGTAATCAAATCGTAGAAGCCCAAATGCGTCTGTACCTGACGCTAGATGAGTTCAGCGATAGCAAGATGATGCGCCGGTTTTATGAGCTGGATTTGCTGCGCGATCGCAATCCTAACTTTGCGCTGACATGGACTGCACTTCATCGCATCGACAGCAGCAGCCCACTCTACGGCCTATCTACCGAGGACCTTTATCGCACGAGTGCTGCCCTTTTAGTGTCTGTTAGTGGCATCGACCAAACGGTGGCTCAGGCGATTCACACTCGCCACACCTACTACGCTGCCGACATCCTATGGAACCATCAGCTCAAAGACATTATCCATTCGGCCGATGCGTCTGATGGCTCAGAGATGACCGTTCGCTACATCGATTTTGCCGATTTTCACACTGTAGAAAGTATGGAGAAAGCAGGCATGGAGAAAACAGAGGGCGAAACGAAGCGTTTCGAAGAATGAAGAATCGCTAAATTGCTCTCACAGGGAGTGCCTTAGCGATTTTTATAGCCTGAGCTGATTAAATCGATTAGTTTTTCAAAACCCTTTGTTGCTTCATCGCAACTTCATAAAAGCAGTGCTTCAATCGCTTGCGCTCAGTACTTTTAAGCGGAGACTAGGCTGATTGATATCTATAGAATCGCTCATTTGTCATGGTTTCACGGATTCTAGAGCTTAAGTTAAGAAGATATACTTTTCTAAACTGATGTAAAGAAAAAGACTAAGTTTTGTGTCAGTCAAGGCATTTATTGCCGCTGCTCAATAGTTACAAAGCCACGTCGTTAAGAAGCCTTTGTCTTGGGGCATTTGCTTCTCCACGTCGCTGGCTTTTCCTTCCTGTGTCGGCCTATCAGGCTAGCGCGTTAGAGCTTTTGAGCTTGTTGTCGTTCATCTGTAATTAATGGACTTAGTTCCGACCTTGCCGCCCACTCAGGACGCTCTACCTGTTTCTGTATCTGATGCGACCCTGGCTTCGACGCCTTCGGTGGCAGTTGCCTCTAATCAACCCGCTGTAGCCCCACCCGAGCGCCCCTCACTGACTGGTTTGCCCGCTGGACTCATCCGGGGCCTTGCTAGCATCGAGCCTATTGGTGTAGAAGGCGCATCACTATCTAGAGCGCCGCTATCTATGGGCTTTGTTTCGGCCTCTGGGTTAAGCGATTCTTTTAACTTTATAGAGAGAGCCTTTCGATCTGCTCGACGTGGTAGTGTTGCTGGGCAGCCGATATATAGCGGTACGCTCCCTGTGCAGTGGGTGAGTGAAGACAGTAGCTGGGAAGGTAAGCTCTTAGCGGCTGATATCCGAGTGAAAAGAATTGCGGTGACTGCTCAAGTGGCCCAGCTCGAAAATCAGGCTTGGTCAGCTGATTTTATTGATCAGTGTATGCCTGGGGCTGAGCGTCAGCTGCAAGCAGGCACTCGCTACAAGATTAGTCTCGGCGATCACACCCTCGGCTACGTTGCTGACGAAAATAGAGCCTATCTGCTGGCACAGCAGCTAAAGCGACTCATTCAACAGTCTTCCTTTGACCCGGATGCGATCACACCTTATCCCATTGCCGCAGATATCTCCCTACATGGCGCCAATGCCATCATCGGTACTCCCGGTCAGCCGATATTTGCTATCAACGAAGCCATGTCAACAGCTATCGGCTACTCTCCTAGCTGGGCCGCTGTTTCTTGGGCAAACAACCTACGCATCGCCTTGGATGCCGACCCCCTTCAGCCCGGCGAGGCCCTAATGACGCTCAAAGGCTTAGAAGAATCGAAAATCGATATGGCAGGAGAAGCCTCTTGGTATGGTCCTTACTTCCATGGGCGGGCCACAGCCAATGGCGAAATTTACGATCAATACGCGCTCACCGTGGCCCATAAGTCACTTCCGTTTGGCACTCAGCTTAAAATTCGCAATACCGTAAATGACAAGACGGTTGTGGTGCGAGTGAATGACCGAGGCCCCTATGTAGGCGATCGCATTCTAGATCTCTCGCGAGCAGCGGCAGACTGTTTGGGTAGCGATGAGACGGGTGTTGTGCCAGTTGAGGCGACCGTACTGAGAAAAGCTAGGAACTGAGAAAAGTCAGCGGACCCGGAGAAGCTAGAGAGGTAGCTACGCTATTCCTTGCTCTCCGGTGGTGGAATTACACGTTTTTGTAAGCGGCTATCAATCTGCCCTAGCGTATCTAGATCCGCCATAGGTACAGGGTGCTCAAACCCGGTCCAGCTCTGCGGGTTTGGGCTCTCTAAAAACTCAAAGGCTTGTCGGAACTCGGCGGCATTTGCCTTGACAGGGGCGCTGAAGTGACACGGAATCACTTGCTCAAAGTCCCACTGCGCGATTTTGTCAGCCCAAGCTAGAACTTGCTTGGGGCCTCGGTTGAAGATGAGGGTTTGGAGGATGGGCGCAACAATGAGCTTGCTGCCTTGGCGGAGCTGCTCGAATGAGTCGTGCCAGTTTGCCTGCCACTCAAAGGGGTAGATTCCGAAGTAGTTCTTTTTGCTGTGATCGCTGGCTTTCCTTGCCTCTTTGAGTGCAGTTCCCAGCTTTGGAACTGTTAACCGTGATGGCTGAAAGTAAAAGGTAAACAGGGCAATGCGAGCCCAGCCTCTACGTCGATTTTCAGGGGTGTCGGCCAGTGAGTCGCTGCCGTAGTCCCGTGCGTGAAAGAGCAATGGGAACGGGTCTTGAGCGACCACTTCTGGCGGTTCTGTCGGCACGGAGAGAATGGTATCAACGGCGAGGAGCGATCGCGTTTCTCGATGGTAAAAGGCTACCTCTGTGTAGGGCTTGATGCTCAAATCAATCGGGCCTACTGTGGCATAGTCAAACTCATCGTAGAAAGGCGTTTTACTCGCATCGTCTGGCAGTGTGTAGGTGCGTTTGGCGGGAAAGCCTAGCCAGCTCATCGGCAAATCAAGCGGGAAGCTCCATTGGTTTGGCGCGACATAGGCTTGCGATCGCTTAAACTTCTGTGCGAAGGGCCCTGCAAAGTACTTATGTTCAACGCCCGTTACCGTAGGCAGAACGACATACTTCACCTCACCATGCTCAGCTTCTAGCTCTCGCACTAACCGGACGCATTCCCGCGTTGGCGCAACGGGCGAAAACACAAATAGTCCGCCCCCTGACAGCTTAATTACCGTCATGCGAATAGGCACAACGACATAAAAAATTCCCTGTACTTGCTCAAAGGTCCACAGCTTGCCAGGGATGATCTCGCGGCGCAAGGTACGCCGATGACCATAAGGATAGATGGGCACAATGGGCCACAGTGGCCAGGCCCGCTCTTTCTTAGGCGGGGCTTGGCCACTGCCGCGATTTTTGTACCCACCACGATAGTTGCGAGTGTCAGATTCACTAATACCTGAGTTGCTCATTCCCTACGCAAGCAGCTCAATGTTAGAGAACGCAATTTCCATATCAGGACCATCGGCTGAAGTCACCGTGCGCTTTGCCAGAATGGTGTAGTCGCCGATCTGCGTGTAGTCATCTGTAAATTCGCTGCGTCCTTGCTTTTGCTCTCCAGTTTTAGGATCGTGATAGACCGAGTCGTAGGTGTGGGAAAGGTAGCCGCTGCCCGTGTCGTAGGAGCTAAACGTGTTGATCGTAACCACGACACCGTGAATGTGACGATGCACCATCACAAACTCGTTGTCCTTGACCTTGTAAGCGTCGCCTTCAGCCTTGCCGCCAACGGCAATTTTCGTTGAACCGTTTTCATCCGTGCCCTCAATCTTGAAGGTATTTGCCCCATGACTTTTTTCAAAAGGACGGCTCACCCGGTGAATAGCCACTTCCCACAGCTGATTTTTAATCACTTTATTTGCCGTTTCGTCGTCTACGCCAAAGACTTCTGCTGACAGGTCCGCATTGACCTTTGCGGTTCCGCTAAAGCTTTTGTCTCCCAACTTAAGAGCGACATCGGTGGTGTATCCCGGAAAATCTTTGTCCCAGGTATAGCGATTTTCGTAGGCAGCCTGGACCATTTCACGAGCGGAGACCTGAAGGGCAGTCATGGTTTTCTGGAGTAAGGGATGGACAGCAAGGGCATATATCAGTACAGCCCGTTTAATCACGATCTTAATGCAAATAGACAAATGCTTCACGTACAACAGAGTGGGTTTCATCCCTTCGGTCTATGTTTGCCCGTGATCCTTTGAAAGCCGCATACAAGCCACAGCTCACTTCCCTAGACTCCCTCAATCCGCGCAGTATTTACTTTCCAATGAATGCACTGCCCCCATGTTTGCTGACGAATCCAGCAAAATGTTCCCAAGTAGCGCTCCAGGACAAAGTCAGGTAGATCGCTAGGCTGACCTTTGAGTCGAACAAATTTTCCGGGTTTTAGCTGAGGATGCATAGTCGGCCTCCTTTAGATGCTTTCCTTGATGCGTTCTGAAATGCCTAAATTAATAATAGTTCATTTGTACTATTTATTTCTGCCTAATGTTCTTCTCTTTGCAAAGTTATTGTCTGGGCAAAATGGTCATTGTTGATATGACGAAGCGCAGATTTTGCAAGATATTCATCATTTTTGTGGATAGAAACTTGAAAATGGGTAGAAGCTTTGTTTTGTTTAGATTGCTTACGGTGTTTATGGCCGTTTAAGGCCTGTTTTTGTCAATCTACAGGAGTAATCAATCATACGAATGGGCGGTAAACACGAATTTCACTCAGGCAATTTTCTAGGCGAGAGGCCTCAGGGCCAACGCGTGTAATAGTCGTCTGGGCAGGGCAGCGCTACAGGCACTGTCAAAGAGCGCATCAAAAGATAACCCTTGATTCCTCGTCAAAAATGACAACACGGGCACTGTGACTGGAGTCAGCCCGACACACTTTCTAAGGTAGATGACTTGGATGACGTTAGTTCTGGTAGCTCGGACGAACTGAGATCAGGCGAATTCAAACAGGGCGATCGCGTTCGATGGAAGACCGCGCAGGGTAAAACCACAGGACCTGTCAAGCAAAAGCTCACCTTAGAAACTGATATCAAAGGCTACACCTCAAAGGCTTCTGAAGATGACCCTCAGTAGCTGGTGGAGAGTGATAGTCGCGGTAAAGCTGCAGCTCACAAGCCAAATGCGCTGGAACTGGTTGACTAGTTTGATGAGCCTTTTCTATCTAAATTCCTAATTTGTCTTTGGTGAGTCGCTATTTGACGAAGCACTCGCTAGCGAATCACTAATTAGCGAACCCCTAAGTTGTTTCACTCTGCTTTAAAACCGATGTTGCTAGTCGAGTGGTGCACACCATGACGCCCACTGTGGCCAGTAGCCCAATGCCCTGGAACATGAGGTTTTCAGGCTGCTGGCCCAAGGTGAGTATGGTTACCCCTACTCTGCCAATGTATACATAAGTGAAAATCACCGGCAGCATCCCTAACCAGGAAAAGAAAAGGTACTCCCAAAAGTTGATGCGTGTAATGCTGAACCCGTAATTCAAAATGTTTGAAGGCAAAATGGGTGATAAACGCGTTAGTAAGACAATTTTCCATCCCTTCTGGGCAAAAGCGCTATCGAGCTTATGGAAGCGACTGCTCTCGCCGACTAGCCTCGTCACCCAGCGGCGGCCCAGGGTTTGTCCAATCACAAAGCACGCTGCAATGCTAATCGTATCGGCAACAGACGCGCTGATTACCCCTTCTGCTAGGCCAAACAGCGGTCCAGCTGCCAAAATCAAAACAATATTGGGAATGCCAAAAACGGCTGCAATTACGTAGATGGCGATAAATAGAGGAATTGTCCAAATGCCTTGCCCTGATAGCCAGTCGCTGCCTACCGCAAATCCCGTTGCCAACCACTGAAAAAGCGGCAGTTGTGCAATCAATACGGCAGCGCAACTTGAGGCGCTAAGTCCCAGCCATGTTCTCTTTCTGCGCATCCACGTCAGTGGCATATTCATGGCAATCGTCTCTCTGAGCTGGCCATTGTGAGGTGCGAGTTAGCGTAACCTAACTACGGCTTTCTGCGCACAACATTTATCCGTGATACCACTGTAATGTTGGCCACAGCACGAGCATTATGCCACTGCTCGATGTCAGCACATAGCTATCCTTTGAAGTTGTAATTTGTGGAGAGAGCAGTCAAAACAATTGCTTATACACGCCTAACGACAAGAATGCTGTGCAAATAGGCTGTTGACGAAGGACTGAACAAAGCATCGATGTTATAGAACCTTGCCTTAATCGTGGCTGGGGGCCTCTGCTCCCCAGAGGTCGCTCAGACGCTGATCGCGACCGCAGCCAAAGCGATATACCTTGTAGCGGACTGGGCGAGTTTGGTAGTAATTCTGGTGATAGTCTTCTGCGGGATAAAACGTGCTAGAAGGCAAAATATCCGTTGCTATGGGCTGCTCGAACTTGTCGGCAACGGCTGCCTTGCTTTCCTGTGCGATCGCTGCCTGCTCGGGTGAATCGTAAAAAACAGCTGAGCGATACTGACTGCCCTTGTCGCAAAACTGACCTTGATTATCGAGCGGATCGATATTGTGCCAAAACGTATCTAATAGCTGGTCGTAGCTTATCTGCGATGGGTCGTAGCTGACCTGCATAGCTTCTAAATGGCCTGTATTTCCACCAGATACCTGAGTGTAAGTAGGATTTTCTACGGTGCCACCTGTGTAGCCTGATGTGGTGTCAGTAACACCGGGCAAATCGTCAAAGGGCTGCTCCATGCACCAAAAGCAGCCACCTGCAAAGATAGCCTTAGCGGACCCTGTGGCTTGACCCTCGCTAACTGAGACAGCTTGGGATGATTGGGTTTCTCCAAGGGCTGTGCTGCTATTGGGCATGCAGCCCATAACTGTCCAACTCAGGAATAACAGACTCAGTAAGAGCGCAAGTTTGCGAAGCAGTTGTCGGCTGACGATAGATTTGCCAAATGTGGTCATGGGAAGTGATCTTAGGGTGTGGCCCCTTCAGTCTAGCGAGCCTTGCGGCTGTATACCTGTCACTTTAGAGCCATCGCCCTACGCTGAGTTGTGTAATTTGCGGCTAGGCCCGAATCTATGGCAAAAACCTGTGAGGAATTATTGCTGCGACAGCTCAGGCCAATTTTGGTCTGCCAAGGCAATGTTTCCAGGAATATCTTTATTCCAGCGATCTTGAATGCGCTCATTGGCATTGAGATACAGCTTGCCTTCGACGATGCTCCAAGCGTTGGGGTCAATGGCAGCAAGCGCCTTTTGCCCAACTGCCCAAGCGCAATATCCACCATACTGGGGTGCGTAGTCTTCTGGACTATTGGCAAAGAGCTCACGGTTTTCGGCGCTGGCAAACTGCCAGGTTGCGCCTTGCCATTCGTAGGTATGCTCTGCGCTGCCAGGTACGAAGCTTTCTTCTGTGAAGTACGCCACCGGATCAGCGCCGCCGATAGCGATGCCATCTTTTTTGTAAACCTTGGGCTCAGCGGCAGTCGCTTCCGTTGCGCTAGGCGCTGTGGCTGCGGGGGTGTCGTTGGTCGTATCCGTCGCTGAGGGAGTGGATGTGCAAGCTGTAAGCCCCATCGCAAGGCTGAGTGTAGCCACCATTGCTGCGGAGAAAAGCGGGCGATGAGTAGAAGGTAGTAGTTGTTTTATGACCATAATTTTGGGTTGCCACATGGGCAACTTTGAAGGTTGTATAAGCAAATTTAAGGGAGACTACGGGAATTATATGAAGCAGAGATGAGGAAGCTCTGTAAGTTTTCTGAGACCTTCTCGCCAGCCTATCTCTAAACCTGCCGAAGGCGTGCAGTTGCCGATATTGCGCGGATGTGACAAATCAAAAGTAGTCACATAAACTCCACCTGTTGCGTATGAAAAAACGCTCAATGGACTCATAACGCCCTGCTGATACAGTGCTTCCAAAATAAGCTCTGGACAGCTGGTATAGTTCCTCTTGACCAAGGAACAATATTTATTGAAATCGATTTTTATTTAAATCGCTCTCCCCACTCGCCAGAGCCTCACACACTCGGCTAGTCCGCTCACTGTTCGCTCCAACGCTCAACCGCCGAAGATATGAAATCCATCATTCGTCGTCTTACAACCCTGACCGCGCTCACCGCTGCCACGTTGGCTGGTAGCGTGATCGCCTCGACCAGTGCGATTGCCCAAACCTATGGTCAGCAGTCTATTGCCAACGACCGGGTCGTCGCGATCGCAGAACCGGTTTCCAACGGCCGCTTCTATCGGCTTCTCATTTTAGAGCAAATCAGTGATCGCCGGGCTTGCTTCGAGGAAGAAAGCGGCAGTCCCACGGTGATTGAGCCACTGCTGCTAAACTTCGACTTTTCGGGCATTTGTGGCCGTAGCTCGGACAGTAACGGCTACTCTGTGCGGATTGGTGACGAAGATTTGAGCCGTCGGTATCGCCTCCAGGTGACCCGCCGAGGTGATCAGCTCGTGCTCGTGGCTCTGCCGGGAGCGTTGCCCGGCCGCGGTGGTGATTTACCCGTTTTAGAAATTGCCCGTAGTAATGGGGTGGCCAACGACTTTGTGAAGCTCACGCTCGATCCGGGCTGGCAGATGTCACGCCGCACGCTCAATGGCAGCGCCCAAGGCCACATTTACCTTTCAAATGATGCCAGTCTTGATACTGTGATTGCGCAGTCAGGTGGTTCGCGACCTCCGGTTGCTTCTACGCCACCTGCTACAACCGCTCCAGATTCTGGCCTGCCGCCGGTCTTGAGTGGGGGCTCTTTGCCCTCGCCGAGCGGTTCGCCATCCCCTAGCCGGCCATCATCTGGTACTCCGAGCGCATCGCCAACGCCGAGCAATGGCCAAAACACTTACTATCAGGTGATTGTGCCTAGCTCATCCAACATTATTCGAGCGCGGGTTCGCCGGATTGCACCAGATGCTTTTACCACTACTGTTAATGGCAATCGCGTTATTCAGGCGGGGCTGTTCCAGGAAGAGCGTCGAGCCAGTCAACTAGTATCTCAGCTGTCGGCTGAGGGGTTCAACACCCAGGTTATTGAGGGGCAACGGGCGACGCCACCACCGAGAAGGACGCCGACGACTGAAACGTTTTATCAGGTGATTGTGCCAGAGAGCAGTTCTAATACTCGCGATCGCGTTAACGATGTTGAATCGGGTGCTTTTCGAACAACTGTCAATGGCCGACGCGTGATTCAAGCCGGGCGCTTTCGTGAGCGTGATCGCGCTGAGCGACTCCAGCGTCGCCTATCTGCGGCTCGGCTCCCGGCTCAGATTGTTGAAACCACAGGTGCAATTGCCAGCGTGCCCGCACCGTCTTCTGGCAGCCCTTCTATCCCAAGGGCACGGCAAGGACAGCTCACCGTTGTGATTGATCCTGGCCACGGTGGCCGTGATCCGGGCGCTGTTGGTATTGGTGGCCTGCGAGAAAAGGATATTAACACCACTGTTTCCCGCCGGGTGCAGGCTTCTCTGAATGCAAGGGGCATCAACGCTGTGCTCACCCGTTCTGATGACCGTGAGCTGGACTTGCAGCCACGAGTCAATATTGCCGAAAGGGCAAACGCTGATATCTTCGTGAGTATTCACTCCAATGCCATTAGCCTCAGCCGCCCAGATGTGAATGGTCTAGAAACCTACTATTATTCATCCGGTTTCCGCTTGGCGCAGACCATTCAAAACAATATATTGCGACGGACTGATTTGCGCGATCGCGGTGTCAGAAGGGCTCGTTTCTATGTATTGGTCAACACGTCTATGCCAGCTGTCCTTGTCGAAACGGGATTTGTCACGGGTCGGGAAGACGCAGCTCGCTTCCGTAATCCTCAAGAAGTAAACGCCATTGCAGATGGTATTACTGCGGGTATTTTGCAATATCTGAACGTTGAATAGTTTTTTACGGCCAATCCTCTATAGCAACCCTAAGAATGACCTCCGGGTCGAATTTTGTGAAAAGGTGAGGAAACTACACTTACTCAATAGTTTCCTCCTTTTTTTGTGTTTGATTTTGTTGTTGGCAAACTATTCTTTCCCCAGCGAATTATTAAAGTCTTCATGTAATTTTCGTTCTCCGTTGCTTTTGAATTCAAGGTGCAAATTTTCGATGTTTCGTCTATCCGGCTGGGTTCGGCAAGTTAAAATGCCCGCATAGTTCTGCTATCTAGGGTTTTGCGTATCTGTTTTTGCGACAAGTTTCGATAGTTCTCAAGGTATGTGCGATGGCTTATTTCTTTAGGTATGGCAAGCGTACGAATGCATCCGTACGCTTGCGCGCTACTTAGCCCTAAGAAATAAACGGTTTCAGAGATCACTAATGTAGTGAGCTAAGTGGCCAACGCTATAGATGACTTATCAAACACTCAAGATTCCGTAAATAGGTACTTTTCTTACTGCAAGTAGGTTCATCGCAAGGTTAACGTTGCAATAGTGGCCGGACAGCTGCTGAACTCCCTGAAAATTCGTTAAGGCCCACATTGGTCAATTTTTGAGCCTGACCTGTGGGTGTCCGTTAGTTGAGCGTTTGCTCAGCATTAGCCTTCTGGAGCACCGTAAGTACATGACCCATGCTTTTATGCACAGTGACCGTATCGCTAGCGCCTTAATGGCGGATAGTCATTCCATACGAGCCCGGGTTGATAAGGTGCCTTTGTCTGCTGAGCAAGTTGAGCAAGTCGTCTCGCGATGGCTAACGCAACTGCTGAAGCACTTTAGTGTCCAAAAGCTAGATAAGGCTTCGGACCAAGAAATTGCTGATTACTTGGCCGCGTTTACTCAAGAAGGATCTATTGACCTTAAGTGCGATCTTCAAAGTCGTGAGCTAATTTCTGCGCTCAGGCGTCGAGTAATGCGACTTGCAGGTGCACAACTAGATAGTGCTTTTGTCTCTATGACGCCAGATATTGTCGACGAGGCGGACGTGGTACCGATTTGCTTGTCAGTGGAAGAACGTCAGCTACAGGGTGTGCGCTATCAGGGTGAGGTGTATAGAAAAATTGAGGAATTTCAACCCTGTCACCGCTTGCAATCCTACTGCTTGGCGCAGACGCTCAGAGAACGTCAAATCCCCTACGTCATCACTCGCTCCGATCAACGCTTTGCTGTATGGGTGAACGTTTGTGCTTTGCCAAAGCTGCATTGCTTTAAATGACTTTTATAAGTGCTTTTTTTCAGGTGTTTTTCCCAGGTGCTTTATCTGTTTGCTGGGCTAATCGTTGGGCTTAATCAATGCCTTAAGATTCATCTGTTTATTTTTGAACTGGTTCACATGCTGTTTGCGTAAACTGTCGATACCATAAGGACGACAAGGACGACTGTTTACTTATACACTGGGCCCATTCATAAATAGTGTGGCCTTTTGCGAACCTATGACGGAATCAGAAGCGCTAGAACAGCTGAAGCAGGCTATCTCTCCCGAATCCTTGAGCTACGTCCAAGAAGTGGTCTTTAAGCAGTCTTGGGAAGGCCAGCTGTACCCAGAAATCGCGAAGTCGGTGGGTTATCACCCTGAGTACATTCGAGATGTTGGTGCGCAGCTTTGGCGATCGCTTTCGGAGTCTATTGGGCAAAAGGTAACGAAGAAGAATGTCCGGTTTGTGCTAAACCAGCTATCAGAACAGGGTATGCAGCCTAGTCCTGATACGCCGAAACTAGCCATTACTACAGACGTTCATTCCCCGGTGGATGATTTGCTGAGTGTAGAGGCCTCCAAAACACAAATTGCCTTTCCAAGCGTGGGGCTTTCTGTTCAATCCTCTTTTTACATGCCTCGTCCTCCGGCTGAAGAGCAGGCTTTTGGTGAACTCGATCGCCCAGGAGGACTTCTGCGGATCAAGTCTCCATCCAATACGGGTAAAACGTCTTTGTTGTTGCGATCACTTGCCCATGCCAGGGCTCAAGGCGCACGCACTATCTTGATTAACATTCAAGAAGCCGATACTGCGCTCATGGATGATCTGGGACGTTTTTTGCGATGGTTTTGCCGAAATGCTGCCCAGCAGCTCGGAGTCGAAAATAAACTCGATGACTACTGGGACGAAGAAATTGGCTATAAGATTAGCTGCAAAATTTATTTCAGAGAGTACTTGCTCAGCAGCGTTCCTGAGTCTATTGTTCTGGCTCTAGATGATGTTGATCAGCTGTTTGACCATCCAGAGCTGGTGCAAGAATTTTTGCCTATGTTGCGAGCCTGGCACGAGGAAGCTATGGAGCTTAAAGTATGGCGAAAGCTTCGCATGGCCTTGGCCTATAGCACCGAAGTATATGTGCCGCTCAAGAATTCTCAGTCGCCTTTTAATATTGGCCTTTCTGTACAGCTGCCAAGCTTAACCTTTGATCAGGTGATGACGCTAGTAGAGCGCTACAATCTCCCCTTTGAAAAAGGTGTGGATAAAGGCCGATTGCAGGATCTCTACGATTTGGTGAATGGACATCCTTACCTTATTCAGCTGGCACTGTACTGGCTTTCAGAGCGAGAAGGGACGCTGGGTGCAGTCTTGGAAGATGCGCATACGCACGCCGGTATCTATCGCAATCATCTCCAACGTCACTGGGAAATTATGAAGCGTCAGCCTGAGCTAAAAGATGCGTTCGCAGCTACGCTAGAACAGCCAGAACATGGCGCGGTTGTCGATACGCTGATGGCTTACCAGTTAGAACGAATGGGACTGGTCCGGTTGGTCGGGAATGCCGCAGTTGTCAGTACCGAGCTTTATTACAAGTATTTCAAAACATTGCTTTTAACGTAAGCGATGAGCTTGCTCATAAGCGATTGCCCATCTTGATTCATCGTTCGTCTTGGTCTGTGAATTTACTGATAAAGACCGGATCGTTTTACTGAGGCTGAAAATTTTTCATCGCGTGTTTCATGCGATAAGTTAGGACAAAGTTAGATTGATTTGTGGTCAACGCCTTTGTCCAAAACTTAGAAGCGCGTAATACTGTCGACTATCAGGTTGGCGGTAGTTTGAGCTTTGATGCTGATTGCTACATCAAAAGGCAAGCGGATGATGATCTGCTAGAAACGTTGCTGCAAGGCGAGTACTGCTACGTCTTTAATGCCAGGCAGATGGGCAAATCTAGCCTGCGGGTACGGGTGCAGCAGCAGCTTATTAATAAAGGTAAGCTTTGCGCTTCGGTAGATATGACAGGGATTGGCAGTGAGCGCGTCACGCCAGTGCAATGGTACAAGGGTCTTATGGTGGATTTACTCACCAAGTTCGATCTTTGGAAAACAGTTGACTTTAAGCAATGGTGGAAAGAGCTAGGCGAGTTGGCCTTCGTACAGCGGCTAAGGCTGTTTATTGAAGAGATTCTGTTGCGGCACTTGCCGGACGCCGATATTTTTATCTTCGTAGATGAGATTGATAGTGCGCTGGCTCTGGACTTTCCGATTGATGATTTCTTTGCACTGGTTCGCTTTTGCTACGACGAGCGAGCCGAAAATCCTGACTATCGAAGATTGACCTGGTCTTTGTTTGGGGTAGTGACACCGTCAGATTTGATTCGCGATCGCCTCCGAACACCTTTTAACGTCGGCCATGCTATTGAGCTTAAAGGGCTGATGTTTGAGGATGCCAAATCTTTGGCACAGGGGTTAGATGGTTTTGGGCGCGATCCGCTGGTGCTATTGAAAGAGATTTTGGCCTGGACCAATGGACAGCCGTTTTTGACTCAGAAGCTCTGTCGGCTGACTGCCCAGGTATTGGCGGCGAATCGGTTAAATGCGTCTGTGAATGATTCGATCGCAGCAGGTGGAACAGATACGCAGCCACTGCCTAGCTCGGCAGCTCAGCTTGTAGAACAGGTGGTGTATACCCAAGTGATTGACCATTGGGAAAGTCAGGATGATCCTGAGCATTTGCGAACAATTCGCGATCGCCTGCTGCGCAACGAGTTGTCTGCTCCTCGGCTGTTGGGTATATACGAAACGATACTGACTGCGTCTGCGCCATGTTGCGATTTGCCCGTTGCTGCCAATCAGACGGCAGCTATTGCTCAGACGGTAGAAGAGCGCAGCCTAGTTTATGACGATAGTCCGGAGCATCTGGATCTTTTGCTCTCTGGCTTGATTGGGCTATACCAAGGACGCTTGACCGTTAAAAATCGAATTTATCAGACGATTTTTGATATTTCATGGGTCAAAGATCAGCTGAATGAGCTGAGACCCTACGCTGAACAGCTATCTGCATGGGTGGCTTCGGGACAGACTGATGAGTCCAGATTGCTACGCGGTAAGGCTCTCAAGGATGCTCAAGCTTGGAGCCAGGAGCGGAGTGTTGGCGAGGTCGATCATGATTTTTTGATGGCCAGTGAGCGCTACGACCGTAGGGTAGTGCAGCAGGCGTTTAAGTCAGCGCGGCTTAGAGAAGTTGAAAAGCGCCTAGCGGTGGAGCGGCGATCGCGGCGGAGACAGCGGGGACTGATTGCTGCGTTAAGTGGTGCGCTAGCTGTAGCCGTTACGTTGGGGGTGTATGGACGCACCCAGTATCAGCGGTCTTTGAAGACGCAGTTGCGATCGCTCGTCACCACTGCCGAAGCGCTCTATGCCTCCGACCAAAGATTAGATGCCTTGGTCAGTGCAATTGAAGCCAATAAGTTTATGGATAATAGCTATCCACGAGTGCCAGACGGGCTTCGCCATCGTGCTGATGCCATTCTTAGAACTACCGCAGTCGGTGCTATCGAAAAAAATCAGCTGAGCCTGTCTGAGAGTAACTTTTGGGATGTTGCGATTAGCCCGGATGGAGAACTCTGGGCGACGAGTGGTTCTGACGGAATTGTTCGCCTCTGGAAAAAAGACGGCGACCTGCTACAAAAGTTTGAAGGGCACAGGGGTCGCGTTCGGACAGTGACGTTTGCCAACAACGGCGCTCAAATCATCTCTGGTGGAGATGATCAAACCATTAGAGTTTGGTCAAAAGACGGCCAGCTTCTGCAAACGCTTCTGGGTCATGTGGATTCAGTACATGATATTGATGTGTCGTCTGACGAGCAGACAATTGCTTCGGCAGGTGTAGATGGAGTTGTGAAGATTTGGCAGGCCAGCTCCAATTCATCCGATGGATCGACCCGCTATGAGCTTGTAAATACGTTTTATACCTTTAGCCCAGAACTCCTCTCATTGGCTTTTAGTCCCGATGGCATGACCATTGCTTCTGGTGGAATCGATGGCAATGTAAAGCTTTGGGACCTAGCCGGAAATTTACGCCAATCGCTCAGAGGCCATACCGATGCCGTTAGTTCGCTAGCCTACAGTCCCGATGGCAAAACGCTTGTTTCAGGCGGGCGTGATCGTCGCATTATCTACTGGGATACGGTTACAAATCAGCTAATTAGAGAGATCGCAGCGCATCGTACTCAGGTGCTTGATGTCGCGTTTAGTGCTGATGGCCAGCAGTTGGTGTCGGGAAGTCGCGATCGCACCATCAAAATCTGGAACGCTAATGGCCAACTCATCGCCACCCTCGAAGGTCATAAGGGGCGAATCTGGGATGTGCAGTTCACCTCTAAAGGCGAGCAAATTGTCAGCGCTTCCGATGATCGAACAGTGCGACTGTGGGATTTAACCAATCCCCTTTTAACGACTTACCTTGGGCCCAGTGATGGCATTGTGGGTATTGACTTTACGGACCTTAACGACGGGCTGATTGCAGCGGCCAGTGACGATCGCTATGTTCGGTTGTGGAATCAAAACACGGGAAGATTAGCAGGCCGATTTCAGCATCCAGCTGCTGTGCTAAGTGTTGCATTTAGTCCCGATGGTGAATCTCTCGTAACGGGCAGTTGGGATGGGGTTGCCCGGTTGTGGAGTATTACCGGTGAGCAGCTGGCTGAGCTGCAAGGACACAATAAACCCATTTGGGATGCGGTTTTTAGCCCTGATGGACAAACGATTGCGACAGCCAGTGTCAACCGAGACGTGAGGCTGTGGGCGCTTGATGGAACGCTTAAAAAGGTACTCACGGGTCATCTTGCTGAGGCTCGTTCCGTTGCCTTTAGTTCTGACAGTCGCTATCTGCTCTCGGCAAGTTTAGATGGCACTGCGAATTTGTGGGATTTAGATAGTCCAAGGAGCAGGAGCAATATCCCTGTGTTATTGAACGTTTTTCGGAATGGGACGTCCGGGGGCTTGATTGATGCCAACTTTAGCCCGGATGGCCAGCTAATCGCGACCGGCGGATTTGATAACCTTGTCAGGATTTGGACAAGAGAGGGCGAACTCGTCACAACTTTGGAAGGCCACACGGCGGAAGTCCGTTCTGTGAGCTTTAGTGCAGATAGCCAGACAGTTGTCACTGCAGGTGGTGATGGTCAAGTCAAGCTTTGGTCTATTGATAGAGAACAATCAGCTGCTTCCTTGATTGCAACCCTGGCAGAAAACGGTGAACCGATTTGGCAGGCGTTATTTGCCGATGATGATCAAAAAGTGATTTCAGCTGGAGAAGACCGGCAGGTGGCACTCCGGCAGCTGGACACAATGCTCAATCGCCAGGGACTTTTGGAGACTAGCTGCCAATGGGTTGCTAACTATTTAGCCTATAGTCCCAACACAGAAGACCTACGAGAGCTTTGCAGCGATGCTAAAGTAAAGGAACGTTAACTTTCTTAATCAAAGGCCAGCTGCTATGCGCGTTCTTTTAATGACAGGTAAAGGTGGAGTGGGTAAAACCTCCGTCGCAGCGGCAACAGGTCTACAGTGCGCAGAAAAAGGTTACAAAACCCTTGTGCTCAGCACCGACCCGGCCCATTCCTTGGCCGATAGCTTCGACACAGAGCTTAGTCACGACCCTAAAGAACTACTGCCCAATCTCTGGGGTGCAGAGTTAGACGCTTTGCGCGAGCTAGAGGGTAACTGGGGTGCAGTGAAACGCTACATCACCCAGGTATTGCAAGCTAGAGGCTTGGAAGGCATTGAAGCTGAAGAGCTGGCAATTCTACCCGGCATGGATGAAATTTTTAGCCTAGTGCGCATGAAGCGACACTATGACGAAAAGGAATTTGACGTTCTCATTATTGACTCTGCGCCGACGGGAACGGCCTTGCGTTTGCTGAGCCTGCCAGAAGTTGCGGGCTGGTACATGCGCAAGCTCTACAAGCCTTTCCAGGCAGTGTCTACCGCACTCCGTCCTTTGGTGGAGCCTCTCTTTCGCCCAGTGGCAGGCTTCTCTTTGCCAACCAAGGAAGTGATGGATGCACCCTATGAATTCTATGAGCAGCTAGAAGAGTTAGAGAAAATTTTAGCTGACCCCACCGTTACATCTGTCAGACTGGTGACTAATCCAGAAAAGATGGTGATTAAAGAGTCGCTAAGAGCCCATGCCTACTTGAGCCTATATAACGTGGGTACAGATATGGTGGTGGCCAATCGCATCATTCCTGAGAGTGTGAGCGATCCATTTTTTCAGCGTTGGAAAGATCAGCAGTCTGTATATAAGCAGCAAATTCACGACAACTTTCACCCCTTACCGGTAAAAGAGGTCCCGCTATACTCAGAAGAAATGTGCGGATTAGAGGCGCTTAACCGTCTGAAAGAAACGCTCTACGGCGATGAAGATCCGGCGCAAGTGTATTACGAAGAGACGACGCTACGCGTGGTGCAAGAAGAAAACGATTACAGCTTAGAACTGTATTTGCCGGGTATTCCGAAAGACCAAGTTGAGCTGAGTAAAACAGCAGATGAGCTGAACGTTCGTATCGGCAACCACAGGCGAAATCTGGTCTTGCCCCAGGCCCTAGCTGCGTTGAACCCAGCTGGTGCGAAGATGGAAGATGACTATCTCAAGATCCGCTTTGCAGCCTAGTCACTATCAGAAGCACAGTTAAAAGCAGCCCAACTAAAAGCAGTTGGTTGGTGTAAGGCGTAGGGTTTGAATATACCCTTCTTGTCTATTCCCTAGGGCAACGAGAGTCCAGTCGCCCTCTGTGCCAAGAAACTGAACGATAGTACCGTTATCTATCGGTGCTATCAGATTCCCATTGGGCGCGTCACGAAGGTTGGCTGAGGTGCCGTCCGGATCTTGTACCTGATAGTAAGTGTGATATAGCAAATCTTCCCAGATGTAGCCCCAAGTGTCGGTTTCAGTGTCGTAAACGCGGTTCCATCTAGGTTCTGTGCCTGCGGGCTCTTCGCTTTGAACTAAGGTGAGGTTGTCGAGCGGTCTGATAATAACGCTGTTACTATCGGGCTGCTCTCGGAAGTTAACGATGGTGTCTCCTGGGTCATAGGCAACTAAGTAAAGGCAGCGCAGCACGTCATCGCCGAACTCAGCGGTTATGGTGTCGACAGGTGTGTCGGTAGCTTCGTTCTGTGGTGCGAAAGTAAACAGGTTGCTGCCGAAGGCGATGGCTCCACCGGTGAGGAGAAGAATAGCGCCAACAATCACCGGGGCAGGTGACTGGTACCAAGGTTTTTCTTGTACGGGTGATGCTTCACGAGGGATTGCACTTTTACTCGCTGCTGCGACATCTTGCCCTGGAACAATTGGCTGTGAATTGAGCTGGGTCGGCATAGAAGAAAGATTTTGGGACGCCGCAGATGAGCGTGCATTTGCTGGTGGCTGGGGCGCGACAACTTGGGTGGCTGCAGTTGCTTGGTCAGTGGATTGATCGGTGAGGTCAGTGAGCATTTCGCTGGCACTGTTGTAGCGATCGCGCGGATGATATCGCAGTGCCTTCGTCAACACTGCTGCCAAATCTGCACTGACATTACTCGCGTCTGGCTGCCAAACAATTTCTCCCGTTTGAGAATCCGTCGGCAGTGACTGTGGCAGCTTCCCCGTAAGCAAATACACTGTAGTCAGCGCCAAGCTATATAAATCGCTAGAGGCAATGGGCCTGCCTGCACCTTGTTCTGCGGGCATGTAGCCCGGTGTGCCAATCACAATGGAGCTAGCTGGGTTGCTTTCGGTGACGGTTGCACCCATTGTTTCTTTGACCGCACCGAAGTCAATCAGCACTGGCTGATAGCTGCCCTTTCTCAAAATAATGTTGCCGGGCTTGATATCGCGGTGAATGATGCCTTGAGCGTGAACAAACGCTAGAGCAGGCAGAAGTGTGGTTAGAATTTCACGGACGGTAGACTCAGTCTGAGGAAGCTGCTTCTCAGCAAGGGCTTCTAGGGTGTCGCCTTCTACCCATTCTTGGACCAAATAAAAGACTTGATTTTCTGTGAAATAGGCGTAGAGCCGAGGAATTTGAGGATGGTTTTCACCCAGCTGCTCCAAAATAGCGGCCTCTCTCTGGAACCTTGCTTGGATCAGCTGATAGATGTCAGGGCTACTGTCAATGGGCTTGAGCTGCTTGATCACGCACTGGCGCTTAGAAGGCATCTGCGTATCCGTGGCAAGATATGCCTGCCCAAAGCCACCTTCTCCCAGGCTACGAATAACTTGATATCGATTGTTGATCAGCATAGTGAGATTGGCATCACGAGTGGTTTCAGCTTAGATGAGGAAGCGTGAGCAGCGTCTATGAGTAGGACCTATATGAGTAGGGCCTGTAAGTTTTTTCGATTTGCGCTTGCAGCATTGCTTGGTCGGTCGAGGGGGCAAGACATTTAAGCCCCTGGCATAGCATTGCAACTGCATTCGAAGGCAAACTTGACTCGACCTTCAGTACAGCTGTGGGTAAGTACTGACTGTGTAGATACTCGATTTGCGATGGCGTTGTGCGGAGCAATATGGGATGACGATACCAGTCGAGGGCTGAAAGTAGGCTAGGGCAGGCTTGTGGTGCTTTTTGTAAGACTTGGCTAAACGATCGCAGCGCGGTTTCTGCCTGTGTGAGATAGTTCAGATTTTCGGTGAGTAGAAAGAGGCGGATAAGAGAGGTGATCGCAACTCCATTGGCAGAGGGCACCGCGCTGTCCTGATAGCTACGCTCCTGCACAATCAAGTCTTTACTCTTGGCATTGAAGTAGCCGCCTTGCTCGCTACCGAGGGTTTTGTCGAATTGGGTTTGGAGTGTGATCGCAGCTTCTAACCAATCTGCGGCCATCCCTCGATACGCTTCAAAACCCACACAAGCCTGCTGAATATCTAGCAGTGCCTTGATCAGCAATGCATAGTCTTCTGACTGCGCAGGCACTTCCACTTGCCCGTCGTAATTTAGCCTGTAGAGCACATCGTTGCTCTGCTGGTACTGCTGAATGAATCCCGCAGTTTCAATCGCTAAGACCAAGTAATCCTTTCGGTCGAAAGCAGCAGCAGCTTTGGCTAAGCCGGAAATCATCAAACTATTCCAAGCCACGATCATTTTGGTATCGGTGACTGGGGGGATGCGCCTGCCTGGCCAGATTTTGCCCTTTGCCATCTGAGCATCAACGGCAGGTTCAAATAGAGGCACATTGGCCGCATTGTCCCCGTAGCGAAAGCGAAAGAGCTTATCTAGGGCAGCTACAGCCGAATTGCTTAGCGGATCACTGCCTAATCGCTGCAGTACGATCTTCCCTTCAAAATTGCCGTTTTTACTGATGGCAAAAAGCATTTTAAGCTCAATTAGCTCTGCCTCGGTGAGTAGGCGGGTGAGCTCGGCATAAGACCAAACGTAAAAGTTGCCTTCTTCAGGTTCAGGGGCAGTTTCCTCTGCAAAGCTGTCGGCATCTTGGTTGTCGTAGATGTATCCGGCTGGCGAACGCATCTCTCTTCTCAGCCATTCCACTGTCTTATCATCGGCCCTTGCAATGGCTGGTGCCT
>ERZ1740067.581-NODE-581-length-28916-cov-23.341187_pt1 | contig 28916 bp, 27 predicted proteins | sample MGYA00581736_ERZ1740067 | MGnify/ENA primary metagenome ERZ1740067 (study PRJEB43018, sample SAMN04849236) | marine metagenome | isolation source: floating plastic debris | place: Pacific Ocean | collected 2008-08-27 | study: EMG produced TPA metagenomics... | reverse complement strand
TCCTGCTCAAACTGAAAGCCACCGGATTCCATACACATTCACCCGCTTTATCTACGTGCCCTACACACCCATTGTTGATCGCCTGCTGAGCGTCAGCTTCAAAAAGCTGACAGCCCTCGATAAACAACAGCCGCTAAATACCCACCAAACAATAAAGAATCTGCCGCAATGATTGCAAACCATATCAGAACATTGAAATTTGTAACACCTCTATGACTGGCTTAGATCCTCAGAACTCCTTTGCTTGACTGCTTCGGGAAGTTGCGCGACACTAAGTTATACGTCTAGGGTAGCCACTCCAGTTTTCAATACTCTGTATTAACTTTAGGTATGGAGTTTGAACTATTTTTTAGATATGGTTTGTTTACTCCTTTGTCACTAATGCGGTGCTTCCCATAAGAGGTGAATCCATTTGGAAACGCTGGAATTTGTTATTTATCCCGACGGTCGAGTCAAAGAGCTGGTAACAGGCATTGTGGGCCGTTCTTGTGCTGAGGTGACTGCCGCTGTTGAAGCGCAGTTGGGTCAGGTCCTATCCCACGAGAAAACATCTGAGTTTTATGCCCAGGGTAACCAGCTAACCGCTGAGCAGGCGGATTCCCAGACTAATTACAGCAGCTGGTAGTTGTTGGCTGTTGCCAAACTAACCGTTGCTATCGGCCCCATGGCCATGTTGTTTAATCCGATGAAATACAGGGTTTAAGATGTCGCACTTTAGCCAGATTAAAACCAAGATTCGTAACCTTCCTGCTCTACAGTCTGCATTGACTGACATGGGTGCCGATTGGAAGGCCGGGCCACAGACAGTTCGTGGCTATCAGGGTAAGACCGAAACCGCTGACGTTGTCATCGAGCAGGCCAACGGCTATGATCTTGGCTTTAAGCAAAATGTAGATACCGGAGACTACGAGCTGGTTGCTGACATGCAGTATTGGCAACAGTCCCTGTCGGTGGATGGATTTTTAAATCAAGTTACCCAGCGTTACGCTTATCACACCGTGGTCACTGAGACGTCTCGCCAGGGTTTCCAGGTTGCTGAGCAGAAGACTGCTGACGACGGCACCATTCGCCTGGTGCTACAGCGTTGGGCCCAGAGCTAGAAGGCTTTAGCTAGAGCACATTAACTGCGCGGGGGCGGCTGGAGCATAGGGCTTCAAGTCGCCCTTGTTGCTTTTTAAGGTAGCCCCAGGGCTTCCCATCGACCAACTTTGGAGTAACTTTGGAGTAACTTGCAATGACGTCACCAGCTGAGTCTCCTAACCAGGTCGAACGCACGGGTTTAGAACCGGAGCTGGGTGGATTGCTTCGGGATGCTGGCGATCGCACGGGTTTAGAGCCGGAACTGGGCGGAGATTTACGTCAGCGCGGCGTCTATGTAGATGAGATGACCTGTATTGGCTGCACCCACTGCGTTCATGTGGCTCGCAATACGTTTTACCTGGAGCCGTTACACGGTCGGGCCCGGGTGGTACGTCAAGACGGTGACCAAGAAGCACTGATTCAAGAAGCCATTGATACCTGTCCTGTGGACTGTATTCACTGGGTTGATTTTACAAAACTGCGCAAGCTGGAGGAGGAACGCCGTCACCAGGTGATTCCTGTTGCTGGATTTCCCATCAATCAGGGGCTGGCTCGTCGCAAAAGTCGCGCCGCCAAGAAAAAATCCCAGCAGTCCTGAGGGACAAGGAGCCAAGACTAATCTATGGCAGTTCCATAACCATTGGCAGATTAGCGCCAGTATAGGTAAGTTCTAACCGTAGTAGGCGTCCCGGTGGAGGCGTCACGGCCTCTGCTTGTATGGCAGGAGCATTCTCACTGATGGGCGCTAACTCTAGGATGGTGCCATCGGAGCCTATTTGTAGGCGGTACACCAGGGGATAGGGACCATCGATGGGTTGATAGGGGGCAAAGTGAGTTGCGATCGCATCCAGTATCGCCCCATCGACACCGGTCGTCAGGAGGTCATCTTCAGGCCTTGAAGAACGCGCTATGCCTGCTTCTAAATCACTAAAACCAGGATCTGTAGAGCTATCTAGGGTTTCTTCTTCGGACCCTGTGACGGTTTCAGGCGCCGGAGCCAGGGGCGGCGGTTCTGCCGGGGCTTCGGCAGCTACCTCAGGAACAGCCGCCTGCTCAAAGCTATCTGCGGACAGGGGCTCTGACGAACGTTCTGGTGCCTCAGCCACATCGAGGAGGGGCGGGGCCAACTCTTCGCCCTGCGGTTCAGCGGCGGCAGACCCCGAGGCTGAGGCATCAAGTTCTGGAGCGATTGGCCGCTGTGTCAGCTCTCGACTGGGCTTAAAGACAGGCTCATCATCAGGATTGGGGCTGTTATTTGCATCTGAACTTGCAGAAGACGTAGTCGGAACAGGGGCAGGGGCATCATTAGGTTCAGGAATCGGTGCTGTTGCCGGGGCCCTGACTGCAGGAGCCGTAACCGCCACCTCATCCTCCAAAATCGCCTCAGGAGCCTGGGAGGTAACCGCATCATTTAAGACTGGTCGCTCGCGCAGATAAGCCGTCACCAGCCCCACCGACACCAACAGGGATGCCGCCGCTGACCCAGCCCACCAGCGCGAACGTCGACGCTTGACCGTTGGGACAGCGGGCAACGTAATCTGACGTTGACCATAGGCACTCAGCACCTCCGCCAGGCCAAATAGCTGTAGCGTACTGAGGTCAACAGTCTGGTCTAAAAGCTGGAGACGATGGGTACGGGGCCAAGCCGCGTGGGTTAGATGGCGTTGTACATAGGCTTCGACCGTATCACTTAGGGTCAGCAGCTGCTGCTGATCGCCGGCGACGAGGCGCTGTCTGGTCGGTTGATTAGTCCATAGGCTAAAGCGTAGCTGGCGAACCACTGGGCGATCGCTCCACTGGGATAGGGCCGAAGGATGGGCCGTCACTTCCAGGGCATAGTCGCCAGACTCATAGCGCTGGGTATTGATGGGCAAAACCGAAGACATCTGTCGTTTTGGTCAGATGAGCAACATCTGAACAGCGCTACGTCTATAGCTTACTAGCACACACCCATAGCGACCAGGGTGGTTACCGTTAGGGAAACAGGTAAACAAATTTTGCTGTTCCAGGTTGCTCTAGACCATAAGCTTAATACCCAACAAGCCCCTAATTATCCTTCGTATCATGGGGAGGAATAATCACTCGATAGTTGGCATCGTAGACGTCCTCCGGCTCCTCAGGTCTGGCAGATTCAGATTCAGCAGCAGCGTCTGGTTCTGTATTTGAATCATTGCCATAGAGCCAGCCTTCACCATAGGTGCGCGTGGAGGGTCGCTCGGCTCCGTCACTGTGCCAACCAATGTCCGGTTCACCATCGTCTCGATAGACCGGTCGCCTGGATTCCCCATAGCCATCATCGCCCCAGCCCGATTCGATGTCCCTGACCGCATCGTCAGCTGAGGGCCTATCTCCAGTTCTAGCATCGGCAGATGCATAGTCTGTCTGCGTCTGTCCCCAGTCGTCCCACTGTTCTGGGGCTCGAAAATTTTCCCAGTCGCTATCGTAGGGATTGTGACGCTGCCCGCTATCCGGTTGCTGAAACTGGCTGGGTCCACGTTCACTGGACGAATCTACAAACCGATTAGGTGGCTCGGGTACCGGGTCGCTGAGCCGCTGCCCCATGGGGCGATAGGCACGTTTTTTAGGAACTAGCTGGTAGATCAGTAGCGTACAAAGAATACCGATTGCGATCGCACCCAGCACCCACAGCGACAGTGGCAGGGCCACCAACGGACGCCCCAGAACCACTAGCGGCAAAACCGGACTCAGATTTTGTAGCACCAGTATTACCAGTGCCGCCACCATCAATAGAAACGCAATGAGCTGAACCATCACCGTCCTCCTATTGGCCGTTAATCGGTGGGTGTTGCCCGCCTTAGTTCCACCTTAGCCATGATCTGCTCCTATGCATCTGCCCCTTGACCCTGACCGTGACCTTGCCAACGATTTAACGGCACACAGTCAATATCTAACTGGTCCAGGGCTCTGGCCACCACAAAATCTACTAAATCATTGATGGTTTGGGGCCGATGGTACCAGGCTGGAATCGCTGGCACAATTCTAGCGCCCGCTTCGGCCAGGGTTGTTAGATTACGCAGATGAATTAAACTTAGGGGCGTTTCACGGGGAACCAGCACTAGGGGTTTACGTTCTTTGAGCTGCACATCAGCCGCCCGCTCCAACAAGTCAGAACTCAAACCAGCGGCCAGCTTACCCACGGTACTCATACTGCAGGGCATAATCACCATACCCGAGGTTTTAAATGAACCACTGGCAATGGTGGCCCCCACATTGCTCCACGCGTGACACCGGAGGGTGCCCATACTTTCCACCCCCGCCTGTTCTCGCCAGAACAAGACTTGCTGACTCAAATCGCCGGGCAGGCGCACCTGTTCCTCGGCCTGCCACACCATGTACACCGCCTTAGAGGCCACCAGATCTACCTGGTAGCCCGCGCTCAATAGATGCTTGAGCGCTCGCACAGCATAAATTAATCCAGAGGCTCCGGTAATACCCAACACAAGGGGGCGGGGGGCAGTCCCAGATGTCGTTTGATCCCCCTGGGGCACCGCCGAACTACTCTTCCCCATCATCAAAGACGGTGTCTGCATTCATAGAGGTATTACCGTTGTCGCCCTCATCCTCATCCTCATCAAGGGCTTCACTGCCGCCACCCACGGCGACTAGGTCGATCTGTTGACGGTAGTAGTCAACACTTTTTACCTGTACTTCTACCCGATCACCCAGGCGGTACTGTTGTCGATTTTTACGCCCCATCAGCTTCTGCTGTCTAGAGCGGTATTCATACCAATCATCCTTAAGGGAACTCACATGCACCAGTCCCTCAACCAGCAGCTCCTCGAGTTCCACAAAGAACCCGTAGGACTGCACACCCGTGATTAAACCGTGGAAGACTTCCCCAGTGTGGGCCTGCATAAAGGCCGCTTTCTTCAGCCCTTCCAAGTCAGCTTCCGCCTCTTGGGCCAGACGCTCCCGCTCAGTGAGGTGAGTGGTCACATGGTTAAAGCTTTCTTCAAACTCATTGTGGATGTCTGGGGGAAGAACGCTCCAGCTGATATTGCCGTGACTGCTGCTGCTGCGAAGGTCGGCCCGTTCTTTTGAGCGGGTGGTTTTGCGATCGCGACCATCCGAAAAGACCGCATGCAGCACCCGATGCACCAACAGATCAGGATAACGCCGTACGGGTGAGGCAAAATGGGTGTAGCCATCCTCTAACGCCAGGCCAAAATGACCGTCGGGGTGAGCGCTGTAGGAGGCCGGCTTTAAGGTAGACAGCAACAGATAGGTCAGCACTTTCTCGGCCTTGGACTGGCTAAACTGCTGTACAAACTCAAGATAGTCCTTAGGCAAAACAGCGTCTTCACTCTCCAGCTGTAAATTAAGCCCCATGTTGTTGGCCAACTTAATCAGCTCTTGCACATCGCCAGGGTCCGGAGTGCCATGGAGCCGATAGATGGCCGGCACCCCCAGCTCTTTGAGATGTTTAGCCACCAGCTGGTTAGCCAACAACATACATTCGGTAACAATCCGTCGTGCCGGTAGTAAATCCGACACCACCATCACCCCTAAGCCCCCTTCGTCATCATGCTGAAACTTAGGAGAGAGATACTGGGATAGCTCTTCTCCCGCCTCTTCTGGAAAGACATGATCCGGTAGATTTAAGTCGAACGATCCCCGCTGATTTCGCTGCTGCTGTAGTAGCTCACTCACCTCAAACAGCTGATCAACAAGCTCATAACTATTCTTAAACTTAGTTAGGTCTCGCTTTTTAAAGTCTAGCTCCTCCAGGGCTTCCTTATCGTCTCGCATCAACACGGCCTGGGCCTGGTGGTAGTTGAGCTGAGCATCGTTACAGATAACCGATGGCTGCACCTTATAGCTCATCACCTCACCCTCTGGAGAGAGAATGACCATCACCGAAATGGTCAGCCGTTCTTTGTCCGATAGCAGGGCACATAGGGACGTAGACAGGGGCGGCGGCAACAGCGGTACCGGCGAATCCGCCAGGTATACCGATGTCCCGCGGCGATGGGCTTCTTGATCGATGGGGCTGCTGGCTGGCACATAGTAGGAAACATCCGCCACGTGAATGCCCAATTCCCAGTTGCCATCATCTAGCTGTTCTAAGCTGAGGGCATCATCAATGACCTGAGCGCCTTCGGCATCAATGCTGATGGTGGGGTGGTCTCGCAGGTCAAGCCGCTTCTTGATATCGGCCTTGCGTACCCGATTGGGCAGTGCCTTGGCCGCCATCATCACCTCTTCAGGAAAGGCTCGGGGCAGGTCGTGTTTGCAGTAAACAATGTCGATATCAGCCGCTGCTTCCGCATCACTGCCTAAAATCTGAGCCACTCTACCCTGGGGCAAATGCTGGCCGATGGGGTAGCGCAAAATCTCCACATGCACCAGGTGGTCGATCGCTGCCTGGAGATCGGCCTGACTAAGCTCGTCATCGTCCTGATTTTTTAAGTCAAGCTGAAATAACAGCCGATCGTCCAAGGGGACCGCCTGCAAACTTTTAGTCTCTTCCGCTTCTTTAATGCGAGCCAGTACCGACGAATTGGCTCGCTCTAATATGAGCTGTACTTCCCCTTCTGGACTACGGCGACGATTGCCTTCTTTAGTCACCCGCACCAGGACCCGGTCACCGTTCCAAGCGTGATTGAGATGGGCCTCTCTTACATAGATGTCGTCGGCTTCTTCCTCGTCTTGGATCGCAAAACAAAATCCTTTGCTAGAGCAGCGCAGCTTACCTTCAATCACCCCATCTTCATGGATGCGACGGTATTTACCCCGCTCTTTTTCCAATACACCTACACGTTCCAATGCATCCAGCACGATACCCAAATCGTTGACCTGGTCATCATCAGAGCAGTGAAGCTTTTTTTCTAGCGCCTTGATCGTAACCAGCTTGTCGTTTGAGAAGTTAGCTAATAGGGAAGCAATTGAAAAATTCATGTAGCGATGAATCCTACGCGGTAATGAAACAATGCCACTGGTTTCTTGGCCAGAGACTGGGCATAGAACAGGCTGTTTCCTAAGAAACCTCAAAGAGCCGTATTCTTTGCAAAACCCAAAAGCCAATGACAAACGTTACTCTACGGACCGCAAGCCACAACTGTCATACTACTTAGCAACCAGTAAATCCCCAGGGCACGAGGGCAATCCCCCAAGACGCATCCCTGAAAAATTACTCTAAAACTACCGCTGCACAGTACGACGCGTCATTTACACTGCCCTCAGCTGAGCACGCTCAAGAAAATTAGCATATGAACGGTATAAGTTTTCCTTAAAGTAGCCATTATGTCAAATAGCCTTTAAATAATTTATTTTTTGACGTTTCTGCCCCTAGATAGGCAAATCTTAATGGCGCTCTCCGGTGACCACAAACACGACCCGACGACCAATATTGGTGGCATGGTCAGCGATCCGTTCTAGATAGCGAATGACTAGCACCAGGAGTACCGTGGGCTCAACGCTGTTGCCAGGGACGGGGGTTTGGACAAAAATGTCATAGAGACGATCATAGTCATCGTCGACCACATCGTCCTTTTGCTTAATTTCTCTACCGGCGTCAGCGTCAAGCTCGGAAAGAGATAGCAAGCTTAGAGCTACCATGGACCGACACCGATCAAGCATTACCCGAACCTGATCGATAGCCTCATGGGTGGGGTAGGGAAATAGCTTTAGGGATACTTCGCCAATATCTTTGGAGTAGTCCCCGATGCGCTCTAGGTCGCGAATCATTTGCATCAGCGCACTGACCAAACGCAGATCTTGGGTAACCGGCGATTCTAGGGTAATTAAGTTAATGCAATCTACCTCGATTTGGCGATAGAGCTGATCAACTTTTTTATCGTGCTGCTTCAGGTTTTTGGCCGCATCAATGTTGCGATCGCACAGCGCTTCCCTAGCCAACAAACAGGAACTTTCAACCAAAGCCCCCATCCTTAATACATCCCGTTGAATCCGGGTCAGCTTTAGATCTAGAGCTGAACGAAACTGTGACGCCACCCCCACGGACTGCTTTGGAGCCCCTAGCGGAGTGGAACCGTCATAATCAACACTAGAAGAAGCTGTATTCATCGCCTAAAGAATCAAACTGCGCATAATGACAGCTATGAACAAATCTATTCCAACATGCATAGCGCGTTCAGTAGTGATATCGCATCAGGTAGCAGGTTGGGTGTTGCTGTAACTACATTCTGACTCAGATTTACAGTTTTCAAATATATCCGGGATATCGGGATATCGGGCCTATGGTGAGCTCGATTGACCCTTACAAATCTACAAGCATGCTTAGCAAAACCTTAATAACTGTAACATTTCCACTTGCTAGCAGGGCTAACTGTAACGACGGCAACGCCAGATAAAAATGTCGCTAGAGGACATCGGGCCTAGGGCTCAAGCTGGCTCAACGGCAGATTTATCCCTAACCCCAGTTGTTAAAGTCTGTAACAGATTGACGTCAAAGCGTTGGATTGAGTCAGTTTTAGTAAACAATTCTCTATGAGCATAAGTAGTTATATTTAGTAAGGAAATTGGCACGCCATGGCTTTATCCGACACTCAGATCATCCTCGCCCTGCTGATTGCTTTGGTTCCGGGTGTTTTGGCCCTCCGTCTTGGTACCGAGCTCTACAAGTAAAAACAACTAGAAACGAACCCAGGCACGCGTCTTTAAGCCCTGCCGCTTTCTGAGCCATTAGTCCTGGTGTCAGCGTTTCCATCTCGTTAGCCAACGCTTTTTGCAAAGCCATTATTTTGGAGCAATGTTCATAGCGGCCCTCAGCAGTCATGCTCAGGGCTGTTTTTTTTGGTTTACCCACCGGATTCACAAGGTTGAACCGGTTACTTCAAAAATTTGGACTTTAAAGTGGAATTTGTGGTGTAAAAGAAACAATATCCCCCATAATGTGGGCAAGCTACGCCAAACGATTTGCTAGGGACAAGGATTAATGGCTCGACACACAACACCGCTGATTGCCAGGGGCAAAGCTCGCCAATCGCTGGTTTTGGAGTCCACTGTAAAATTAACCGTCAATATCCTATTAGCGGTGGTCGCCACATCTACCATTGCTAAGCTACTGCCCTACTATCACCAGCAAAAAGCAGAATTGGATCAGCTCGATCAATCTATTCTCTCTTTAGAGAAAGAAAAGGATGGTGTGTGGGAGGACTTTAGTCACAATTTTGATCCAGAGCAATCGAGTCGGATTATGCGAGAACAGAGCGGTCAGGAGGTCCCTGGTCGCCATCCCATTGTGCTGATTGATCCGCTACAAAATTCTCAGCCATAGTCTCTTTATTGGTTGACAACTCCCGGCAATCTAGGAGATAACGCACTACAATCTATTGGCAGTCAATGACAGTCAGTGGGCAGGGATCCGTGGTTGCCAACGTTAATCCATCACCTCCATCCTCAAAGCGAGGTGAAACGGTAGAGCAAAAGCTAGCAACATTTCAATTTGATAGCGTCGATGCGGCCCTGGCAGATTTGGCCGCCGGCAAGTCAATTGTTGTTGTCGATGATGAAAACAGAGAAAACGAAGGGGATGTGGTGTGCGCCGCTCAGTTTGCCACCCCCGATATGATCAACTTTATGGCGGTGGAAGCTCGGGGATTAATTTGCCTGGCCATGACCGGGGAACGGCTAGATGAGTTAGATCTACCGTTGATGGTCAGTGGTAATGGGTTTGAGGATGAAAACGAGCAGACTGCGTTTACGGTCAGTATCGATGCCAGCCTTGACTGGGGGGTAACGACCGGTATCTCAGCGGAGGACCGCGCCCGCACCATTCAAGTGGCGATCAATCCCGATGCTAAGTCCCAGGATCTAAGACGGCCGGGGCATATTTTTCCCCTGCGGGCCAAGGAGGGCGGTGTGCTCAAACGGGCAGGGCACACCGAAGCGGGGGTAGATCTGTCTAAACTAGCAAGGCTCTACCCGGCCAGCGTTATTTGTGAAATTCAGAATCCTGACGGCTCCATGGCGCGGCTGCCGGAGCTGATTGACTATGCCCAAACCCATGGTTTAAAGCTAATTAGCATTGCTGATTTGATTAGCTATCGCCTCCGCCATGAACGACTGGTCAAGCGTGAGGCCGTGGCCGATTTACCCACCCAGTTTGGCAAGTTTAAAATCTATGCCTATCGCAACCTGTTAGATAATTCTGAACATGTGGCCGTTGTCAAAGGAGACCCAGCTACCTTTGAGCGCAACCCCGTGATGGTCAGAGTCCATTCAGAATGTTTGACGGGTGATGCCATGGGCTCTCTACGATGTGACTGTCGGCTACAGCTGCAAACGGCCTTGAAGATGATTGAGAATGCTAAGGCTGGCGTGGTTGTTTATCTGCGTCAAGAGGGACGCGGTATCGGTCTGGTCAATAAGCTCAAGGCTTACTCACTACAGGACATGGGCTTTGACACCGTAGAAGCAAATGAAAAACTCGGTCTGCCGGCGGATCAGCGTAACTACGGCATTGGGGCTCAGATTTTGAACGATCTGGGCGTGCATCAGTTTAAGTTAATTACCAACAATCCGCGTAAGATTGCGGGTCTCAAGGGCTATGGTCTGGAAATGGTGGATCGCATGCCCTTGCTGATCGAGGCTAACACCTACAATTCAGACTATTTATCGACTAAAGCCCAAAAGCTGGGTCATCTGTTGCTGCGGTCGTATTTGGGCACCCTGGCGCTGCACTGGGCTGAGCCTCTGCCATCAGCTCAGCGCTATGAAGCGGTTAACCGTCTGCGCCAGCTGGCCCACGACTCCGGGTTGTTGCTTCAAGAAGAAGCCCGCTCCATCGCCGTCTCCCTGTTTAGCCCCCAGGCCCTCATTGTTAACCTGGGGCTGGCTGAGCCAGTGGCCAATACTTGGTACCAGCAGACCGATAGCGACTATCGACGTGCGATCGCAACCATCCTAGAGCAGCTCATCCAATGGTCTGATCTACAAGAACTAGATATCCTCATTGCCAATGGCAATGACCCCTTTACCACCCTACAGGTGGGTCTAGACCGTCAGATCTTTAGCTGGCAGTCCCCGGCCGTGATTGGTGAGCGGCTGAGCACCCAGCGAATCTACAGCTTTTCGCGCCACAGCCCCAATGATTAGGTGCGTTTAATTTTAGGAGTGGGGACGTTCCATGGAACGTCCCCACATCTAAAATTATGACCCTAGCGGTCGGGGGTCCGTCCCAGCTGGGGCGTTGGCGCTACCGGAGAGCTGACTGTGGTTGGTAACTGCTGACGACGTCTTGTTGCCGCCACTTCGGGGGCTAATGCAGACACCGCCTCGGTAAATTGGGGATCATTGGCAGTCCCCATCAAATTGGGATTGCGTGTCAGGGCACTGCGTTCATCAGAGGACAGATCGACTTGAATATCGGGGGTAATGCCTTTACTGCTAATGTCAGTCCCGTTGGGGGTGTAGTAATGGGCCACGGTAACCGCGATCCCCGACCCATCAGAAAGGCCATGGAGCGATTGCACCAGGGCTTTACCAAAGGTAGGACTGCCAACGACAATGGCGCGATCGTTGTCCGCCAGGGCACCAGTCACAATCTCACTGGAGCTCGCCGATTCCCCATTGACCAAAATGGCCATGGGCAGCTCGGTTAAATGGGTACGATTGGCTGAGATTTTTTCACTGTCACCGCTGCGATCAACCGTACGGACAATGGGACCTCGGCGCAGCCACATACGACAGATATCAATACTGGCCTGCAGCAGCCCCCCTGGATTGTCCCGCAGATCCAATACAAAAGCCTCGGCCCCCTGCTTACTCAAATCAGCAATGGCCGCCTCCATTTGTTCAGCCGCATGGGCGCTAAATTCATCCAGACGGATATAGCCGACGTTGATGCCATCCTGATCGGCGAGCTTGGCATTCACCGTCTGCACCTCGAGCCGAGCCCGCGAGAGAACAATCGTCTCAGACTCGCCGTCACGTTCGATGGTAAGGGTCACTTGGGTATCGGTATCCCCCCGCAGCAGCTGGGATGTGCGTTCCGCACTGAGAAAGTCAGTGGAGCTGCCGTTGACCAACAAAATCCGATCCCCAACTAAAATATCAGCCATGTCGGCGGGGGAGCCCTCAATTACCTCACTCACCACCACTGCGCCAGCCGCTCGATCCCGTCTTAGCCGTAGGCCGATCCCGGACACTTCCCCTGAGGTTTGATCGGTGAGGTCAGAATATTGATCAGGACTTAGAAAGCGGGTGTAGGGATCATCTAACCGTTGCAGGGCTCGACGCAGCTCGGTATAGGCAGCCTGACGTGACGTGTAGTTTTGACCCAGGAGATCTTGGCGGACTTCGACCCAATCGGTGCGATTGAAGGATTCATCCACATATTCTCGGTAAACAATCTGCCAGGCCTCATCAAGAATTGCCTTGGGACCGTCTGTAAATGCCGCCTCAGCTGGAAATGAGGTTAAAAGTGCAGGGGTGAGAAGAACCGTTGCGATCGCGCCAGTCGACCGAATTAACTCTAAGGTAGTTTTCATTGAAACGGTTGCGGCAGAGGTTAGCGGGATAGTTGCAAACAATGTAGGAATCTATAACGCGGGGAGTAGAATTACCCAAAACAAAATAATCAATAAAATATACGGAAATTCAAATTTGCAATAAAACAGAATCTGAACCCCTATAAGCTTACAGACCGTCTAGAATTAGACCCCTATGTAGCTAGAACCTTCAGCATAAATACTGGACTTAAATCTAGCGCACGAAACCGAGCAATTGCGTAAACCCTTAGGATCTTTACCCAAACCTTATTTTCCTTATGGGCACATGCACTGAGCCTATTTACTGGTTTTAAAAAAGATTTAAGTAATGGGTCAAATATCTCGAAATATCTAAATATTACGATCTCAAATGCTCTGTAGTCCATCTGTAGACTATTCTTTTAGCCGCGTAATTACAGGAGTATATTTACGGAAGCGCTGCCTAAGTACCCATCAGGATGTCTAGAATCAGGTCATCACAACGATATTTTAGATACGCCTGCCTGGGGCTGCTGCTGGCAGGCGTCGTTGTTATTTTAGCTACATTCAGTAACCTGTGGCGCTCTAGCAAAGCTCCCACCGATGCCTACCTGGTTTTAGGAGGCAGCATTCGCCGAGAAATGCACATGGCCCAGTTGGCCAGCAGCTTTGACACACCCACTCCTATTTTGGTGTCCGCCGGCTCGGTTGATCCCTGTATTCGGCTGCTATTTGAGCAGACTGGGGCCCCCCTAAACAACGTTTGGCTAGAAAATTGTGCTGAATCTACATTTGGCAATTTTGTCTATTCTGTTCCCCTGTTAGAACGCTGGGGCGCTCGCCACGTCACCCTGGTGACCTCCGGCAGTCACACGCGGCGTGCCCTCACCCTGGCTCGAATTTTGTTTGGCGCTAGGGGAATTTGGGTAGAGCCGCTCATCGTCGATGAAACCGGCATTCCAGGGAATCAAGAAACCGCCCTTAAAACCACCCTTGATATTGGCCGTAGTCTGCTGTGGGCCATTGTGGCCCAGTTCCACAAACCCACCTGCCGTCAGGTGGTGGAACTAACTGCGGTCAATCTCGAACAGTGGCGACAGCGGGGGTTTAAGTGTGAGCACCAGGCAGGAATCGAGGGCAGCTGAGGACAGTCCACTCAAAGTTCAAAACGTTCTACTACACCTGAATACAGATAGTAGTCTTTAATTTTCACGCCAAAACGCTGCACTGGAATAGTTGCAATCATCTGCCAGCCAGGGGTGAGCTGGAGCGGTCCAGGCTGGATAAATGGATGCCAGTCATCGGCTAGGACCAGGGCAGACTGACCCACCACCAGACGCTGGCTGGCCCACACATCAAACTGATCGATGCGATTAGAAATGGCTAAAACGCCGTCATCTTTAAGCGCATAGGCTAGGGCCGAAGCCGAGCGATAGTCGGTGGTTAACAGCAAATCGTACTGTGGCACATGCTCCCTAACCACGGCTGCCACCGAATGCCAGCCAAAGGACATGCGCCCATCCGGATCGCCGTCGGGGCCAAACAGGGCACTCACCGGGAGCACACAGTAGTTCATCACAAGTAGCCAAGCAACAACCGTACCTAAGATTTGAATGCCATTGAGCCAGCCCCTGTGCCGCAGACGGGGTATTTCCTGGCTGGTATCAAGCCTGATATCGAGCCTGATATCGAGAAAAAACATTGGCAGCAGCGGCACCAGCAGCAGATAGGCCAAAATATTCCAATAATAGAGGGCCGTGGAAAACAGACCCACCAGGGACAGTAGACCGGTGGAGGTAAAAAAGAGACCCAGGGCCATGGGACGATAGGTGGGGGATTTTAGGGGATAGTTTGTCGTCACTGAGCGCACCATGGCCCAGACCAGGGGCGGCGATAAAATCAGCGCCGCCGTCAGCCAAAAGAATAGGACGCTATCGGGTCGTAATGTGGGGCCACCGCCGCTGTCAACGCTGCGGGTCAGGTAGTACTGGAACGATAGCCAGTCGTTTTGAATGTTCCAAATCGCGATCGGTAGGGTAAAGAAAGCTGCGATCGCAACCGCTCCATACAGCCGACCATCCCGCCACAGCCATCGCAGCTTGGGCTGACTGACAATAACCCCCAACACCGCCAGACCGACAAACACAGCCGTGTACTTACACAACCCGGCCAACCCCAGGGCTACGGCGCCCCCATAGAGAAATTTGCTCTGGCCGCGCCCATTGAGCCATGCACCATCTAAAAATCGCACAAACCCATAGGCCGAGATCAGCGAAAACGTGATCAGCCACTGATCGTGCCAGGCTAAGGTCAAAAACAAAAAGTAGAGTGGGCTGCTCCAACAGCACAGCAAGATAATGAGCCAGGCATCATGGGCTCGGTGGCCGTAGAGATAGCGCGAAATTTGAAAATAGGTCAGAAAAAATAGCCCATTGCTCACTACCGTCGGCAACCGCAGCACAAAATAGGAATGGCCAATGGGGGAAAACAGCCCCTGTATCCAGGCATGAAACGGTGGGTGGTCATAGTAGGACCAGTCCAGATGCTGTCCCCACAGCCAGTAATAGGCCTCATCCGGGTTGGGAAACGCCGTCAGCCAGTACACCAGGTGCGCCAATAGCATTAGCCACAGCCAAGGGGTGTTCAAATGCGATCGCAGCCAGCCTTTTACACTCAAAAACCCAAACTCCCTCAGAGGGGCTGTTAAAGCGTCTACAAACCTAGAATACGCGCATCCAGGTATCCTACGGCTCCACCCCGAATATCCCTAAAATTGGCGTCTGGTGACCTGGGCTTCGTAGGCTTCTAAGCGTAGCCTACTCGCCGCCTTCCGCGTCCATATCAATGCCCCACTCCCGCAGCGCCGCATCCCCATCATCCGTCAGCTCCTCAGACTCAAACTGAGGCGGATCTACCAGGTCGGCCCGCTCCTCTGGATCGCTCCACAGCGTAGGCTTGTAAACAATGACCGGTAACCCGGCTCCGTTTAAGCCACGAATAATCCGCTCTGGCGTCTGAGGGAAGGTAATAAACAGAGGATAGGGACGTTCAGACCCTTCATTGAGTAAATGCTCATGCTGCATCGGCATCAGCCACTCATAGTTTTCCGAGAGCAATATTTGGGTATGCCGCCAGCGCGATAACAGTTCTGAAAAGTCTTCATCGGGTCGGTGAATAAACAGAACCACATCCACCCCCGTTTTAATTTTCCACTCAGGGTCACACATCAGCATGACCGAGTCACAGGGTAGCGATACGACATCTCGGCGGGTGCTGACTGGCCCCAAATGACCATCGATCGCACGGCGAATACTAATGTTGGGTAATGGAATTGTGACAATACTTTCCTGGGGCCGTCGCATGCTGGGCAACATTTCCAGATAGGGGCGGTGCTGCTTGAGCAAGGCCAAAGCTCCTCGATAGTCGCTGCACTTTGCCAGCAGATGTTCGTAGTCGCCCTGGGGAGTTGCCATGATTGATCGAAAGTGTGTCGAATATTCCCTATTCTAGCCTTCTCGTTTTACACCACACCACCGTTCCCGATTGTAGGGCCGTTCCATGGAACGTCCCTACAAAATCGTCCCTTACAATAATTCCGTAGATCGTTCCGCTAGGGCCGAGCGCTCCCCCCGAGTCAAGATAATATGGCCGGCTAACGGCTCATGCTTAAATCGTTCTACAACGTAGGCCAAACCGTTGCTAGCCGAATCCACATAGGGGTTGTCAATCTGTGCCGGATCGCCGGTCAATACAATTTTGGTTCCCTCTCCAGCCCGAGTCAATATTGTTTTTACCTCATGGGGGGTGAGATTTTGCGCCTCATCAACAACTAAGAACTGTTTTGGCAGCGTTCGTCCCCGAATGTAGGTTAACGCCTCAATTTGCAACAGTCCCATCTCCATCAGTTCCTCATGTCCCCGCCGCCAGTGGGCCGGTTTTCCGGTCGGATCTTGGGTACCAAAAATCAAATCAAAATTGTCGTATAGGGGTTGCATCCAGGGAGTAAGTTTGTCATTGACATCCCCCGGCAAATAGCCAATGTCTCGCCCCATGGGTACCACCGGACGAGATATGAGTAAACGACTATATATCCTATCTTCGGAGACTTTTTGAACACCCGCCGCAATGGCCAACAGGGTCTTGCCCGTACCGGCTTTACCCACCAGGGTAACCAGGGGAATCTTGTCGTTTAGCAACAGGTTAAACGCAAACTTCTGTTCTCGATTCCGGGGATGCACCTGGGAGATACCGGCATAGGGCACCTTAGGCAACGGCATGATCCGCCCCGATTCCCCATCGACTATGGCTAATGCCGTATGGGCTGGGTTATTGACATCGATCAGCGTCAGGGCCTGATTGGGATAAAACTTGCCTTCTAACTCTAGAGTACCGCCCCGGAACAACTGGCTCAGCTGTTCTGCATCAACCAGGAGTTCTCCGGTACCTGAATAGAGATCATCAATATCAATTTTGTCGGTTTCATAGTCTTCTGCCGCCAGTCCCAGGGTGTCGGCTTTTATCCGCAGATTGGTATCTTTGCTGATTAAGACCACCGGACAGTTACAAAGCTGTTTGTGCTCTAGGGCAACGGCTAAAATCTCATTGTCAGCCTTATCCCCCTCAAGTTCTAGGGGCAGCGATGATAGGGTTTCTTGATGACACAGAGAGACTTTGAGAATACCGTCTCCATCGAGGCAAATCCCATTGACCAGACTCCCCCGGTTACGGAGCTTATCTAATGTGCGCGATACCTGACGAGCATTACGTCCTGTTTCATCCAGGGACTTTTTAAACCGGTCAAGCTCTTCAATGATGGCGATGGGTAGGATGACGTCATTTTCCTCGAAGCGATAAATGGCTTTAGGATCGTGCAAAAGCACATTGGTATCGAGAACAAACGTCTTTTTCATAGATAAGAACAACCTTTGAAGCCCTTTAAACCCGTATGAGGCAGGAACTTGCTTACGACTAAATGACAGCAGAAATATATGTACTATTATCCATTAAACTCTACTGGTTTGCGTAGCAGACTACTGTCAAACGAGCTTAATATTTACCTCACATTTAGCTCCCCACGGCGATCAGCCCTCAGCACGGGCTACGGGCTGGAGTTTAGTTTTCTGAGTTCTTGATGGACGCTGGTACCGACTTGCAGAGCTTCATTGAGCAGCTGACCGTAGTCTCCGGCCATGTCTGATGCCTGCAGTGTCTGTAGGCTGGAAAGGTTGGTTTCGATACTGGCAAATAGCTCATGGCGACGGGCGATAAATCGCTGATGTTTGCGCATGATTTTATCGCTCATCAGACCGCACACCAGACTCTCACGGGTGAGATGGAGGGCCTCCTTAATGGCATCTGGATTGTCCAATGACAGCCGCTTGGATGAGCCATCGGCCTGGCGCAGTTCCTCTAAAATCTCCACCGCTTTAATCATTTCGTTAAAGCGATCAACCTCGTCTAGCAGGTGACTGAGCACCTGGAGCTGGGCCCCTTTATGGATGCCGTAAAGACCATGGGCAACGGTGGTTGCGATCGCACCGCCAATACCCACCCCTATAAACACGCCCATCGCCTGTCCCATCAGGTTGCGACCCACCACCAGACAGACCGGTAACCACAGCACCAGCGCCACCGTCAGCACCAGCACCTGGTTAATCAGCCAGCTTACCCGCAGCCGCGGGTGTCGAAAAACCGATGGCCGAGTTCCCCAACCCATGGACAAATCACTGATATCTAGCCCCGTCAACTCATCTAAATCACGGTTTGTAATCCGCAGGCTGTCCAGATTAACCCCACCCATGCATGTACAGACGTTCCCTAAAACGTCTCTCCACCAATATGATTTGCCTGTAGTAGAGATATTCTATGGAATATCTCACCACCTCTTTAAACCCTGTACAGACGTTCCATGGAACGTCTCTGCACCAGCCACACTTACTGCAACCCTAACAAAGACCCTAAGCTCGTAAAGATCTGAGCATAGAAATTGCCCTCAATCTCGGGTCGAAATACTTGGAAGGGCTCATTGGGCGCGCCGAAAAAGGGGCGTAGGGTCCACCCCAGCTGGGAGCCCACCAGGGCATATAGCCCCAGCCAACCCAACAAGAGTCGGTTACGCAGCTGGTCACCCGCCGCATCTTCCCCAACAATTTGGCGCATCCCCTGGTAAAACAGACGCACACCAATCACTCCAGTCAGTCCCATCACCGCCACATTCAGCAGTAAAAAGAAGTTATACCCTTGGATAGAAATTAGAAAGAACAGCACCACGGGCGCAAAGCTAAACAAGAGCACACTAATGACGGCCACGGCGGTCATTAGCATGGCGCTATATTGACGAAAGTTTAGCTTGGAGCCAAAGAGAATATCAAAAAAGTAAAGCGTAGGCAGACAGATGCCCAACGTAATCAAATATAGGGCCGGCAACTTTACCGCCGACGCCAGCATCTGTAGCCAGCTGCTAGATGAGCCAATAATGGCCCCATACACACCAAAGAAAATACAGCTGACCACCAGTAATGAAAAGATTTTGCGCTCCAGTTTGACATCGTGACGGATATCTTCAAGAAACTGGTTGCGATCGCGCAACAGCCGAATCAAAACTGCAAAATGCTTCATGTGATGCTTACCGGAATAACGTCAGGAATACTCCCAACATGTCTACACCGCAACAACTAGCAATTTCGCAGATTAGAAAAATTTATCTGGCCACTCCCCAACCTAGCTGAAACATCAGAGCAGCCACCTAAAAAGATTAGACCGAGGTGAACAAACACCCCGGTCTAACGACACAGGCATAGCCGTTGCTGATTTAGAGGATGAACAGATCGGTTAAATATGCCGTAGGGCAGCACTTTACAGATAAAAATCATCCCGAGGATCAGCAACGCCCAGACATACAAATCAGTTTTAGACCGACTTTAGGCCGTTACAGACCAAAAACTCTGATCCGCTGAACGGGTTCGTTACCCCATTTATCGCTTGCTGTTACCTAAGACCCCTGAGCCTTCAGCTGATCAATTTCCTGACGAATGGTCGATAGCTGCTCAGTCAGAGCCTTAATTTCAGCCTGTATGCCTGTATCTACAACAGGTTTAGCCACTGTATTCACGGTAGCGCTGCTAGCTGGAGACGGTGCAAATGGATTGGGCCACTGACCATCAAAATTACTGCTAACGTTGTCAACAAACTCCCGAGCTTCTTTCTCCGTCAGCGCGCCCTTTACCTCCAGCTCATCGGCCAGACGGTCAAAATCCGTCCCAATGTCAGAAAATTTAGTAGCGGATGCCTGCGGATCTTGAATAGCCTCAACCGCAGACGCTGCTGCTCCCAAAGAGACCCGAAAGCTTTTCTGAATAAATTCGGTCAAAGTATCAAAATCCATAGCCAAAATCGATGTAAACGGCTGGTCATTATTTTAGGTCAGAGCACCTATTATAGACACCCATAAACAGGCTGACCTTACCGCAGACACATAGCTCAATACCCGGCTACTCAGCTAGCTGTTGCCAATAGAACCAGAGCCCCAGACTAAAGTCCCAGACACTGCCGCGCCAGCCAACCAACCTGCTGCTGCACCTGCACCCTGTACCAGCCACCGCCAAACTCTCCCAGGAGTGTGGCCGAGGTACCGTTACGAAACACACCTGAAACACTGTACTGAGTGCCTCCGCCACTGCGTAAATTACAGCCGTTATAGGGGGCCGGAGCCTGTATCAAACGCACCTGTTGAGCTTCGACACGACTCGTTAACACAAAAAACGCCACAGGCATGAGAAGAATTCGACTCCATCGCAGTCTGTTTGGATGGGTTGGCCGTTGAAAGAGATGCGTCCCCGAATCAGTAACCATAGGTGACCAAGCCTTTACAAGATTTTCTTAATGACTCTCCACATTTAATCTTAATCAGAAAATTTAATTTCACAACAGTTAAGCGAATGATACATATTTTTCTAAAGTATGAATAAATACGTCACGCTATTAAAGCTGCAACCAAGGTTGGTAAGTCAACAGAATTCCACTGCTAGAATCAATGTGATTCCCAATACAAATAGCTAGGATCATAGGTATGCGCTCATATCTTGTTACGGTTGTAAATGGTGTCCACGCTCGCTTTTTTACCCTTGCAGCCGCTGAGTTATCTGATGACGGACAATCAGGACCTCATTTAACCGAGCACAGTAGCCTGAATAATGCTGAAAAACCCATAGCGACAAAAGGAACGCCCAACAACCTAATTGGGCGTAAGCACCACGGCAATCGTCATGAAAAGACAACGCAGTCTACAGAGATCAATCGACGCTTTGCCAATAAAGTCTTGCAGCACATCAGTACAATCACCCAAACCTCCGCCAGCAGCCATCTTATCCTGGTGGCAGAGCCCCACATTTTAGGCAATCTGCGTGAGTCTGTTGCCAGTCATGTACCGTCAACAATGTCAGTCAATGAGCTGGCAAAGGATCTCTGTCGATTAAATGCCCATGAACTCCATAAATACTTAACCAGCAAACAGATGCTGCCAGGTCCTAAACGTGTGATTAACAGATAAAGACCGGCAAATAGAGGCCAACAGATAGAAATCAGACAGCCCCCACTCGCGATCTTAAATAATCAGCCAATGCTGGAGTCACATACCACAAAAAGGTGACTCCAGCTTGTTTTTTATGGTGTGGCAAGAAAAAAATACAATTGTTATTGTATAGACAGTGTGTGTAGTATCGTTACGTACAGTATGAGCAGATGCTCATATCTAGAAGGTGTTAAGTGTGTCCTTGATGGCGTTATCGCTTGTTCTATCTATAAACCGATAGCCAAAATTGTCTGTATCCCTGAAATTCAATCACTGAGCATGTCACGACCGTATTGCCTGTTGTTTTGATGTCGAAAGCATGGCGAATATTTCTCTAAAGGCTTAAATACACGGTCTGCTAGAGTATTTTCCCCTTGTCATAATCCATAAATTTACACTCAGAGCAGCAGACGATTTTTTGTCAGTAGTCTAGGTTACTGACAAAAAGATAATAAGCAAACTATTTTCAATGAGGTTTTTTATGCTGATGGAACTGTGCCCCTGTTGTGGTGTTCGGCTGTTGCGCCACGCTAGCAAATCTGGTTCTTATTTACGCTGTGGTAGCTGTCGATTTGAAATTCCTGAAGAGATTTCCTCCGTCCCGGATGAGGAAGCCAAGACCAAGGGCAGTTTATCGGATGATGTGGCTGAAACAGTAGCAGCATCCTAGAAACGGATTCTGATCGTCTGTTTGATGGGCAAGCGACCCTATCTGACTGACGCATCTTTCAATACAAAGAACAGATAATAGACAGAAAAAACAAAAAGCTGTGGTTAAGAAACTATTTCTAGCCACAGCTTTTGATTGCTAGCGAAAATTGCAGGAGACTGCGATATCTGATACTAAATCCTGACTGATAGCACCCGGTATCGAAGGGCATCTACAAAGGATTGCCCCTGCAAGATTGCTTACTGCTTATCGATTGCTACGGAATTTCAAACAGTTAGACTCGTCTCTTCAGAATCTAAAACCTTAACTAAAAACGCCCATTTATCGGCCACCTCCTCGATGATCTTAGCGGTTGGTTTGCCTGCACCGTGACCGGCTTTAGTATCAATGCGGATTAATACCGGATTGTCGCCCTGGTGAGCGGCTTGGAGTGCGGCTGCAAATTTAAAGCTGTGGGCTGGCACTACCCGATCATCGTGGTCAGCGGTTGTAATTAGGGTAGTCGGATAGTTGCTGGGCGTTAGATTGTGTAGGGGGGAATAGGCGTAAAGTGCCTCAAATTCCTCAGGATTTTGCGGTGAGCCATAGTCACTTTCCCAGGCCCAGCCAATGGTGAACTGATTAAACCGCAGCATATCCATAACTCCGACCGCCGGTAGGGCAGCGGCGAACAGGTCAGGGCGCTGAATCATGCAGGCCCCCACCAGCAGCCCGCCGTTGCTTCCCCCCATAATTCCTAGATTTTGGGGCTGGGTATAGTTGTTGTCAATCAACCATTCTGCCGCACTAATAAAGTCGTCAAAAACGTTTTGTTTATGTAGCTTAGTGCCTGACTGGTGCCAGGTTTCACCATACTCTCCGCCTCCCCGCAGGTTGGCAACGGCATAGATCCCCCCCAGCTCTAGCCACACCAGGTTACTCACTGAAAAATTAGGACTCAGGGAGATATTAAACCCGCCATAGCCATATAGCAGCGTCGGCGTGTGACCATTGGGGGTGAGTCCTTTTTTGTGGGTGATAAACATGGGAATGCGCGTCCCATCTTGACTGGTGTAAAACACCTGCTGGGTTTCATATAAGTTGGGGTCAAAGGCCACCTGGGACTCTCGAAACAGGGTTTGTTCCCCTGTTTCGAGGTTATAGCGATAGATGCGGCTGGGAACCGTAAAACTGGAAAATCGATAAAACGTTTCGGTCTCTTCTTTTTTGCCATCAAATCCGCCTGCAGAACCAATGCCTGGCAGTTCTAGGGTTCTGAGCAGCTGTCCGTCTAAGTCAAAAATTTGAATCGTCGTGTAGGCATCCTTGAGATAGTTAACAACGAACTGATGGTTGAGCAGGCTAACCGCATCCAGGGTTTCTTCCGCTTCAGGAATAATTTCTTGGGGGGTATTTCCTGTGGTCAGTTCAAGGGCAATCACCCGTCCACGGGGGGCGTCTAAATCGGTTTGGAACCAGAAGGTGGTGCCGTCACTGTCGATGAGGTTATAGGAGGCTTCAAACTGGCTGACCAGCTCTTTTACTTCACTGTTGGGAGTCTGCAAATCTTGATAGAAAACCAGGTTCTTTCGTTCAGTGCCCCGCCATACGGAAATAATCAGATACCGGCCATCGTTGGTTACCTGTCCTTGAAAGCCCCACTCTTTTTCGTCGGGACGCTCGTAAACCAGCGTATCGTCTGCCTGAGGCGTTCCTAGACGGTGGTAAAAGAGTTTTTGATAGTAGTTAACCTCTTCAAATTGGGCGTCTTCTGCGGGTTCGTCATAGCGGCTATAGAAAAAGCCCTGGTGGTCGTGGCTCCAGGCAGCTCCTGAGAACTTGCTCCACTGCAGATGGTCGGTGGTATCTTGACCGGTTGCAATGGCCCGGACCCGCCATTCGAGCCAGTCGGAGCCAGAGCTAGAAAGACTGTAGGCCAGGTATTGACCATCTTCGCTGACGGCAATACTGCCCAGGGCAACGGTGCCATCGGCTGAAAGGGTATTGGGGTCCAGCAGGACTACGGCCTCGGCCTCTAAGGATGGCTGAGTGTAGAGCACCGCCTGGTTTTGCAAACCGTCATTCTTGTAGTAAAAGTAGCGTCCGCCCCGCTTAAATGGCACGCTGTAGCGTTCGTAGTTCCACAGTTCTGTCAGCCGCTGCTGTAGGGGCTCAACGGCCGGCAGCTGACGCAGGTAGCTAAATGTCACTTCGTTTTGTGCCTCTACCCAGGCTTTGGTCTCATCGGAATTGGGGTCTTCGAGCCAGCGGTAGGGATCGGCAACGGTGACGCCGTGGTAGGTATCGGTCTGATCGCAGCGACGGGTGGGGGGATAGGAAAAAGCCATGGGGGAGGGAATGAGAGTTAATCCTTTTGCGGGTAGTCTAGCGTCTCGAGGATCAGGTTGGCGAAGCGGGCGGCAGCTCCCGATGGCCCCCGAAGGTCGCGAAGTTTTTGGCTCATGGCGTCTAGCTGTTCGGGGTGGTTTAGATAGGTGGAGATGCGATCGCAAACTTCCTTAGCCGTAATCCGCCCCAGCAGCTCTGGCACCACCTCGTCCTGGGCCCAAATATTGGGCCAGGCAAACCGCTTTTGGCTACGCTGGATATATGCGATCGCAACCGTATTAATCAATTTAGTCAGCACCGTACCCACCACAGGCAGCTGACACAGCAACCCCCAAAGACCATCCCAGGTACGCATCACATCTAGCTGCTGGGTAGGCAGCAGCACCACCATCGGCACCGCCAGGGAGCCCAGCTGGGCCGTATTGGCTCCGACGGTGGTGACACAGAGGGTACAGCGTTTAAGCAGACCGTGGGCAGGAAAATCCGTCCACAGATTGACGTTGGGACCATCTTTAATTTGTAGACAGGGAAAACCATCGTCAGGGGTAATCAGCCGGGCCTGGGGGCCGTCCATGACCTCGACGGTGGCATTTTGAGCAGGGTCAGCATACTTAGCCAGGGTGTCTGGAGAAACCGTGGGAGCAACGGGGATGATGAATTCTAGATGGGGATGGGTTTGGTGGAGGTGTTGGGCAATGGCCAGAGACAAGGGCACTCCCGGTCGCAGCTTATCCGGTTTAGAGCCGGGCATCAGACCAATCACCTGGGTATCAGCCCCAAAGGGAAGCGCTTGACTAGCAGCCGACTCCACATCCGCCATCAGGTCCCCCACCACCGTTAGCTTAGATTGATATTTAGCAGCAACTTTCGTGCCCCCCTGCATCATGCCAAACCGATCCACCCAGTTGAGCCAGCGGGGCTCCCATTCAGCATAGACCGTGGTGCGATAGCCCAAACGTTTGGCCGCCCACACCGCATACAGCTGATCGCCACCGAGAAAGACAACCACGCCCTGGCTATGCCAGTCCCAATTATCCGTAGTTTTACCTAATAAAAGAAATCGGAAAAAATCTGCCGGGCCTTGAACCCGGTCTACTTCTGAGTAGGACCTTAGGGAATCCGTTTCACCGCCCGATGCGTGGGGACAGGGAGACAGCATCACCGATAGACGCATTTTGCCGTGGTCGGGCTCGTGTTTGCGCAGCTGCTGCACCACAGGTTTAACCCAGGTGGAGACCTCTCCGGGGCCGTTGGTCAAAATTAGGACGTCTACCGCCATCGGTTTGTGTGTGGGCATTGCAATGGTCACATTATCACGTGCCATCGTAGGGGCGTTCCATGGAACGCCCCTACGGGTGATACCAGCAACCGTTTCCAAAAAACGCTAGCCTAAAAACCGTCCTTACAAATTTTCGTTTCCACCGTGACCCAGCCTGCTGCCTTACGTGATTTGTTGACCGCGGTTGCCCAGGGGCAGCTTAGCCCAGATACCGCCTTTGATAAGCTCAAGCATTTGGACTATCAGCCCGTTGATAACTTTGCCAAAATTGACAATCATCGCAAGCTGCGGACGGGATTCCCAGAGGTAATTTGGGGACAAGATAAGACAGTGGAGCAGCTGATAAAAATCTTTCAAGCAATGGCGCCAGAAAATCCGGTGGTGATGGCAACGCGAATTAGCCCTGAGGTATATGGACAGCTGCAAAAGGCATTGCCAACCCTGCGCTATTACGAAACGGCTCGCATATGTGCGCTGCAGCCAGCGTCTGTGGCAACAGACTATCCAGGCACAATTGCAATTCTCACGGCGGGGACAGCAGATCTGCCCGTGGCGGAAGAAGCGGCGATGACATTAGAGCTATCTGGATATCAGGTATCGCGGCTGTGGGATGTGGGCGTAGCAGGGATTCATCGGTTGTTGAACAATCGCGACGTGATGGATAGTGCCGATGTGTTGATTGTTGTTGCCGGGATGGAAGGGGCATTACCCAGTGTTGTTGCGGGGCTAGCAGACTGTCCGGTAATTGCGGTGCCGACCAGTGTGGGCTATGGCGCTAGCTTTGGTGGTGTGTCAGCCTTGTTGACAATGTTAAACTCTTGCGCTGCAGGGATTGGCGTGATGAATATCGACAATGGGTTTGGGGCAGCGGTTTTAGCAGGGCAGATTATTAGAACGGCAGGAAAACTCAGTGCTTCAGCGTGAATATTGCTCTATTATCTCCGGTGGTAAGGGATTGCCACCCAGGTTAAGCTCAACAACGTCAGACAGTAGCAGCAACTCATCAGGCAAGCTGGTTAATTGGTTATCGGAAAGGTCAAGGGTATGAAGATTCTCAGGTTGACCAATGTTAGGAGGGATACTTGTCAGTTGATTACTGCTGAGATGTAGCGATCGCAAATTAGCAAGCTGACCAAATTCAGCGGGCAAGTTACTCAGTTGGTTGTTGGAGAGATCCAACTCTTCCAAAATATTGAGTTGACCCAGTTCAGGCGGTATGTGTGTTAGCTGGTTGTTAGTGAGGCTTAGACTGAGAAGATTAAGCTGACCCAATTCAGGAGGCACGCTCGTCAGCTGGTTATTATTCAGCTCTAGAGCTCGTAGATTTACGAGCTGACCCAGCTCTGCCGGTACGCTTGTCAGCCGGTTATCATTGAGCCTTAAAGTTCCCAGAAAAATAAGCTGCCTCAGGTCTGCCGGTACGCTTGTCAGCTGATTTTCACCGAGAGCCAGAACTCGCAGATTCTGAAGCTGACCCAGCTCTGCCGGTACGCTTGTCAGCTGGTTATCACCGAGAGACAAAGATTCCAGATTTACGAGCTGACCCAGCTCTGCTGGTACACTCGTTAGCTGATTTTCACGAAGAATCAGCCACGTCAAACTTTCCAGCTGACCCAGGTCTGCCGGTATACTCGTCAACTGATTTTCATCAAGGGATAGACCCCGCAAATTTGCGAGCTGACCCAGTTCGGGTGGTACCTTCTCTAATTGATTTTTACTGAGAGACAAAACTCGCAGATTCTCAAGCTGACCGAATTCTGCCGGTAAATTCGTTAAACCATTTTCCCTCAGATTTATCTCTTGCAGATTTGCCAGCTGACCGAGTTCAGAAGGGACACTTGTCAGGCGATTTCGCCAGAGATTTAGCCGTATTAAATTTTCAAGCTGACCGAGTTCAGCGGGCAAACTCGTTAGTTGATTTTCAAAAACAGACAGATGTTTCAAATTTGTGAGCTGACCGAGTTCAGCGGGCAAACTCGTTAGTGGGTTCCTGCTCAAATTCAAATCTTCCAGACTAGTCAGCTGGCCGATTTCTACCGGTAAAGTTGTTAACTGATTGCCATCAAGATTCAGCTGCGTCAAATTCTTGAGCTGACTCAGTTCCACCGATAGGTTCGTTAACTCATTTCCCTTGAGATCTAGCTTTTCCAGAGTCTTAAGCTGGCCCAGAACCACTGGTAGGCGCGTTAGCTGATTTCCATGAAGTTCCAGCCGGGTTAAATTCTCGAGCTGGCCGAGTTCTGCTGGTAAATGTGTTAGCTCATTTCCCTTAAGAATCAGCGTCTTTAAATTCTCGAGCTGACCGATTTCTGGGGGTATCGTTTTTAACCCGAGTGAGCCTAAATCTAAAAACGTTGCCTGGGCTTCATGAGCCTGTTGAATACGACGCTGGGCTAGAACATAGGCTGCATCTGCTGCTGCCTGGGTTAGACGGACTGCCGCTGGATTGCTATCTGGCTGTAGAGCTGCAGAGGCGACAAAAGTTTGAGCGCTGCTTAGATTTAGCCATAGAAAGCTGGTGGCGCAATAAAACATCAGGGTTGGTGCGAGGGTGAAGCCTTTCCAACGGAAAACTGTAGTTCTCATTACCAAACCCAAACCATTCGTTGCACACTTAGCCATGGACCGACGCATTACAAATTTCCCTTAGTCTCAATACAGCTTACGACATCAAGTAAATAGATCTGTTTGCTCTGTTATCCATCACGCTTGTAGCGTTTTATCTCTCCATAGGGCATAGGATTACCAGACAGAAAAAGCTATGACGGCCAGAATAGTTTTGCTGAGCAGGTCTGTCCCCTGTTGGATGGTTTGCCAAAGGTCATTGGCCTCTTGCTCTTGTGCGCTGGGTTTGAGCGTTGAGTTTAAGGCCATAGCCTAAGAGGCTGCCGATGGCAAAACCTAATGCAGGCGTAAGGCGATCGTTTTCGAACGGGGTCAGAGTGGGGCCAAAGAAAGCTATAAAGGCGGAAGCGACGGTTACTAAGAGTAGTACACCGCTGGTGATAGTGACTGCATAAATATTCTTGATTTTTGGAACAACTAAAAACTCCATGAGTAGGGAATAGGTGAGCAGCTGAATACTGGCAAATTGCCAGGAGGAATAGAAAGTTAGCCAGCCAATGGCTATGCCCATTTGGAGACTACTTTGCCATGTGTTGAGAACGGTGTAGCTGATGGCCATCAGCACTGGAGGCAGTATAAAGCCCAGCATTAGACGTATTAGCCGTGCGCTTGCCCAAAAGTTAGTCATCAAAGCTTTCTAGAGTGATCATGATTCAACATGCCTTTCGACTCTGCTCAAGGAACGATTATCTGCCAAGGAGTGATTTACAGCAGTAGTGTCGTGTCGGGAAAATCTCTTTGCTATGTACATTACGGGGTAAATCTTTTAACAACCGCAACAACAAAACCCATAAAATCAGCGGCACGGTCCTAAGTTCCTAAAATAAAAAGACCCTAAACAAGTTTGGGGCAACCTAACCCGCATAACCACCCCCGAAGGAGATGTGTTGTGGCTATGCAAAGAACACATCA
>ERZ1740067.579-NODE-579-length-28937-cov-18.741708_pt1 | contig 28937 bp, 24 predicted proteins | sample MGYA00581736_ERZ1740067 | MGnify/ENA primary metagenome ERZ1740067 (study PRJEB43018, sample SAMN04849236) | marine metagenome | isolation source: floating plastic debris | place: Pacific Ocean | collected 2008-08-27 | study: EMG produced TPA metagenomics... | reverse complement strand
CAGTGGGATTGTACAGGATTGGGATGAAATGAATGCTGTTAACTTCCTTGAAGTAGAACAGAATCGGCACCGGGCTCCAAAAGATTTCCCAATTTTCCCACTCGGCGTAGGGGAAGGAGCGAAAGGGCGTTTCTCCTTTGTAGACGTCCAAGGCGATAGGGGTGAAAATTAGGCGAATTCTTGAGGCTTGTACCGCCAGAAAAATGCCAAAGGCTCCCACCACTAGTCCTACCCACAGGTTCAGGAAAAATCCTAAGGGCACGGCGATCGCCACAATAGCCACCGGCAGCACATAGTTAGACTCCAACTCCACCGTTTCCGTTGCGCTAAAGGAAGCGTCCGCCGACCCAGTTTGAGCAGGCTTTGAATCTAATTGGGTTGAGGACTCTTGTGTCGGCGACTCGGTTGGATTTGGGGCAGTCATAGGTGATAAATCCGATTTGGGAAAGGGCGTGTTGTTAAAACAGCATTAAGAAACAGAATAGCGCACCGAAATTCCTGCCGTCGCCATTATTTTTTCTGCCCTCACCATCCCGCGCAACTGTTCTCGCTGGCGTTCTAGGCTTCTCGGCACTGTTCGTAAAGGGTCTCGTACGCCTTCGCCGATCGCGCCCAGCTAAAGTTTTGTGCCATGGCCCGCCGCTGCATCGCTTCCCAGTCCCGCTTGTGTTGGAACCCTTCCCAGGCGCGAATTAGGGCGCAGAACATATCCATCGGCTCATAGCGATCAAAACAGTAGCCGGTGCCTTCGTCAGCGGCGGGCACATGGTGTTGCACCGTATCCACTAGACCGCCAGTGCGCCGCACAATGGGAATGCTGCCGTAGCGCATCGCCAACAGTTGACTAATGCCACAGGGTTCGAAGCGGGACGGCATCAAAAACGCATCACTGCCCCCGTAAACCCGGCGCGCCAAAGGATCGCTATGGAGCAAATACACCGCAATACGCCCAGGGTTACGCGATGCCAGCTCCCACATTTGGGTTTCGTAGTAGCGATCGCCCGTCCCCAGCAGCACAAACTGAGCATTGGTGTAAGCAATAAACTGCTCCAGCATTTGCACAATCAGGTCAATACCCTTTTGCTCCACCAAACGACTGACCAAGCCCACCACAAAGGCTTTTTTATTCACCTCCAGCCCCACCTCTTCCTGTAGCGCCACCTTATTCGCCGCCCGTTTTTCTAAGGTGTCCACGGAGAAAGTTTGCGCTAAATAGCGATCGCTCTCGGGATCATAAGACTCCATATCGATGCCGTTTAAAATCCCCGACAGCTTGCCCCCAATAAAGGACAACAACCCCTCCAGCTTTTCCCCATGGGTGGCAGTTTTAATTTGCTCCGCGTAGGTAGGCGACACCGTATTCACCCGATCCGCAAACTGCACCGCCGCCGCCATAGTGTTATGCCCCTGCATGTACCACGGGCACCAGGTCATTTGTTCCAGGAGCGATCGCCACGGACCCTGGTACGCCAAATTGTGAATGGTAAACAAACTGGCAATATCCGGCGACTGGTGCATCCACACCGGCACCATCCCCGTATGCCAATCATGACAATGCACCACATCGGGCTTCCAATGGTTCCAGGCAAACTCCGCCGCCCCATTGGAAAACAACGTAAACCGCCACGCCTCATCATCGCCGCCGTACACACTGCGCCCAGAAAACGCCAAATGCCCAAACAAATACAGGGGCACATCCGAATTGGGCAACACCGTTTCATACACGGAAAAATCCTGAAACATGGCGTTGCCTTGCCACACCGGCTCTTCGGGCACCTCCATCTTGTCCGGCAAGAAACCGTAATAGGGCAAAAACACCCGCACATCGTGCCCCATTTTCCGCAGGGCCTTTGGCAGCGAGCCCACCACATCTCCCATACCGCCCACCTTGGCTAGTGGTGCAGCTTCAGCGGCAACAAATAAAATTTTCATAGGAGACGTAAAGGGAGATGTGGTGGCGGTAGAAGTGGCAGTTGGATCAGGGTCGTTCAGCCGATAGCCTACTACGAATGCTTACCTTTCTCAGGCAATTTCCCAAGACTTTACCGATATGGACTTACTGGCTTCTGGTAGATAAAGAATTGCTCGAAAAGATCGACCTAAAAAGTTTCCCTAAAAATTACTTAAAGGTTAAAAATTTGTCCCGTTGCCCCCGTAAAATTAGCAGTCCTGGCCCTAAGTGCTGAGCACTGGACCTCTTGCGTCAATTTTCGCCCTCACCCTAAATTTCTCTTACCGGAGAGAGGGAAGGCAGAGCAAAAAATGCTCTTCAAAGGCGAGTTTTCTGATTTTGCGATTTTGCTCCCCTGCTCTTCGGGGAGAAGGGGCTCGGAGATGAGGGCTTCCAGCGACTTGTGATTTAAGCCAAAGTCTATTTCACGGTCTATTGATTCTGTTTAAAACGTTTGCGTTTGGAACTAACTGCGTCCATGAGCCCATTTTTTGAATTTGAGCGCGACTTTGTTGACTCTTTGCGCTGTATTCCCATGCAGGTGCGCTACAACCTGGATCGCTGTGGCGTCAAATTAAAGCTGCACCATTGGCACCATCTCAATGAAGAAGAGCGGCGACTCTTGGTGGCGCTGCCCTGTGATAGCGAGGCTGATCGGACAACCTACCGTAAAACGCTGCACGATATGGTGTTGCTGCGCTCTGGGGAGAGACCCAAGGATTTGCCAGTGGAGCCGGTGTATCCATGGCAACGGGAGGAGTTGCCCTCGGAAACGGTGGATCAAGCGACGCAGGTTAATGTGGCGCTGTCGGGGGAGCAATGGCGATCGCTCTCAGAAATTCAACGATTTGTGCTGGTAAAACTTAGCCGTCCAGGTCACGAAAATCGAAATTTTATACCGGCCCTCAAGGAGTTCGGGCTATCGTCTTAGGGGTATCCCTTTGGACGTGTGCATTTCTAACTCTCTAAACTTTTCCCGCCACTGAAAGATAGTTTTATGCAGTACAAAAGCGAAGCTCAACAAGCCTGTTTTGAAAAAATTCTGCCTTGGCTAAAAGCGCTGCCCAACCAGGTGATTTGGGATAAGGAGGCGGAGAATCCCACGGTGTATATCACTGAGGGCTCTGCCTGTGTGCTGGTGGAGGTGCTGCCCTGGGAAGATAATGCGGCGATCGATACGCGCTCCTACGTGGTGACCCAGGTAAATTTACAGGCGTCTCTGCTGGAATTTTTACTGCGGGAGAATGATCGCCTCCTATTCGGTGCGTTCGGCATTGACTCCGACGGCGACATTTTCCTGGGGCACACCATTGTGGGCTCAGAATGCGATAAGGATGAGCTGGAAACCTCCGTGCGCTCAATTCTCGCCTTAGCCGACGACTATGACGATGTCATCGTGGATAAGTGGGGGGGGCAGCGAGCCGTGGACCGCTCTGCCCAGCGCAGTTCGGCTGAATAATTGCTGGAACAGGACGTTAAGAAGTTTAGAAAGGATCAAAGGGCACCTACGTCAGCGCAAGAAAGTACGCCGCGCATTCGGAGGAAACCCCCATGAAAAAGGTTGGGAAAACATAGCGTTTTCTCGCCTTTTTTCCTTAAAAAAGCCGCGTTACAATTATTTATCTTGTGATATCGCGCCTCAAAAGCGCTTTGCCAGTGACCCAGTTTGCCTCTCCGTCTGAATCACCGACCCGTCCTAAAGAGACTTTGCCACAGTCTGCTAAAAAGACTTCTGCCAAGGGAGCAGTGGACCATAGCGGCCATAGCCACAGCCATAGTCACGATCACGGACATTCCCACAGCGAAGAATCGCGTCGTAAGTTGATCAATCGCCTCTCTCGCATTGAGGGACACGTGCGCGGGGTAAAAACCATGATTACTGAAGATCGCGCTTGCCCCGAGGTGCTGATTCAGTTGGCGGCTATCCGGGGGGCGATCGACCGGGTGTCGCGGGCAATTTTGGATGACCACATGTCCGAATGTTTAACCCGTGCTGCCCATGAGGGAAATATTGAAGCAGAAATTGATGAGCTGAAGCAGGCGCTGGATCGCTTTCTGCCCGGATGATTTGAGAATGGTTACAGAATAGTTACCGAAAAATTAAGACTGAAAATCGGACCGATAATCCGGCAAAATGGTAAGTCAAAGGTAACAAGAGCGTTACAAAGCTTTGGGTGTGTTCAGCATCTATTGCTTTTGGCGCTAGATTTTCAACTTTTCTCAACTTCCGTAGATCAACAATGACCCATTCCTTTCTAGAACGTCTCCACCATCCTGACCGCCCTGTTCTGGTATTCGACGGCGGTATGGGAACGCTGTTGCAATCTCAGAACTTGACGGCGATGGATTTTGGTGGAGAGCACTATGAGGGATGTAACGAGTATTTGGTGAGCACTAAGCCCGAGGCGGTGGAGTTTGTGCACCGCAAGTATTTGGATGCGGGTGCAGATGTTATCGAAACGGACACTTTTGGGGGCACCTCCATTGTTCTGGCAGAGTATGACCTGCAGGATAAGGCTTACGAGCTAAATAAAACGGCGGTGGAGTTGGCGAAGCAGTTGACGGCGGAATACTCCACCCCCGATAAACCGAGATTTGTGGCGGGCTCCATGGGACCGGGTACGAAGCTCCCCACCTTGGGACATATCGATTTCGACACCATGAAGTCGGCTTATGCGGAACAGGCGGCGGGTCTCTATGACGGCGGCGCAGACTTGTTGATTGTAGAAACCTGTCAGGATGTGCTGCAGATTAAGGCGGCATTGAGTGGTATTGAAGAGGCTTTCGAAAGGCGGGGATCACGCTTACCACTGATGGTGTCGGTGACCATGGAAACCACCGGGACGATGTTGGTGGGTAGCGATATTAGTGCCGTGGTGGCTATTTTGGAGCCTTTTAAAATCGATATTTTGGGGCTGAACTGCGCCACGGGGCCTGATCGCATGACGGAGCATATTCGCTATTTGACCGAGCACGCCCCCTTTGTGGTGTCTTGCATTCCCAATGCTGGATTGCCGGAAAATATCGGTGGCGTTGCCCACTACAAGCTATCGCCGGTGGAGCTGCGTATGGCGCTGCATCGTTTCGTGGAAGATATGGGTGTCCAGGTGGTGGGCGGCTGCTGCGGTACCACACCGGAGCATATTGCCCAGTTGTCGGAGGCAGCTCGGGAAATGAAGCCGAAGGAACGGGCGGTGCGGCGATCGCTGGAAACTGCCTTAGATAAAACCGAAGGCGACGTAAAATCCGCCTACGAACCCTCCGCCGCGTCTATCTATAGTGCCCAACCCTACGAACAGCAAAATTCGTTCCTAATCGTGGGTGAGCGTTTGAATGCCAGCGGTTCAAAGAAATGCCGCACCTTGCTAAATGACGAGGATTGGGACGGTTTAATTGCCCTCGCTAAATCCCAGGTGAAAGAGGGCGCCCACGTGCTGGACGTAAACGTGGACTATGTGGGGCGTGACGGCGAGCGTGATATGAAGGAGCTGGCGTCGCGGCTGGTGACCAACGTAACCTTGCCCCTGATGCTGGACTCCACCGAGTGGAGCAAGATGGAAGCCGGACTTAAGGTGGTGGGCGGCAAGTGCATCTTGAATTCCACTAACTATGAAGACGGCGAAGAGCGTTTTCTAAAGGTGCTGGAGCTGGCGAAACAGTATGGCGCCGGGGTGGTGGTGGGCACCATCGACGAGGACGGAATGGCACGGACCGCTGAGCAGAAGTTTGCGATCGCCCAGCGAGCCTACCGTCAGGCGGTGGAGTACGGTATTCCCGCCCACGAAATCTTTTTTGATACGTTGGCGCTACCTATTTCTACGGGCATTGAAGAGGACCGAAATAATGGCGCAGCAACGGTGGAATCCATTCGACTCATTCGGGAAAATCTGCCGGGCTGTCATGTGCTGCTGGGAATTTCTAATATTTCCTTTGGTTTAAATCCGGCGGCGCGGCAGGTGTTGAATTCAGTATTTCTGAACGACTGTATGCAGGTGGGAATGGATGCGGCGATCGTTAGTGCCGCCAAGATTCTTCCCATGGCAAAAATTGAAGAAGATCATCAAAAGATTTGCCGCGATTTGATTTATGATCGCCGCGAATTTGATGGTGATATTTGCACCTATGATCCCCTGGCGAAACTAACCACATTATTCGAAGGAAAAACCACCAAAAAAGAAGCGGGCGTGGATGAAAATCTGCCCCTAGAGGAAAAGCTAAAGCGCCATATTATTGACGGTGAACGTATTGGGCTGGAGCCCGTTCTTGACTCGGCGCTGGGTGAATATCCGCCCTTGGAAATTATCAATACCTTTTTGCTGGATGGCATGAAGGTGGTGGGTGAGCAGTTTGCTAGTGGGCAAATGCAGCTTCCCTTTGTGTTGCAGTCAGCGGAAACCATGAAGTCGGCGGTGGCTTATTTGGAGCCCTATATGGATAAGGAAGAGGAGGGCGAAAGCAGTGCTAAGGGCAAGTTCCTAATCGCCACCGTTAAGGGGGATGTGCACGATATTGGCAAAAACCTGGTGGATATTATCCTTACCAATAATGGCTATGAAGTGATCAACCTAGGTATTAAACAGCCCGTTGAAAACATTATTGACGCCTACGAAGAACACAAGCCGGACTGCATTGCCATGAGCGGTTTGTTGGTGAAATCCACGGCGTTTATGAAGGATAATTTGCAGACCTTTAATGAGCGGGGCATTCAAGTTCCGGTTATTTTAGGAGGCGCTGCACTGACTCCTAACTTTGTTCGTAAGGATTGCCAATCCGTTTACAACGGTCGAGTGGTTTACGGAAAAGATGCCTTTGCTGACCTTAACTTTATGGATAAGTTAATGCCGGCAAAGAAGGTGGAAAACTGGGACGATGCTAAGGGCTTTTTAGATGAGTTTGATGAATCTAAGGTAAATGAATCGGAGACTAAGGCGGAGTCCAATGGCAAAGCCAAAGCCGCAGTAAAACAGGAGCCGGTGCCGATTGATACTCGACGGTCGGAAGCGGTGCCGATCAATATTGAGCGCCCCACGCCACCTTTCTGGGGTACCAAGGTGATGACGGGGGACGAACTGCCCTACGACGAAGTGTTCTGGCATTTGGATTTGCAGGCCCTGTTTGCGGGACAGTGGCAGTTCCGTAAGCCTCGCAAGCAGTCGAAGGAGGAATATCAGCAGTTTTTACAGGGCAAGGTTTATCCCATTTTGGACTCTTGGAAAGAGCGGGTGCCTAAGGAAAATCTGCTTCAGCCCCAAATCATTTACGGCTACTTCCCCTGCAATGCGGAAGGCAACACGGTGTTTATTTATGACCATGAGGCGATCGCCCAGGGAGCTGACATTAAAATCCTAGAGCCCGTCACCTCCTTCGAATTTCCCCGCCAGCGATCCAACCGGCGCCTGTGCATTGCTGACTTCTTCGCCACCCGTGAATCGGGACAGGTGGATGTGTTCCCGATGCAGGCAGCGACGGTGGGCGAAGTGGCGACGGAATTCGCCCAAAAACTCTTTGCTGCTGACCAATACACGGACTATTTATATTTCCACGGGCTGGCGGTACAAACGGCAGAGGCGTTGGCGGAATGGACCCACGCTCGCATCCGGCGGGAGTTGGGCTATGGTGATTTGGAGCCGAATCATATCAAGGATATGTTTGCCCAACAGTTCCAAGGATCGCGCTATAGCTTTGGGTATCCTGCTTGTCCCAATATTCAGGATCAGCTTAAACAGCTTGACCTGCTGAAGAGCGATCGCATTGGCATGTACATGGACGAGAGCGAACAGCTTTATCCGGAGCAGTCCACCACGGCGATCGTGACCCATCACCCAGCGTCGAAGTACTTCAACGTTACCGTTTAGTTGGCGTTTTAAATGCGTTAGCGCTTTAAAGCATGCCAGCCAACAAGGGGTGATCTCTCTCGACTCAAAGTGAAGCAAGGGGGATTTCTACCTGGTGTTGAATAGCTTTCGAACTTCAAAAAATGAAATCCTTCAGCAACAAACCTGGAGAAAGCCATTGCTTAATTGATCCCTGATTTGTCAACCTCTAATTCCACTGAAATTACATCAGCTAAAGTCAGACTCACAAAAAAGATTACAGATTAAAGTTGTTTCTTTAAGTAGATGTCTTTCTTTCTTTGGATAGGGTGAATTCTCAGCTATAAAGAAATGAAGCCACCGTTGCTTTTTTCTATTTTTGAAGCCTTATATTGAGAAAAGTCTGAGAAACGTCAATACCTTAAGCAATCTATCCGCTGATGTTTCTAGATTATTTTCTTGACGTTTCTGACTTTTAAAACTTTCTGTCCTTTCAACCTTTCCCCAGCTTGACCAGCCCATGCATGATAGCCATGGGCAAAAAAGCTGTTTCTTAGGCAATAAGGATTCCTATTGGCTTTATCGTGACGCATTCCTCCACAACAACTCGCGAGCTTCCTTTACAACTGCTGCTGTTTACGGACCAGCGCCCCACTTCCCGTAAACAAGTTGCGGAGACCTGTGGACATTTGCAGGACCTTCAGAAGGAGTTCGAATTCCAGCTAGAAGTGGTGGATGTGGGGGAGCAACCTTATTTGGCAGAGCATTTTCGGCTGGTGGCAACGCCAGCGCTGGTTAAAGTTAACCCCCAGCCTCAGCAGGTTTTGACCGGCACCAATTTGGTGGAGCAAATCAACCGCTGGTGGCAACGGTGGAAAGACTCGGCAGTGGATTTTGTGGAGGGGCATCCACTGGAGTCAGATATGTCCATGTCCCTAGTCGATGCGGCGGAACAGGTGCGGCTGGCGGACAAGGTTTTTAGTTTGGAGCAGCAGTGTGAGGAGCTGAGCGAGCTGCTGAAGTTTAAAGATAAGGCGATTGAAATTTTAGCCCACGATTTACGGAGTCCATTGTCGGCGGTGTCGGCGGCGCTGGAAACGTTGGAGTCGGGGCAGAAGCCGGGGACAGTGCAGTCCATGCGGATGACGCCAGAGCTGGAGTTGCGGGTGTTGTCCCATGCGCGATCGCAGCTACGAACGATGGATCGAATGATTGCGGATTTGCTGGAGCAGGATGCCCACCAGCCTACGGTGCCGCGATTAAACGTGACCCCCCGTCGGTTAGATTTTGGCTCCCTATGTCAGGAATTGGCGGAGTCAATTCGTGATCAGTGGACGGCGAAGGGGCAGGAGATGACGGTGGATATTCCTCAGGATCTGCCGCCGATCCATGGCGATCGCGATCGCCTAAGCCAGGTTGTGTTGAACTTATTGGATAACGCCATCAAGTACACCCCGAAGGAAGGCAAAATTAATTTCTCTTTGCTCCACCGCACTAGCTACAAGATTCAAGGATCCATTTGCGACACGGGACCCGGTATTCCTGAGTCAGCCCATGAGTCAATTTTTCAAGAGGGCGTGCGCCTGGACCCGGAAAACAACAGCGGCTATGGCATTGGGCTGGCGGTGTGTCGTCAGCTGATTCGCGCCCACCACGGCAAAATCTGGGTGAGCTCTCGCCTTAATGAAGGCAGCTGTTTCCATTTCACGCTGCCGGTTTACCGCTAAATCCGGTTTGCCGCTAAATTTAGTCTGTACCTTTTGGGATCCGTATCCTGTGGTCTCCACTAAGGTGAGGAAAACTAAAGCGAGGAAAACCCCTAATGCTGTCGGTTGCTGAGGCTGAGGCGCGGATTTTGGCGCTATGTGTTCCCTTTGGTAAGGGCGATCGCGAGATAATCCCCATCACCGAAGGACGGGGGCGGATTTTGGCGGAGGCGGTGCTGGCGGCGCGGGATGTGCCTCACTGGGATAATTCGGCGATGGACGGCTTTGCGGTTCGAGCATTGGATTGTCAACGGTCGGGGGCGGCGCTAACCGTGATTGACGAGGTGCCGGCGGGGGGCAATCCGGACAAGATTTTGGGGCTGGGGCAGGCAGCGCGGATTTTTACCGGTGGCGTTTTGCCACGGGGGGCGGATGCGGTGGTCATGCAGGAGGAAACGGAGACGGGAGACGGGGGCATTGTTATTAACACGGCGGTGAAAGCAGGGCAGTTTGTGCGACGGCGGGGGGATTATTGCCGGGCGGGGGCATCGATTTTGGCGGCGGGAACTTGCCTGGGACCGGCGGAACTGGCGATCGCCGCTGCGAACCAAACGGCAAAGCTTTCGGTGCTTCGTCGCCCTAAGGTGGCAATTTTATCCACGGGCAACGAGCTGGTGTCGGTGGACCAGACCCTACAGCCAGGGCAAATTGTGGATTCCAACCGCTATGCTTTAACCGCCTTTGTGGAGCAAATGGGAGGGATTCCCGTGCCCCTGGGCATTGTGGGCGATCGCCGGGAAGACGTGACTAAGGCAATTCGGCAAGCTATCAGTGAAGCGGACCTGGTGCTGTCCACCGGAGGGGTCTCCGTGGGGGATTACGACTATGTGGAGGCGGTCCTGGAGGAATTGGGGGGGGCGATCGCCACTCGCAAAGTGAGCATCAAACCGGGCAAGCCATTAACAGTGGCGCAATTTTCGGCGGGTAAGCTACGCCATTTGGGGCTCGACTCCCAAGGACGCGATCGCCCGGTGATTTACTTTGGGTTGCCGGGAAATCCGGTGTCAGCGCTGGTGAGCTGCTGGCGATTTGTGGCTCCAGCATTGCGAGCGATTTCTGGACGGTCTCCTGATACGGTGGCGCCCCAGTTTGTAAAGGCGACCACGCGATCTCCGCTACGGGGAGCAGGGCAGCGGGATAACTATCTGTGGGGACGGGTGGCTGTCGACAAAGACGGCTTTTACTTTCAGGGGGCGACCGGGCATTACAACTCCGCCAATTTAATTAATCTTGCTGGGACGACGGGGCTGGCGATCATTCCCGGAGGACAGAAAACGGTGGAAGTGGGGGAACTTGTTGAGGTCATGCTAATTCAGGAACCTGGCTAGTGAAAGCAGCGTCACGGGGCTCTAGCAACTGTCTTCAGCCGCTTTTTTGCACGCTTTCGTCAGGCATATTGGGCAATGTTTGAGGCCGGTTTATCTGGGCTGCTTTTTTATCAATGGGCGTCAAATTTAGACGCTAAACTTAATAACTAACAGCATTTACCTCTAAAGCCCCCGCACAGGTCCATTCAGAAAATTTGTGAAGCTATCGCCATATTCCTTCTAAATGACCTGCTAGGACGTGTCATTAATTGAGCGCCAGAAGCCTTACTTAGTGGGAAATACGTGCCCTTTTAAAGTAAAAAGTGTTCGGGGCTGAAATCCTCACAGCTACAGGCTTTGACGTTTGAATAATGACAGCCCCTAGTTATTGACTCGTAGTGAACAATTTATTGTTACTTTAAGGAGCTTTTCTGGATTTCCACCGTCATATTAGGCAAAGGGCAATATTGTGTGTTCGATATCGCTGTGTCGCCTTGGGCGAACTGTTCTAACGGATTATTTTCACAGTTGCCTGCCCCCCTCCCGTCGAGAAGGTCTTGCTAAAAGATTTAAACAGGAAAGTTTAAGGATTTTTGGGCTGACCGCTACCAGTTTGGCTTGTTCTTATTAATAAACCCGTTACTCACAACAGGTCTTTGACTATGAAGTCCCTCGCTCGCATTGCCCTAGCCGGTGTTCTCGCCCTAAATCTTCCCCTCGCCTTTGCCGGCCGCAGCGATGCCCAAACTATCAAGGCGCTCGACACATTTCAGTGTGAAAAGGTGCAAGGCTACCATGCCACCATGGCCGTGCAGCATTCGGGGCGGCGGGCACCGTTGATTGCGTGGACAAGTCAGGAATTTAGTGGGTCAGGCTATACTCCCCAGCGGCGATGCCAAGAGGTGACCCAGCGGCTCAATCAGGCTTTAAGAGATAACGGCGGGCGGCTGCAAAATCTTTATTTGACGGTGGGACCGGTGAATCGCCATATGGTGCTATGCCATGTTACCGGCACCCGTCGCGGCTGCAACCGTAATAATGTGCTGTTTACCCTCAGCGAAAGCAATCGTCGGGCGGAAAATCCCACTGCGATGTTGAGCCGTATGTTCAACACCGAAGCCCTAAGCAGCGGTAATCCCATTCAGCAGTCTGGCGGGCAGCCTTACGTCAGTCTGGAAACTTTGGTTAACGGCCTATTTTAATGCCCAAAGCGAGGGGGCAAACCTAAGACATTCGGTCGATGGTTCGATATTGAACCGCTTCAGCCACGTGGTTGGTTTGCATGCTTGTTGCGCCTTCAAGGTCGGCGATAGTACGGGCAACTTTAAGGATGCGATCTGTTCCCCGTGCCGATAAACCCAGGCGACGAATGGCGTTTTCCAGTAGCATGCGGCTGCTGTCGTCTAAGGCACACCATTGTTGCAGTTGCTGGCTATCCATTTCGGCGTTGCACTGGGTAGCGGTGCCTCGGAAACGGGTGATCGCTAATTCTCGCGCTTTTTCCACGCGACTTCGCACCGGCTCTGAAGGCTCTCCCCCCTGCTGTCGGGTGATTTCCTCTGGCTTGAGGCGATTGACCACCACCTGTAAATCAATGCGATCCATCAGTGGACCAGACAGTTTTGCCCAATATTGTTCCCGCTGGCGAGGGGTGCAGGTGCAGGGATTAACGGTGTCGCCATAATAGCCGCAGGGACAGGGGTTCGTGCTGGCAACAAGGGTAAATAGGGCAGGGAATTGCACCGTTTGACGGGTGCGAGATATGGTGACGAACCCTTCTTCCAGAGGCTGGCGAAGGAATTCTAAAACGTCGCGCTTAAATTCCGTTAGCTCATCCAAAAACAACACGCCGCGATGGGCAAGGGAAATTTCCCCGGGCTTGGGATAGCTGCCGCCACCTACCAATGATGGTCCCGATGCGGAGTGGTGAGGGCTGCGGAACGGGCGTTGGGTGACCAGGGTGCCGCGATCGCGCAGTAATCCTGCCACCGAGTGCACCCGCGTCACCTCCAGCGCTTCGGCGAAACTTAGGGGAGGCAAAATTCCCGGTAACCGCCGCGCCAACATGGTTTTACCGCTGCCGGGCGGTCCAACGAACACAAGGTTGTGCCCACCCGCCGCTGCAATTTCCAACGCTCGCCGTGCCAGCGCTTGCCCCTTTACATCCTCCAAATCCAGCGCATACTGGTATCCCTCTCGCAGCTGGGCCATGCCGTCCACGTTCATCGGCGTCACGGATCGCCCACCGTTTAAAAATTCCACCACATGGGTTAGATGCTCAAAGCCATACACCGTCAGCCCTTCCACAACGGCTGCTTCCTGGGCATTGGCGGCGGGCACGATTAAATGGGTGATGCCCAATGCTTCAGCGGCGGCGGCGATCGCCAAAACCCCAGATACAGGGCGCAGGGAGCCATCCAGGGAAAGCTCGCCTAAAAATAAATAATCGTTGAGGGAGGTAATATCGAGCTGGTCCGATGCGGCTAGGACGCCAATGGCGATCGGCAAGTCGAAGCTGGGACCTTCTTTTCGTAAGTCGGCAGGGGTGAGGTTTACGATGACTCGCCGCACGGGAAAGGCAAAGCCTGCATTTTTGATGGCCGCCTTAACTCGCTCCCGGGACTCTTGCACCGCCGTATCAGGCAACCCTACCACCGCCATTGCTGGCAACCCTCCGGACACATCCACTTCAGTGCCCACCTTAATCGGGTCGATTCCCACAAGAGCCGCACTCCACACCCTAGCTAGCACTAATCCCCTCCTCACCCCTAGTGAATGCTTTTGACTTAAGCTTGTGTGTGGCAGCCAGCTCGTGGCAATCTCCGCACCTCGCCCATTATGGCAAGGTCTGAAATAAGTCTAGAAGACATAAGTCCGAAGAATCTGGAGCCCTTTTCCGGGTAGCCGTCCTAACTTAAACAGCACTTCCGCAAAGCCCCAGAGCTCTTCACCCTAAATCCCTCTCCCCAGGGAGAGGAACTTTGGACGCATGATCAAACGTTTGTTATTTTTTCTTATTCCCCTTCTCCCCGGATGGAAGCATGTCCTGGACTTAGTTCAGGGGGGCTTGGGAGAATGAGGGCGTGCAGTTTTTTCGCGTCAGTCCCGTTAAAAACTGTTTTATCTAGAGCATCTGACCACGCGCTTAAAATATGCCCAAATGACGTTCCAAAAATTTAAACGCCGGAGCGAAACCCCGGCGTTTAAACAGCAAATGTATTGGAGTGAAACTTAGTGAAAAGCCTGTGAAGCTTAGGCCTTACGGATATTAAACGAGAGGGCGGTCTGTGCGCGGCTGCCTCGCTGTGTCCGGAATGTGGGCGTTGTTTACAGGTTGCCGCCTCGGAATGCGAGGATAAAAACGATAACCGGACCAGCAACGACAATAAGCCCGACTGAGGTTAACTGAAGCACCACTGTCCAGTTGATGCCACCCAAAAGATTCAAAGCTGCGTCCATGGTTATGCCGTTCCTCCCAAGCCAGGTATTTAGTAGTTTTTCTCAGGCGTATAAGTTTTGATTTTACCCCGCCTGTGTATTCCTTCAGACAATTTGTCTTAGAATAGCCCCGATAATATTAGAGCAATCCCTCGATTCTTCTAAGAAAGTTAACAAAAGACAATCAATAAAGGTCGTCCGAAAAATGTGGCGAGAAGGAACCATAGAAAATCCGCTGGGAAATGACAGAGGAGAATTAGGAAGGATATTGCAGAGCCATGGCGCAGTGGAAGTGTATTGAAAAGTGTGGAGCCTGTTGTTATCTGGAGCCGAGCGATCGCCCAGACTTAGACGCTTACCTACCCCCAGCGGATTTTCAACACTATCTGAGTATGGTGGGGGAGGATGGCTGGTGCATTAATTTTGATCGGGACAATCGCCGCTGCAAGATTTATAGCGATCGCCCCTGGTTTTGTCGGGTGGACGCAAAAACCTTTGAGGAAATGTTTGCCATCCCTGAATCGGAGATGGATGAATTTGCGATCGAGTGCTGCTTTGAGCAAATTGGCACAGTCTATGGGGATTCCAGCTCAGAAATGAATCGCTACCGTGAGGAAGTGGACGCAAGTACTGAAGGTGCGTGACGAGAGATTTGCGCCCTTGAGGGGCTATTCAAAGGGCTGAAAGGGTGAAAGTGAGTTGAATAAAGATAAATGGGCGGAAATAGAATTTACTGAAAGGGACGGAAACCTTAAAGTTAAGCCAGGTTTAGCTAACCTTAAATCTAGGATTCTTCGCTCTAGGATTTTCAGACTCAGGTTTATGGAGTCTGAGATTTTGAGCAAAAGCTAAAAAGATCACAAGCACGTCAACACCGTCAGAACTCGCGTCTATGCAATCCCAAGCCAACTCTCCCGCCGCTACTCCTTTGCCTGACTGGAGTCAAACTGCCACTGAAGATTCAGCATTGTCCAAAAAATTACAGGACCAAGCCCAGTGGAACGGAGAAGTGTATCAGCTATTAATAGATTTAAGCGGCTTTAGCTTGAGCGAATATTCAGAGCAGGTTAATAATCTGGATAAAATCGCCACCTTGGCTCAACGGGCAATTTTGCTGGCCCAGAAAGCTCAGCCGCTAACGGAATCTCTTCGGGAAGATTAGCGACGGTGTTTGCGCGGCAACCACACGGTAACGGCAGAAATTTCGCTGTCTTTTAGCAACTTATATTTAGCTATCTGCAAAGTATGGATACTTTAGCTGCCATCAAGGCTCGACGCTCAGTTAAGCATTACGACCCTGAGCACAAAATGACCGACGGGGAAATTGAACAGTTGTTGTCCCTGGCGGTGCTGTCGCCGACGGCTTTCAATATTCAAAACTGGCGGTTTGTGGTGGTTTCAGACCCGGAACTACGTCAGAAAATTCGCGAGGTGGCTTGGGATCAGGCGCAGGTGACGGAGGCGTCGTTGCTGTTGGTGCTGTGTGCGGATCGTAATGCGTGGAACCGGGAGCCGGAGCGCTATTGGAAAGATGCGCCGGAGGCAGTGCAGGGGATTTTGGTGCCTGCTATCAAAAATTACTACGAGGGCAATGAGGCTGCCCAGCAGGATGAGGCGATGCGGAGCTGTGGCATGGCGGCCCAGACGATTATGTTGGCGGCCAAGGCGATGGGCTATGATTCTTGTCCCATGGATGGGTTTGATTTTGATGCGGTGGGCAAGTTGATTAATTTGCCGGAGGACCATTCAATTGCCATGTTTGTGGTGGTGGGTAAACCGGTGAAGCCAGCGTGGGATCGCCCGGGACAGTTGCCCCTGGGTGATGTGGTGATTCGCGATCGCTTCTAGGATTTTCCTGCTGTAGCAATGCTCCAATTTGCCCTGACCAGTGCCCTTGCGCCTTGGGAACAACTGCCGGCGATCGCCCTTTCCTTAGTGATGGGCAGCTCCGTCGGCAGTTTTTTGAATGTGGTGGTGTATCGGCTTCCGGCGGGATTGTCGTTGCTTCATCCGCCGTCCCGCTGCCCCAAGTGTCTCCATGGCTTGGGACCTACGGAAAACGTTCCGGTTTTTGGATGGCTATGGCTGCGGGGCAAATGTCGCCACTGTCGCACCAAAATTTCTCCTCGTTACCCGTTAGTGGAAGCGGCGACGGCGCTGCTTTTTTTGCTGGTGGCGTGGCAGTTTGGGCTGACGCTGCAAACCCTTGCCTATTGGTTTTTGGTGGCGCTGTTGGTGGCGCTGGCGTTGATTGATCGAGATACGCTGACGTTGCCGAACCGGTTGACGGAGCCGGGGTTGGTGGTGGGGCTGGTGGCGCAGACGGGGTTGGGATATTTAGCCAGCGGGGAAATTATTGAGGCGGGCGCTGGATTGTTGGGCGGTTTGCTGGCGATGGCGCTGGGGATTTGGCTCTTTCAGGGGATTTCGTTTTTTGGGGCGATCACCTTTCGAAAACCAGCGATGGGAGCAGGCGACGCTAAGCTGGCGGCGATGATCGGGGCGTGGTTGGGGTGGAAGCTGTTGTTAATTACCAGTTTTCTTGCCTGCGCCTATGGAGCGTTTATCGGTGGCGGGGCGATCGCGGTGGGGTTGCTAAAGCGAGGTGAGCCCATGCCCTTTGGTCCTTTTCTGGCATTAGGAGCGCTAACGGCGATGCTATGGGGCAATGAGCTGTGGGGAGCCTACTGGATGTTTTTTACAGGCAACGTCGTTTAAAAACCAGACTTGATACGGATAAAACGGCAATTTGCTTCTGGTAATTCCTGGTGGGTGCGATGTCGTCCGGTCCTTAAGAGGTTGGGTAGCATTAGGGTAGGTCGTATTGCTGATCCTCGCCAATGTCTTGGAATTTTGATCGTAAACAGGCTTTTCGTGCTGCGTTGCTGGGTGTTTATCGCAGTTACAGTGACTTGAAAATTTTTACGCGGGATGCGTTGGATAAGAATTTAGAGGCGATCGCCAGCAGTCGCGAAAATTTGACGACGGTTGTTTTTGAGCTAGTGGAGTGGGCGGAGGCGAAGAAGCGGCTGGCGGATTTGTATCGGTATTTTTGTGATGACAATCCAGATCATGAATTTAGCCAAAGTGTAGAGACACATGATCGCCCCGCAGCAACATTCACCAATCTTGGACCGACGAATTTGGGGAAATATCGGCGGGCGATTCCGAAGTTTGTGGGGCGCGATCGCGCGATGGACCAGTTGAGTGAGCTGCTGGCGGATAACGAGATGGTGGCGATCGCGGCGGTGGTGTCCGGTATGGGCGGGCTGGGGAAGACGGAGCTGGCTTGGCAGTGGGCGAATCGAGAGTATTTGGCGGGGCGGTTTCCCGGTGGGGTGGTTTGGTTGGATGTGGCGGCAGGGAATCCGGGGGAGCAGTTGGTTTTGTTCTGTCAGTCGGAATTTGACGTGGAACTGCCGGAGCTGCCGATGATCGCGGGGCGGGTAGCGCATTGCTGGCAGCATTGGACGGAGTGGCGATCGGGCGAGGTTTTGGTGGTGTTTGATGATGTGTCGCGGGAGCGTGATGCGGCAAAAATCAAGGAGCTACAGCCCAGCGGTGAGCAGTTTCGGGCGCTCTGGACGACGCGGGATGAGTGGGCGGGGATTCGGCGCTATCGGCTCGACAAACTTGATAATGCGGCGGCACGATCGCTGCTGGCGAGCTATATCGACGAGGCGCGGCTGGAGGCGGAGCCGGAAGCACTCGAACAACTGCTGCGCTGGTTTGGTGGGTTGCCGCTGGGGCTGGAGCTGGCGGCGCGGTATTTGGCGCTGGATGACTGGCTGACGATCGCGGACTACCTAAGCGAGCTGACGCTGACGCACGAGTCGCTGCAAGAGAATCCGGAGATGCGCTATCCGGACGGGGTGGAGGCGGCGATCGCCATTAGCTGGGGGCGGCTAAACCCGGAAACGGAGGACGGACAGGCAGCGCGGCGATTGGCAATGCGGCTAGGGTTGTTTGGGGCTGCGCCGATTCCGGTATTGCCAGAGTGGCGGCGGGAGTGGCGCAAACCGTTACAGCGATTGGTGAATTTAAATTTAGTGGAGCGGGACGAGGCGTCGGTGGCGCTACATCCGTTGGTGCGGCAGTTTGTGCGGGGGCAGTTGGCAGGAGAGGAGGCAGATGAGTTGAAGCGGGAGGTGGCTGCGGCGATCGTGGAGCAAGGGGAACGGATCGAACATACGTTTACGATGGCGCAGGCGCGGGAGTCTGCACCCTGGATGCCCCATTTAGAGGAAGTGGTGGCGGGGTTAATGCCGTGGATTACAGACAATGAGGTAGTCACACCTTTAACTCGAATTGGTTTTTTCCACCAAAGTCAGGGTTTGTACGAGTTGGCAGAACGTTGCTACGAAAGTTGCGTGACAATAACGCGGGAGCGGTTAGGCGATATGCACGTGAAGATGGCGACAGCACTAAATAACTTGGCTGAGCTGTATCGAACTCAAAAGAGATACGAGTCCGCTGAACCTCTGTATTACGAAGCTTTGACGATCAATCGCGACAGCCTCCCGTCAAATCATTCTCAACTCGCGAGTGCTCTGAATAACCTGGCATTGCTGTATACGTCCCAGGGGAGATATGAGTCAGCAGAGCCGCTACTCCAAGAAGCTGTGAGCATTGACCGTTGCAATCTTCCAGAAGATCATCTCGAGCTGGCAGCCAGCCTCAACAACCTGGCAGGACTGTACCTGGCTCAAGGAAAATATGGGTTAGCAGAGCCGCTTTTTCGAGAAGTCTTGAGTGTTGCTCGCAAGAGTCTCAAAACCGACCACCCCAACTTAGCGACTTATCTCAATAACCTGGCAGTGTCATATCAGCGTCAAGGGAAATATGCTTCAGCGGAAGCACTACACCTAGAATCCCTCGAAATTTTTGTTCGCGGTTTAGAACTAGAAACGGATCATCCTGACATCGAGAGAAGCTTGTGTAACGTGACTCACTTCTACCAAACCGCGATCGCCGCAGGACTTCCCGACACCCGCCTCCGCAACCACCCCCTCGGCGACTTGATCCGCTCAAAGCTTTCCGATTCTTCAAACCAGTGAGGCAAATTTCAACGATGACATTACGAGAACTCAAACAAACAGTTGCCCAACTTTCTTCAGAGGAATTTGCTGCCTTTCGTGAATGGTTTGCTGAACTAGATGAAGAACGCTGGGATCGGCAAATCGAAACTGACACCGCTGCCGGAAAACTAGACGACCTTGCCGCCCGCGCACTCCAGCAATTTGAAGCAGGCAAATGTCGGGAGCTATGAAGCACCACGCCACGCCAGACTTTTGGTATCTCTACCGTCGATTACCCAGTAAAACTCAGGCACTGGCAGATCGCTGTTATGAGCAACTGAAACGCGACCCGTACTACCCATCGTTACACCTCAAAAAAGTAGGGCGTTTTTGGTCAGTGCGCGTCGGCATTGGATACCGTGCCCTCGCCGTCGAATCCGGCACCAATCTGGTTTGGTTTTGGATTGGAACCCACGCTGATTATGATCGCCTAATCGGACAAAAATAACTCCGCTATGTCAAACGAAATCTCAAGCCAGGTTGATGTGCCTGAGGTCGTGTTCGGCGATTTTGTAGGTGGGTAAAAACTGCCCGAGCAATCGATGAAATCGGTCATTGTGGAGTCGCTCCAATAAATGAACCATCTCGTGAACCACCACGTATTCCAAACAGTGGGGTGGCGATCGCATCAGCTCCGTATTTAGCCAAACCCGGCGCTTCTGGATATTGCACGTACCCCATCGAGTTTTCATCCGTTTAAACCGCACCTCATCCACCCGCACCCCCATAATCGGCTCCCACTTCTTCACCAGCGCCGGGACAATTTCCCCCAGTTGCTGTCGATACCAGCCATAAAGCACCCGCTCGCAATTTTCAGCAGTGACGGGCGATCGCACGTATAAATACAGCCCATTCGGCTCCCGCAATTCCCCGTACTGCTTACCCGTCGTCGGATGAACCTGCAAACGATAGGGTTGTCCCTGATAAAAATGGGTTTCACCGGAAGCGTATTGGCGTGGCGCTGGGGGCTGTTGCGATCGCACCTTTGCCCGCTTTTCCTCAATCCACCCCACCTTAGATTCAGCAAACTGGCGCACCCGTTCCAAATCCGTATAAACCGGAGCTGAAATCGAAACCCGACCGTCTGGCTGGTGAACCCGAAGATTGATATTTTTAATCGCCTTACGCTGCACCGCGATCGCGATTCCCTTTACCTCAAGGTTTTCAACAGCAAGGATGGTAGATGATGGCATCAGTTCTCGATAGGGCGGAGTTGCTTACGGGCTGATTCGTTCGGCTTCTAGTGTGTATCAGCTCAAGGGCGATCACGGGAAGAATTAAATTTGGCTTAGCCTTGTGTGTATCGCCCCAGCAAATTATGGCGAACTCGTACGGCTGATTTCTGATATGGCTGATTTATTTAGTGCCGACACCTCCGACAATATAGCCCCACGCCCCCTGCCTGATCGCCTGCGCCCCAGGGAACTTAACGATGTGGCAGGGCAAGAACATCTGACGTCTGACGGTATGCCCCTCCAGCGAATGGTGGCAGGCAGCAGAATTCGATCCATGATTTTGTGGGGACCACCAGGCTGCGGCAAAACCACCCTCGCCCGCATCGTGGCAGAAAACTCCGGCTTACATTTTGAACAACTATCGGCAGTGTTTGCGGGCGTCAAAGACCTAAGAACCGTATTCGAGGCGGCGCGAAAACGGCGACAAAACGGCGGGCAAACTCTGCTTTTCGTGGATGAAATTCACCGCTTTATGAAATCCCAGCAGGACGCATTCTTGCCGGTAGTGGAGGACGGCACCATCGTCCTAATCGGCGCAACCACCGAGAATCCATCCTTCGAACTAAACGGTGCATTGCTCTCCCGCTGCCAAACGTTTATCCTGAAACGCCTCAGCGAAGACGCCCTAGAAACCCTGCTGCAACGGGCAGAAGCCGCCGAAGAAAAACCACTGCCCCTAACCGACCAAGCCCGCGACCTATTGAAAACCTTGGCAGACGGCGACGGACGCTACGCCCTGTCCATGGTGGAACAGGTGATTTTACAGGAAGAAACTCTCGACGCGCCAAAGCTGCTGGATTTTGTGCAAAAACGAGCTCCCCTTTACGACAAAAAGGACGAAGGACATTACAACCTAATCTCCGCCCTACACAAATCCGTGCGAGGCAGCGACCCTGATGCGGCGCTGTATTGGTTTGCCCGAATGCTCGCAGGTGGCGAAGATCCACGGTTTATCGCTAGACGTATGACTCGGATGGCATCAGAAGATATCGGCTTATCAGATCCCCAGGCACTCCCCCAATGCATCGCCGCCTGGGAAGCCTACGATCGCCTCGGCAGTCCGGAGGGAGAGCCGGCACTGGCTCAAGCGCTGGTGTATCTCGCCACCGCCCCCAAATCCAACGCGGTTTATTCGGCGTACAAAAAAGCCCAGAAAAAAGCAAAAGCTACCGGCTCCCTAATGCCGCCAAAGCATATTTTGAATGCGCCCACAAAACTAATGAAAAAGGCAGGCTACAGCGAAGGTTATATCTATGATCCTGACACTCCCGAAAGCTTTTCTGGACAGAACTATTTCCCCGAAGAAACCGGACGTTTGTCGTTCTATCAACCCGTGCAGCGCGGTTTTGAAAGAGAAATCCAAAAGCGATTAGATTACTGGGCAAGGCTGAGGGCAAAAAAATCGCAAGATTACAGCTAAGTCCATCGGCGATAAAACGAACTTTCTTCCCATGCAGATGCAGTGCGCTGTTCTAGCTTTTTAAGGGCAACTTCATCCAATGGCTGAAATTCCGACGCCACCCGCGTATTGCCCTCCAACTGCGCCACATCTTCCGCCGCAATAATCGCGCAGTGCACCCCCTTTTGAGACAACGTATAGCCTAGCGCCTGCTCCATCCCATCCAGTACACCAGAGCGAAAAAGGCGACCGTAGGCAGGCACTTTCATCGCAGTGACACCAACGTTCTTTTCTTGGGCGATGGGGAGAACGCCGGGGATAAAAGAGCGGGGATGGTGAATTTCTGCGGCGTTGACGGGGATTAGGGTGTGGTCGAAGGGATAACGACGCAGGGCCTCGGCAATAACGTCCGGCTCATGGTGACCTGTGATGCCGCTGAATTTTACAATGCCTTGCTCCTGGGCTTCCTCCAAAGCTTTGGCAGCTCCATTAGCGCCAAAAATTTCGTCTAATTCTTCTTCAAATGACACATGGTGAAATTGCCACAGGTCTAGGTATTCGGTATTGAGGCGTTTGAGCGATCGCTCCAGCTGTCGCCAAGCCCCGTCCCGATCAAAAATCGCCGTTTTGCTAGCGATAAACACATCCTGACGATAATTGGGCAGCACTTTCCCAAGATGCTCTTCGCTGGGACCATAGCTGGCGGCAGTATCAAAATAGCGAATGCCCAACTCCCACGCCCGCTGGATTTGCTCCACAGCAGCCTTTTCCTGCCCCGGATTAGACAGCGGCGTTTGTCCTGCACCTCCCAATCCCAAAACGGGTAGCTCAATGCCAGTGCGCCCTAGCTTGCGTTTTGGCATGGGTCCAATATTGTCGGATTTTGTATTGTCGGATTTTGCGATGGGCTCTTGGGGCGATCGCGCCTCGGCGGAAACTTGGGATAGGTCCGGCGATCGCCCGTTAGCGCAACCAATCACCCCTAAGCCCGTGGTAAGGCTGGTGGCTAGAAATTTACGGCGGGTGCTTTTGGAATGGGCCGACATATTTCTGGACTCGTTTGGGAGATGAAATTTAAATAGAGCTTCTGATGATCAGGCTAACAAAATAATTTGGTGAGTTTTGGACGTGCTATGAAAACGGTTGCCGATAAATATTTCTTAGTTTTTGTCGAATTGAATACGGAGGACATAATCTGGTGATTGTTGTTCCGTCCGGTAGTTAATAGCTTTCTTGAATGACCGCTCAACCCAACTCCCTTAAGTCACTGTTTAAGTTGAAATCGGTAAATTTCGCCAGTGTTATTCCCCAGCCGCTGGCGTTGATGATTAGCTTTAGTTCGGTGGTATTGTTTGCTGCCGCCAGCTTGCGCCATTGGTTATTGCAATCAACGGCGTTTGATTTGGCGATTTATGACCAGGTGGCGTATCTAATGGGGCGCGGACTGTTGCCCTATGCCACCGTGTCCGATATGCACCATATGGGCAACCATGCGGCGTATTCCTTTTATTTGGTGGGGCTGCTGTATGCGCTGGTGCCGTCGGTTCACTGGCTGTTTGGCGTCCAGGCGATCGCCCTTTCCCTTGGCGCATGGCCTACGTGGGCACTGGCGCGACAGGCAGGACTAAGTCAGCGATTGTCACTGGTAATGGGGGCGGTCTACCTGCTGTATCCCCTGGTGTTTAACGTTAATTTGTTTGATTTCCATCCCGAGGTGATGGTGATTGCGGCGATGTTGGGGGCGATTTGGGCGGCGCGATCGCGGCGGATGGTGTTATTTTCGGCGCTGATTGTGTACGTGTTGGGGGGCAAGGCGGTGTTGTCCCTGACGGTTCTGGGGCTGGGGATTTGGCTGGTGTTTTTCGAGCGGCGGCAGTGGTATGGGGCGATCGCGCTGACCCTTTCAAGCTGGTGGTTTTTGACGGCGACCCAGGTGGTGATTCCCATGTTCAACAACGGCGAGGGGCACGACGCGGTGGGGCGCTATTCGTACCTGGGCAGCTCGGTATTAGAGGTGGCGAAAAACACCTTTCTGCGTCCAGATTTGGTATTTGGGCAAGTGCTGTCTTTGGATACGGTGGTGTATTTGGTGTTGGTTAGTGCGCCGTTGATTTGGTGGCTGTTGGCGGGGCGGTTAGGAGCGCTGGTTGCGACGGTGCCAGCGGTGGGATTAAACATTTTGTCCATGGCGGACCAGCAGCGGGATTTAGTGCATCAGTATTCTCTGCCGATTTTGCCGTTTTTGATTGTGGCGGCGATCGCCGGATTAAAACACAGCTTTGTGGATTCTCGTCCCGGTGGGCTGTGGCGGTGGGTGGCGGCGAAATATCCAGGATTTTGGGCACGGCTGCGAACCCAGGTGCAAGGGGGCTGGGTGCCCATGGCGTGGGCGCTGGTGTGTTTTGTTGCCCTGGCGAAGTTTGGATATTTTGGCTCCATTTATGTGGATGAGCTGGATACGTGGGCGGCGGCAAACCAGGCGATCGCCCAGGTAACCACCAAAGGGGGCGTGCTAACCACAGCAGAAATTGCGCCCCATCTTAGCCACCGGGAAACCATTCGCCAAATTGAAGCGGGCATCGAGCCGAACTGGGACCAATACGAATATGTGCTGTTAAACCTGCGCCATCCGGGGCAGTCCGCCACCGGGGAATTTTCCCGGCAAATTAAAACCACCTTGGACAATAGCGACGTGTTTGATTTAGCGTTTGAAGAGTCGGACGTATTGCTGTTTCGACGGGTGGCAGGCTCGGAAGCTTCCCCGCGCAAGTTTCAGCCCTAGTCGCCGGCTTGCTGTCGCGCCCGTTTTTTGGCGACGCCTTCCAAGTGAATTCGACGGGCTTCGGCTTTGCGATCGCGCTCAACTTTTCGACAGGCACGACAGCGAATCGCGGTGCTGAAAATACTGCCTTTGGCCACTTCGCACCACCATTTTTGACGCTCAGCCGTCCACACTTCCTCCACACCACAGTCGCGGCAGGTGAACGGTTGATCCGTGTAATAGTCGGGCGGCAGAGTGTAGCTATTGTTGGGGGCAAGCTTGCTATGGTCTACGGCGATCGCCCCCGATGGCGGTCTTTTTTGCCAAGCAATTTTGGCTTGTTTCTGGTGTTTTGCCCGTTGTGATCGCGCTGCTTTTAATTCTTTGCGTCGCTGCTTATTACTTTTCATCGCCCAATCCTCACTTTGGAAGGAAAGCCGTATCCATTTTATGACGGAGGAATTTGATGGCGGTTACAACTGTATTCACATGAAAGCCTATGCTTTTAAAGGTCCCATTAACGTCATCCCAATCCGTCATTAGCAATGAAAGCGCTTAACCAAACTCCCAAATTTCAGCCCTTCCGCAGCCTACGCCGTTTTGGTGTGGTGATCGCCCTCAGCACTGCCGTATTAGTTGGTGGATGCGGCGGGGATGGTGTAACCGAACGCCCGGTAAGTGAGCTGGTGGCGGAGTTGCAAGGGGAAGATGAATCGGCAGCGATCGCAGCGGCTGGGGCGTTGGGACAGAAGAAGGATCCGACGAGCGTTGATGCGCTGATTTTAGCGGCGACTACTAACGACTCTGCCTTAGTGCGTCAGGTATCCACGGTTTCGCTAAAGTTTTTTGATGACCCCAAGGCGATCGCCGTGCTGATAGCGCTGATGACTGAGGGCGAGGGTGACGTGGTTCCGGCGGCTCAGGAAGGGGTGGAATTTGCTATTGGACAAGGCTACCAAAACTTTGGAAAGGCGATGGGCGCGGCAAAGGATGTGACTCCTGAAGCCTATGAAAAGGCATTTGCCCTGATTCAGGAAATGTTGAAGTCACCGGAGGAATATAAGGTGGCCAACGCCGTCAAAGCCCTGGGGCAGACGGGAGATCCGCGAGCGGTAGAGCTGTTGGTGCAGCAGCTTGGCACCGGGACGGATCTTCAAAAACAGATTGTGGTGGAGTCCCTTGGAAATATCGATTCGCCAGAGTCGATCGCGGCGCTGAAGGAGGCGGTATCAAACGATAGTCTGGCGGTTGCCAAGGCGGCCAGTGGTTCTTTGCGCAAGCTGGGGATTGTCGATTTTGACTTGCTGAAAACGGAGCTGAAGCAGGTGGGCACTCGGAAAGACGCGATCGCCACCCTGGGTAGTATGAAAACGCCGGAGTCTTTGCAATTGCTGGTGTCAGAGCTTAACGATGACTCCATTACCGGCGCGGACCGTGAGCGGGTGGTTAAGGCGATCGCCTCTCGACCGGAGCCAAAGGCAGCAACGATTTTGACTGATTTTTTGGTCAAAAATGATGCCGGTAAGCGCAGCCATAAAGTCGTCTTGGAAGCGTTGGGCGAGATGGCGCAAAAATCTAAGGATTCGGCAATTCCCAGCGCCGTTATCCAAGCCCACCGCGACAATCCCGAAAGTGTTCCCGTGCTTGCGGTGATTGATAGCCTGGCGAACATGGGAGATATTGCCTATGAGCCGGCGGTGGCGTTGCTATCGGACGAAAACCTTGGGATGCGTGTGTTGGGGGCGGGGGTTCTCGGGAAGATTGGCAACGAAGAGGCGATCGCTCCCCTGAAGACTGCGCTAACCAATCGGTTCGTCGCTCCGCAAGCGGCTAAGGCGTTGGATTCGTTGGACTGGAAGCCGGAGGGCGATCGCGAGCAGGTGCTGGTATGGCTGGCTGATCGCGATAAGAAAAAGCTGACGAATAACTGGAACACCACAAAGACGGTGCTTTTGAACGAAGCCAGCAGCGGTGATGGTGAAGCGGTAGCCAACGCCCTTTATGGATTTGTGGGCATTGGCGATGAAAGCGTCATTCTTGATTTGAAAGCGAGTTTAAAAAGTCGCGGCACGAAGGAAATTGCTTTGGCTTACCTTAATTGCGGCCATCCGGAACTGGAAAGCGCCGCCGCAGAGTGGGCACGTAACAATGGCTTCCAAGTGGTCAAAAGCCCCACAGCAGAAGCTGCCGCTGAATGGGGCAGTTTCTAGTTTGGGTAACATTTAGGGGATAGAATTCTGGCGCTGAATTCCGGCGTACAAAGGGGATTATGACGGATTGGTTGGGGCAGGCAAAGGCGGCTTGGGAACGGGGCGATCGCGAGTCAACAGTTCAACTTAGCCAATCTGCCATTTGTGAAAATCCCCAGAACGCCCAAGCCTACAAATTACTGGGCAACGGACTCCAGGCGTTGGACAATTTGGCAGCGGCGGAAAGGGCGTATCAAATTGGGTTGAAGTGGGCGCAGGATGGGGAGCGGCTGCGGGGGGAGTTGCTGGCAAATTTGGGCGGGGTGAATCAGCGGGCTGGAAATTGGGACCAAGCCGCTGAGTTTTACGGGCAAGCGATCACCGCAGTGCCCGACCTGGTGCCGGTGTATTTCAACTGGGTGAAAGGGCTGGAAGGGCGCGGGGATTTAGACGGGGCGATCGCGGTGCTAGAAAAAGCGGTGAACTCTTGCCCCGCCGAAGGAACGGTATGGCTGCAACTGGGGCGGCTGCGGTGTGAGGTGGAGGACTTTGACGGAGGACAGCGAGCTTACGAAAAAGCGAGTGAGCTAATGTCGGGACAGGCGGAACCGCTGTTTGGTTTGGCGCATGCTTGGTTTTATTTGGAAGATTTTGAACGGGCGATCGCCACCGGTAAACAGGCGCTGGATATTGACCCCACATCAGCGGTGGGGTGGACTAACTATGGCGTGGCGTACTACGAGTTGGGGCTGCTGGATAAGGCGGAGCAGTGTTTGGAGCGATCACTGGCGCTAGATTCCGGCTATGACGATGCGCGGTGGGCGTTGGCGAATATTTGGCTGCATCGGGGGGAGCTGGAGCGGGGATTTGAGGGGTTTGAGGCGCGGCGATCGCGAGTGTTGCCAGCGCCAGATTTGCCGGTGCCTGAGTGGGATGGCAGTGATTTAACGGGCAAAACAATTTTGATGTATGGGCAAAGCGGGCTCGGCGATATGGTGCAGTTTGCCCGATATTTACCCCTGTTGCAGCGGCGCGGCGCAACGGTAAAAGTGGCAGTACCAAAACCTTTGGTGCGGTTACTGGGAGCGATGGAGTCCGTTGAAGCCGTGGAGCGCGATCAAGGTTTTTCTTGCGAAGCGTTGGGCATTGATTGCTTCACCACTTTCCTAAGCGTGCCGCGATTTTTTACTAAATCTCCCGCCGGAATCCCCCGCTCCATCCCCTATCTATCCGCCATCGCCAGTGATTGGCAGCCCACTTTGTCGGGAGGCGGCTTACAGGTGGGCATTGCCTGGGCTAGCGGTAAACAAAATACCCTTGACGGCGATCGCGACTATCGCAACCGGTCCTGCTCTCTCGTCAAAATGGCAGAAGCCCTAACCATGCCAGGGGTAACCCTCCACGCCCTCCAAGTAGGACCAGACGCTGCCGATATCCAAAACTTGCCCGACCATTTATCTGTGGAATCTTGGAGCGATTCTTTAACAGACCTGGCAGACACAGCGGCGCTAATCACAAAACTAGACCTAGTAATTTCCGTAGACACCGTTGTGCCTCACCTGTCCGCCGCCCTAGGCATCCCCACCTGGATTCTGCTGCCCCATATGCCCAACTGGCGCTGGCAGCTAAACCGCGGCGACTGCGATTGGTATCCCCAGATGCGCTTATTCCGCCAAACCGCGCCGAAGAATTGGTCAGAAATGTTAGCTGAAGTGGGGCGATCGCTAATAGAATTTTAAAAGAAATCAAGCCAGTGACATCGTTACGGACAAGAGTGATTTCTATGGGCAATCAAAGGGATTTTTCTGGCTTTAACCTTGCTGAAGCCTATAAGCTTCTAGACATTAAGTCATTGTAGTCTTGGGATTTTGATCCTCAAAATTTTGGACTTAGCGAATTCTTTTCGACTCGACTAAAAAGATTGCGAGAAAACTTTGACTTACGCAGCTGACGGGGTGACAGAGTAGGTGAAAGCCTTTTTAGCCATGACTTACAGCATC
>ERZ1740067.578-NODE-578-length-28969-cov-18.149166_pt1 | contig 28969 bp, 24 predicted proteins | sample MGYA00581736_ERZ1740067 | MGnify/ENA primary metagenome ERZ1740067 (study PRJEB43018, sample SAMN04849236) | marine metagenome | isolation source: floating plastic debris | place: Pacific Ocean | collected 2008-08-27 | study: EMG produced TPA metagenomics... | reverse complement strand
TACTTCAAGGAAGTTAACAGCATTCATTTCATCCCAATCCTGTACAATCCCACTGCACTACGCCAGTGCCTAGAGGTGCACCAGTTGCCAACCCAAGGCTCAGAGGATTAGGTTGAGCAATGGGCTTGGTCTGCGAGCTTAGTCTATTGGCTTTTGTCCACGGAATTTTATTTACGAGATTCTGTTCACGGGATTTTATTTACGAGATTCTGTTCACGGGATTTTGTTCATAGGACTGGAAGCCGTGCTCCTAGAGAAGTTATTTACGAAACGTAAGCGATGAATTCTGAGTATCCTAACGGCGACATTAGCAACGGCGGAAATGCCGACGCCAAACCTATCGACCCTTGGGATCAGTCCGACGCCCCCCAAAATCACGAGCCATCGTCGCCCCTACCTGCGGTGCAATCCGTTGTGGACGCTGAACTTCCCCTACCTCCAGCTCCAGACAATGGCACCGAAGCGACGCAAAATGCCGCGCCGAATAAAGCGCCCGATGAAATACCCAAAACACCCACTGAAACGCCCATCGCTCCCCCTAGTCATGGTCAGGAAAACGATCAAAGTATAGGAACTCCACAGGGAATCGCTCCTCCTCAAGCTGAACCGGAACTCACGCCGGAACCTACGCCGAGATCCACGCCAGAACCCACGCCCAAACCCACGCAAGAGCCCCTCCCGAAATCTGTGGAAGAGCTGATGGCGTTGGATATTCAGCGATTGCAGCAGGAGCGCGATTCGTTGCAGCGGGATGTGTACGCGGCGCAGGATGCGATGGTGCGCACCATTCAGGCGGGTACGGCGGAGCTGGAAGAACGGCGATCGCGACTGCGGGCCAGCATCGATAAGCTGGAAATGCGGCGGGAGCGGCTGCGGGAAGAAATGCGCACCACCTTTGCCGGATCCTCCCAACGGGTGGCGGCGCGGGTGCAGGGATTTAAAGACTTTTTGCTCAGCAGCCTTCAGGATTTATCGGCGGCGGCGGAAGATTTGGAATTGGTTAAACCCGCCCCGCCCCAGCAGCCTGCCCAAGCGCCCCCCTCCCGCGAGTCTCAGGGTCCCGTTAATCCTCAGTTTGCCCGTGGGCGCTTTGAAGAGGAAATGCAGCGCATCCGTAAAATTTTGGAGCGCTACCAAATGCGCCCGGACTATTACGGTCCCCCATGGCGGCTGCGGCGCACCTTTGAAAATATCCATCGGGAGCGGGTGGCGAACTGGTTTGGAGAACAGGGGGGACGTGGTGCCATCCAGTCCTTAGGCAGTCGGTTGCAAAATATTTTGGTGGTGTCGGCGACGATTTCCGTAACCCGGGCGCTCTATGGCGATCGCCTCCACGTGTTGGTATTAATTGACAGTCCCGAGCGGCTGGGGGAATGGCGTCGCGGCTTGCAAGATTGCCTAGGAATTTCCCGAGGCGACTTTGGTCCTGATCGCGGCGTTACCCTGTTTGACTCTGCTGAAGCATTGGCTCAAACCGCCGATCGCACCCGCCGCGCTGGAGATTTGCCCTTCATTATCATCGACGAGTCGGAAGGGAAAGTTAGCCTGTCGTTGCTGCAATTTCCCCTATGGCTGGCGATCGCCCCCGACCCCCGCGCCCAGGTTTATGACTACTTCTAGGGGCTAATGCTGACTTCTAGGGGCTAATGCTGATAGGAACACCAGTCGCTCCAGCCACCGGGATATAGCTTGTATATTCGGTGACCTATCGCGGCGAGGGAAAATAAATTGACGCAAGCAGTAACCCCAGAACCGCAGTAGAAAATCACCTCCTCGTCGAGATCAAAGATTTCCCAATGCTGAGCGAGGGTTTTCCTATCTTTTAGGTAGCCCTCCTCCGTTGTGACCTGCTGCCAAAAGGCGTTGGCGGCTCCTGGAATGCTGCCCGCCACCGGGTCGATGGGCTCCACCTCCCCGCGATATCGTTCGGGCGATCGCGAATCCACCAGCATCACCCCCGGCAACTCCTTGCGCTGCTTCACAGTTTCAATATCCATAACCCAGTGCGTTTGGGGCGCTGGCACGAAATTCCCTGGCGATCGACCAGGTGTCTCCAGATCCAAAGGCAACCCCGCCGCTTTCCAAGCCTTGATGCCACCATCCAAAATTGCCACCTGGCTATGTCCCAAATATCGCAACATCCACCACAGCCGCGCTGCAAAAACAAATCGTGAGTCGTCGTAAACCACCACCTTGGTGGGCGGGTTGGACTGGATACCGATTTGACTGAGCTTTTCGGAAAATACGCCCCAGTCTGGCAAGGGATGCCGCCCACCATGGGATTGAATCGGTCCCGACAAATCCTGATCTAGATCCAAATAAACCGCCTTGGGAATATGCCCGGCGTCATATTGCTGTCGCCCCTGTGGGGGATTGGCCAGGGAAAATCGGGTGTCCACCAGCACTAAGTTGGGATCGTCCAGATGCTCCTGAAGCCATCGGATATCAACGAGGGGAGAACCGTTTTGCATAAAAACTTGAGGGAACTGCGTTTAAAAATATCGCCTGCGCTTAGGCACTTTTGAGCGAGGTTTCGGACGGCGTCGGTAACGTTTCTTTGATCGCAATGCCGGTTTGTAGTTTCCGTAGTAAGACCATTGCGATCGCCGCCCCCGTCGCTTTGCAGGTTTCTTTTTCGTCTTAGCCTTTCGACGGCGCACTTTGGAAAATAAAAAATCCGCCGTTACGTGGCTCAGCGCTCCCAACTCTAGCCCAGCGGCGACTCCCCACAGCAACGGCTGTCGCCATAGCCATTGCGCCATTGTGATCACCGTCGCGATCGCCTCCTGCCCAGCCCCGTCACCGCCGCCGCCTGCCAACAGTGCCGCCACAGCCCCGGCAACTGCCACCGCCGCCGCCACCCACACCATAAAGTACGCCACCCGCACCGTAGTGCCGATTAAAACCCCGTGGGTCCAAGGGGAGCGATGGCGAAACATTTTGCGATAGGGCAACCAAATCCACCGAAGCGGTCCCCAGCGCTTATAGGGCACCGAATGAATATCCAAATCGGGACTTAGAAAAAATCCCCCAGCGGCAAAGCCCCCCGTCAGCGCCAACGTGATCGCCGGATCACGAAACGCCCCAAAGGTGGCCGCCGCCACCATCGGCAGCCCCCAGGCGGTAATTCGGTCGTGGGTCTTTCCCGATGGCATCTAGATTTCCCAATGCCCCCTGTTAGTGCTAGGCAAATTGCGGGAACCATTTAAGAACGTTAGCGATGTAAAACTTTTTTTTGACATTTGTTAAGTTTTAGCGCATGTTACAGACTCGGAGACCCATTTACTATCCATCTTTTTTGCTGCGCCACCGATGCAACACGCTTCCTCCCGAAATCTGTCCATTCCCAAGTTTTCGCTTCCCAACAATATTCTCGATCCAAAAGCCTGGTTTTCTAATGTGCGAGGCGATCTCCTAGCCGGTGCCGTCGTCGCTCTGGCGCTAATTCCTGAGGCGATCGCCTTTTCCCTGATGGCCGGGGTGGATCCCAAGGTGGGTCTATATGCCTCCTTCACCATGGCAATCACCGTGGGAATTTTGGGAGGACGCACCGGTATGATTTCTGCCGCCACCGGAGCTATGGCAATTTTGGTGAAGGACCTGGTGGGCACCTATGGTCCCACCGAAGGCTTGCAATACATCCTGGCGGCAACCATTCTGGCGGGGCTTCTGCAAATCTTCTTCGGCATCATCAAGGTGGGTAACCAGGTGCGCTTTATCCCCCGCGCCGTAATGGTGGGCTTTATTAACGCCCTCGCCATTATTATTTTCCGAGCCCAGCTACCCCAACTCCAAGGAGATGGGGCAAACATTGTGGTGTATGCCATGGTGGCTGTGGCCCTTGCCATTATTTACCTGCTGCCTCGAATAACAACGTTGGTGCCTTCGCCTTTGGTGGCGATTACCGTAATCACGGCCTTCTCGATGATTACCGGCGTCAATGTGCCCACCGTGGGTGATGAGGGGAGTATTCCCGCCGCCCTGCCCAGCTTCGGACTTCCCGCCCTGCCTTTTGATGTGGGCACCTTGGAAATTATTTTCCCCGTTGCCCTTGCCCTCTCGGTGGTGGGCTTAGTGGACTCCTTCCTCACCGCCAATGTGGTGGATGAGCTGACGGATACCTCCAGCGATAAAAATCAAGAAACTTTTGCCCAGGGCATCGCTAACGTAATTACCGGCTGCTTTGGCGGTATGGCTGGCTGCGCCATGATCGGTCAATCGGTTATCAATATCAAATCTGGCGGTCGTCAGCGCCTATCCACCTTTAGCGCTGGCGTGCTGCTGCTGTTTTTCCTGCTGGTGATGGGTCCCTGGGTTAAGCAAATCCCCATGGCTGCGCTGGTGGCAGTGATGTTTATGGTGTCCATCGGCACCTTTAACTGGGATTCCATTCGCAATATCAAAAAACTTCCCCGCAGCGAAACGGCGATTATGGTGACGACGGTGATGGCCACATTGGTGACCAATAATTTGGCGATCGGCGTGGGCAGCGGCGTTTTGTTTAGCACCCTGATATTTGCCGGAAAGATTGCCAAGGTGGTGTTTGTGGATTCTTCCCTGGACGAAACGGGTACCCACCGCACCTACAGCGTTGCCGGTCAAATCTTCTTCGTGTCCAACAACACCTTTTTGGGCGCTTTTGATTTGCGGGAGAACTTGGAGCAAGTCACCATCGATTTGACCCATGCTCACCTTTGGGACCAAGGTGCGGTCAAGGCTGTGGATCAAATTGTTTTGAAATTCCGCCGCCGGGGCACCATCGTTAATGTGGTGGGACTCAACGAAGCCAGTGCCACTTTGGTGAGCCGCCTTGGGGTCCACGATAAAGCCCAAGACATTGGCGACCTGGCAAATAATTAATCGAAAGACGTTGGCGAATCGCTAAACGCGCATTCAACAAAAGCTTCACGGAAACTCTGTTTGGTGCGCGGCGCGTCGAGACAACCTCTACCGCTGACGCCATCCATCTAAAAGCGACGAATTACGCTGACCACCGTGGCGATAACTTCAAAGGAGTCGCCCTCCTTAACCACCTCGTTGTTATGGTCGGGATTTTCCGCTTTTAACGTAATGGTTTTATCTGAGGCGATATGGAGGCGCTTGACGGTCATTTTGTCATTGTGGTGAGCCAGGACGATGCGTCCGTGGGTGGCTTCCTCGTCCTTGTCCACCAGCAGCAAATCCCCATCATTGATGCCTGCGTTGACCATCGAGTCTCCCCGCACTGTCACTAGGAATGAGCTGTCGGGATGGTGGCTAAGGTGGCGCACCAAATCCACAGTTTCACTAGGGGTCATATCCTGGGAAATGGCGGTCCAACCGGCAGCGGCGGGGGCATCAAATAATGGAATTAGGTTTGAGCTGTCGTTGCCGGGACGCTTAAAGGGCACAACGTTGTCAGGCATAGGACCAGATGAGCTGCTAGTTACGGGCTGCCCATCCCGAAACTCTTTAATCATCTGCGGCAGGTGAGGCACCATACTTTCGGGAACGCGCACTGCTTTAGTGGGCTCCCCATATTTACCAGACCCTGTCGGTCGGCCCGCACCTGGTCGTCGTCCGCCCCGTCCAGCCATGACGTTAGTCCTCTACTTGCAAGTTCTTGAATAAAGTACGCATATCATCGATCATACGCGCATTGCAAGAAAAGATGCAAGTTTTCTAAGTTTTTTTGCTGATTGGGGCGGAACTACTGGACCAGGGCTTCCCGCCACAGTTTTTCAGCCTTTCTAGTGGGGCACGGCTTTTAAGCCCATTTGCACCCGCCATAGGCTGGCGTACAGGCTGGCATTGTCGGCGACGAGCTGTTCGTGGGTGCCCTGTTCAATGAGGGAGCCGTTTTCCATTACATAAATGCAGTCGGCGTTGCGGATGGTGGACAGGCGGTGGGCGATCGCAATGGTGGTGCGATTCTGAGTGATTTTATCGAGGGATCGCTGAATAGCAGCCTCCGTTTCGTTATCCACGGCGGAGGTGGCTTCATCCAGAATCAGAATCGGAGGATCTTTGAGAATGGCTCGGGCGATCGCCAGTCGTTGCCGCTGACCACCGGAAAGCTTTTGCCCCCGCTCGCCGACGATGGTGTCATAGCCCTGGGGAAGCTGGCGAATAAAGTCGTGGGCTTCGGCTAACTTGGCGGCGTTGATGATGGATTCGCTGGATGCGCCAAAGGTGCCGTAGGCGATGTTTTCTGCCACGGTGCCGTGGAATAGGAACACGTCCTGGCTCACCAAACCGATGGAGCGGCGCAGGCTTTGCAGCTCAATTTGTTGAATATTTTTGCCGTCTAGGGTGATTTCGCCGTCGGGAATTTCATACAGGCGCAGCAGCAGTTTTACCAGGGTGCTTTTGCCGGAGCCGGTGGCTCCCACGATCGCCACCGTATGCCCGGCGGGCACATGCAGGGAAAGATTGCGCAAAATTGCTGGGCGATCGCGGTAAGCAAAAGTAACGTTGTTGAACAGCACGTCCCCCGCCACCTGGTCAGGCTGAAGTTGAATCTTGCCAGGGTGGGCTTCAATGGGGGTATCCAGAAGCTGAAAAATTCGGCGGGTGGATGCCATGGCTCGTTGGTAGTCGTCCAGGGTATGCCCCAGCTCAGTAAGGGGCCACAACAGGCGCTGAATAATAAACACCATCATGCTGTAGGTGCCTACGGGAATGCGCCCGGCGGCAGCTTCCATGCCCCCATAGAACAACGTTGCCGTAAAGCCCACCAGAATCACAATGCGAATAGAGGGTACAAAGGCGGCGCTCAGGGCGATCACACTGCGATTGCTGTCTCGATAGGCGTTGCTTTCTCGGGTGACCTGCCCCAGCTCGTAGGATTCGGCGGTAAAGCTTTTGATGGTAACGATGCCGCTGAGATTATTGGCCAGACGGCTGTTCAGTTCGCCCACCCGCGATCGCATTTTGCCGTAGCGGGGATTGAGTTTTTTCTGAAAGGCGATCGCCCCCCAAATCACAAAGGGCATGGGCAACATAGCCAACCACGCCACCTGGGGAGCCACAATAAAAAACAGCCCGCCAATAATCACCACCGTGGTGCCCACCTGGAGCACATCGTTAGCGCCGTGGTCGAGGAAGCGTTCAAGCTGATTAATATCGTCGTTAAGGATTGACAGCAGCTCGCCGGTGCTGCGCTCTTCAAAAAACGCCAGGTCCAAATCCTGCAAGTGACCATAGGCGTCCAGGCGCAAGTCATGCTGCACCGCCTGGGCTAAGTTCCGCCACAGTCGATGGTAAGCGTACTCAAAAATTGACTCTAGTCCCCACACCACAAAGGTCAAAACCGTAATGGCGAGGAACTGGTTAAAAATACCTGTAATGCCCACCTGTCCCAGGGGCGACTGGTCCCGCGATACCACCGCATCCACCGCCAAACCAATCAGCAGCGGCGGTGCCAAATCAAAAATTTTATTCAGTATGGAACAGGCGATCGCCTGCCACGTGGAAACGCGATACCGTCGTCCGTAAGCCATCAGTCGACTTAAGGGGCGATCCTGTGAAATTACAGCCATAGAGAGCAAAAATTCCCTAACAATCTCCCTATGATTGCCTATCGCTGCCCCTAAACAAACCGTCCACCGTCATGGCTTATGGTCGCTAGCCTTTCTCAGTACTTTTTGAACGTTTAACGTTGACCAATTTACTGAGCAGGTCAAACCAGAAGGGCGCTCCCATGGAAATGGCAATGCCCGTGACAATCCACCCCGCCAACATACGAATTCGCACCCATAACCAGGGGAAAAAGTCCTTGGGCTTTTCACCAGAATCAGTGCTCATTTGCTTATCCAAATGCCCCAAACCCCAGCCGATGGGCAACGTAATATTATTCAACTCTGGATCAAGCTCTTTTATAAGTTCTGACCCCCTGAGAGACTCTGGCGTTTCGTTGATGATTGTTTGCTCCGCATAGCTGGAAATGGCTCCGCGCAAAATTGAATTGCGTGACAGGCTGCGCACAATGTAGAACGTGTCCGCGTTGCTAGCAACGGCAATTACCACCCCCAAGATCAAAGACATTCCCCGCGCATTGCGGCGATATACCCCGGCAGCACGGTCTTGAGCCCGGTCGTACCACGCTTCCAGTTCATTTTGAAACTCTGCTAGGTCGTTTTGAACGCCCTGGGCTTTGCCTCGCGCCTTGGCCGCAATCAGAGTCAAGCCATCTTGGGTCCCTTGGGGCAAAATGTCTAGCGCCCGTTCGATATTGATCCGTAATTTGCTGTTGGGATCGTCAATATCCTGAAGGGCGCCGCGTAGTTCGTTGTAAATTCCCCGCTTGGCTTGCACATCTCGCAACACCTCATCAACGGTAGGCAGCAACGTCGCTATCAATGCCTGGTGTTGGTCGTCCTGCTGGAAAATTTCGTTGCGATATAGAACCAGCTCTTCAACGCCGATGTGGGGCGATCGCACCCGCAACGTTTCCACAAACTGATCAGTGGTTCGCTCCAGCCTCACTACGCTGCCCAACAAATCAAATTTTTCATTGCGATAGTCCGCAATAATCAACCCCAAACGCTTGCTAAAGCGATCAATCGCCTGGGCAACCACCGGATCGCTAAGATGGGGCTGCAAAATATGCCGTACTCCCACCACCACATTGCGAGAGAAAATCGATAGGCGCTTGGCACTGACTACCCGAACCATATCGGGAATACGCAGGGTTGACGTTAAGGCATCAGCGAAAGTGCTCCCTGGAATATAGGATGGACCGCCATTGCGATCGCCAAAAATATTGGTATTGAATCGGAAAAACGTATAGATACCGTTAAAAATCCGCCGAAAGAACCGAGCCAACAGCCCCGCTGCCTCGTAATTCAGCGTATTAATCAGAGGATTGTTGTAAACGCGATCCGCTAAATCCTTTGCACGCAGCACATCCGCCGCAATCTCATCCTGGCTCATTCCCTCAAGCTGCGGCTCGCTTCCCCCCGCCAGCATCATTTGCACAGACCGCTTTAAATGTTGTGCCCGCCATTGCAGCAGCGTTGCTATCAACTCCTGCAATTCCGAAGCCAACAGGCTGAGAATCAAATAAATAAACAGCAGTCCGATGGCAATATCGACAATGACCGGTAGTTGCATTAGTCGCGTCCTGGTTACGGCGTCGTAGATGTGACCGTCACGGGTTCAGCGTTGCCCAATGACTGACCTATACTAGCCGCTGATTTTTGGCGATCGCCCAAACTCAAGGGATTGTTACCAATTTCATGCCCCCTCTCACCCCCATCAATCTTCAAATTCTATTCGCTGATAAATTTCAGCCATCGGTAATTCCGCAGAAAAATGCTTCAGCTTTAAAGTTGAATCAACGCCGCTAACCTCATCAAAACTCCATTTCTGATCACTTTCCTTCCAAAAACGCTCAATATACGGACGGAATTGATTCACCAGTAAATACTCACAGAAACTGGGGATAGCTCGATAAATTTTAAATTTTTCATCAAAATCATAACCGGATGTGGACGGCGACAAAACCTCTACAATCAACGATGGATTTAAGATTTCATCTGTTCGGCTTTTATTGAGCACTGCTTTCCCTTTTACCACCATCACATCGGGATAAACTCCCTGATTTAGGTTGGGAACCCACACCCTAACTTCACCATTGACCGCTTCATTTTCTGCGCCATCTAACAGCGATCGCAGGAGAAAGTAAATGTTGCCAGAAATGCGACCGTGGCTAAAAGATCCACCTGGCATGGGAACAATAACTCCATCATGGTATTCATTGCGAGTTGCAGATATTTCTTCTCGCTTTCGATACTCGTCAACGCTAACTTTCTTGGTAGCGGTCCCAACTATGGCAACCATGGCTGAACAGTAATTATTTCGCTAAACTTGCATTGCGCTTTGGCTAAATTATATCGAGATTTCCTGAATTACCCCCGCGATTAAATTGGCAAAATGCCTTTAGGACGGACGGTGTATAGGGTGCGGCGCTGGAGCCCTTCGTCGTGGCAAATTTCGTTGGCGGCGAGAAGTCCGCTGCTGACCGCTCGCTCCATTAAGCCGCAGGGGAAGGGCATTTTTACCCAGTCGCCTGCGAAGAATAAATTCGGTGCGCCGGACCGGGAACTGGGGCGATCGCGATAGCTGTTGGGTGGATAACCAGAGAAGTTCTTTTGATTCACCAATTGGCGGTGCAACATCGTAGCTGAACGCAACTCTGGCACTAAATCATAAAGCTCATTTTCAAAGGTTTCTAATAATGCGGTTTGGGTGGGAAATTCCTTTTCTTTATAACAGTAAGCGTGCAGCTCCACGACGCTGCCGCCGGTTTTTTCATGCCATTTTTTATAGTCTTCTTGAATCTTGTGATAGCGGGTGATGCTATCAGTAAGTCGGTAGCCCGATAAAGACGTAAATTCACTGTGGGACCATTCAAAGTCGCGGTCAAACCAGAAGCGAGCCACCGCAAACGGATCGGAAACGGGTAGCTTGGCGATCGCCCTATGTAATCCCGAATCCACCTCACCGTCGGCCAAATCAAATAAATGACGCACCCCACGCACATCCGCAGCAAATACAAAGTAGTCCGCTTCTAATCGGGTGAGCTGGCTATCGTCCGTGTCGGCGTTTAGGGCGGCCAGTTGGATGCGATCACCATCCCGTTGCAGGATTTCATACTGGGGCAGGCTGCGTTTGGCGGGGCCGTTTTTAAGGGTGCCGTCACTGTTATAGGACGCGCCGTGGCAGGGACAGCTCCAGCTTTTATCCTCAGCACAGCCCACGGTGCAGCCTTGGTGGGTGCAGGTTAGGGATAAAGCGCGATCGCCGCCAATTTCCGCTGCGAATACCGCATCGCCCGCCCCGAAATAATCCCAATTTCCGTCGCTGGACATCACCAAATTGCGCTCCACCCAGAAAGGAGCTGCCGACACCGCGCCCGCGGGACGATACTCCACCGCCGTCACCTGACCGTCTTTCCATTCCACCCGTTCCACCTGGGTTTCCGTTAGAATTTCGCCACCTTTTTCTTTGACGCGATCGCCAATGGGATCCACCAAAGTGCGCCCCATATCCTGTCGGGTGCCATTAAACGCCAGCCCCTCCGGATTGCCAAAGAAGTAGAAGTGGAAGAACTGCATCAGCTCTCCGGCGCTAAGGATATCGGGGGAGTTGAGGGTGGACTTGCCGAAGGGTAGAAAGTAGAGATCGTAAAGTCCCTTGGGAAAGCCTCCTTCGCCCCAGTCTTCCACCGACAGATGATCCAAGGCGGCGTAGGTGCGTTCTGGGTCAAAGCTAGTGATGGCATGGAACACCTCCCAGTGGAACGGCTTGGTAAGGTTTATGCCCCAGCTCAGTCGATTTTGGGAGGAAACGGTTAAGTCCACCACGTTCCAGGGGAAGGACGACCGGCTGGGGTAGAACACTTCCGGGCGATAAGGCTTGCCTTCGTACACCACCGAGTAATGATCCAAGGACACAAAATCCTGGCGAATATTAAGCTCTTCCGTGAGCTTCCATAGGTTGTAGTACTGGGGGAAAAAGCCGTGGAAGCCGTGCTCCATTTGCAGCGGTTCACCGTTGACATCGATGGACCAGCTGGCAATTTTGCCGCCGAGCTGGGGGGATTTTTCAATAAGCGTCACCTGAAATCCCCGCTCGCTCAGTTCGTAGGCGTTGGCCAGTCCCGCCAGTCCACCGCCAATTACCACCACCTTTTTCTTTTGCTTCGTTAGGTAGGGCAGGGCAATATTATCTGGCTGGTAAGTGTAGGGCTTCGGTTTATGAAAGCGGCTGTAGGCGATCGCCCCCCCCACCGCAGCACCCCCCATTAATTTCAACGCGGTCCGCCGAGAAAACGTTTGCCCGTCCTCTTCCGGCGACTCTAGATCAGCCTCTCCCGGATCCAATGGAATATCCAAAGGAAAATCAACGGTATTGGCGATATTGATTAAGGGCGGTGTGTCCGACTCGGCACCTTGCTGAACATTGTGTTCCTGAATGTCCTGCTGTGGCTGTGGTGAATCGGCTTGACTTGGCTCCTGTTGATCTAGTTTTTGCCCTGGAGTTTGCTCGGGAAAGTCCGAATTTGGGAGCATAAGTTGGGTAGGGATAAGACGGCAACGCTGATCCCTGCAACCAGAAAAACGAAGAGAATAAGGTTTTCAGGAAAAAGCGTCTTGGGCCGATGGTAACTATCGCCTTTCAAAGCTGAGGGGCGATCGCAACACTCCTGCAACTATCTCAACAGAGCGTTTCGCAACGAGTTGCTCCGTTAGGTGAACCTTAAGGAATTTGTGGGGGATTTTATTGCCGAAAGGAGCGATCGCTAGATTTGTCGGGCATAATTGCAAAGGGTTGTGACTGACAGGAAACCTTTTATAACGTTCCTTGGTCAACGGGATCACAACGTAATACGAAAGCACGTACGCAGCACTAGGCGATCCGCAGTGGATGCCGGCAAACTAGGAGGAAAAAGCGCAACATGGACGAGACTTTGGCAATGTTAACGGGGTCGGCAACGGTCACCCTGCTAATCAACGGTCAATTGTTGGAAATCACCCTGGACGGAGCCAACGCGCCCATTTCCGCCGGCAACTTTGCAGATTTAGTCGAGCGCGAGTTTTACGACAACATTAGCTTTCACCGGGTGGTGCGCGATCCCGGCTTTGTGGTGGTCCAAGGAGGCGACCCCAACAGCCGCAACCCTGACTTTCCCCAGGAGCTGTTGGGTACCAGCGGATTTACCGATCCTGCCACCGGTCGAGAGCGCAATATTCCCCTAGAGATTTTGCCCCAGGGTGCAACAACGCCTCTGATCAATCAAACTTTTGCGGAAGCTGGCGTTACGGTACCGCCGGTACTGTCCAACGTCCGCGGCACGATCGCCTGGGCCCGCGCCGCTGCCAATGATTCCGCATCGTCCCAGTTTTATTTCAATGGCATTGATAACACCAGCTTGGACGGGCGCTTCTCCGTATTTGGTCGGGTTAGCGGCGGATTGGAGCTGGTGGACGCCATTCAGCAGGGCGATCGCATTCAAATGGCACGAATCACCGACGGCAATATTGACGGTCGCACCTCAGCCCTAACAACCGATCTTGGTACCGTCAACGCCATGATCAATATGCGCAATCGGGCCGATATTCCCGTCGCCAATGGTTTTTCGGTGGGCACCGCAGACGCAGACACCGTCACCCTGGAGGTGGTGCCCGCTGTGGTTACGCCCAACGGCTATAACGGCGGCGGCGGTAACGACACGATTACCGGTTCCGGCAGGGATGAGGTGATTTCTGGCGGATCTGGCAACGACGTCATTAACGGTCTCGGCGGGAACGACTATTTGCGAGGGCTTACGGACAACGACGTGATTGACGGCGGCGACGGCATTGACGCGGTTAACGGCAATGAGGGCGATGATTCAGTGTCCGGCGGCGCGGGCAATGATTTTGTGCGCGGCGGTAAAGGCAACGATTCCCTATTCGGAGACGACGGCGCTGATATTTTGACCGGCGATTTGGGGTCAGATCAGCTAACGGGGGGCGCAGGGAGCGATGTATTTGTGCTGCGGGCGGATGATACGGCCACTGATGCGGCGGCAGCGGATGTGATTTTAGACTTCTCGGCAGCCCAGGGCGATCGCATCGGCTTTGCCGGAGTTTCAGCCATTAGTGAAATCACCCTAACTGCCAGCGGCGCCAATGTGACCATCCAAAACACCTCCAATGCTTTCTTGGGAGTGGTCAACAATGCCTCCGTCGCCGACGTGCAGGGAGCGTTGATCTTCACTGGCGCCAGTGAATCTGCCCTACGCATTTAGTTCCAGCCATGTAGTCCCAGCTATTTAGTGCTAGGCATTTAGGGTTTAGCGTTCCATAGAAATTCGCAAAAAGGTGCTGCCAGAATCAAGTTTTCCAAAATCGGGGCTTGGAAAATGGGGCACCTTTTTATTGGGATAGGCTAAAGTTGTACAGAAAACAAAGGCAACACCGGAAGGACAGTTATGCCCAGAAAAGCTCAGTCTAAGAAAGCCGCAAAAACTGCCGATGCCTTGCCGGAAGATTGGCAATATGAAACCGCCAGCGCCGAAGTGGAGCAGATTATCGCCGAGCTGGAACAGGACGGGCTAAGTCTAGACGATGCCTTCGGAGCTTTCGAAACCGCCGTTAAGCGACTGCAAGAATGCGATAAATTTCTGAGCGATCGCCAAGCCCAAGCAGAAATCCTAATTGAAACCCTCTCAGCTCAGTACGGGGATAAAAGTTAAAAGTTGCAATGCCTACTGAAAGTCGGAGCGATGGAGAGCAAAATCAAAACAAAGGCGACGCAGACAATCTAATCCGAGCCGAAATAAACTCTTTTCTCGTCGCCCGTGAGATTTGACCTTGATGCCCCTCTGTTCATGAAGCCAAAGACCCGTTCCCATCGCCCAGGTAAAAGCGATTGCCAGCAGTACCAGCAACTTGTTTAACTTCTGTGAGTCACGGAAATGAGTTGCTTCCAGATTAAAGCTGCGAGTCTTGAGCGCTCCAAAAAGCGTCTCAATGCCCCAGCGACGAGCGTAATTTCTCAGGGAGGTTTCCGGGCGAGAGTCCGTGACCACAATCAACAATTCCTCATCTGCCAAGCGCAATGCAACCACGTAAACCGCGAATTTCGATACTTGACGCTTTTGGGAAAGAATTTTTAGTTGTCCAGGAGTCAGGGAGTGAAATAGGTCCAAGCCTTTCCAACGCTCTTTTCCCGTCTGGGCACTGATGAACTGATTGTGACGGATGCGAATACGGAAAGGAATATGGGCATCGAGCAGATAGGAGAACCACTCCTCGCCGATAAATTCCCGGTCCGCCGTTAGGCAATCTACATCCACTTCACCGAAGAAATTTCTAAAGCGCTCCAGCAACTGAATACGCTCCTGGCTGTTGAAATTGCTCTGTTTATCAAGCATCGTCCAAAGCAAGGGAAAAGTCACTCCTTCGTGAACCACTCCCAGCATCAAAATGTTGACAGGAGTTACGCAGTTGGGGTTAGTTTTTGGATGCGTGACGACGGGGAAATCTGGCAGTTTCTCCAATTGGACGGCACCAAGCTGACTATTGATCGCGATCGCTTTTACATCGAACGGCTTGAACGTTTGCTGGCAGCATTCCGCACCTGTTTAGAGAAAACTTTGGGCTAAGAAGCAAACAAATTCGTCAATCGTTTCTTAATCCAAACGGCTGGTCCGCTGTCATTTTTTGTGGCTGAGTGCATCTCTGCCCATATCTCTGGATACATTTCCCGGATGCTTTCCGACCGACTCGAAAGCTCATTGGCAACATCCTCTGCTAACGCTGGATAGTCCCTTAGTAACTTTTCAAAGTTTGCCTGGTTGATAACAAATAGGGTGGTTTCGGTGTCCCCTGCCCTGATTACCCCGGGAGAAGGCAAATTAAGCATTAGCGGAAGCTCTCCAAAATACTCACCTGCATTGAAGTTTCGGATGTGATTTTCTTGGCTGCTATGGATATGTAAAACCTCCATGTAACCAGACAAGATGATGCAAAATTTCCTGAATTCTTTCCCTTGTTCAGCAACCACTTCGCCTTGTTCAAGACGTTGACGATATCCCATTTCAATTAGGCTTCGAATCTGCAGGTCATTGAACCCTTGAAAATAAGAAATTTGCGATAGCTTTTCCTTCAATGATTCATATTTGGGAGGCGTAACTTGGCTGAGTTCTGACTCCAGCACTTCTTGAGGCACTAGCTGTGGCACAGGATGTTCTTCGCTGGTGGGCGACGCCTGGGGAATAGCGTCAACATTGGGCGATCGCATCCAAAGATCCATTTGGGGAAATGGAATATCGATATTGCGCTGCCGCAGATAATACTCCACGGCAAAGGTGACTTCGCTTTTGATGCGTGCCCTTAGATCAATCCGTGCAATCCAAAAGTGCAGCTTAAAATTCAATGAGCTATCGCCAAGCCCTGAGAATAAAACCCTAGGGGAGGGCTCGCATAAAACGCTGGATAAAGAGTAGGCTGCTTCCAATAAAGTTTCAGTGACTAAAACTGGATCACTGCCATAGGCTACGCCCACATCCACCTCTAAACGCCCACGACAATCGCGATAGTTCCAGTTCGTTATTCGTTCCTCCGCAAGTTGGGAGTTGGGAATAATAACTTCTCCCCCTTCTAAGGTTTGAATAACGGTGGAACGAATGGAAATCTCTTCGATATATCCAGCAATGTTGTCGAATTCAATAAAGTCGCCAACCTTTAGCTTTCGCTCAAAAAGAACCGTCAATCCGCTGAGTAAATTCTTGGTGATATCTTGCAGCCCAAATCCAATACCAACGCCCAGTCCGCCGATGATTACCGCAACTGAGGATAGGTCGAGACCGCTGGCTTGAATGACGACGAGATAGCCGAAGGCTCCGAGTCCTAAGCTGATTAGGGTAGCGATCGCCTCTTTATTTCCTCCCTCAACGCCGAGCTTGGCGAGTAACCGGTACCGGAGAAAGTTTTTGAGCAGACGCGTGGTGAGCCCCACTGCCAGTACGGCAATGAGTAACTCAATCATCCAAATTAGAGAAATGGACTGATCGCCCAGTTTTAAGAGCTCTTTTTCGAAAACGGGGCCTAGTAATTCACGCACAGCTAAAACTGCTATTAACTCTTCAGAAGAATGGGGCGATCAGGGGCTGATGCTTGGGAGTTGCTAGAGTCGCTAACTGTGCCAATCACCGCTGCATCTTTATACCCTGCTTGGTGCAATTGCTTCAGCAGCATCATTGTGTCCTGCTCCGGTGCTGCTATCAACAGTCCGCCTGAGGTTTGCGGATCAACGAGGAGAGCTTGCTGGGGGGACAGGGGCGATCGCCAGGGACTAACCTGGTTTTGCAATTGGGCATTGCGGTCCTGGAGGGAGCTGGTGATGCCCTGTTCCAAGCAGGCTAGGGATCCGGGTAAGGCTGGGATTTGTGATTGCTTTAGGGTGATTGTGAGGCTTTTCGAGGACGCTTCCACCATTTCGATGAGATGTCCTAGGAGCCCGAAGCCAGTGATATCAGTGCAGGCGTGGGGGTTGAAACTTTGGGCGATCGCTCCAGCGACGTGGTTCGATTGCAACATCATGGCGATCGCCGCTTCGAGCCATTGCCCCCTAGCGCGATTACGTCCGTGGGCCGCTAATAAGGTGCCGGTGCCTAGGGGTTTGGTAAGGATTAGGCGGTCGCCCGGTTGCAGCCCGCCTTTCGTTAAGGGGGACGGTTGATCTAACAATCCGTTGCAGCTTAGTCCCAGGGCCAACTCTGGACCTTCTGTGGTGTGGCCGCCAATCAGTGCCGTTCCTAAAGGCGACAGAATTTTATCAATACCGCGCAGCAGTTGATACAGGGTTTCTTCCTGGACTTTGGAGCTACCGTAGGGGATGGTGGCAAGGGCGAGGACGCTGTGGGGGGTGGCTCCGGTGGCAAATAAATCACTTAGGCAGTGGTTGGCGGCAATTTGCCCGAAGCGATAGGGATCGGCGATGGGGCTACGGAAATAGTCAATGGTTTGCACTAGGGGGCGATCACCGGGGGGCTGCCAAATTGCCGCGTCATCGGGACTTTCCAGAAGGGGGATAGGTGATCCATTGCTGTGCCTATTACCCTGTGCCCCAGGGCGATCGCACTCCAGCCTCGCCAAAGCCCGCGTTAAGGTTTGCCGCCCCACCTTGGAGCCACATCCCGCGCAAAACATCGGTGGCACTTGTGGAGCGTCTCCGTTGGTTTTGGAGTGGGCTGCGGGGTCTGCCATGCTCGACGGCATTGGGGACAGATCTTGAAACTGGGTCATAAATTTGCGATCCAGCCAGTCTTTCCAACGCCATACCCATTTTCCCCACGCCCACAATGGTCCCCGAGAGGCGATCGCCCGCCCATCGCCGCTACCAATCAGGCTCAGATAACGTTGCTGGGGGCGGTAAATTTGTAGAGGTTTTTCCTGTAAATACGCCCGCAAATTGTGAAACAGGGGCTTGCCATGGCGCACCGCAAATACGCCAGCTTTGGGATGGGGCGCATGGGTCAGGGTTGCCACGTCCCCCGCCGCAAATACAAAGGGATGCGATCGCGATTGCAGCTTATCGTTGACTGCCAAAAAACCGCGCCCATCGGTGGCTAGTCCGCACTGTTGAATCCACGGCGTTGCCCCAGCCTCGGTGACCCAAATACTCCAATCGCAGGGCAGCGCTGCCCCGGACTGGCATTTGATAACGTTAGGGACGTGGGCGATCGCCGCCTCTCCCAAATGCAGCTGAACCTCGCGTTCTTCCAATAATCGACGAAGGTGGCGGCGCACCCAAAAATTATGGCTAGGCAGTAAATTCTGCTGACGATGGATTAAATGGAACTTTGCTCGACCCTGAAGTCGGTGCTCCATGGCCAATGCCAGCTCTACACCACCAACGCCACCGCCGATAATTGCAATATCTTGAGGGCTGCTGGCTTCAGTAACCGCCTTTTGTAAGCGCTGCCATCGCTCCAAAAAACGACCAATGGGCTTTGCCGCAATGGCCCGCTCCGTCAACTCGGGAGCCACCGCCGCTGATACCTTGGGCGTGCTGCCGATATCGAGGGATAGAACATCAAAGCGCACCGGGGGGCGATCGCGGCACAACACCTGTCGCCGCTCTAAATCAATCCCCACAACCTGATCCACATAAAATTGCGCCCCGGCAAACTGCGCCAGGGGATGCAAATCGATGTAGCACTCGGAGCGGCTGTAGATTCCCGCCACATGCCCCGGCAACATTCCCGAATAAGGCGTGTCAAAACCATCGCTAATCAGCGTTAGCCTCACCCTCGGCAGTGGATTCATTCCCCACATCCGCAGCACGAGGCTATGGCTATGCCCACCTCCCACCAGCACCAGCTCTTGGGTAATGGCAGAAGTCCCTTGCATCTTGAATGGCTGAATTACCGTGCGACCAATTTAGATTAGAGGATTATGCCGGAACTTTTGCCTCTAATTCTGTCTTCCAGAAACTTCCTAGTAGTGGCGGATAGGAATCTATCCAGGGAAAACTTCAGCGGTGGGGGAGATCGTCTCGGCATCGGAGCAGCGCCACCGGGTGAAACGTACAAGGCTTACAAAAGCCAAATGGCGGTAGGAACTGAATATTCCCACCGCCTTTTCAGTTTAAAAATCTGCTAGTGACAGCCCTTATTTACGAGCTAAAGCAAGCGGCAACTACCGTCTGCATTGCCTGCCCTGCCTGCTGATTGCCGTTTTGTAAACCGCGACTGATACTAACAAATTCTTCAACAGTATATCGATTTTGCAACTCCCAGATAGTGCAGCTGCACATTTCCGACATCAAATTCTGAAATTGCTGCTGGGTCATACCCTGCGGTGGCGTTTGCCCTTCCGCCGCTGCGTTGCAACTAGTTAAATAGGCTTGCACCGCTTCGGCACCGTAGGAGTTCGCCGGAGAGCCTTCGCGAATCGGAGTCTGGGCGAGAGCTGCTTCAGAGCTAAGGAGCAAAAAGCTAGCGCTCAGTAGGTTCGCACCTATCATGGGCGCGATCGCCATCCGCCGAATCCAACCGCTAATCGACATTGACTTTGACATGGTTTTTCTCATGGAGGGTGGAAATGTATGGGATAAAAGACGGCGCCAACTAGAGGCTGTCATCATTTAAATTTCAAAGCCTGTAACTGTAAGGGTTTCGACCCTAATAGTTTTTACTGTGAAAGGGCGTGTACTTCCCACTGGGTAAGGCTGTTGGCAATTAATTGACGACACGCCCTAAGGTTTACTTACCCAAGCAGATAAAAGCCCTGTACAGCTTTACGCAAAGGTATAGGCTTCGGTTGCTCCAGTAGAAATTGGAACTACCACTTTTGTAACTTAACCTTTATTACGTTAACGACGCCCTTGAATCAGCCCAAAAGCTTAATTGGCCAAAACCATGGTTATAAATTTTGGACCCTCTGATAATGGGCGTTTCCTAGGAACAAGCGGCACACACTTGGCAACATTAGCTTCTAAAGCAAAAAAGACGTACCAAGGTACGCCTTCGAAATGCAGCTTTTGTAAGAAGTGCTTTCAGAAATATTTTTCCTAAAGGTTGCTTTTAAAAATGTGGCTAATGAATATGCTCAAAACGTTTATATGAATAAACCGAATCAGCAATCCATAAATTAGCAATCTGATTTAGCGGAAACCGACAGCAGCCTGCCATACGAAGGCTAGGGCCAGGAAAAATACGGGAATAATTGGCAAAACGTCCACCAAGGGCTCAAAGGCGGAATATGCTTCAGGTAGCTTTGCTAGCAACAGTCCTGCTTCCATTTCAATACCTCTCACACAGGCAATTATTATTGGGCAGCGTTCTTAAGTCTTTGCCCTTAAAACCTTTCATCGAAAAGTAAATATGACCCTTTCCAATGGTGATTTCGGGCTTGAACGCCTTGCAATCCTACCAGATTTACACCCCTGTTCAACGCTGCATGGGGCTCTTGAATAGGAGCTACTGCTAACGCAGTCTCAAAACCAATAGCTAAAAAGGTTTTAGTGCTAATGCTTCCTTGCCAAAAGGCAAATGCTCGCTAAGGTAGAGGACCCGAAACGTGCAATGATCCAGTGCTCGTGCACTCTAGCGCCACACTAGGGCAGCGATCGCCAATATCCCCGCAGCAGTGTAAAACGTTCCCACCACCTGCAATTCCGACCAGCCGCTCAGCTCGAAATGGTGATGCAGGGGCGACATCTTAAATAAGCGCTTACCTTTCCCGTCAGCCCCTTTCGTCGCCTTGTAATAACTGACCTGCAAAATTACAGAAAGGGTCTCCACGATAAAAACCCCGGAAATAATGACTGCGCTCCACAGATTCTGGGTCATAAGTGCTACCCCAGCCAAGGAGGCTCCCAGGGCAAGGGAACCCGTGTCCCCCATAAAAACTTTCGCCGGATTGCGGTTAAAAGCCAAAAAGCCTAAACAAGCCCCAGCGCAAGAAGCGCAGAATAGTCCCAGCGCCGGGTTGCTCGGTGCCACGATCGCTCCCATGGCTAAGAATGCGATCGCCGAAGTACCCCCAGCTAAACCATCTAGCCCGTCGGTCAAGTTTGTAGCGTTGCTAGCGGTCGCCAATACCCAACTAACTAAGGGCCAAAACAGGATCCCCAGGGGCAATAGCCATCCTCCAGGCATCAATAAATTAGTTAAGTTGTCAGGCTGGGTCAGAAATAGCCAAATAGCAAAAACAATGCCAAAGCCAAATTGAAAAATAAGTTTGGTTTTCGGTGAAATACCTTTGTTGGACTTGCGCCGGATTACTTGCCAATCATCGACCCAACCAAGCCAGCCATAAGCTAGCGTCAAAGCGGCAATCCCTGCGAACTGTAGCCAGCCCGTAGCGCTCCATCCTGAAAATAATCCTAGGAACCCGGCGGTGGCAATCGCCGTCGGAACAAAAAAGATGCCTCCCATCGTGGGCGTTCCCGCCTTAACTTGATGGGATCGGGGACCCTCTTCTCGGATAACCTGCCCAGTCTTCAGCCGTCGCAGCGCTGGAACTGCTCGAGTTCCGGCTACCACCGTTGCTAGTAAGCCAAGGACCAGCGGCAGCCCTAACCCTTGTAAAAATCCCAACGGCTGTTCCATACTCAGCCCCAAAACCGTCGCGTCGAAAACAATCGAAGCGGTAATCAAAGTGCCTAACAGAGTCCAGAATAGGTGCTTTCCAGACCAGGCAAACTCGCGACTTAAGGATGGGGGAGTCCGGTCAACTGTCATGGGTTTGGTGAATGGTTGTCTGACTTAGGGCGTGTCTGTTGTCACTGCCCCTGGTCATATAGGCGATCGCTCGTGGGCTAAATCCGACACAAATGCCGTTTTATTTCCATTTCGTATAGGGAAATATGCAACTCAGGCAATTAAACCACGAAACTTCAACTTCCGTCATAGAGACTAGTGCGCGGTTTCCACTGATGAATTTAGGAAACGGCAATAAAGCAAAATTTTCAGTGGAGGAACCGTAGGATTTCAATCCGGTTCCCTTACACTTCGCCCGCTTCTCCTGTGCCTTCTTTCAAGGAGGTGCTACGACTAGAAATCTTCTAGGAGCTGTCATTATTTAAGTCTCGAAGCCAGTGGTCACAAGAGCTTCCGCTCCAAACGTGCTTTGTTTCGAAAAGGCACCCACTGTGTAGGGTCCTGGCACTTAGTTGATGACATGTCCCAGAAGCTTGCAGCTAGATGACAAATGGATGGCAAATTAGTCGTCATCCATATTGCTGTTGTTATCGCTGTCGTCCGAATCGTCGCTGTTGTTGTTGTTGTTGTTGTAGTTGTTGTCTTCGCCCACCAACATATCGGCGATTTCTTCATCGCGATCTTCAAAATCTAGCTCTTTATCGTCGCGATCGCGCAGACGCCCGGTAGACTCCAGCCACTTTAGAATCGACGCATTTTCCTGGAGGGGAATCAATTCTGCACGATTGCGGCGAGGCTGCTCTTTAAGGGAGAGGTTTTTCATAAAATTCCAGTGGTATTCAAACCGTTGTTCCTAGCTGCACCCTGCTGGCTTGCGTTTTCCGTTTGCATTCAATAAGACGAACTCAATGCAAATCGATGGTGCAACCAACCCAATAAGCCAACGAAAACTGATGTCGGCACGTCTTTTGTAGCACGATATTACCGACCGTAAACCTATCTCCTGGAGATCAGTGGACTTCTCAGTGCAAGTTTCTGAATTCGATCAGTTCTTTCTTCCCAGGATCCGGCTGATAACCGTCGGTGAACTGCCCTGAAAAACTCAAGAGAGGTTCCATCCAAAGATGAAACCTCTCTCAAGATCAGGTTATGGAGCTAAGCGGGCTCGAACCGCTGACCCCTTGCATGCCATGCAAGTGCTCTACCAGCTGAGCTATAGCCCCATTCAGCGAGCTATATCATCACCCACTTGGATTAACTTAGTCAAGCTTTTTTCTGAGAATTCTGGAAAGTTTTTTGACGACTTGTGCAGAATCTTGGCAAAAACTTCGAAATAAGCCCTGGGGCGCGTTACGCACGGTTACTTTCCCTGAGGCTGCTGCTCAGACGTAAATATCTCTGACTGAGACGCTGACCAGCTAAATTCTTCACCGGCGATCGCCACCGGTTCCCCCAAACTTATTGGTCCTTCGTAGGAGATATAACTCCCTTGTTCCAAGTTGAGGAGATAGCCTAAGGAGCTATTCATCAGGCAGTACACAAACACAAGTGCTGCTGCCGTTGAAGCCACCAAAAAGCCAGCCAGCATAAATGAAAATTCACGGCGATCAAAGGCTACCTGCATCAAATGCAAGGACCAAGCCACCAATGGAATTGCCAGTAATAAGACGAGAAGCACAGATCTAGTAAGTTGGGTGATGCGGTTAACGCTCTTGTTACTTACTGTAACAGTACATTCAGAAATATTCCCGCGATAAAACCGGAGATAATCTTAAAATCCCTCAAAATATTGTGGACACAAGGGGCAATACTGGCTTTGAAAGTTAGCCTCAGCAACAGTTTCCGCTAATTTGCTCGAAGTCCGTGATACACAATGCCCAAATAAAAACTTGGTGCTGAAGTGGTGAAGTACGTCTTTAGACAGATGTGTCTCCAGGAATCTTCATTAAGAAATTCTATGCTGCTGATGTGATTACAATGGCGTCAATTTTCCGGAAAGCTCACTTTATAGGAAGAGCCCCTTTAGAAAGAGAGTGAAGGGCGTGTGGGGCTTGAAAATTTGCACTGAGGTTGCTGAACTGCTGATCGTGCCATGGGGAGGTGTTCTCCATGACACTAAAGGGCTTTGAAATATACACATCGCAGAAATGACTGCTACCCCATGCGGGTGGGGATGTTGTGATCTTTAAGATGGTTTTTGATTTCTTCCACGCTGAGCTGACCGTAGTGCAGTAGGGATGCTAAAAGTGCTGCTTCTGCTTTGCCCTCAACGATCGCCTCCCGAATGTGATCACAATTTCCTGCGCCTCCGGAGGCAATTACCGGCACGTCCACCGACTCAGCGATAGTACGGGTGAGTTCAATGTCGTAGCCTGCCTGGGTGCCATCCGCGTCCATGCTAGTAACGAGCAGTTCTCCCGCTCCCCTGCTCACCATTTCCTTAGCCCAGGCGATCGCATCAAGACCGGTGTTTTCACGGCCGCCGCGTACATAGACGTCCCATGCTGTGGGCACTCCGTCCACCCCCGTTCCTTTGCGCCGCCGCGCATCGATGGCCACCACAATGCATTGGGCGCCAAAGCGATCGCTGGCGCGATTAATTAAGTCGGGATCACGCACCGCCGCCGAATTAATACTGGTTTTATCGGCCCCTGCCCGCAGTAATTCTTTGATGGTCTCCAAATTACTGATGCCGCCGCCGACGGTTAAAGGAATAAACACTTCCTCTGCGGTGCGATAAACCACATCAAAAATAATTCCTCGATCTTCGTGGGTGGCGGTGATATCCAAGAACACCAGTTCGTCAGCCCCCGCCCGATCATAAATACGGGCTAACTCCACGGGATCGCCAGCATCTTTTAAATCAACAAAATTTACACCTTTTACAACCCGCCCGGCTTTTACGTCTAAACAGGGAAGAATTCGCTTTGCCAACATGGTTAACTTTCCGGCGATTTTACGGTGGGAAGGGCACGCAACAAGTCTTTCAGATGCGTTTTACATAACTTCAAGTATTTTTTAAGTAAGTTTAAGCGCCCGTGACTTTACCAATAGTTTTTGGGACGATCACATCAATGAACCGATTTACTGGAGATGGTTGGCATTGTGATTGAAATTGGTCAAAGCGTAAAGGTACGACGGCTGCGGGACCGTATTCCCACGGATGCGGTGGACTCTATTCGCCAAAATCCAGTGGGCACCGTTAAGGAATTTAAGATGGTTGATGCTAGCGGCGTTGGCGTTGTGGTGCAATTCGACAGTGGCTATGCAACCTGGTTCTTTGAAGACGAGGTAGAACCTGTTTGGGCTTAGAGCTTTGGGTAAGAGCTCGGAGCTTGGACACAGCTTGTAAACCTGGCTGTAGTTATCTCTGAATGATTTGCTGCGATTTTACTTCGGGGCTTGGGTTGTGAATGATCCAAGCCCTTTCTTGTGGAGATTTGAGCTTTCGGGGCTGGGCTTCAGGGCTGAGTATTTATCTCTATATTGGTGAATGGAATTAATCGGTCAGTTTCAATAGTTGGCGGGGGAGTGATTAGGATGGCGTTTACGCTGACGTTTTTAGGGAAAGGGGGCACGGGACGGACGACGATCGCGATCGCCGCCGCCAAATCCTTCGCGGCACAGGGCAAGCGGGTTCTGTTGTTTAGCTATGCCACGGGACCAGATCTGGCGCTGCTGCTGGGGTGTGATCTGGGGGGAGAGGCGGACCCTCGCAATGTTGAGGGCAATTTGGACGTGGTGCAGCCGTCGAAGGTGAAACTGCTGGAGCGGGGCTGGGCTGAGGTTAAGGACTTAGAAGCGAAGTATTTGCGATCACCCTTTTTTAAGGATATCTACGGGGAAGAGCTGGCGGCGTTTCCGGGAATTGATCGGGCGATCGCGCTGAATAATCTGCGCAAGTTCGACGATAGCGGCAAGTATGACGTGATTATTTATGACGGCACCGGCGGCGAGGATGAGCTGCGCATGTTGGGGGTGCCGGACGTGCTGTCTTGGTATGCGCGTCGTTTCTCGAAGGTGGTGGCGGAGTCGGACTTTGCCCGGGCGCTAACGCCATTTATTCAGCCGGTGGCCGGGGCGGTGTTGAATACGGGATGGGGATCGGAGCCTTGGAAGGAGCCGATGAATGAAATGGATGGATTGTTGGCTCAGGGGCGTGACGCGGTGAGTAACCCTCGGCGTTTAGCGGCTTGGTTGGTGACCACGGCGGATCCTATCGCGATCGCCCAAGCAAAATATCTATGGGGCAGCGCCCAGCAGTCCAGCGTCACCGTGGGTGGGGTATTGGTGAATCGGGCTGATGATGGGGGAGCCATTGCGGACACTTTTGCGCCGTTGACCGTAAGTGGGCTGCCGGAGCGATCGCCCGGAGACTGGTCGGCGTTGGTGGGAGCAATGCCAAAATTTGATACGGCAACCCAGGCACCGCGCCCCATTGAAATTGATATTGCCCAAAAGCAGGTGCGGCTATTTTTGCCGGGCTTTACCAAAGGGGAGGTGAAGCTAATTCAATCGGGACCGGAAATTACCATCGAAGCAGGCGGGCAGCGGCGAAATATTTTGTTGCCGTCGGCGCTGACTGGGCGATCAGTCACCGGAGCCAAATTCCAAGGCGGTTTCCTAATTATTTCTTTTTAAGAAGTCTTCCTAGAAAATCTTTCCTTTTCGATTTGCGGGGGACTGAGGGGGGAACCCTACAATTCCTAGGTCTTGCAGAGGGCGCGGCTAATACACCGCTTGGGTTTGAGACTTTACCCTTAGCGCATCGTCACGCGCCCTGTCAGACAACTTTGTGGCGTTTTTGTGGCGTTGTTTTCTGCATCAAACTGCAAAAGGGTTGCATACAATCCCGACAATGTTGGCTTGGGACGTTATCATTTTTTCTTAAGAATATTTTTTGGTCCTATGACTGCTTCTGAATCCAAGCCATCCACTCAAGATTCCCTTGATCAGGACTCCACTGAGTCTTCCCCAACTGCCATCCCGGAAAACGCTACGGCGAATGGTGAGGCAACCGAGGGATCTAAAGCTCGCCAGCTTCTGGGTATGAAGGGGGCGTCCTCCGGTGAAACCAATATTTGGAAGATTCGCCTTCAGCTAATGAAGCCCATTACCTGGGTGCCGTTGATCTGGGGCGTGCTGTGTGGCGCAGCGTCTTCGGGGCATTTCGATTGGACGTTGGAGAATGTGCTGAAGTCCGCCCTATGTATGTTGATGTCGGGTCCGTTGCTGACGGGCTACACCCAAACTATCAACGACTACTATGACCGCGAAATCGACGCCATTAACGAGCCCTACCGCCCGATTCCTTCTGGTGCGATTTCTATTCCTCAGGTGGTGACGCAAATTTTGGTGCTTGCGGGGGCTGGAATTGGAATTTCCTACTTCCTGGATATTTGGGCGGGGCATGAGTTTCCCACGATGCTGGTGCTGACGTTGTTCGGCATCTTTATGGCGTATATCTATTCCGCACCGCCGCTGAAGCTAAAGCAGAATGGCTGGCTGGGGAATTATGCTTTGGGGGCGAGCTATATTGCGTTGCCTTGGTGGGCGGGTCAGGCGCTGTTTGGCACCTTGACTCCCACAATTATGGTGGTGACTTTGATTTACAGTTTGGCAGGCTTAGGGATCGCTGTTGTTAACGATTTCAAGAGTGTGGAGGGCGATCGCGAGCTAGGTTTGCAATCGTTGCCGGTGATGTTCGGCGTGACCACTGCCGCTTGGATTAGTGCGGTTTCTATCGATATCTTCCAGTTGGGGATTGCGGGTTATTTGGTCAGCATTCACGAGCAGCTTTACGGTTCGATTTTGGTGCTGTTGGTCATTCCCCAAATCGTTTTCCAGGATATGTATTTCCTACGAGATCCCGTTGAAAACGATGTGAAATATCAAGCCAGCGCTCAGCCGTTTTTGGTAATTGGCATGTTGGTTGCTGGTTTAGCGATGGGACACGCCGCCATCTAATTTCAAGCGGTACAGCATATTTTTATTGACATGACACTGCCCCTTCTCAGGACTCCTGGGAAGGGGTTTGTTAAAGGGCTAATCTTTCGAATAATTGACTGTCTGCCGAAGGTAGAACGCAGTTTTCAGCTGGCTGCCCTAAGGAGTTGGCGATCACCAAAGGAAACTCAATCCTTGGGAGGGCGATCGCGAGTTTAAACCGTGACACTATTGGCCAAGCTTTGTTGAGTTAGAGCCTATGAATTTGCACTTCTTTCGATCATAGGCTGATGATTGCAAGTGGAGACTTATAAGCTAGCTCGCATGGGTAGTTTTAGGGTTTAAGTTCCTTCCGTTTTTTTCCGGTGCCTTTTCTTGCTCCAGTCCATTTTGCAATCCATTCAGACTTGGTTTAGAAACCGTCTCCAGCCCTTGTTCGGTTGGTCCCCCGTGGAGACGGTCAAAGCAGCACCGTCGGAAGAAATTTTACTTCAACTGCCCAATGAATTAAGGCAAGAGTTGTTAGAACAACTCCATGAATTGCCCAGTAATCCTACCCATTTAGAGCAGCTAACTGAGGACTTTACCTCATTTTTTGACTCGTGGGATCAGCGATATTGCGCCACCGATACGTCTCCCAATTGGAACATTGAAGGCTGTGGCAATGTATGGATCATTGTGGGAGCTTCCACATCAGATTCGCCAATGGTAATTGCAGATTTTATTCAAGACTTAGCTGACAGTTCCTATCAATATAAAAAATTGCCCATTCAAAGCTGTCAATATGGCAGTCGCCCTGGAAACAACGAGCTACGGAAATACTTACAGACGCAATTTGGTCACCGGTTGCCCAGCCCAGAATCAGACCGGGCGATCGCTGTTATTCCCTGTTTAGAAAACCACTTTCTACGCAACATTGATGGCTTAGAAGGAATCGATTATTTACGAGACAGTTTACTGACAGATACCTCAATCTTTTGGATTATTGGAGTGGGGCAAGTGGCGTGGCAATACTTACAGGCAATTTCCGCACTGGAAAGCTATAGCGACCATGTTACCCACCTTGAAAAGCTATCTGGCGAACAACTAGAACAGTGGTTTAAAGCCGTTACCACCGAGTTAGACATTAGTTTTAAGTCTTCATCTTTACGGGCAGAGCCTTCAGACAATGATTTAAGTTGGCGCACTCAGTATTTTAAATCTCTTGCCCGGGAATCTAAGGGAGTTGATGCGGTAGCAGTACAGCTATTCTTAGAAACGTTACAGCTTCGAGAGGAAACAGCAGAAGATAACGAAACCAAAGAACTTTCAGAAGAGGAATCGCCACGGGAGCATCCCACTTATGCACTGAGTGGTGCAGAAAGTTGAAAAGCGCCATTG
>ERZ1740067.577-NODE-577-length-28972-cov-5.659093_pt1 | contig 28972 bp, 31 predicted proteins | sample MGYA00581736_ERZ1740067 | MGnify/ENA primary metagenome ERZ1740067 (study PRJEB43018, sample SAMN04849236) | marine metagenome | isolation source: floating plastic debris | place: Pacific Ocean | collected 2008-08-27 | study: EMG produced TPA metagenomics assembly... | reverse complement strand
GGCTTAGTTTAAGCCGTTCAGTCCTGAACCCAGATACAAAAGGGCCGGTGCATCACGGCACCGGCCCTTTTTCTATCTAGTTGGTGGATTATCACTTTCCAAGCGCCCGACTGGGCGTCGGGCGGTCAGCCCGCCCCGCCGGAGCGCCGCGCGCGTGAGGCGCCTAATGCAGCCGGTCTTCTTCGCGCATCTGGCGGAATACGCTTTCAATCTTGGAAAGCTGCCGAGACACCGCCGTTTTGGGTTCGGTTTCCGATGCATCCCCATGCATCATCTTATCCAGCCGATCGACCCGCGCATAGATGCGGCGGGACCGGGAAATCATGTCTGCGAGCGAGTGCGGCAGCTCATCAGCGCCTTCAATAGGCGTTGCATAGCAAAGCTCCTTGGCGCCGAGGCGCTACCGCTGCGTCCGCCACCTGCATCAGCCGCGTCGTCAGGCGCATGCGTTCAGCCGCATAAGCCAGCGCCCCCTTGCGTGACAGAGTCTTGGCGTGCTCACGCCCTTCCCCGTCAAGATAGGCTGCCACTTCCTCGACCATGCTCATGCCGTCTTTGAACATCTGCTCAAACTGCGCTGTCTCAGCGAAGTTGCGCACGCTGCCCACCAGGCTCACGTCGTTAAGAGTACCGTCTACCGTGCCCATCAAAAGCCCCACTGTTCCGTTCTAGACCCGTTTCGGCACAGTTCAGCGTGTGCTGCGTGCCATTCAGTCAGGGATTTACAAGATCGGTGCCAGCCCGCCCCAACAGGGCCAGCAATGGGAAAATCCTACGCCAGCGGGCAGGATTCCGCAAAACCACTGGATTCTGGACAAAAAAAGAGCCGCGTTTGAGCGCGGCTCTTGAAGTTCAACAGGGAGGCGTCAAATGGGTATGGCGGCAGCCATCCCAAAACCCGGGCAAACCGGATTACGCATCCTCACCGTACGAATCAGGTGCTAATAAATGGTTAACAGCCGTTAACGCTGTTTCGCTGCCCCGGTGCCGTGCAGGTGCCAAAACGGGCCACCGGCGCTTATTGACCCGTCAGCTGTTCCCGAACACAGCCTCAGCGGCTGACTTGCTGTCCTGCTTGGACGCAATCACGTCCTTCACACGCACAATCTCCGCCTCAAGTGCCTCAACACGGGCCTCAAGTTCACCGACGGAGAGATCTTCAATCTCCGCCTTGGTCAGGCTCAAAATGGGAGGCGGCGGAAGCTCTTCATCCTGCATGCTTGTTTCCTCGTGGCTGACACTTAGGGCTTTGATCCGGACAGCCCTGATCCCGACAGCCTTGATCCTCGGGACCGGAGTTGCCAGTTTCCAACTCAGCGATTTTGTGCCCGTCCCCCCAACAAGACAAGGCTTCAGCCAATGACCGGAACCCCCGCCACCATGCAGGCCATCGAAATCACCGAATTCGGCGGGCCTGACGTGCTCAAAATCACCGAACGCCCGACACCGGAAGCAGCCCATGGCGAGGTTCTGATCAAGGTTTCCGCCGCAGGCGTCAACAGGGGCGACTGTGTTCAGCGTATGGGCTTCTACCCGGACCCAACCGGTTCATCCGATCTTCCGGGGCTGGAAGTATCCGGCACCATCGCCGCCGTCGGTCCAGGCGTCACTCTTTGGAAAGAGGGTGATGAGGTCTGCGCGCTGCTGGCCGGCGGCGGGTACGCGGAGTACGCAGTGATCCATGAAGGCAGCGTGCTGCCCAAGCCGGAGGGCGTATCGCTGGTGGATGCAGCCGCCCTGCCTGAAACAATCATGACCGTATGGACCAATGTCTTTGAGGACGGACAGTTGCGACCGGGTGAGACGCTACTCATCCATGGCGGATCGTCCGGTATTGGCACCACCGCCATCCAGATTGCGTCAACGCTCGGCGTCAAAGTCATCGCAACAGCCGGCAGCGCTGAAAAGTGCAAAGCCTGCGAAGACTTGGGTGCCACGAGAGCCATCAACTACAAGGACGAAGACTTTGTAGCTGTGGTTCAGGAAGTGACCGACGGCAAGGGAGCCGACGTCATTCTTGATATGGTCGGCGGTGACTATGTGGGCCGCAACATCGCGGCTGCCGCCAAGCAGGGCCGCATCGTGAACATCGCGTATATGTCGGGCTCAAAGGTCGAGGTGGATCTCTTGCCGCTGATGCTAAAGCGGCTGACCTTGCGCGGCTCCACCCTGAGGGCGCGCGACATCGCGGAAAAAGCACGCCTGGCCTCCGAAGTGCGCCTGCACGTCTGGCCGCTTATTGCGGCGGGCCGCGTCAAGGCTGTTGTCGACGGCACATTTCCATTGGCCGAGGCCGAAAAAGCCCATGAACGCATGGAGTCTTCCGGCCATGTGGGCAAAATTCTGCTGACCACCTGAATGGCAGCCTGAAAACAGTCTTTCATCTGTGCCGATCTGGGCCTATAAGAGCGCTAATCCCTTCAACCAATTGGATGAACAGGGGCCGTATCAAAAGGATACGGCGCGTTACGGCCTATTGCTGTTTCGCACATGACCCCGCTCATCCGCGCGCAAGCGAAGGATACAACGACATGACCACGCCACTTATGCCCAAAGCCCCCGCCGTCTGGCTCGTGGACACTACAGCCCTCACCTTTGACCAGATCGCAGCCTTTTGCGGCCTGCATTCGCTTGAAGTGAAAGGCATCGCCGATGGCGACGTTGCCATGGGCATCAAGGGTCAGGACCCGGTCACGGCAGGCGAGATCACGCGCGAAGAAATCAAGCGTGGCGAAGAAGATGCGTCTTACGTACTGCAGATTTCCAAATCCAAGCATGATCTCCCCGAGCCCAAAAAGGGTCGCAAGGGTCCGCGCTACACGCCGCTGTCACGCCGTCAGGAACGCCCGGACGCCATTGCCTGGCTCGTGCGCTATCACCCGGAACTAACCGACGGACAGATTGGTAAGCTGGTCGGCACGACCAAGCCGACCATTCAGTCGATCCGTGATCGCTCCCACTGGAACATGTCCAACATCAACCCGGTTGACCCGGTAACGCTTGGCCTGTCCACCCAGATTGAACTCGATGCGGCCGTGCAAAAGGCAGGTCGGCGTCTTGAGCGCGAAGCCAAGAAGGCAGGCAAGTCGGTGGAAGACATGGGCAAGCTTGCACCTGCAACACAGGCTCTCGCAGATGCCGCAGCTGGCATTGCAACAGAAGGCGAAGGCGACTTCGGACAGGTTCTTGACCCCAACGCGGTGCCCGCAAGCGAAGACGCGCGTGACGGCGAGCGCCCGGATGTCGATTCCGGGTTCTCACGCCTGGGCGGCTGTTCGGTTGCTCAGTATTATTATTTCGACACCCCGCTGCCCTTGCCTGCGGTACTACTTACGTACATGCTCTGTATTGGCCGTCAACCGTCTGGTTTAGGGCCAGCCGCCCGCCGTCCACGTAAATGCACTCACCCGTAATGTAGCTTGCATCATCAGATGCAAGAAAAACGGCGACGCCCGCCACTTCGTCCGGTGATCCGACACGGCCCATGGGAGTACGCGATTCAAGCCGTGCCCGCCCGGCGTCGTCCGCATTCACAGCGCGCAGCATACCCGTCGAGACGGACCCGGGCCCGATTGCGTTCACCCGAATGCCATACTTTGCCAGCGACACCGCCATACCACGGGTAAGCTGGTTGAGGCCGCCTTTGGAAACCACATAGGGAACCTGGTCGGGAAACGCGACCTGCGCATTGACCGATGACATGTTGATGATCACGCCCTGGCGCTGATCCTCATCAAACTGGCGTCTCATTTCCCGCGCGACGGCTTGCCCTGTGATGAAGGCACCGGTCAGGTTGACCTTCATCACCCGCTCAAAATCGTGCTCCGTCAGGTCAAGAAAGTCAGCCGCGTGCACGATGGCTGCGTTGTTGATCAGTACATCAACCCGGTCATGCGCTTCGATCGTCGCCGCCACAAGGTTATGCACGTCAAGACGATCTGACACGTCGCACGCCACAAACTGCGCATTGCCACCGGCCTCGCGAATGACGGACGCCGCCTCGGTGCCAGCAGCCTCATCAATGTCCGCCAACATGACCCGCGCGCCCTCCCGGGCGAAGCGTTCCGCGCAGGCATAGCCGATCCCGCGTGCGGCACCCGTCACAATCGCAACCTTGTCGCCCAGATCCATCGTGCTTACGCCCTATCGGCTGTTGTGGTCTTCGCGTAGCCGCGCTCAGTCACAGCTGCTGTAATCTCGTCCAGAATTGCAGGATCATCAATCGTTGCAGGCATCTTCCATGCCACGTCATCGCAAATCTTGCTCATGGTCCCGCGCAGAATCTTGCCGGACCGTGGCTTGGGCAACCGCTTGATGACGATCACGCTCTTGAACGCGGCAACCGGACCGATCTCCTGACGTACCAGCCCGACGCAATCCTGTTCAATGTCATCGGCACTGCGCGCGCACCCCGCCTTGAGCACAACAAAGCCGAGGGGCAGTTGCCCCTTCAACTCATCGGCAACACCGATGACGGCGCACTCGGCTACATCGGGGTGCCCGGCCAACACCTCTTCCATGCCACCTGTTGAAAGCCTGTGGCCGGCGACATTTATGATGTCGTCCGTGCGCGCCATGATGAACAGGTACCCGTCATCATCCGTGAACCCTGCATCTGCCGTCTTGTAGTAGCCGGGAAACTCGGAAAGGTAGGCCTCCTTGAACCGCTCGTCGTTTTCCCAAAGCGTCGGCAGACATCCTGGCGGAAGCGGCAATTTGACGGCAATTGACCCAGTGGTCCCGGCAGGCACTTCATGGCCGGCATCATCAAGCACCCTAACGTCGTATCCCGGCATCGCCACAGTGGGGGATCCATGCTTCACCGCAAGAAGTCCAAGTCCCGCCGGGTTAGACGCAATGGCCCAACCTGTTTCCGTCTGCCACCAGTGATCGATCACTGGGACTTTCAATTTCTCTTCGGCCCACTGGACGGTGGGCGGGTCTGCGCGCTCACCGGCGAGAAACAGCATGTCGAAATTGGACAGGTCATAATCCGCAATCAACGCCCCCTCCGGGTCCTGCTGCTTGATCGCCCGAAAAGCCGTTGGCGCCGTGAATAGTGCCTTGACGTTGTGCTCGGAGATCACCCGCCAGAAGGCGCCAGCATCGGGCGTGCCAACCGGCTTACCCTCATAAAGCACGCTGGTGCACCCGGCGAGCAGCGGGCCGTAGACAATGTAGGAGTGGCCAACGACCCACCCAACGTCGGACGCTGCCCAGAACACATCGCCGGGGTCCATGCCGTAGATCGCTTTCATGGACCAGTTCAAGGCCACCATATGGCCGCCATTGTCCCGCACCACACCCTTGGGCTGACCAGTCGTGCCGGATGTGTAAAGGATGTACAGAGGGTCAGTTGCAGCAACAGACACGCAATCAGCTCGCTTGTTCTGCGCCTTTGCATCGGCCACACATTCGCCCCAGTCATGGTCACGACCTGCCGTTATGTCGGCGCGTTCCATCGGCCGCTGCAATACCAGGCAGGCATCGGGTTTGTGCCGAGACTGATCAATGGCTGCATCGACCAGCGGCTTGTAGGCAACCACACGCCCCGGTTCGATACCGCAGGATGCCAGCAGCATGGCCTTGGGTTTCGCGTCATCAATACGCGTCGCAAGCTCATGTGCTGCAAAGCCACCGAAGACAACCGAGTGGACAACACCGATACGAGCGCAGGCTAACATGGCAATGGCTGCTTCAGGGATCATCGGCATGTAGATGATCGCTCTGTCGCCTGCAGTAAGTCCCCGGTCAACCAGCACTGCGGCCAAGGCCGCCACTTCATTCAGCAGCTCCGAATAGGTGTATGTCTTCTTGAACTTAGTGACCGGGCTGTCATAGATCAGCGCCGCGCGGTCGCCATTCCCCGCTGCCACGTGCCTGTCGAGGCAGTTGTACGCGGTATTGCACATGGCCCCTTTGAACCAGGTGCCGTTGTCTCGCTCCGACACATCCAGAACCTGGTCCCACCGCTTGTCCCAGTCGATGCCATCAGCAGCTGCGGTCCAGAATGTCTCCGGGTCTTTGTGCCAAGCGGTGTATGTGCCGTGATAGGTGCTCATCTGGATCCTGACATCTGTTCCCGGTGGGTTTTACACTCGCCGGCGCCCTTTTTGCGCTTTGCAGCAAGTTGCCTTATAGCGGCCTCTTCAATTTCCCACTGCTGCGATGGTGCATGCAAGCGCTCTTCGCATTTCGGACACTACCTCCCGCATGATCGAAGACCCCTGGTTCTATGTGGCGGCAATCCCTGCGGTGCTCATTGTCGGCATCTCAAAGGGTGGATTTGCGGCCGGATTCGGCATTCTCGGTGTGCCGTTGATGGCACTTGTTATCTCTCCCCTGCAGGCCGCTGCCATCCTGCTTCCCATCCTGTTGGTCATGGATATTGTGGGCCTGTGGGCGTACCGCAGAAACTTTGATCTACCGAACCTGCGCATTCTCATTCCGGCAGCCGCTTTGGGCATTGGTATCGGATGGATGACCGCCAGCATCGTCCGGGAGGAGCATGTGGCTTTGATCGTCGGCCTGGTGGCACTTGCGTTCGCCGCCGACTTTTGGACCGGCCAGCGGCGAGACGGCGTCCCAGGACGCTCAGTCCGCAAAGGCGGCTTCTGGGGTGCCGTGGCGGGCTTCACGAGCTTCGTCGCACACGCAGGCGGCCCACCGTTTCAGGTATACATGCTGCCGCAACGCTTGGACAAAACACTCTATGTCGGCACCAGCGTCGTGTTCTTTTGGGCGGTAAACCTCATCAAGGTGCCGCCGTATCTGGCTCTTGGTCAGTTCGACACAACAAATCTGCTCACCGCTCTGGTGCTGCTACCGCTGGCACCTATCGGCATCATGGCCGGCGTGCGCCTGCACCATCTCATCCCCGAAGAGCCGTTCTACAAACTCTGCTACGCGGGCGTCACACTGGTAGGGCTGAAGCTTGTCTACGATGCCGCTATTGGTCTTTCTGCCTAGCGGCTACTTCCCCGGCAATATGACGGCTGTTGTCCAGCTCAGCACGCGCGGTCTGCAACGTCGGGATGACGTGTGCCAAAGAGGCAACGTCAAGCCGCTTCGCCATTTCCATGAGAAGTGGAAGCAGGTTTGCAATGGACCGCTCTCGCATGACCCGTCCCTCTTGAGTGATGTCGATTTTCTTCGACCGACCATCATTAGGATCCCGATGCGCAACGATCAGACCGGCCTCGTCCAGACGCTTTAGTGTGTTGGTCATCGTAGCGCGACTGACCTGAAAGGAATTGGCCAGCTGCGCCGGCGTACGAGGCCCTCCAAGACGCACAAAGTGATTGAGTACCGAAAACTGCGGTACGGTCATTCCCTTAGGCAGCACACGCTCAAATGCCGTGCGGGCCAATTGGTCAATAATTGCGATCTCATTGAAGAAAGTGAAGAGTGTCGGATCATTCAATGTGGACGCAGGTTTTTGTTTTTCTTCGTTGTCCATGAAACTCAAAACTATAAAAATAAGTCATTTGATTTTCGCATCGATCGGCCAGCGTGGGCTGGGTGACAATGCGGGGCCGTAACCAACCCGCGCGAACATTTGCACGCGAGCACCTTGCTGGCCAAGTGTTTCGTGCAATTCAACCAGCAGCGAATCCATTTCCGGGTACTCTTGCAGCGCCTGACTGAGGGGATGAATTGCAAGCCCAAGTTGCGTGGCTTTCAGGTTCATACGCTCCCAGTCCCTACCTGCCGCAACCTGGTCACGGCGCGTGTTTTCCTTAGTTCCAACAAACACATAGCCCATCGCCGAGAAGATGATTTCTCGGTACATGTCGATGCCTTGTGAATAAGCATTCGACGTCATGTCCGAGAGTGTTTCGCGCGTTACAACACCTGCCAAATTAAGTGCCTCAAGGAATGCGCCACCCATGTCGATTCCATCCGGTTTGGCATTGATTTCGGCCTTGCCGAAACGCATTACATCGACGCTCTCCATGTAAGTGCGTGGCGTTTCAATCTCGACGAGATGCGCACGCCAACTCACGTCGCGCAGAGTCTCGATCATCGCCTCGTCGCTTACCGTTCCCGTCACCGCACCATCGCCAACAACATTCGTAATAGCGGCAAGGTCTGCGGCAGCGACCGGTCGCGACACATCAAACGGTTCCTTGTTGGACCGGCGAGTGAATACTTGTTCAAACAAAACAGACGTCCTCACGGATGCATCTTTCACGAGGGTGACCTGCGCGATCGGTCGCCCGTCCAACACTGGTTCTGGTTGCCCTTCGGGAAACAGAACAACATCGGCGCGATACCCATCATGCGCGGCAGCCATCGTCATCAATTCAAGAAAGCACCCCAGACCAATAACGATCTGCCGGTTCAGCGGATCGGTGTGCGGCAGCATCTGATCCAGGTCGTAGGAGAGGGTAAAACTGTCCGCGCCTTCCAGTGTGACCAGCCATGGCTGCTGATTGTGCTGATTGGGGGCTAGCTCGGCATAAGAGAGTGCTCGCTTCCTCGTGTCTGTATACGAAGAGCCCGCACTGGACCATGGCGCAAGCGCAACCTCTGGCGTCCGTGTAGCGACGAAGCCCCCAACCGCGGCAGCGGCAATCACCGCAGTCGATCCTGCGATTCGTAAAAACTGGCGGCGGGATTTCGGCATTTGATCCTCCTATTAATTCGATATCATACTATATTGGTACGACATCAAACTTATTCAAGAGGTATGATCAGGTCATTTCCGCGTACATTTCTGCCTTCCCAGGGCCCAGACATGCGACCAGACATGCGAAAAGCGCCAGACATTCTGCCTGGCGCTTGCCGTACGCGTTGAACTGAATGGTTAGTAGGGCCTGAAACGTCAGGCCGCCGTGTCCACTTCTAGGGACAACCGCTCGATTTCTTCTTTCAATCGAAGTTTTTTCTTCTTGAGCTCTGAGATCACCAGATCGTCGCTGGCGGGACTCAGGAGCTCCTGCTCAATTTCCGTCTCTAATAGTCGGTGCCGCTCGCTAAGTTCGTTGAGGTGCACTGCAAGTGACATGCGTCGGGCCTCCCATATCGCTGTTGACGGACCATGAGTCTGACTCCATTTCACACGCCTGTTAAGCAAAATCGACATATGCGTCTAAACCCTTCAAAACAGGCGCAAATCGCCCGTCTCACGCCGCGTTTGCGGTCTTGCAGCCAAATCTTGCGCACGGTAGAAGGCACTCCAGCGCGGACCAAGGGCAAACGCGTCAATCCACCGGATGCACGGGGCTGCATGACTCAGGACAATACGATTGAGGATGCCATGAGCGAGGACGCGCTCAAGGCAAAGCTCGTGCAGCTGCGACAGCAACACCGGGACATGGATGCCGCCATTGACGCCCTTGAACTGAGCGGCGCCGCAGACCCGCTGCGCATCCGGCGCCTCAAAAAGATGAAACTCGCCATACGCGATGAAATCGGCTTCATCGAAGACCAGTTGGTCCCCGACATCATTGCGTAACCGTCTGAAAAACGAAGGCGGAGCAAAAGGGTATCAGCCCTTGCTCTTGTCGCCCTCCTGTCGCCGACGCTTGGCGACATACATCGCCTCGTCTGCCCGCGCGAGGGCTGCCGCAGCGTCTTCGCCCGGCTTGAACGCCACAGCGCCAGGCGAGACCGAAACAGCGATTTTCTGTCCCATGATCTCAAGCGGCTTGTCCGCAATGAGATGCATGAGGCTTTCAGCCTTTTCCATCGCATCAGCCTCATTGGCCTGCGCCAGGATCACAGCGAACTCATCACCGCCAATGCGGCCGACAATATCTGATTCGCGCACGTGTTCGATCAGCGAACCCGCGACATACTCCAGTACCGCGTCCCCGGCAGCATGTCCGAACGTGTCATTCACCGCTTTGAAATTGTTGAGATCGATGAACACGAGGCTGGCGGGTGTGCCATAGCGCTCTGAATAAGAAATCATCCGAGACAACTCACGCACAAAGGCACGCCGGTTGAGAACAGGAACAAGCGAATCCGTATCGGCTTCCTGCTGCACCGCATCCAAACGGCCGCGCATGGTGGTGAGTTCCCGCCGAAGCGCATCTACCTCGGACATCAGTGTCATGAGGGCGTCCCGAACTTTGGGCGTCACTTCCGCTTCGGGAATGCCCATGATCGAAGCGGTATCAGATATCTGCCGCGGAGCGCTGGCTGCAGCTGCAGCGCCGGAAGCAGACGCCCGCGCCGCCGGACCAGCTCCGCGAACGGACGACACGGATCCAGGCCGCCGTGTTCCACTAACCTTCATGGTCAATCCCGCCTCTTACTTGGCCCGCCGCAGGCACCCTTCTGGGACTGTTAGGCAACGATAATTCCCTACCCAACAGTGTCATCAGACAGCAAAAACATTGAAAAAGTGCCTATTGCTGCCCTTCCCACCTACGTGAGCGGCCTTAACAAATCATTTATCCCAAGGGCCTGCAGCGTCAATCCTGGTCCAAAGCGACACAAAACCGCAAAAATTACCCGTGTTCAGCTAAACCAGCTGATGCTTGCCTTACGGTCGCCTGTGCCTATACTCCCCTGCTTTCCGCGCCCGGGCCCGTCCCGGGCAGTTTCATTTTGGGCGACGGGGCCGTCATGGCCCGGCACCCAACTGCGATGGCACTCCATGAGCGAAAGCACCTCCAGCAAATCCCCTCTCGTCGGTATTATCATGGGCAGCCGGTCCGATTGGCCGACCATGACTCATGCTGCCGAGGCGCTTGGCGAGCTAGGCATCCCGTATGAGACAAAGGTTGTGTCGGCACATCGCACGCCTCAACGGCTCTATGACTATGCCAACAGCGCAAAGTCCCGCGGGCTGCGGGTAATTATTGCGGGAGCCGGTGGTGCGGCTCACCTTCCAGGCATGGCGGCCTCTATGACACCCTTGCCGGTGCTGGGTGTTCCTGTTGAAAGCGCCGCGCTCAAAGGACAGGACTCACTGCTCTCAATTGTGCAGATGCCCGGCGGCATTCCTGTCGGCACGCTGGCCATCGGCAAGGCGGGCGCAAAGAACGCCGGTCTCCTGGCTGCTGCCATTCTCGCCACCACCGATGATGCTCTCGCGACGCGCCTTGATGCATTCCGGGCTGAACAAAGCAATAGCGTCAAAGAGACCGTTGAAGATGCCTGAGGCACAGGCTCCCCTGCCCCCAGGCAGCACCATTGGCGTACTGGGTGGCGGCCAGCTTGGCCGCATGCTGGCTATGTCCGCCGCACGCCTTGGCCTCAAGACACACATCTATTGCCCGGAAGCGGGTTGCACTGCGGCACAGGTCTCTGATGCGGCAACCGTTGCTGACTATGACGACAGGGATGCTCTGAAGGCGTTCGCGGCATCTGTCGACGTTGTTACCTATGAGTTCGAGAACGTGCCGACCGATACGGCAGCTGTTCTCGCGCAGCACGTCCCGGTCCGTCCCGGCGCACGTGCACTGGCCGTGGCGCAGGATCGTCTGACCGAAAAAACCTTCATACGGGATTTGGGCATCGCGACGGCGCCCTTTGCAGATATTACCGACCCCGACAGCCTCGCTGCCGCTCTCAAAGACATCGGCACCCCGGCCATTTTGAAAACACGACGTCTGGGCTATGACGGCAAAGGTCAGGTCCGGATCGGCGACACCTCAGCGGGAAAGACGGCCTGGCAGGCGGTCGGCGAACGGCCGTCAATTCTCGAAGGCTTTGTGGATTTTGAAGCCGAGATTTCAGTCATCGTCGCCCGTGGCGTCGATGGCATAACAGCGGCTTATGACCCGGCCCGCAACGATCACGAAAACCACATCCTGTCCCTCTCCACGGTTCCCTCCGGTTATTCCGCCGACGTGGAACATAAGGCCAAAGCGCTTGCTGAACGCATTGCCGGGGAACTGGACTATGTCGGGGTAATGGGCGTCGAGCTGTTTGTGGCGTCGGGCACGCAAGACCTGATTGTCAACGAGATTGCGCCGCGCGTGCATAATTCGGGTCACTGGACGCTGGAAGGCTGCACTGTCAACCAGTTCGAACAGCACATGCGCGCCGTTGCCGGATGGCCGCTCGGGTCACCTGAGCGTCACTCCAATGCGCAGATGACAAATCTAATCGGTGGTGACGTGGATGAGTGGCAGAAGCTCGCTGCGGAGCCCGGCGCAGGCCTGCACCTCTACGGCAAGGGGGATGCACGGCCAGGCCGCAAGATGGGTCACATCACCCGCATCTCACCCAAGAGCTAAATCGGGCAGCGAGACCTAGCGACCAAGCGGATATCGTAAGCGGGACACAAGACCCAGTGGCGATGGCAACGCGCCGATGATCTTCTCAGCGCGCCCTTTGACCTTTTCGATCTGCATCACATCCGCAATGCGCCGATCAAGGAAGGTCCACGTCTTCTCAAAACCATCCGTGTCATCCCCAAACCAGATCGCCAGCGTACTGGAATAGACACCGGATAGAATGAGGCGCTTGGTATAGAAATTATAGTCCGTAGACGTATCACCCGCGGCACGCCAGATGGCGTCAACCGTTCCATATAACGCCCGCACCCCTGTCGTTCCTGATGTCGGCAATGCAAGATAGGCCGTTGCGCGCCGCAGTGCCTCACGATTTGCCTCGTCCACTTCCAGGCGGGTGCGGACGGCAAACGTAATTCGCTCGCGCACTTTCATGGCCGGAAGGTCAGCCTTGGCAAGCTTGGCGGCCATGCGCTTGTCACCCTGAGCGACAAAGTACAAGACGAGATCAGTGGTACCACCGGGAAAGGCAAGCCGCGCCAGACCGCTTTCAATGTCCGCCTTCTTTGCAGCATTGCGCATGCTCTTACCCGTCCAGCCGTCAAACGGCACATCCGGCAAGGCGGCTTTGAGAATCTGTGCGCGGGCCTTTTCGTAGTGCTTTTCTGCAGTCATGGTCTCTTGCCTTCCCGTTGTCAGGATCTGCCAGCTGGCAACACCCATCGACGTTAACTCTGTAAAACCTAGGCGGACCGACCTGCCGCCGCATTGGACGGACGCTCACCACTCCAGTGGCGCGCTTCCGTTTCAAAGATCAGATCCTTCAGATCATTCATGCGTTGGGGATACAAAACTCCAACCAGATGATCACATTCGTGGCACACCACACGGGCATGAAAGCCACGCGCCTCGCGCGAGATGGCGTGCCCTTCAATATCGAGCCCTGAATACATTATACGGGTCGGCCTGGGAACCAGACCACGCAGGCCGGGCACCGACAGGCATCCCTCCCAGCCCAAGGCCCTTTCCTCCGTCAGGAACTCGATTCTCGGGTTGATAAGAACAGTGAGAGGAGCCGTGTGGTCAAAGGCCTCCTCGCCTTCTGTTCCTTCCGGAACGCGCTCCGGCGGCGCCTGAAACACCACGACCTGCAGTGGTTCATGCACCTGCGGAGCCGCCAGTCCGGCGCCATTGGCATCAATCATCGTCTCCACCATGTCCTCCACTAACTGGCGGATTTCCGGCGATTTTGGGTCTCCCACGGGCTGTGCGGGCTGTAGCAGCACCGGGTGGCCCATGCGGGCAATCTTGCGAATGGTCATGCCTCTTATATGGACCCGTCAGGCGCTCACGAAAAGCCAGCATCTGTGCGACATAAGGTGGACAACACACCCGTCTTTTGGTAATTACCGCCCCTCTGGAATGCCTGACGGCATGCCCGGGGCAGATTTTTGCGCGCTTGATAACTGTGTGGTGGCGCTGCGTATCCGGCCCGGACCCCGTCCAATCCAAACCGATTTATGCCCGGTAGCGCAGCTTTTCTGGCGCGCAGGGCCGATTTTTAGCTCGAAGGGAGCTGAGTGCGTGCAAGTTCTGGTTCGCGACAACAACGTCGATCAAGCCCTGCGGGCTTTGAAGAAGAAGCTTCAGCGTGAAGGTGTGTTCCGCGAAATGAAGCTGCGCAACTACTACGAAAAGCCGTCTGAAAAGCGCGCCCGCGAAAAGGCTGAAGCCGTTCGCCGCGCCCGCAAGCTGGCCCGCAAGCGCGCCCAGCGTGAAGGTCTTCTGCCCAAGAAGGGCCGCGGCAAGCGCTAGTCGCGTCTCAAGACTTGAAACAATCAACGCCTCCGGTTCTCCGGGGGCGTTTTTTGTTGCCGTGTCATCCACCGATCAGACAACAAAAAGGCCGGAGCATCCGCTCCGGCCTTTTGTCTGTCAGCTGTGTGACGTGGGGCTAGTTCAGCCCCTTCACGATCTCTTCCACCATCTTCTTGGCATCCGAGAACAGCATCATGGTGTTGTCGCGGAAGAACAGCTCGTTCTCCACACCGGCGTAACCAGAGCCCATGCCGCGCTTGATGAAGAGGACAGTTGCCGCCTTCTCCACATCCAGAATGGGCATCCCGAAGATCGGGCTGGCCGTATCCGTTTTGGCGGACGGGTTGGTCACGTCATTGGCGCCGATAACAAATGCCACATCCGCCTGGGCGAATTCCGAGTTGATGTCTTCAAGCTCGAATACTTCGTCGTAAGGCACGTTGGCTTCCGCAAGCAGCACGTTCATGTGGCCTGGCATACGACCGGCCACAGGGTGGATGGCGTATTTGACCGTCACGCCTTCAGCCTTGAGCGCATCCGCCATCTCACGAAGGGCATGCTGGGCCTGCGCCACCGCCATGCCGTATCCCGGCACGATGATGACGGAGCCCGCGTTCTTCATGATGAAGGCCGCATCATCAGCAGAGCCCTGCTTTACCGGACGGGTTTCCACAGCACCACCGGCAGCAGCTGTTTCGCCGCCAAAGCCACCCAGGATCACCGAGAAGAACGACCGGTTCATGCCCTTACACATGATGTAGGACAGGATCGCACCCGAGGAGCCCACGAGGGCACCCGTAATGATCAAAGCCGTGTTCTCCAGCGTGAAGCCAAGTGCTGCCGCTGCCCATCCCGAATAGGAGTTGAGCATCGACACCACCACCGGCATGTCAGCACCCCCGATGGGGATGATGAGCAGGAAACCGATGATGAAGGACAGGACCGTGATGATCAGGAAGGCTTCGATCGTCTGGTTGGCCGGATCAAGGCACAGGAAGATCACGCCACCGACAATGGCAACTGCCAGCGCAATGTTGATGAGATGACGCGCCGGCAGAATGATCGGTGCCCCGGACATGGTGCCCTGCAGCTTGGCAAAGGCGATGACCGAACCAGAGAAGGTGATGGCACCAATGGCCACACCCAGACCCATTTCAATCAGACTGACGATCTTGATATTACCCGTCACACCAATGCCGAAGGCCTCAGGTGACATGAAGGCAGCCCAGGCCACCAGCACAGCGGCCATACCCACAAGGGAGTGGAACGCCGCAACAAGCTGCGGCATGGCCGTCATGGCAATGCGGTTGGCCGTGATGGCACCGATGCCGCCACCAATGGCAATAGCGCCAATGATGTACATCCAGACTTCACCGCTGGTGATGTCCTGACGGATGAGCGTTGTGGCAATAGCAATGGCCATACCGACCATGCCGTACATATTGCCCTGACGGGACGTTTCAGGGCTGGAGAGCCCGCGAAGCGCCATGATGAAAAGCACGCCGGAAACGAGATAGGCGAGCGCTGCGAGATTGGCAGACATGTTTCAGGCCCCCTATTTCTTTTCTTTTTTCTTGTACATGGCCAGCATGCGCTGGGTGACGAGGAACCCGCCAAAGATATTGACGCTGGCAAGCACAACGCCGGCAATACCAAGCCAGCGCGAGAAGCCCGCAGTCTCCGATGCAGTCACATCCACAGCCACGGCGATCAAAGCACCAACGATGATCACCGAAGACACGGCATTGGTCACCGACATCAAAGGCGTATGCAGTGCGGGCGTCACGCTCCACACCACGTAGTAGCCAACGAAGATGGCGAGCACGAAAATCGCCAGTCGGAAAATGAAGGGATCGATTGCAGCTTCCATCAGGCCGCTCCTTCCTTAAGTGCCGGGTGCACCACCTGCCCATCCTTGGAGATGAGCGTGCCGGTGATGATTTCGTCTTCCCAGTCAATTGTGAGAGCGCCCGTTTCCTTGTCGACGAGCGGCGTAATGAAGTTGAGCAGGTTCTTGGCGTAAAGGCTGGACGCATCGTCAGACAGACGGCCCGGCACGTTGCGGTGCCCCATGATCTTGACGCCATCAACATCAACAATCTCGCCCGGCTCAGATAGCGGGCAGTTGCCGCCAGCTTCCACAGCAAGATCAACAACGATAGAGCCCGGCTTCATGCTGCGGACCATTTCCTCCGTCACCAGCACAGGTGCCGGACGACCCGGAATGAGCGCTGTGGTGATGACGATGTCCTGCTTGGCAAAGGTTTCAGCCACAAGCGCGGCCTGCCGCTTCTTGTAGTCCTCGCTCATTTCCTTGGCGTAGCCACCCGCGGTTTCGCCGGTATCCCCTTCGTCAGGCTCTACCATCACGAATTTGCCGCCCAGGCTTTCCACCTGTTCAGCTGCTGCCGCACGCACGTCCGTTGCAGACACAACCGCGCCAAGGCGCTTTGCTGTTGCAATGGCCTGTAGGCCGGCAACACCCGCCCCCATGACAAAAACACGCGCTGGCGCAACAGTGCCGGCCGCCGTCATCATCATCGGGAAGGCTCGTGTGAAAAGTTCAGCAGCGTCGATCACGGCCTTGTAGCCCGCAAGGTTCGACTGCGAAGACAAAACGTCCATGGATTGCGCACGCGTGATACGCGGCATCAGTTCCATGGCGAAGGACGTCACACCGGCCGAGGCCAGCGCGTTATTTGTGTCCTTGCTTTGATGCGGGTTCAGCATCGCTGCCAGAACCGCACCTCGCTTCATCTTGGAAATTTCATCCGTATCCGGACCACGCACCTTGAAGATGACATCAGCATCACCCATGGCTGCGGCAGCATCCGCCGCAATGGTGGCTCCGGCATCCTGGAACTGGGCGTCTGATACTGAAGAGGCAAGGCCTGCGCCCGCCTCCACAATCACATCAAAGCCAAGTGCCGTGAGTTTTTTCACCGTTTCCGGCGAGGCGGCGACGCGCGTTTCGTTGTCACGCCGCTCCTTCGGGATAGCAAGCTTCATATTTCTCCGCCCTGTTGGATTGGGTCCGTACCGCGCACCCCTTGTGGGGCATCACGTGTGTGCAGACCTCTATTGGGCCATTGGTTGGAATACACCTGACCGAAACGCAGTGGCCAAGTTAAGAATGCCTACGCTTCCGCCGCTAGACCAGAAAAATGGCCATCAGAACAAGAATGAGGACAACAGAAATCGTCCCCCACTTGGTCAGAGCCATGAAGCCGTCCCAGGTACCAAGATGGCCTTCAGGTTCCATCTCTTTGCCCCAGCTTTCAGCATCGAAAACTTCGTTTTTGGCGTCCGCCATAAGCCCTGTCTCCTTAGAAAGTGCAGGTAGTCATAAATACTCAGAAATCTGCCGGACTATAGGCGGCAAGCGCCCGTTCGGGCAAGCAGTGCGGCCCGCTGCGCGTGATGGAGCACATTAGTCCCGGGCGGCCAAAAGTGGCGATTCACCGGGCCTTTCGCCCAACATCTTGAAAAGGCCGGTTCCCGTCATCAGTGTCCGGGCGTCCGGACCCTTGGGGTCATTGCCCCCGGTCCAGATATGGCCCCTAACCGCGATGAAATCACCATCCATGCCCGTGATCGTAGCATTGCCCTGAATAAACTCGCCCAGCGCCGCGGAGGAAACAAAATCCGTCACCAACCGGACAGTCACCCAGAACCGATGTTTCTCGTAAGTAACGACGGACCCGAATGCCATGTCTGCAAACGCCATCAACATCCCACCATGGCAATTCTGAAAGCCATTGGTATGCCGCTCCCCAACCAGAAAGCCGCGGGCCCAAGTTCCGTCTTCACTGAAACGTTGATAGATCGGCCCGACCTGATTGCCGAACCCCCCACGCCACGTAGCGGGTGAAAACTCGTCGGGCACACCTTCCTCGACCCCAGGTGCGTCTGTATCGGCCATCAGCGGTCTGCCTTTGCGAGATGTCGTATCAACCCGCAGACATAACCCAACTGGGCTTACGCCTCTAGCGCCAAGCCGTGGGTCTTGAACTGCTTGGTCTGCCGCTTGACCAGCACATCATGATCAAATGTCTCTATTTCGGCATTGAACAGGTCATGAAAGTTCAGCTCCGCGGCAAGGTGCAGGAACACACCACCAAGTCCGATGGCAGCCCGATCCATAAAGACGAATTCTCGCGGTGGCGTTACAGGTCCATGCTTCTTGAGGGCCGCATGAACCTTTGTTGCTTCTTCACGCCCATACTTGCCCGCAGACACGCCGTCAGCGATCGTCCGCACTCTATCATCCAGCAACGGGCCATAGATGAAGGACGCCCAGATGTTCAGTACATCCACGAGTTCGGTGTTGAGCTTCTCAAAACCCCAGCTTTCGTAGGCTGCCACAACGCGGTCCCGGTCGTCCGTCTGCAGACCGCGATACAGCTCCACAACACCCGCAACGAAGCTGGGTGGGAACTTTCGGATGCAGCCATAGTCAAGAAGGTTGATCCCATGATCATCGCGTACCGTGTAGTTGCCCAGATGCGGATCGCCATGGATCACACCGAAATGACTGAACGGATGCCACCAGGCCCGGAACATGGCCGACGCAATCTGGTTGCGGTCCTCTAGAGGTGCGTCGCGGAAGTCCAGCAGAGGCTTGCCTTCCAGCCAGCTCATGGTCAGAAGGCGCTGCGTTGACAGATCCGCAACCACATCAGGCACGCGAATGGTATCATCATCCCGCAGCATGCGTTGGTACAGCGCGATGTGGCGGGCCTCCAGCTCATAATCGAGTTCCTCGCGCAGGCGCGCGCCAATCTCCTTGGCCATCTGGCGTGTATCAATCACGCCACCGACACGCCTCTGAATGGCAAACACAACTTCGAGCTGGGTCAGGTCAGCTTCAACAGCTGACTGCATATCCGGATACTGAAGTTTGCACGCGACCGGATCGCCATCCAGTGTGGTGGCCCGATGCACTTGCCCAAGAGACGCAGCAGCTGCAGCTTCGTGCTCAAACGAGCCGAACTTCTTTTGCCAAGTGCGCCCCAGTTCGGACGCCATGCGCCGTTTGACAAACGGCCAGCCCATCGCCGGCGCATTTGCCTGCAGCTGAGCCAGCTCCGTCGCATATTCCTCAGGCAGCGCTTCGGGAATGGTAGCGAGCATCTGCGCCACCTTCATGATTGGGCCTTTCATGCCACCGAGCGCATCCCGCAATTCGGCGGCTACCGCAGCGTCATCGATCTCGCGGCCAAGCAACCGCGAACTGGCAACCTTCGCGGCAATACCACCAACGCCGCCGCCGACGCGCGCATACCGCTTGGCGCGACCAGCCAGCCGGTTGTCTTCATTGGTCGGCATATCATCCATACCTAGGCCACCAGTCCTTCCAGTTCATCAATCAGGCCTTCAATCACAGCCAGCCCACCTGACCAAAAATTGGGGTCCCGCGCATCAAGACCGAAGGGCGCGAGAAGCTCCGAATGGTGCTTGGTACCCCCGGCCCGCAACATATCCAGATAGGCCGCAGCAAAATCCGGATGGCCGTTCTCGTACACACGGTAGAGGGAATTCACCAGACAATCACCAAACGCATACGCATACACATAAAACGGCGAATGGATGAAATGAGGGATGTAGCACCAGAAGGTCTCATAGCCGTCGTTGAGCTTGATAGCCGGCCCAAGACTCTTTTCCTGCACATTCATCCAGATACGTCCGATATCGTCCGACGTCAGTTCGCCATTGCGGCGACTGAGATGCACGTCCCGTTCAAACATGTAGAACGCGGTTTGCCGCACGACTGTGTTGATCATGTCCTCTACCTTGGACGCCAACATCGCCCGCCGGGCGCGTTGATCCGGCGCATCGGCCAGCAAGGCACGGAAGGTCAGCATTTCCCCAAATACCGAGGCAGTCTCGGCCAGCGTCAAAGGTGTCTGGGAAAGGAGTTGACCCTGCGGGGCGGCCAGCACCTGATGCACCCCGTGGCCAAGCTCGTGCGCCAACGTCATCACGTCCCGAAGCTTGCCTTGATAGTTCAGCAGCACATAGGGATGCGCAGTGGGAACAGTGGGATGAGAAAAGGCGCCGGGCGACTTGCCTGGACGGATCTGCGCATCAATCCAGCTAGACCCACCATGAGGCTGAAAGAATCGGCCGGCGATCTCTGCCATATGAGGCGCAAAGCCGCGATAGGCATCCAGGACCGTTGTTCGCGCGTCATCCCATGAAAGCTTGCGGTCATCGCTATCCGGAAGCGGCGCATTGCGGTCCCAGTAATTGAGTGTCTCCACACCTGCCATGCGGGCCTTGAGCGTGTAGTACCGGTGAGACACGGACTCGAACTTGCTTTCCACAGCAGACGCGAGTGCATCAACCACTTCCGGCTCAACCTGGTTCGACAGATGACGCGCCTGCGCCACATCATCGTAGCCACGCCAGCGGTCTTCGGTTTCCTTGTCCTTGGCCAAGGTATTGGTAATGAGTGTGAACGTGCCGACGTGCTTGGCGAATGTCGTTGCAAGCGCCTGTGCACCCTCTTCACGCGCCTTAGGGTTTGCATCCGTCAGCGTATTGAGCGCCGGCTCGATGGGCACCTGCGTGCCGTCAATGTCAAACCGCAGCCCTGCCATTGTTTCGTCAAACAGCCGGTTCCACGCAGCAGCGCCCGTGACACGCTTTTCGAGCAATAGCTTTTCCAGATCATCAGAGAGCTGATACGGCCGCCATGCACGCGCCGATGTGAGCCACGGCCGATACCGCGCAAGAGCGTCACTGGCTGCGTAGGCCGCCTCAAGGTCCTGATCTTCAATACGATTGATGTCCAGCGTGAAAAACAAAATCGTGCTGCTGACAGCCGTCAGCTGCTCCTGCACATCTCCATAGAATTTCGCATAGGAAGCGTTGGTGGTGTCGGTTGCATAAACAAGACCCGCAAACGAACCAATGCGACCGAGCCGCTCATCGAGTGCTTCATAGTCCGCCATAGCTTCGGCGAGGTCATCAGCGCCGGATGCACCCTGAAGAAGGGACTCGATTCGCCCAGCGTAACGTTCAGCGAATGTGTCGGCCTGCGCTTTGGACGTTGCAATATCGGCCAGCGCAGCAGCCTGGCCGGCAAAGCTGCCGTCACGGCTATCTGCATCGCGCGCGGGGTACAAATCGCTGAGATCCCACGCAGGGAGATCCCCCAGCGCTGCGTCAGCAGTTTCATTGGATTGGGCAGGTGACACAGAAGAAAAGGCAGGAGAGGTCATCGTCATACTCAACATGCTAGGCCGGGAGTGTGGATAGGAACGCAGCCCGTCAGAAGCTGCAGGTGCCACCGTAAGGGATATTGGCGTTCAAGGCCCAGCAATCAAACAAAGAACGTATGACTGGCCGAAGTGATGCATACGTCCAAGGCATCACACTCCAAAAGCAAAAGGCCCGGCTGTTAAGCCGGGCCTTTCAATTCGTGTCCGGATGACCAAGGTCACCGGGGTGATGGAACCGCTACTAGCGGACCTCGATAACCGCACGGCGGTTGAGAGGCTCACGTACACCGTCGCCAGTCGGGACAGCAGGTTCGCTTTCACCGACAGCACCAACTGCACCAACCGTTACACCCTGAGCAGCGAGCGCGTTTGCAACAGCATTCGAGCGGCGCTGTGACAGGCCCTGGTTGTAGGCAACTGAACCAGAGGTGTCAGTGTGGCCAACAACGTTGACTGTCGGGTTGTTGAATTCCTTGGTGAAGCTCGCGACTTCGTCAATCACTGCCATGGCAGCTGAAGTCAGGTTGAACTTGTCAAAGCCGAAGTAAATCACGAAGTCCTGGTCAACGCTTGCTTCGCACTCGGTCAGCGCTTCGTAGAAAGCAACCTTTTCAGAAGCCACACGAGCCGGCTGAACCGGACCACCGCGACCACCGAAGAAGGCACCGTCAACACCGAATTCGTTGTCAGAAGCCTGCTCAACCCAACCGTCATAGTACCGCTGAGCTTTTGCACATGCGCAGCCACGGTCATCGCGGCCACCATTGTCCAGAGCTGCGATCAGGCGGCCACGGGCCTCCTGAAGCTCAGGAAGTTCAGAGTCCAGAACCTTGCGGCCCCAAGGAACATTGGCCGGATCAAACGGCGCAACCGGACCGCCAGCAAGCGCTGCGCGACCCTTTTCAGCGAAAAGAACCGCATGACGCCATTCGCAGTCTACATAGACTTCAGATGTCGCACGATCCTGATACTCGGCCGCGAGGCACGAGTAGAAATCATCTCCAGAAATTTCCTGGTCCAGGAAGCTTTCCACATGGAAAGTCCCGCCGAGGCCGCAGCCTGCCAGACCAAAAAATGCCCCCACCGCAATTAGCCGGGATAGCGTCTTCATCCCACTCTCCGTCATTCGAAATTTGCCTTCGCACCCCCCGAAAACGACGGGTGGCCGGGACCCGCCCGGGAACTACCTAGTCCGCGTATCCGTAACTTTCATGGCATAAAGCCCCCTGTCTGGGCAACCGATTTCCCGGCGAAAATGCCCGTTGAGCAACAGGAGTCACGTTTCCGCAACACCCAGAAAAAGGCAGGTTTTTGTTAACCATAGAGTGCCTTTTCCCGGGTTGAGACAGACAGAACCCAAGAATGGTGAAGTTGTTCCCCGATCTCTAAAACCCTCCTTAACCGCCTTGAGGACAATATGCCACCTCAAGACGGGCGTACCGGCTCCATTCTCTTGGGATTGTTTGCGATTTATCGCTGACCCGGCCCCCGCCTTGTCCGGTTTGAATACTTCTGCCGTGATGGCAGCGCGTTTCGGGGACCAATATGGCGAAGACGATTCTCATTGTTGACGACGATCCGGCACAGACACGGCTGATTTCCGCCGTTGTAGAGCGTGACGGCCATCGCGTCATGACCGCCGGCGGCGGCAATGAAGCCATTGCAACGCTTGAGGGAGCCCGCGCCAGCGAGATCGACCTTGTGGTCCTTGATCTCGTAATGCCGGAGACCGACGGCTGGGCCGTTATGGAGCGCATTCACCCAAGCCGCCCCGAACTGCCTTTTATTGTGCTCACCGGACATGGCGGCATCGATACAGTGGTTAAGGCCATGCAGGCCGGCGCCCGTGACTTTGTTGTAAAACCGGCAAGCCCGGAGCGGCTGCAGGTATCCATCGCCAATGCGCTTAAGCTTGAAGCCCTGGGCAAGGAAATCACCCGCCTCAAGAAGCATTCAACCGGCCAGCTCACATTTGACGACCTGATTGCCGAAAGCCCGGCGATGAGAAAAGTTGGGAAAATCGGCGAACGGGCCGCCCAGTCGAACATTCCGATTCTCATCGAAGGTGAGTCAGGCGTGGGCAAGGAAATGATTGCGCGCGCCATTCAGGGCTCCAGCGATCGTGCGGGCCGCCCATTTGTGACCGTCAACTGTGGCGCGATCCCGGAAAACCTCGTGGAATCAATCCTTTTCGGCCATGAGAAGGGTGCATTCACCGGCGCCACGGAGAAACACGCCGGCAAATTCCAGGAAGCGCATGGCGGCACACTGTTTCTGGATGAGATCGGCGAACTGCCACTTGATATGCAGGTGAAGTTGCTTCGGGCGCTCCAGGAAGGCGAAGTGGACCCTGTTGGCGCCAAGAAACCCATTAAAGTGGATATTCGCCTGATCTCAGCCACCAACCGCGACATGATTCAGGCCGTGCAAGACGGCACATTCCGCGAAGACCTGTATTACCGCCTCAATGTCTTCCCCGTGGCGGTGCCGGCTCTACGTGATCGCCGCGAAGATGTGGCACCCTTGTCTGACCACTTCATCGCCCGCTTTGCGGCTGAAGAAGGCAAACCGATCCGTGGGATGGATGGCGATGCTCGCGCGTTGCTTGAGGGTTTCGGCTGGCCGGGCAACGTTCGCCAGCTTGAAAATGCGGTTTTCCGTGCCGTGGTTTTGTGCGACGGCGACATGCTGACATTTGAGGACTTCCCACAGATTGCCAGCCTTGCCGGTGCGCAGGCGAAGCCGAAGCCACGCCTCCCGGATATTCAGCCCGCCGTACTCGGTGCGGGCGTCCCGGCTCCGGTCTCATCCCCGTTTGCGCCAGCCGCGGCTGCACATATGGACGAGCCGGCCTATGAGGGACTGCCAAGCGACATCACCGCGCTGGACGAAACAGGCAATCTCAAAAAGCTGGAAGACATGGAGGCGGACATGATCCGCCTGGCTATTGAAAAATATGAAGGCCACATGTCTGAAGTTGCCCGCCGTCTGGGTATCGGTCGCTCAACACTCTACCGGAAGGTCCGCGATCTCGGCATTGAGGTACGGGCCTAATCAGCCCGCCGCAAGGCCCAGTGCTGAGCGATACAGATCAATGATCGCTTCCTGTTCCTGAAACTCAGCCCGGTCGAGCTTGCGTTCGCGCACCACGCGGCGCAGAGCCTTCACATCATACCCGTTGCCCTTGGCTTCGGCATAGACCTCGCGAATGTCTGCGGCGAGGGCTGCTTTTTCTTCTTCAAGCCGCTCAATGCGTTCAACGATGGATTTGAGTTGATCGCGTGCGATGCCGCCGGTCTGCGCCATGGTCTGCCTCTTTTTAAGGGTTAGATAGATGGAGGAAAGGGCGCGGACATTAACCAGCCCGGCCCCTCATCCGCAACCGCCTATCTGACGCTTTTAGCCGTGGTCCTTGGACGCTGCATCAAAGGCCGCCTTCTGGTCAGCCGTGGCATCTGTCTGATACTTGGCCTTCCAGTCCGCATACGGCATTCCGTACACAATCTCGCGGGCATCATCCTTGGAAAGCTCGACCCCTTTTGCCGCCGCCTCTTCGCCGTACCAACGCGACAGACAGTTGCGGCAAAAGCCTGCCAGGTTCATCAGGTCGATGTTCTGCACATCGGTACGATCCTGCAGGTGCGACACGAGCCGCCGGAAGGCTGCGGCCTCAAGTTCTGTTTGCGATGGTTCAGGCATGTATTTTCCTTCGTACTGAATATGGACATCTGAAGGCCGAGCCTAGTGCGGCGATACGCCATACATGGTTTCTTCAATCAAGTGGTCAACCACACCCAGTAGCGCAGCGTCATGGTCCGCACCGTCCGCCCGCGCCTCATCATAGGCGGTGCGCTGTGCCTGAGAGCTGGTGCCACGCCGGGCGATGGTTGCCACGTGCAACAGTTCTTCCATACATCCAAGTTGGCCTGCTTCTTCTTGAAGAAGGCCAACCAGTTCGTCAGAAAGGTCGCTGACCGATACCATCTCGCCCTTGCCAAAGTCCGCCAGGTCCCGCGTCACACCATAGCGTTGAGCCCGCCAGCGGTTTTCTTCAATCAGGATACGGGGATAAACCCGCCAGCGCTGGTTCTTCTCACGCAGCGTGAACAGCATGGACAAAAGACATTGATAGAGCGCAGCCAGCGCCACCGCGTCTTCTATCCGTGTACAGACATCAGCGACCCGCGCCTCAAGTGTTGGCCAGCGAACGGAAGGGCGAATATCCCACCAGATCTTGCTGGCATCCTCAATAGCACCCACGTCAACCAGGCGTGACACAACCCGTTGATACTCAGGCCAACTTCCAAACAGATCCGGCACACCTGTGCGCGGCAGGGCATCGAAAACCGTGAGTCTGTAGGATGCCATGCCGGTGTCTTCCCCCTGCCAATAGGGCGACGATGCAGACAGCGCCAGAATATGCGGCAGGAAGTAGCTCACCTGGTTCATGAGATCGATGCGCAGATCATCGTCCTCGATGCCGCAATGAATGTGCATGCCACAGATCAAGAGACGCCGCACAGTGCCCGCAAGGTCTTTGGCGATCTGGTCGTATCGTGCCTTTTCTGTGTGATGCTGCTCAGACCATTTGGCGAAGGGATGGGTACTTGCAGCAATCGGCGCAAACCCATATTCGCCCGCCACACTGCTGACCGCGCCGCGCAGACGAATGAGTTCCGCGCGCACCTCCGAGGGCGACTTACAGACCGCCGTTCCAATCTCAACCTGACTCTTGAGGAACTCAGGAGACACCTGCGCGCCGATGGCGTCGGACATACGCGACATCAAATCAGATGGCGGCTCGGAGACCAGATCACGAGTCTCTGTATCGACCAGGAGGTACTCTTCCTCCACCCCAAGTGTAAAATCCGGTCGGCTCACTTGCTGCCCTCCGGCATCCGGTCGTCAGTATACGATCCAAAATGCTTCACCACATTGATCCCGGGCGACATGTCGACGATATCGCGCACGATATGCGCCAACCGATCTGCCCACTCCTGAGCGCCGGCATGGGTATCAATCAGGTCCTGACGTACTTCAACAATGGCATGCGGCAAGCCACGCTGGGTGCCATGACGATACATCGTATCTCCCTTTAAGCGGCCCGTGTACGGCTCATTGTCGCCTATAACCAAGTCCCGTTCCTGCCTCAATCCGGCGAGAAGCGCATGGGCAAGGCGCGGATCCTTGTCCCAAAGGATACCCGCGTGCCATGGTCGCGGGTGTCCGCGCCATACAGGGGTAAAACTGTGGACCGACACGATCATGGGTGCGGTGCCGGCAGCCATCACCCGGTCAATCGTCCTGCTGATGGCATCCTGGTAGGGCTGCCAATACATTGCCCGGCGGAGCGAAATTTCTTCTGCGTCGACACCCTTATTGCCCGGAATAACCGCGCCGTCAGAGAGCTTCATGACCAAAGTCGGATCATCAGCCCCCCGATTGGGGTCGATCAACAAGCGAGAGAATCCGGAAAGCACAGCAGGTGCCTCCAGGGCATCCGCCAGACGGCGCGATACATCCGCCGCACCGATATCCCAGCCAATATGCCGCTCGAGATCCGTAACCGGCAGGCCCAAGGACCCGTAAGCCGGTGGAAGCGCATTGGACGCGTGATCGCACAGAACCACCACCCGGCCGCCCGCAGCCTCATTCACATAATGAAAAGGCTGGAAGCGTAAGTTCGAAATGTCGGAAGAAGATGCGGCCTGGGACATAAAACTGACTATACGCAACCCCACAGGAACTGACAGCCCGACCGCACAATGATACCGTATCTATCAGCATGGCAGCCATGGCAGCAAACACATCCGGCGGAACCTAAAGGACCCGATGACTGAACGTTTTGTGACACTCATTCTATCGATGGTCATCGGTATCTTCAGCCTGGTGGTCTTCACGCCAACGGCATCCGCCAGTCTGGATGTCTGCAACGAATCCACCAGCAGGGTCGGCATCGCTCTTGGCTACTACAGCCAAGATGTATGGGTGTCAGAAGGCTGGTGGCATGTTGATGGTGGCGACTGCGCGCCGGTCATCAATAGCGACCTCTCAGCCCGCTACTACTACCTCTTCGCCATCGATTTTGACGCTGGCGGCGGATGGTCAGGGCTTTCAACTCTGTGCGTGGCGCCGGGCGAATTCACAATCAGCGGCCGCCAGGATTGTGAAACCCGCGGACATCACACAGCTGGCTTCATGGAAATTGACACGGCAGGGTCTCCGGAGTGGACAGTCCGCCTTGACGAAGCAACACGCCGGTCGGACCCACGTGCCACCCTCGGCAACCTTACCCAAGGAGCAAACTAACTCGTGCGCCATCGCAATGTACGCGTTCTTGCGACCCTGGGGCCTGCGTCGGATGACCGGGAAACTATCACCCGACTTTATGAGGCGGGGGCAGATGCGTTCAGGCTCAATATGAGCCACTCGGACCATGAAGGTCTGGCCCGTCGCGTCGCCATACTTCGGGAGTTGGAGAGCAGTGTCGACCAACCGATTTCGATCCTGGTTGATCTTCAGGGCCCCAAGCTTCGAGTCGGTGACATGGGCGACGACGGGGCCACACTTGAAAACGGAAAGACCTTCATACTGGATTTGGACAAGACGGCTGGATCATCGACACGAGCCCCGCTGCCGCACCCTGAGATTTTTGAGGTCGCTGAGCCCGGTCATCACCTGTTGCTTGATGATGGCAAGATCAATCTGCGTGTGGAAGAAAATAACGGCAACAGTCTTGCCACAACCATCGTGGCAGGTGGCCAACTGACATCACGCAAGGGCGTGAACATTCCTGATGCACTCTTGCCCATCCCGGCACTGACAGCAAAAGACCGCAGCGACCTGGAAGCCGCACTCAATCTGGACGTTGATTGGGTCGCCCTGTCCTTCGTGCAATCGGCGCAGGACGTGGCCGAAACCAAAAAACTTGCCCGCGGCCGGGCCGCTGTCATGGCGAAAGTTGAAAAGCCATCTGCCATTGCTGACATAGACGCCATCCTCGACACCTCAGACGGCCTGATGGTGGCACGCGGCGATCTGGGTGTTGAGTGTCCTGTAGAGACAGTGCCCGGATTACAGAAGCGCATTACCCGCGCCGCCCGTCGCGCAGGCAAGCCAGTGGTTATCGCAACACAGATGCTGGAGAGCATGATCACAAACCCGGTGCCCACACGCGCCGAGGTCTCCGACGTAGCCACCGCGGTGTTTGAAGGCGCCGACGCAGTCATGCTGTCAGCAGAGTCAGCGGCAGGTAGCTATCCCGTCGAGGCGGTTGCCATGATGAACAGCATCGCAGAATCGATCGAGACTGACTCGAACTATGAGCAGATCATAGACGCGCAACGAACACAGCCAGAGCCAACAGGCCCCGATGCTTTGAGCAATGCCGCGCGCACAGTGGCTGAAACACTCAATGCATCGGCAATCGTCTGTTACACCACGTCAGGCTCAACAGGTCTGCGCGCTGCTCGTGAGCGTAGCAACATGCCCGTCCTTGCACTGACACCCCACGCCAAGACCGCCCGCCGACTGTCCCTTGTCTGGGGGCTCAATTGCGTCCTCACCGAGGACGCCAAAGACCTTGACGACATGGTCGATCGCGCCGGACGCATCGCCTTCCAGAAGGGACTTGCACGTGTTGGGGATCGGATTGTCATAATGGCCGGCGTGCCGTTGGGAACGCCGGGAGCTACCAATATGCTTCGAGTCGCATTCGTGGCTGATGGCGCAGCC
>ERZ1740067.576-NODE-576-length-28979-cov-41.309950_pt1 | contig 28979 bp, 27 predicted proteins | sample MGYA00581736_ERZ1740067 | MGnify/ENA primary metagenome ERZ1740067 (study PRJEB43018, sample SAMN04849236) | marine metagenome | isolation source: floating plastic debris | place: Pacific Ocean | collected 2008-08-27 | study: EMG produced TPA metagenomics... | reverse complement strand
GAGCAACCTCAAAACTGAAAAACTGGCCAACTCACTCGATTAATGCAACAGTACCGTTTCAATCAACTGAGCACATCATCGATGTTGATCCTGTCACGGAACCTCAGAGGCTAAACGAGGTTTCTGCGACCAAAATAACAGGCCTTATCGCCCGGTTGCTTGTGGTGACGGGACTCAGAATTAGCGAGCTGACCGCGCTCCGGGTACTTGACGTGACTGGCGCTGCCACACGGATACGGGTTCGCGGCAAAGGTGATCGAGAACGAACAGTTTACGTCGCAAACGATCGCTTGCAGAAGGATTTTCGCCACTACTGGCAAAACAAATATGACACTCAAGGCTCGCAAGCTTGGCTCTTCGCGAACACCAGAGGCGATCGCTTAACACCACAGGCTTACCGCAAGCGACTGCGAACGTTGTCGCGTTCACTTAGGATAGAGCCGCACCTCACTCCCCACCGTTTCCGTCATTCCGCTGCCACACTGCTCATCGAGGAAGGTGTCGATATCCGTCTAGTTCAGAGATTGCTTGGACACGCAAGCATTGCGACAACCGAAATCTACACAAAAGTTTCGGACAACTCACTGAGCTCCGCCGTCGCCGCCGCTGACACCCTGGCAACAGTGGATTACTGAATTTTTCCACTAATCGCACGCGCATCAGGCCGACGACCGCACAAAAGTTCAAAAAGCGGTCGTTGGTGCCGAAAGCGGCGAAAGGAAAGGATGAGCCCAATGTATGTACCGGCTGCTGTTCGCAAGAGAGATTTTGGCGTGGCTAGCGGTAGTCGCTGATATGTATCCGGCCTGTCTATCGGCTCGCGGGCCGTGGCCATTGTGGGTTACGCACGCGCCTTGATCTCATTAGTGACCAGGTCGATCATGACCATTTGGGCTCTCAGATTCTGGGGGCGTAGTGTCTCCGTTCCATGCTTTTCTCCTTCGCGAACTCCTTTGTGGCTTTGGGCGCGTCAGATTGCGTCCAAAGCCGCCTCTCCTTGAACCGTATACTTCGTTCCGTGGCGCAGAATGCTCCATGCGGTGCGGGCCAGTTTGTTGGCCAAGGCGACTGCCGCCTTGTTGTGGGGCATTCGGGCTTTGGCACCTCGCAACCATGACCCCAATCCCAGAGCATCCCAGCGGCGTGGACGCATCAAAATGACATTGGCGGCCTGAACCAACAGCATCCTGAGATAGCCGTTCCCCCGCTTGCCGATCCGCCCAAGAATTGTCCGCCCACCCGTGCTGAACTGACGCGGAACGAGGCCGAGCCACGCGGCAAAGTCACGACCTCTGTCAAACACCTCACCTTTGCCAATAGCGGCGACAATGGCTGTTGAAATCAACGGACCGATCCCTGGGATAGTCATGATGTTGGCGCTACTTTCTTCGGACTTACTGATCTCTTCAATCTCTGACGAGATTGCTTTGATCCTTTCATCCACCCAGAGCCAGTCGCCATAAAGCCCCAGCAGCGTGCTGCGCATCCGTGGCGAGATTTCATCGCGCCGGTTTTCCAGGATGGCCTCAAACGAGCTCTGCAATCTATGCCGTCCCGCCCGCACTGTGATGCCTTGCTCAATCAGGAACGCCCTGATCTGATTGATGATGGCGGTGCGACGTGCCACCAGCCTGGACCGGACACGGTGCATTGCCTGCAGGTCCAACTGGTCCTGGCTTTTCTCAGTCACCGTGCGCAGGTTTGGACGCAGTGCCGCTTCTGCGATCGCTTCGGCATCATTATAGTCGTTTTTCTGACCCTTGTTGAACGGCTTCACCTAGATCGCCGGGATGATCCGAGGCTCAAAACCGAGCGCACGCAGCATACGGCTGACAAAGTGCGCGCTCATGCAGGCTTCCATGCCGACGACGCAACGCGGAAGACGTTCAAAGGTCGACTGTAACGCCACCCGCTTGATCTTCTTGCGGAGGATACGCTGACCTGCTTCATCAAATCCGACGAGATGAAACGTGTCTTTGCCGATATCGACGCCAATAACTGCAATTTCGTTGATGTGTTCAAGGGTCTTCGGTTTCATAGCTGCTTCTTCTGTCTGCAGAAATAGGCAAAGCCTAACCTGCTGGGTGAAGCAGCCGGTACATCCCATTAGTCACCGATGCTGCAAAGGGCATGAATGCCTGCTTTTAATGCCGATGGCTCACGAAGTCGGAATGCGGTTACGGGGATGGCCTCCTGCTATGACGATAGCGATGAGTAGGACGACGCCGGTAATCATAAAAGGGACCCTAACGGACGCATCGTAGAGATAGCCTGCCCCTACGGGGCCTATGACCAATGCTAGAGACCCTGCTGCCTGGAGTTGGCCCAAGACTGTCCCCTGGCGGGCTTCCTCGGTTTCGGCAGCCACAAGCGCTGTCAGCGTCGGATAGACGAAAGCATGTCCAAAGGCGTAGATCACCAATGCGGGCAGACCGATCCACAAAAACATCTCAACGGGCACGAATGGCAGCACTGCAATACCAGCGCCGACAAAGACAAGGCCGATAAGCAACACGCTACGCTCGCCGAATGCCTTGGCGAGAGGACCGATGGCCGCTTGGACCGCTGCCGTGGCTACGCCAATCAAAGTAAAGACATAGCCGATTTGGACGGCGGTAAGGCCGAAGCGGTCTGCAAATATCAGCGCCCCGATTACCGGCATCACGGAAAACCCAAGCGTGAAGAGAAACATCACGGCAAAGAGCCGTCGTATGGCAGGGACCTCGCGCAAGGATGCGAAGACACCACGACCGTCTGTGTCCGCTTTCGCTGCCTTGGTATCGCGGGTTTCCCGCAGAAACAGGAAAGCTGAAACAAAATTGAGGGCACAGAGAGCTGCGACGCAAAAGCCAACGGCGGCACTGCCGAGCGTGCCAGCGATTAAAGCCCCAAGTGGCGGACCGAACACAAAGCCCATCCCAAAGGCCGCTCCGATCAAGCCGAAGACTTTGGCCCTTTCGGATGGTGGCGTCATGTCGGCGAGGGAAGCCTGGGCGACCGAAAGGTTGGCGGCGGCGATGCCCGAAACCAGGCGGGCCACGAAGAGCATCGCGAGTGTCCCGGCTAATCCGAATATGATGAAGGCCACGCCATTGATCGCGATAGTGCCCAACAGAACGGGCCTCCGGCCGATCCGGTCCGACAGTGCGCCTAGGATCGGCCCAAAGATGAATTGCATGAGGCTGTAGCCAGCGACAAGAACGCCGACGACGCCCGCCGTCGCGCCAAAAGACCGCGCATATTCTGGCAGCAATGGTATCACAACGCCGAACCCCAAAAGGTCCAGAAAGATGGTCAGCATGAGGATGCCAATGGCTGCTTTGTTGCTCGACGGTGCAGCATCGTCCGGTCCAACTTCGGACGGTATCTGAGGTGCATACGCCATGTTACGCGACCTCTGGCATCTTAATTTCATAAGGGTTCGGGACGGACAGTTCGCGTCCAACGACCGTGCCGTCTGCATCCTTGTGTGGGGGCTCAGAAAACGCTTTCAGGCCCTGTAGGTCTTTGACGTGCATCTTGCGTGTCCACTTGCTGATGCCTGCAAAGTTCCAGATCAGGTTGAAAGGCGGCGGCATGCGGTTGGTGAAGGCGAGAACAACCTTCGTTTTCTCAGGGCTAAGCTCTTCGAGTTTGAACACCATTGTCGGGAAATGGGGTGGGCCAGCACCCTCCAGAGTGAAGGTCACAGAATGATTGGGCTTGAGCGACTGGATCTCTTGAAACCCCATCGCTTTGCCCTTTGAGAAAAACACCGTACGGGTGCCGACGGTACCGTCTTCGCCCTCAATGGTGTGCCCTGTATCGACGGCACATTTAGACTTTGTTTCCTTCGGCCAAGCGGACCACCGCATCAACCGATCTTGGAACCGGATATCATCATAGACGTCCACAACCGGGGCATTGACGGTGATGGTTTCCGTGTATTCTAGCTTCCTTGGCGATAGGGCTGACAACAGGATTATGAGCAACGTGAGGCAACCAATGATGGCTGAGATGGTGGTGAGGATGGAAAGCATCGAAAACTCCTGATTGACCGGGGCGGCGTGCGAAACCGCTCCTTCATAGATATAACTTGATCATCAAGTAACTTGTCAAAAGAGTCAATCAAGGCTTTCAAAAACTATTTCTTCCCCTTCCTCTCGTTTTGGAGATCGCGCAGCGTGATATCGCGTCCGATAGCCTCCATGGCCTCCGCCACGCGCCGCGCTTCGGTTGGGGCGGTTTTTGCCGAAGACACATGAAACGTGAACATGCGTTTCTTCCCCGCTGTCAGCTTGTCCCAAAGGGCGTTTGCCGCGTCGTCCTCTCGCAACGCAGACTGCAGGCTTGTCGGGATATCGACGTGATCCTGGTCATCAATGCGGAACCGCATTTCGACCATGTCGCCAACGTCAAGGCCGGTCTGTTTTATCACTTCTGGCGAGACGATGAAGTATCTTCGGCCATCACCAACGGGCATCAAAGCCCCGCGCACGGGAACATCGGCAATCTCTCCTTCGACCCGTAGACGTGGGTACTGCTTAAAAGGCAGCTCGTTCTCAAAACGCGGCGGCATGAACAGCACTTTGTAAGTGATAACCTTTTTGACACCGACGCCTTGCAGCGAAATCTGGTCTTCGAATTCATGGGTAAAGTAGGTCATCAGCGTTCGATCTGTTGCGGTGGAAAGCCTGTATCACTATATATAAGGCCATCAACTAACTTGGCAATCAAGGTAATAGCCTATGGCCGATCGGGATGACCAACACCGCAACCAAACTGCCGAGGATTTGGTCCAAGTGTGTCGTCGCCTATATGACGCCATCGACCGGTTGGATACGCAGGCCGCCGCCCTCGTGAATGTCAGCCGTAATGATCTGCGCTGCTTGAACCTGCTCGCAACAGGGCCGATGAAGCCAAGCCAGATCGGCAAAGAACTGGGGCTGACATCTGGGTCCATAACCAGCCTGTTGGACCGGTTGGAGAAGGGCAATCTGATCAAGCGTGATCGTGATCCTGATGATAGGCGCGGGATCATTGTCCATCCGACGAAACATCTGTTTGAGACCGTGGGTCCTTTGTACCGCAGCACTGTGACAAAGCTGCAAGAAAGGGCTGCGGGATACAGCCAGTCAGAGCTGGACGATGCTGTCAAATATCTTAGCGATGCTGCGACTGCGTACGAAGAGTCGAAGGGCTAAGCATCTGGTTACGCGTTCTTCCAGCTGTCGATGATCAAGTTTCCTTGCCGTGCCACGGTCGCCGCAGCGGTCGTTTCATTTTCGACGCGGATCATGGCCAAAGCCCCCCATAGAAGGGCAACGAGGTATTCGGCTCTTTGTTCAAGTTCTTCGTCTGTGCAGGTCATCTCGCCACTACTCCGCGCATTCTCAAGAGCAGAGGTGAACGACGAGAGCAGCATGGCTTTGTAGTCGATAATCTTGGCTTTCACCGGCTCAGAGGCTCGGCGGACATCCAACACAGTGTTCACCATCAGGCACCCGGAATGGGCGGGGGCCTCAGCGTCCGCTGGTGCGCTCATGGCATTGAAAAGGTCCTGGATTTCTTTGAGCCCGCCCTTTGCGATCATCCCCTCGTAAATGTCCTTTGCCGCCTCATGGTAGTGATCGAGGGCGGCGAGGAAGAGCCCCTCTTTGTCACCAAAAGCATTGTAGATACTGACCCGTTTCAGCCCGGTTGCTTCTTCTAAGGCACCAATGGGCGTCTCGCTGTAGCCAAGCTTCCAGAACGCAATCATGGCGGCGTCCACCACTGTCGTTTCGTCAAATGATCTTGGACGGGCCATGGGGCATCTCACAAGTTTTGTATTTCACGTTATATAACTCTGGACAGAGCGAAAGGCAAATGATACCGATTCTATAACGAAAGTTACAAAACGGATATCGTCATGTTTGTTCGGACCTGCGCTGTCGCCCTCGCGGCAGCGATCACTCTCTCTTTGCCTGCCGGACCTGCCCCGGCTCAAGAGGCTCTCGCCGAGGCCCAAACACTCACCCAGGCAACGTACAGGCGGATCGTTGAAGTGAGGTTTGACGGTTCTCCCTCAGAGGTGATCCCCAACCTGCTGACACGGGTCGATCTCTTTGACCCGACCATCGAAGAAGTCCGCTTTGATCACTCACAAAGCGTTTCCCCGGGTGAGATAGGTGTTGGCTCTCGTCGCATCTGCGTCTTCACCGACGGGCGGGAATTGGTGGAACCGCTGCTGGTTTACGATCCCCCTCGGGCCTACGCCTACACGGTAGATGCAGATGCCTCGACCATGGCGCTGCCAGTTCGTGAGATCGTGCTTTTCTATGAATTCCACGAGGATGGCGACGGAACCTTGGTGACGGTCCACGCCTTCTATGACCCCAAAATTCCCGGAACTGGTCCGGTGATTGAGCCGGTTCTCACCGGCACGCTTCGCCGCACCTTTCAAACCGCCGCCGAGGTCTTCGGGGGCGAATACATCGGCGACCAAAGGCCGTGATCCAACCACCTCCAAGCCAACCTTGAAAGGAAACACTATGAAACTCAAAGCACTCAGCCTTGCGATGCTGCTGGCCACGCCTTCGGTCGCGTTCGCAGATGGACCGTCTGTGATGGAGATCATCACCTTCGATGCACAGCCCGGAGCAACCGCAGAGGCCGTCACGGCGGCACTGGGCCCCATCGAGGCCAAGATGGGACAGTACGGAACGCTGATCGCCCGTTCTGTGGCCGAAGGACCAGAGGGCCAGTGGACCATGGTCAACTATTGGACTGATCGTGATGCCATGAACCGCATTAACGAAGAGGCTCTGACATGGCCGGAATTCGGGGCGCTGCCAGGCGTGGCAAACCTTGAAACTCTCCAGATGCAGCAACTCGATGTCGATACGACCGTCGGACTGGGGGAGTAGCCATGCAGATCGCTCGCACCCTGCACGTCAAGGCTCCGTTGGAGAAGGTATGGTCGATTCTCGCCGATGACTACGCCACCATCGGAGACTGGGCCCGGGCTGTGGAGCAGTCTGCCGCAAACCCCGACGCCGCCCCCCTTCCGGGGGCGGCTGTTGGTGGCAGGGTCTGCACAGCCAACATTGGCGAGGTCACGGAAACGATCACAACCTTCGACCCAAAGTTCCACGTCTTGGCCTACCAGGCGAAGGCGAAAGCCATGCCATTCTTTGTACGTGGCCTAACCGGACGCTGGACATTGGAAACAGCCCAAGGCGGCACCCGTGTCGATCTTGGATTTAAGGCTGATTTGATGCCGCCCTTTGGAACTCTGATGGGCTGGGCGATGAAACGTCAGTTCGCGACGGCCATCGACGAGACCCTCGAAGACCTCAAGCTCTGGGCTGAAACGGGCCAGGTGCATCCTGACAAAGCCAAGGCTCTCGCAGCCTGAACAAGGAACTAACGACAATGACAATCGAACTTTGGTCCGTCTTCGTGACGGGCGGCATGCTGTGGCTTTCCATCGTGATCCAGCAGCTTCACCTCGATAAGACTGGCGGGACCGCCTACGCTCTCTCAAACAGGGCTGATCCGCCGCCCGACGTTCCGGCACAGGCGCGGATGCTTAGGGCGGTCCGAAACCAGTCCGACGTAGCCGCCGTGTGGATTGCCTTGGTCGTGGTCCAGCAGATGCTCTCCGTCTCTGGGTCGCTCACCTACTGGGCAGCCCTTGCGATGATCGGTTCGCGGCTTCTCTACTTCCCACTCTACGCCCTTGGCCTCACGCCATTCCGGAGTTTGTCGTGGGCGCTCTTTCTGGTTGCCACACCGGTCTTCGGCGTGGGTGTGATCCTTGGTCTTGATACCGTCGGGGTGGTGCAATGACGGATATCGAAGCGATCCTTGCAGCCCCCGATAGGTCGCCTGAAGACCGAGCCATGGACGGGCTTCGCCGTGCTTCGGACATGATCGATGCCGCAGGTCTCAAGCCGGACCAGCGCATTCTTGAACTTGAGCCGGGCAAAGGTTGGTTCACAGATATTCTCCTTCGGCTCATCGGGCCGAAGGGACACCTCACGGTACAACAACCGGCTCTGCTCGATGGCTTCTTTGGGAAGGATGCGAGAAAGCTGGTGCAAGGTGCCCCTGCGCCAAACGCCAACTACAGCGATGCTCCATTCACCAAACTGTCCGCCGCCGATGCGACAATCGACAGGGTACTTTGGATACAGGGACCGCATGAGATTTGGTTCGAACCTAAGCCGGGCGTCACCTTTGGAGATCCCAAAGCAATCTTCGCCGAGGTCAAGCGGGTCTTGAAACCCAACGGGATGTTCTTCGTCGTGGACAACCTTGCGAAAAGCGGCACGCCGCAACCAGAGGCGAGCCAACTCCACCGGTCTGAGCCAAGGCTTCTCGAGATGATAATTGAACAGGCTGGGTTCAGCTTAATCCATGCCGAGCTTGACTGGATCGTCAGTGACGTCGATACGCTCGATGCTCCCACTTTCACGCCTGGCATCCATCTGCGGACCAGTCAGCATATGCAAAAATACCGGCTCTCGGGAGAATGAAGTGTTGTTCGAGACCGGAAGTAAGTTAGGGCTGATTAATTCCGCAAAAGCGGTCATTGGCGCACCTACAGCGAAAGCTCACTTTGTCCGCATTGGACCAGTTCACGGCCGCAATGCAAAGGTCCGCAACGACATTCTAAAGAAGAACTTAAGCTCAAAATGGGCGTGAATTCCTAGCAACGATAACTAGGAATTATGAGAACGATCCTGAACGCAAAGATCTGGCCCCATTCGATTTCTTTCAGGTCGGCCATCGTGGTTGCGAGTGCGCTGCTCGTCCTCCAACTCGTAGGGCAAGTCGTCGCATCATATCTGGACGACACGCTTGTTCTTGAGGGGGATGCAGTCGGCTTGCTCGAACATCCTGGGATCTTCTCTATCATTATTGGTGACTTTTTGCTCTTTTTGCTGGCCACGCATTGCTCTAGAAGCCTTTTCAAAGTCGGTAAGAAGGTTCCGTCGACACGGACAGCTCTTGTTGTAAGGTATTTTGAAATTATTCAGCTGCAGAACTGGTTTGGACAAAGGGCTGGTTTTCTCAAGCTCTTTGGATTTTTGTCGTTGGTCGGCTTTCTGGCGTTGATTAATCAATCACTAGCACTTGAGGAGCCCGCAAAGTTCTACGGGCACGACACGTTCACTTCACAACAGCATGAACGAGGCTTCTGGTTCAGCCGACTGAATCTTCTTGTCTCATGGTGCTTCACTATTCCGCTTTTCAGTAGCTACCTCATTGCCTATGCGCTATCGACCAATGCGCTATTCCAAATTGCGCGTAAAAGGCGACTGCTATCGTTTCACATGCGTCATGAGGATCGATCAGGCGGTTTTTCCTTCTTTGGAACCTTGAACCTGCTCTACCTGTTCGGCTTGTTAGTCATCCTAGTTGAAATCATCCTCTTGATCTTTACACATCGACAAGTGTCACTCACAAACCTCATTTCGATAGCGGGGCTAACCGTCGGTTTCCTTGTATTTTCTTACTACTCCGTCTTCCAGGTAAGTCGAGCCTTAGGTGCAGTTGAGACGAGGCTGAAGCAGGATGACTTTCAACGATTTGGAGGCGATCAAAGTAAGGTTGACTCCTACCATCTTGCCTTGCACTACAACGTGCGTTTCTCGCTCTACACTACCGTTACCGAAAAGGTCTTGCTGGCAATGCGTTTAACGGCGGCAGTCCCAACCATCTACAAATTGTTACAGTATTCAAAGATCATTGCCTAGCAATCCTCCAAAGCGTCAAAAAGCCAAGCAGTATACTAGCTAGGAGCAACGCCGATATCGTAGCAGGTGCGACAAACATCGTTGTTGAAAGACCAAAAATTAGTGGGAGCCCTGAACCAAGTGCTATAGCGATCCTAATCAGTCCCGCGTGAATTAACGCCAAGGTCCGCGACTGTGGCAACCGCTTGGAAAAATCGCCGACCGAAATCCGGACAGCATACAAACTGACTTCTCTCAGAACAGCCGCCCAAACTAAGAGATCCGGGATCCCATATTCTCGGCCAAACGCAAGAATGGCAGCGATATAGAATGCTCTATCGGATACGCTGTCAAAAAGCCAACCTTCTAGGCTGGGCTGTGATACGCGCCTAGTGATCCAACCGTCCAGATGATCAAGAACTTGCGCAAGTATTGCAGTGGTCGCAGCTATGATCAAAGAAGTGAAATTGCTAAGATCAAACGCGACCAGGAAGGCCACCGCCAGCGGGATACGCAACAACGAGATTATAGACCCAAGGTGCAATACCGTTCTCATAATTCCTAGTTATCGTTACCTAGTTTCCACTCTTAACATCGACTAATCCAGAGAGGTCTTCAAGTACCAGTACTGACATCAATCTTCTGATCGGCCAGCGACCTAGGTCTGGTAGCCGACAGCACAATGCATTTGTCTTCTGGTTCATAAGGGGCCAGCCCGCCGGCTAATATGGCCAATTCTAGAGAACCGTCAAAGCTGAATAGCCCAACTCAGCCGCTTTGAAATTGGCCTGACTATTCGATAAGATCGTCTTACCATCATGCAAATACCCCAAACTAAACTACATATCGAATATCGGCACATCATCCAGAAACTAAAAAGCCCACCAAATCAAACAATCAATTTCTAACTATCGACCTCGTCGAGTTCTTCGCAGATGTTGCCCGGACCACAGTCTGACGCTAAGCTTGTTTTGGGTTAGGGTAGGATATGGCGGCACGTGCCTGACGGTGTGCAAATACAACTTTTGGGCTCGTTTAGAGTGACGACAGACAGCGGGGCCACCGTGATGCCCCGCGGTGCAAAGTCACAAGCTATCCTTGCCTACCTTGCATTTCATCTCAACAAGCCCATTGAACGCGGACGCCTCATCGAACTGTTCTGGTATGACCGCGATGTGGAACAAGGACAAGGCAGCCTACGTCAGGCGCTCAGCCAGATCCGACGCAGTCTCGAGGCGCAAGACCTGAATATTCTCAGGACAAGTCGGCGCACCGTGATGTTGTCCGGCAACCCTGGGGCAACCGACCTTTGGGATGCAAATGGTAAGATTAAATTCGAAAACAACAGACCGTTTCTGAACAATATACCATTAATTTCAAATGGCTTTGACGACTGGCTGATCAACACGCAACGGCTCGTTTTGTCAAAACAGGTTCTCGCCGCCGAAAAAGCACTGGAAAAAGTCGATCAGAATGCGGACCCTGTCAGGACAGCGCAAATCGCCAAATGCGTCGTGGCCCTTGATCCTTGCAATGAACCGGCCACGCGATTACTGATGAGCGCTTTTGCCGCGTTGGGGCAAATCTCTGCGACGAAGGCAGCCTATGATGCGCTAGAAGCGGCGTTGGCCGCCGATGGATTCGACGTTGGGCCAGCAACCGTCGATCTCTATCATGATCTACGTTTGCAGGCTGGTTCAACACCAACAAACTTTGTATCTGCGGATCGCTCAAACACGCGCCCTTGGGGGATGATCCCCATGCTGCGAATTGAACCCGTAGATGCATCCGCGCAATTCAACCCGACAACCTTGTCCCTACACGAAGCGCTAGTTGACAGTTGCCTTGAGCGTTTGGTTCAACTGCCCGAAATTAGCGTGCAAGATGCGCGCCTTTCCCACCATCGGACGTCGCCAGCTTATTCCCTCGGGTGCAAGGTCAATGGGAATCAGGATCATCCAATTGCACATTTAATACTGACCGATCTTGTCCGGTCTGAAATCATCTGGAGCACCCGACAGCCTTTAGATCCCCAAAAGTCTTATCATAACCTTTCTGTCGTAGCTGACATTGCGGCTGCGGGCATTCTCGCGGTAATTGAAAGGACAGAACAGAAACGGTTTTCTCAATCCGCTGAACCGCCCTCCACTGCCTATCAACATTACTTGACTGCAAAGCGTATTTTCTTTGAGGCAAGCGAGACTAGTTTTATGCAAACCGTCGAAAATCATCTTGAAACAGCGCTCAAAATCGATTCGAGTTTTGAACCTGCATACATTCATCTTATTCAAAGCTATAACAATGCGCGTTTTCTCTCGGAACCAGGTCGTGATTTGACCTTGGGGCGAGAACGCGCGCTTGAACTGGCGCGTCGACTTCTTGGTTTAAATGCAATGCACCCCAACGCCCATATTGCTATGGCTTGGTGTCAGATTTGGCGTCGGAATTTCCCCTTGGCCGAGCGTCATTTCGACCGTGCTCTGAATTTGGGCGCCTACGAAGCTCATCGGCTGAACGCGATTGGAACCGGGCTAATCTATCTGGGACATACTGATAAAGGGGCGGCCTGTTATGATCAGGCGCAAGACCGCATGCTGACAGAACTGGAGTATCAGCGCACGGACAACGGCGAATTAGCATACCTGAGGGGGGATTTCGAAGCGGCAATTTCCTGGCTTGATACCGGCGAACGTCTCGCCCCATATCGAAGCAGCTTTTGGCAAGCTCTGTCCTATGCGCAGCTGGACCGGATAGCCGAATGCGCGACCTCCTTGCACAAGATGACAGAAGCGGCGGCTCCGCTTTGGCACGGCGACGCCCCAATCACCACACAAAGCCTGATCGAATGGCTACTGGGTACGCTGCCCTTGCAACGTCGTGTCGATATGGACCTAGTCCTGAATGGAATCAAAAAGGCTAGGATCAGGATAGACTCGCAAGCCGTTCTTCATTTGCCAACTCACGCGCGATGACCGTGTCATTGACACGTTGAAAAGCTGGGGTCAACGGAGGTGTTTGAGCAAAGGACTGGCCTGATATATCACAATGCTCATTTTCGCAGGACATCCGCTCTAGTAACGCGATTGCATCCCGGCGTTTGACCGGAACGCGCTCGGCTTGAAACAGGTGCAAGAGGTCCGACAGCTCTTCATCGTCAATCCCGGCCATATCAACCAGATGTGCCCAGGTTCGGTTCTTGTAGAAGATCTGGCGCGATGTCTCGATCAAATGATCAGCAACTAGCGTGTCGAGTTTCCGGCGATTTTCAAGCAAACGAACGGTCTCAACGACCTCAACCTGAGGCAAAGTCAAAACAGGGAACCCCAAATCCTCAGGTCCGTGGCATACCGCGACGTCGGCATCGCTTGTCAAGCGACCCTCCTGATACCCCCTGAAGACCTCACCAACACCCGTCATCCCGTATGGACTTAGCTCAGCTGCCCTTAGCGCCCCCATTGACCCAGCTCCATAAACTTGAACACCCAAAGACATCGCCTGAAGCAGTTCCTTGTGCAACACCGACGGTCGATCATCAAAGTAGCCGTCGATCAAACCAATCTGCCGCAACGGGTCTTTGCGATACCTATACAGCACGCGCAAAACATCGCCTCGCTCCGCCGGCGGTGAAAAAATGAAACTGGAGTAGCGCTCACGATCGCCACTCGTCAGGCTTGGCCCTGCAAAAATCAACGAGCGTTTTGTCATATCCCAATGCGCCGCTCCCGCCGCCCCAGCACGAACCCTTTTGACGTCGGAAATCCCAAGCCGGGGACAACCGCCCGTACAACGGACAAGGGAAGCTCAGGCTTTGACAAATCTACGATTGCCGCTTGTGTCACACCGTGTCTAGCAAGACGGTCGCTCAATTCATCGCAATCCTCCGCCGGACTGATACAACTTGCAAGATTCACAGGAACCTGTTGCTGACTCGTCAATGCGTCTATGTCCATAGCAGCCTCAACCATAGCAACAACGTTGCCATCTGCGACCGGGCGGTATCGATCACTTAGAAGGTCATCGCGGCTTCCTGCGATTTCGGTCAATCGCCCCTGTGCGGCCTCCGTCACTGCGCGAACAAGCGCGACCTGAGGATCAAGATGACAGCCGGAACCGGACGAAGGCGGTCGACACGGTCGTGCAGTGCCAAATGTTGTTTCGTACAGTTGCGCATGAAAGCACGGGACGCCCAAGTCGTTGGTGATATCCCACACATCCAGTCGCAGTTCCGCCGCATCAATCTTGTCAAGCAACCACCGGACATCGGCCCCCACAGCCCGGCAGAACGCCCGCGACCGACGCCGCGCGCCGACCTGTGCTGCATCACGCCAATGATGATCTGCAAGGCAATCGCGTTCGATGACCTCATGCAACGCCGATGCAATCGCCTCGTGCCACGTATTGCCGCTGGCCAGACCGTTCGTTGTTCTGACAAAGGCGGAATCCGCTGCGGGGCAGGTATAGTCCTTAGACACCAGATCAAAGGGCACCCAAACCACATCACCAGACAGGCAATCCCGACCCTCAACCCAATCCAGATCAATGTGGTTTGATACGGGGCGTACCACCGATGCGGCCGACACATTGATGCCCTCCTCCATCTTTGCTTGGCAGGAGGTCCGGCGCGGCAAGACGATTGTTTCTGCATGCCACCCTTCTGCCGCCTCCATCATGGCAGACACAAATGCGGCGTTCAGCGTCATCCCTTTCCCCTGAGCAACAGACAAAGACCGTCCCATCGGTCGAATGGCCTGCGCCATCGGTATCCCCACATGATCCAGACCAGTTACGTCCGCTAGTCGCGTGATACCCATTATATCAAGGAACGGTGACACCCGAGACAGTGTGTGGTCGACCGAACAAATTCTGTGGCCAAAACGTTTGGACACAGGACGTTGCCCATTTTTGATCTCAGCGCCGTCGGGCATCAATCATTCCTCACAACGCCGACATCAATTGCCGCCATCGACAGCGGATGACGCATCAACCGCAGACGTCGCGCCACCGGAATTGGAAATATCATCCCCCTTCCCGTAGAGAATTGCACTGGTGGCCTCTGCCAAATGTTCAGCAGCAATGTCGGCTATATTATCCCCTGCATTGCTAGGCGCTGCGCGCAGGCTCTGTAGTTGGTCACCTGTCATTCCAAAGACAGCCCAGCATTTTGCAACTTTGGAATTGTAACTGCCCCAGATCGAAAAACCACGCGCGGCGATCCTGTGGAGGACGCCATCAACGTCCACTTTCAAAATTGCCAAACGTGGATTGCGATCATTTGCGGTATTCAGATCACCCACAATGCGCACTTCGGCGCCCATTGCGTCTAGACCCGGAACCAAAGAAGCGGTGTCTGGATGGGTCAAATCAAATACGCCTCCGTTGTCATCCGGGCTTTCCGACCAATCCCGGAATGCAATTGTCACGTCATTGAGGTTGGCAACCAATACGGCCTGTATGTCAATCATTAGTCTTACTCCTTCAGAAACCCTTTAGACCTGTTAATTTTCGTCTTGCGCTTTGAATATCCGAATACTCCATTCGCTTCTTCATTTTTTGTCGATTGATCCGATGGATCGCGTCCCATATTGGCCCGGTTTGGCCCACTCCTTCTTGTCCGACATCGCCGGTCAAAATCGCCCGCTCCACAGCGAGCCAGGTAAAATCCAGTCGCCCCTTCACATCTTCAAACTGCGGGTCCATCAAATAGCGTGTCATGGTTTCCACCTCATCCTTGAACACTTCCAACGGATCGTCGAAATATCGCGCCGCCTGCGACACAAGCTGCACATCGTGATATCCCATCACGTTGCGCATCGCCCGAAGCGCAGGCTCCATTTGAGAATCCGCTTCGTCAAATTGGTAGTCAATCGTCGGCTGGTTGGAATACAAGCAGGTCTTGCCATCGGGCATGCAATACACCGCCTGAAGCGTGATCCGGCTGGGTTGTCCAAGGGCACGCGACAACCAAACCGGACGGATCAACGGTAGAACCGTTTCATAAACGTTGAATTCTGCATTCGCCCGTTCCGTATCGCGCGACCCCACCATGAAGGACCGCCTTTCAGGGTGCGACCCAATCGTGAGCGGCGGCAAATCGTAGAATTCAGTGACCCGTTGCCTGTTTGTGGTCTTTCCATTGTCGAACTCCGAACGGACCAATAAGAACAGATGCCCCGATCCAAATCGAAATTGAAGCGAATGCCGGTTATCTTCCTCCGTGCTCATCCACCGGTCCAGATGGAGTGTTGCAATACCACTGACCGGCTCATACCGGTTTTCCTTCGCCCCATTTTCGTAGCGCGTCCCTGTGGTCGGGCCCTTCGACATATGCAGAAGATCAAGGTCTAGCTTGAAACGGGTACGGTCCTCGTTTCGATCCTTCATCGCGATGTGCGACATTTCAGGTCTCACGAAGGAAGAATGGCCGGCCGCAATATCATCAAACATCGCATGTCGAATATGCCAGCGTTCGGCACAGGTGAACGAAACATGTTTCTTAAAGACGCCGTCCAACGTCCGCGCGGACTGTAAGCAGCGCTCGTCGCTGCCCTGCGGCAAGACAGACTGGTTCAACGGGCCAAACGGGTAAAGCGACCCGTAATTTGTCCATGATCTCGCCTCCGGTTCGTTCAAAAGTCCGGGCAGTTCAAATGCGGAGCGCTGCCACGGATGCGGCAAGTTCAACAAATGGCCCAGCTCGTGTAAAATGTAGAACTTCAACCGAAAGGACATCGCCCTGACGTGCGTTTCACCCAGCGTGTCAATGTCCACTGTATCGGGGTCAAGGTCCGGATGTGACTTGAGATAGCTGCGTAGGATTTCATGGGGAAACACCGCCGCAACTGTCCGCGCGTAAAACAGCGGAAACTGGGTCGTCATCCCCAAAGCTCGACCCAACGGCACGATATCCTTGGGACCTTGATCACTTTCGCCCGACAGCACCAGCGTAAATGTAAATGGATCAGGCGGCGGCTCTGACAACGCCCGAAGATAGGTGTTGAACGTGATATCCAGCACATTTCCAACAGGCGACAATTCTGTTTCACCCAGCCGAGTGCCCCTAACATAAATACCAGCATCAAAAATCGCGCTCATCAACGGCGAATACTGATCTCGGTGACCAAGCATATCGTCAAGGACACGCTTGAAAAACGGTTGCGTCCAAACGGTAGGATCAACTGACAATTTTAGGTCAATCTCCCGGAACCGACTGAAATGGCGGTTCGTCGGAGCCGACCCGTTTGGCTTCAGGCGTGCAGGCTCAAAAGAAAAATCGTCATTTGAAGGCTGATCGCCACCCGATTTTGGCAAGACAGCACACCGGAATGTTTCGATTAAATTGCGGTCGGACTCCGTAGAAAAACTAACGGTTACCAAAGCATTTTCTAGCGCCATAGGTTCACCGGCCTCTGTTTTGCGCCTGATCTGGCAAATGGCCGCGATATCCCAGGGACGGTCCTTAACTTTGGGATTGAACACGTAAACAGCATCGCTTCGCCATGACAATTTCCAGTTCTGCTTGCCCGGATTTGATACACTGAGAACGAAAATATCCCCACTCAGCGCGCGCCCTTCGGGATCGAATCGAAACTGAACAGGAAAATGTCCGCCTACCGCATTCGTGCGGACAAGATCCAGCACGAAGCGCCCAGAAAATCGCTGGTAATTTTGCAGATTTTGGTCACTTGCGACCTCGATATTGTAGTCCTGTTCGTAGAGTTTGAAAAAATTATCATCCACTTTTGACGCACCTTCCCCCAAAACGGCGATTTCCCAAATGCCATTTCGTAATAGCGTAATCCAAATTCGCAGAAGCTGTTAAGGGTGTGGTCAAACCCTCCATTTCTAAAACGACAAACCCATCAGGGTAGCCATTTTCGCGCTCCAGGTGCCTGTCGTGAACCCAAGTTCTTGAAATTGGCTCTCGCTTAGTGCTTTCTTAGTACCCGGCCCAAAAACACCATCTGTTGTCACCCCTAGGCTAGCCTGCAACCGGCGCACGTCGTCACCCATAGACCCGTGGCGAAGACAAACCACGCTACTGCCTTGCGCGGCAACACTGGCTTCGTGCCCTGTACTCAGCAAAAGATCATACCGCTCCCCATGACGCTGTCCGTCAAATCCGGCCATTTTCCGAAATCGAGTCCATAGCCCAGTCCCGGCGCTATGCGCGGCACCGCCCCCTGGCTGATGCCCGGGCACCGTCAAACAGCCTTGGGATGAAAAACTGGTATTTCTGAACGATGGATGAATATTGTCACCCGGTTCACATGTGTCCCAGAAATCCTGCGTCCCATAGGTCAGATCATTAAACGTTCGCAGCGTCGTTACAGTAGCACTATGGGCCGGCAAAGGCCCATTGCCTTGACGCAACACAAAGGTCACCTCACCCCGTGTGCGTGAAAAATGCGACCCTACGCAATATTCATACAATCCCGTTGGCAGCATGTTACAATTCACGTGAGATGTCCCAAAATTTACTTTTTCATAGTACTTCAACATGGCCGTGCGGCGAGGCACGGTTGAACCTGTATAGACACTCAACCGCCCGGATGACCGATCCCAAACACCGATGACACAGCGGGTGTTTTCATGATCAACGGCCGTAGGCTCAAGATCGACGCGCATGACGTTTTCGAACTGGTTACGTCCTCCGGCAATCTGGCACCCGCGCAACCCGACTATCACCTTTGAATGACCGGCATCATGAGGCTGGTACCGGCCATTTGACACCAAATCTGACAAAACCTGCGCCGTCAGTGTAAAAGGATGCGCGCATTTTTCTGCGATGTGCCAGGTATCTGGCGCGTTTTTTGCCTGCGAAGGCCATCGCGCCGCATCGACATCCAATGCAGGCCGTGCACTTTCAAAATCCATATCTTCGGGACGTGATGCCGTATTGGAGACCTCTTCCCAACCGTCCTCTTCATCGATGAAGGAAGGGTCCTCCATTTGTTGGATCGACGCCGTATCCGCCACATCAAGCGAGAATTTTTCTGTGGCCACTTCGAACAAGGCCCGATCAACAGCCAGGGCATCTGAATCTCCTAAACCGCGCCGGTGATTAAGGTCGTCCATCAACGCACTTATCCGAATGCCTCTGTTGGCAAGGAACTGTCCTGCATTGTCCGGGTCCCGGATCGCCATATGATGGATACCCACCAGCTGCCACTCGGTATTGAAAACGGGGGCCCCGGATGAACCGGGCAACGTATCGGCAGTGTAGTAGATAAACTGCGCCTTACGCCCCACGACAAGGTTCTTGCGCAGCGCCACTTGCTTAAAAGACCCTTGTGGGTGCTGAATGATATTGACGTGCTCCGATTTCAGGGCTTTTCCCGAACGCGGAAGCATCGAAATCTGACCAAAGTCAGTTAACGGCCTGCCATCAAGGCTTACCGGTTCGATCCCGACAATCGCATAGTCATGACTTACAGACGTCACGAATGGGTCCCCTGTTAGGCGGTATTGGTCCGGGGTATTCGGACTTCCATCTTCGTTCTCATGGTATCCAAAGCTCGCGATGGAGGTCGCCGCCAAATCGGCGGAGTTCAACACGTGGTTGTTGGTCAGAAGCAGATTCGGCGCGATGAGAAAACCCGTCCCAAACCCTCGTACTCCATCACGGCCGCGCACGGTGATCCGCGCCACAGAACGCGCAACTTCAACCCCCTTCGGGAGGACATGATAAGGGTCAAAGTCGACTGTTCCGATAACGGCCTCAAAGGCGCCACCGCGATGAAGACTGCTGTAGCTCAGCCGCGCATCAACACGCGCACGCGGTTCGGGTTCATCAAATCGAGCAAGCAGATCACGCATATCAGCCTGAGCCTCCAATTCTTCCGGACTGAACTGGGAAGCTATCCCCCGCAGATGGTCTGGATTCGGGCTCCGCTGAAACGGGTTGGATTCCGTGGATCGCCGGACCAGTTGGTCATAAAGCGACGCTGATCCTTGCCCCGGCATCGCAACCCCAGCCGCCTCGAAAACATGGGCCGGCCCGGCGCTGCGAAGCCCCTGCACATCCTCTTCCAGATCGGACAGTGCTTTCATCAGCGTTGCCGCGCACCGCCCGAACCCTGCACTTTTCGGGTGAAGCTCATCGAACCAGCTGGCCTGCCCTCCAATCTGACCCCGCATATCGAAGACCGCCACCAATGGCGCAAAATCAGCGGCCAGTTGGTCCAGCTCTCGCTGAAAACGATTGATCATGATCGCCACAATTTGTTGCCCGATCTCAAGCGGGATGCCGGCATCTTCCAATGGCTGGCCAAGGGTTTTGCCCCCGGCTCGCGGGATGGCGTGATCATACCCGTGCAGGAAAATCCGCAATGAGGGCTTGGCGGCGATTGCCCGCGTCAAAACCGTCCGATACCCGCTCAGAACTCGATTGAACGACGCCACAAACGCATCTTCGTCAATCAGCTCCACGGCAGACGCGCCTTGTGAATAAGGCAGTAAAACACGACTGAACCGCCCCTGCCCCAACAAATCATTGCCGCCACCGCCAAACAGGAAAACATCGGGGTCAAGCTCACGGATGCTGTTTTCGAATTCGCCGTCCTGCACCATATTTTGCACCGTATCACCCGGATACCCCAACGAATGAACGGCATGTCTTTCTCCAATATGATCAATTAAATCCGTCAGGACTACTGGGAACTGATGCCAACTGTCGCCTTCTTCCAGAATTCGAAGCCGGTCCGGTTCCTTGGCAAGATCGCGTTGGTATTTCTTGTTTCGCAACCGGCGTGACAGCGAAGTGAACACACCAATCGCCATTGTCGCTTCTTGCATGTTATGGGGCGGCGTATCATCTTTAAATATGACCGGAGGCTGAAATGGATCAGAGCGCAGATGGTCTGGCACGACAACAGCGTGGTCTTTCATCAACGCCTTTGCCTCCTCAAAGCGTTCCGCATCAATCAAGGTAATTACCTGGTTCTCAAATTCTGCGAACTTCATACGTTCCTCCTGTTTTCGTCATCAAAAAGCTGAGTTGTTGCATCGGATCAGTCCTTGAGTTCGTCCGGCGAGATCATCGCGCAAACATACGCAAGGACAGCGCGCGGAGAGGGGCCTGATCGCAGCCCGATGCGTTCCCCATCCCCAATCGGGACAAGGCTCAATCGCTCCAGGCTTTCAGCATGTCCCGAGCCCAACGCTGTTCGGATCAGCTGTTGTTTAACCCATTCCGCGCGCGTTTCAGACAGATCAAGATTGATGGCATGTGGGCCCGTATCGCTGGCCCCGCCCCGCAGCAAAACAATCCGGTTGAACTGCAGCGTGTCGCCCTCGTGAATCTGATTCCAAAGACCTATGATCTGGCGCGGATCTGATCCGGTTACCCGACCTTCATTGAAATCGACTGCCCCCAAGGGTGTGCCATACTGGGCGACGCATTCCGAAAAGGTGTCTTCGTCCAGCACCTTATCGAGGTCATTCAAGAGACCTCGCGACCGCGTGCTCACACCGTCACTCAGGGTCTGCGCGACGCGTTCCTGCGTGCCCGGCCATCCTGGGCCCCATGGTTGTTGAAAGGTGAATTTTTCCACGACAGCTGCAACAACGGCCGTGGCGACAGAATCCGCGTCAATCGGATCGTCTTTTTCGCTCGGGGCCTCCGTGTCATCCGCGTTATCCGCGTCATCTCGTTGTTCGCTCAGGGCCTCCTGAACGGCTATGACTCGATCCAACAGATCACTGAACTCATTCGCTGTGACCCATGTCGGTTGTTCACCGTTGACAGCCTTCAAAACCTCAACGTTCTCCGAGACGTCATTCAGCTCCGCTTCAAGGGTCGCAAGGCTGGCGTTCAGGCTGTCAAGCACCGGGTCGGGTACGGGTGAGGCTGAGTGCCCCAGAATGAACTGGACAATACGATCATCTGTCCGCTCTTGGGCGGCCTCAAGACGTCCGATTGCGCTGCGCAGGTCCGTCAAATCAACGTCGGCCAATTCACTTTTGTTGATCCGGTTGAACAGGTTGCGCAGTACGATTGTCGCGCTCAGCGATGTGACCTGTTCCACCTGTTCATCAACGAGGTCTGACGGTCCGTTTTTTTCGGGTCCGCCCACCGTCAGGCACAGAACCCGGCCCGGCTGTTGCTCAGCCGCACATTCGGTGCCCGTCTCGTTTTGTTCATCAAAGCGGGCGAATTCGATGATACGATCCGACCGCACCATCAAGCGGTCGTCAATGTTGCCCAACCGGGCGACGTAGGTCCACCGCCCAAAGTCCCCCAGGTAGAACACGCCTTCACTGCGAAACGTCTTGTCCGCGGCCCCCGCAACTACTGTGCTGCGTGTCAAATGGGACCCTTCGTTAGGACCAAGTACAGTCAGGGTTCCGTAGCGAATGGGGGGCGCGATCCAGTCCTTAAACTGTGGCGAAACGCCCAAATGATCCATCACGCCGGACAACGTCCAAAACCACGCCGCCGGTTGTTCCGACACCAGATCAGACCCTGCATAAGCGGCCGCCTGCTCCGTCATCCGCTCATATTGATGCCGAACCAAGTAATTCTGGCAAACACCTGCAAGCAAAACGATCAAAATGACCAGGCAGGTCCGTACCCACCAAATCTGTAGGGAAGCTGCTGGGCCGGGGATGAACACGTTGACAAGCCAGCACTTGAAGCTGCCCATCCAGCTATCAATCGCTTCGCGCCACGTGCGTACCCGTTCGGACCCGGCCAACAGATAAGAACTAAGCACCTCGACAACGTCAAGCTGCAACCCATCCCGCTTTGTCGTTAACACAGTCTTTCGCGACGGATCCACCAGTACAAAAACTGCGAAACTCAACCCCGCCTTTCCGATCAACAACGGCAGCCCGGTCATCAAATCCAGAAACCGGATCGTCCAGCGGAAACCGCTCGTCGTCACTCCCGCCAAATATCCAAGGCCCAGTGTCAAAACGGCAAACAGGACAACGAACAAAAAGGTCAAAGCAGCCAAACCCAAGGCCAAAACCAGGAAGAGAACAAGAAAGACTCCAAGATTTGCAACCAGCGCCGTCAGAACAGAAAACCCACTCAGCGCCAGATCCAACGGCACCCCCAGCAATGCCAGTCTTTGATATTCCATAAAAAAAAGAATGCTCGTCAGTATCGGGATCCACCCCCCGACAGTCTTAATGTTGAAAAAATCAGCCAAGAAACTGACCAAAGTATTGGGTGTTTCACCCGATGTTTGCGACATGACAGCACCTCCGATCATCCCGATCAGAAAAAACCGGGCCCACCCAAGCACCGTTCCACGCGACCGTTAACGCAGCGAAAGCACAGCGTTAACCGATCGCGAATTCTGAAATGTTTGCAGAAAATGTGAGATTTAGCCGTCGATCCCGTGACTTAACTCTGCAGGCTCTACCAATTCCACATGCAGCCGCTCTCTTTGGTGCGCATCAACCCCCGCCCCACCAGATGCTGTCGATTAAGCGTAGCCGTTGCCCTTGATGTACCCATGATCGAAAAGTCACTCTCCACTCTCAACCCACTTGTACAATAACGCCGCATAGAATGATCGAGAGTCGCAATTGAGTGATGCGCTTCCAAATGCCAAGTACAGGCCGTCAGCATTCTCGTGACCGCGGTCAATGAGCTAAGAGAATTGCGATTCGCGCTACTTTTCTAAAGCAGTATCGATAGTGGGTCCCATTATCGTTACCGCTTAAGTGAGCGATATCGGAATGCTGGTCCGCCCGTGTTGAACTGGCTGAACCCCATCACAGGAGTTCAGCATGCCCTATCTCGATCATACCGCCTTCGTCAATTCGCGCCGCGATGAGCGCAGCCTCGGCCACCACACGCTCCGGGCCTACGCCCAGGATCTGCGGACCTTCGCGCGCTTGATCAAGACGCACCGGCTCAACGAGCCGCTTTCGAAGGAAGATATCCTCGCCTACCACCGCCATTTGCGCGACGAGTTAGGCGCCAAGCCCGCGACCATCGAGAGGCGGCTAATCACTCTTAAGTCGTACTATGCGTGGCGCGAAAATCGGAACAGCGCCCTGCCATCCCCGTTCGCGGACGTCCGCATCTCGGTGAGGATCCCGCGTAGGCTGCCGCGCCCCATCGATCGAAACACGCTCAGAGCGGTTCTCCAAGCCAATGAAGTACCGATCGCCTTGCGGTCGAAACCAGGCGCAGACCCCGCAGCGCTAGCCTCGCAAGATCGCGTGACGCTCCTGATCATCAAGCTGCTCATCGTGACCGGGCTTCGGATAAGCGAGCTGACCAATGCAACGGTCCGCGACGTGTCAGCGGACGGCGGCCAGATCCTCGTGCGCGGCAAAGGCAGCAAAGAGCGGATCGTCTTCGTGCCGAACCGGGAGCTGCAGGAGGAGTTCCAACGCTACTGTCAGATGCGTTCCGAACACGGCTCCGTGGCATCGCCGCTGTTCCTCAACATTATGGGACGCCGGCTCCGCGCGGCCACCTTCCGGAAGCGACTGCGAGCGCTGTCAAAACGTCGCGGGATCGAACCGCACCTGACCCCGCACCGGTTCCGACACTCGGCCGCGACGCTGCTGATCGAAGAAGGTATCGACATCCGCATGGTTCAAGCGCTTCTGGGGCACGCGAACCTCAAGACAACCGAGATCTATGTGCGGGTTTCGAACCACGCGTTACGGCGAGCGCTTGAGCGGGTCGATGTGCTGAGCGATCTTCGGTAGCGGCCCAATCCGGACCTTCAGCTTACCGTCAAGATGCTGCGGCGCGGCCCGTCAAAACTGCCGTTCGCTGCATTCGCGAATTGAAGAGTGACCCTGATGTTGCTTACGATCAAGGAATGCTATCCATCGATTGCTGTTTGAGGTGCGGACAATGCTCGCCAACTTGCTCGATTTCTACGAACGATACCCGGATGTTCTTTATTACCTTAAGGGCATCGATCGAGCGTCGCTGAGTCCCGACCTTATGGAGTCGCTTGATCTTCACGGTAAACGACAACGTGAAATCTTGGATGTTGCACAGTTCTACCAGATTGAAGAGCGAGCTGAGATGATGCTGCACGACCTCTCTGCGCAGATGCAAGAGGATGGCCTAGATAGCATGTTCAGCAACGTTCGTTTGCCGTTCCCTGCAATGCTGTTGACTGTGCCGGAACCAAAAGTCGGTGAATGGCCGGCAGCATTAATTACTCAGGATGACGACGTACTCTACAGCCAGATCTTTCTGGCGAATGGCCACGGCTTGTTCCCGAACCTTCTGATCTTCAAGTCGCAAGGTTCGTCAGTGGACATTCTGCATTCACCCACTTTCGCCTTGTCGCAGGCTATCGGAGAAAATGTCACCGAAGAAGCTGCCATCAGCCAAGAAAGGTCTCTTTGCTTTGGTTTTTTGGCCATGGCGGTGGGCATGTCGATTCTTTTTGAGAACAAGGCCATGCTGGAACGAGAAGAAGTGCCTGCATATCCGAGAGCCGAAAGACGAAGAGCGCAGAAAGCAGGTCGAACGTTGCCCAGCAAGTCCATAATCAAGGTAAGACTGGGCGAACTGGGCAGACGTCAGGTTGAAGCAACCAGAGACAAGCGCCAATCGAACGAAGAGGTAACGCCTAGGCGCAGAGCTCATTGGGTACAGGGCCACTTTATGCGCAACAGGTCTGGCGGCATCAGTTGGAGAAATCCGCATATTCGTGGTGTTGGTCAACTTCTTGAACAAGAGCGACACGTCTCATCAAATGAAGATTGAAGGAAACCAACCTGCCGGAAACACTAGGGAGTTTAGTGCCTTTCGCAATTTCACAACTTTTGGATTAGCGTCGGGTGCTGTTTGGCAACTACAGCAAATCAGATAGAAACTGCTCAAGCGATGCGCGTGGATCTGGATCTTCTCCAACCAATGTTTTTACCCCCCACTGTTCTAAAACTCTCTCTTCAATTGGGTTTGGCCTCGGGAGAAAAATATAGCAGCGTGGCTTGTGCGCTTGATGTAATGTAGAATCCCATGTCTCCCAAAGCCTATGCAATAACATCCTCACGTTGATGTCAGACAAGCTATAACCAATAAACAGTACAGGACTTGCTAAGAGATCCGCGCGAAGTCGGATATCGAGCGGCGATTCAAAGGACAAACGGCCGAAGTAGTCGGTTTCCGTCAGGACAATTGAGTCATCGCTCTCAAAGTCACCATGCAGTTTTATAACTTGGTGATCATCTTGCCCAACCGAGACAAAGTCCCTCACATCGACAATTTTCTTAACCGGCTTTCCGAACAACTCGAAAGCTCGTTCAATGTTACTGTCGTAGTTGGTTGTATAGATCTTCTGAAAACCAAGCTCGACAATCAACCGATGTATCTTCGAACCTTTGATCTTATCATCATCGAAGTTCCAATTCCGGTCCATCCAACTCCGAAGAGGTCCAATAGTGCCTCGCTCAAGTCGATAATACTCGGCAAGCGTAAGGTAATTTGTGCTTAGCGACTGAAACACCGCCGGTTCGAAGCCGAGTTCTTCACCGATGTGATCTATCAGCTGGCCCCAAGTGGGTGCACCTAATGCAGCAGACACACCAGCGCCAGCAAACAAAATCGCTCGGTGTTCGGAAATAGCTTTCTTCAGATCGTCAGTCATCACCGCACCCTTTCAGAAAAGTAGCAAACTCCTCAAGTGCAGCGCGTCGCATTGATATCTCGTTTTTCTTTGCCCCCATTTCTGCGAACGTTTGCTTCTCTCCATCAGGAATAAACACACAATCCCACTGGAAATCCCTATTTCCCCGTGGCTCGGGAGAAATTGTTCCCATCACTTCGCCATCAAATTGATGAATTCGTTTGCCATCGCAAAAGGCAACTCTTGTCGTCGCCTTAACCCTCGGTGCCGGAAGCGAGCCAAAAATCTCTGTAAACCTCTCTGCCTCTAAAGTATCCCAAAACACTTGCGTGAGCCCTCCCGGAAAACCGTTCAAAGGGGAAATTTCAAGGCTGGTGTGTTCGACAAAAATTGGTCGGCTAACCCTTTGGAATGCCTTTATGCATTTGTCGTAGACCAAGGCGGCCACATCAATTGTCTGGATTTCTTCGATCTTGTAGTCAACGGGAACAACCTCAATACTGATCCCTGACATGATGTCTTCCACCTCTTTGATTTTATGTGGGTTTCCCGACAAGAATCTAAGTTTGCGCACACCTGCCTCCGCAAAAAGTCTCAGCTACCTCTCGATCAGCATATCGCCAGTCGCGCACAGACATCCACAAGGAGTTTGATCATCGAAGAAGCCCACCCGCCAACGGTCGATCTGCACTGTCATTTGAGGGGTGCTATCGCGCCGGCACATGCAGAAGAACTTGCCTGGAAGCACTCGATTGCTTTGCCCAAGGCGGCGGCAAACGGAAGATACTGCTTTTCTACCTTCGAAGAATTCCTGACCCTCTACGATCAAGTTGGACATGTGATACGCTCAGCTCACGACTTATGCGATGTGGCCACTAGGTATCTTGAGACGGTATCTAACCAAGGCACTTGTTACGTCGAGTTCATGATTTCACCTGGGCACTCGATTGCCAATGGTATCGACTTTGACTCACAGTTGGCTGCTCTTGTTGACGCGTTCGACTTGGCGCAAGCAGAGTTCGATGTATTCGGCAGCATAATCGCGACCTGTGTCCGCCATCGGGGTCCAGAAGAAGCAACAGATATTGCGGAGATGTGCGCTAAGCGAACCCATCCACGTCTGCGGGGATTCGGCCTTACTGGTAACGAGCACAAGTTTCACATTGAAGAATTCGAAGGCCCATTCATGGTTGCCCAAGATGCAGGTCTATCTTTGACCGCGCATGTTGGCGAATGGGGAAACGCTCAAGAGGTCCTACGAGCAGTGGACGTACTCAACCTTCAACGGGTGGGACATGGCATTTCCGTATCTGATGAACCAAACATCATGGACGAACTGTCTGAAAGGAAAGTAGGATTTGAAGTATGCCTCTCGAGCAATGTTCAGCTTGGTGCCAGTGCTAGCTTTAAAGAACACCAAGCGCTGAAAATGCTTGAAGCGGGTTGCTTGGTAGCTCTTTCGACAGATGACCCAGCTTATTTTGACACAACGCCCAACAAGGAGCTTTTCTTGGCGTCAAAGCATCTTGAACTGCCTCAAGCTCGCTTGGATCAGATTTTCTCTGACAGCATCGAGATAGCGTTTTGCGATGATGCCACGAAATCGATGCTGTATCAAAGGGCATCGCGCTAGAAGATGTTGACTTGGTGTTGTCTCCGGGAAGGGCCGAGAGTTTAGCAGACAAGGTTCTACGTACCAGATATTGCCACACACAGATTCCAGACCTTTGCGAACTTAACAACTTGAGCACCCATAGGTATTGTGGAGTTGAGGCATGGGAGCGCTTTGCTCCTAGTGAAAAGAGCGCTTATCCATTGACCCAATTTCGAACTGCAAATGTTGGTCGACTTCGATCGTTGGTTCTTCAGGATAAGGAACCAATTCTGTTACTTGGCGCAGGGGCATCAGTAACGTCAGGGATCCCACTGGCCGGAACGACGGTGGAGAAAGCTGCCAGGTGGGCTTGGTGCCAAGAGAATGGACGTCATGTTGACGATTACACGATCAGGAGATCTGACTATTGGCCTTGGGTTACTGGTCAAGCTTGGTTTCGGAACGACGTTGACCTAGCAGAGCTATACCCAGATGCCATTGAGAACCTATTGCCGGTCCAAAGCGACAGACGACAGTTTTTTGAGGGCCTAATCAATCCAAAGGGCGTGCCACCTTCTAGAGGTTATTTGGCACTTGCCAACATTCTACAACAGGGTTGGATATCAACTGTTCTGACAACCAATTTTGATGAGTGCTTACAGCGCGCCACAGTTCTGGAGAACAAACCGCACCGACTAATCTCGATAGCAACGAATGATGACCATGTGTGTCTGACGTCAGCGCTTATGGGACCATTTAGGGCAATTTGCTAAGAGAGTGTTTGTTGCTCATCATAGCCACCGAGGAGTGGACGATGAGGAAAACGACGAAGAGCCCTGGCGAGAAGATCGTCAAAGACATCAAGCGTGCGACGCGCAAGCAGTATTCCAGCGAAGAGAAGATCAGGATCGTGCTGGATGGCCTGCGTGGCGAGGACAGCATTGCAGAGTTGTGCCGCCGTGAGGGCATCTCCCAGGGCCTTTACTACAAGTGGTCGAAAGACTTCATGGAGGCTGGAAAGAAGCGCTTGGCCGGGGACACAGCGCGGGCTGCAAACAGTGTGTCGCTTGGGAGTGGGCAAAACTTGGGGGTCTACACTGCGACGGTTGCGTTTGAGACCGA
>ERZ1740067.575-NODE-575-length-28982-cov-42.623017_pt1 | contig 28982 bp, 29 predicted proteins | sample MGYA00581736_ERZ1740067 | MGnify/ENA primary metagenome ERZ1740067 (study PRJEB43018, sample SAMN04849236) | marine metagenome | isolation source: floating plastic debris | place: Pacific Ocean | collected 2008-08-27 | study: EMG produced TPA metagenomics... | reverse complement strand
CAAAGAAAATCAATGTCCTGCCGGACATCCATCATAGGAGTAAAACCATGACCAAGCATCAACAACCCAAGCCCTTCCCCCAAACCCTGCCCAGCCCCGGACCCAAAGACCCTGCAAAATGGCGCTTTACGGACTGGGCAGGCCTGTAGAATCAACAGCGCGAAAATGTGGATCCGGTGCGACGCCTTTGCACTACCAAAGCTCAAATTATTGATTTTTTGAAAGGAATCGGCGAACTTTTGCTCAGATTTGAGAACCAAGGAAGTCTGCCATGCACCGCCGTACATTTATCGCTGTAACCAGCGCCGCCATTGCTGCGCCCTATATTGCCCGCGCGCAGAGTGAATATGATCCCACACCGCGCTATGTGCGTATCAAAAATGACTTTGCGGTGGGCTCGCTAATTGTGGTGCCAAGCCGCCATTTCCTTTTCTGGGTGGAGGCACCACGCAAGGCTATCCGCTACGGCGTTGGGGTTGGGCGCGCGGGTCTTGACTTCAAAGGCAAAGCGACGATTGATGTGAAAAAGGAATGGCCGACCTGGCGTCCTACAAAGGACATGATCTCGCGCGACCCAAAAGCCTATGCCCGCTTTGTGAACAACGACTACGTTCAGCCCGGCGGGAAAGGAAACCCCTTGGGCGCGCGGGCACTTTATCTGTTCCAAAATGGGCGAGACACCTACTACCGCATTCACGGCACCAATCAGCCATCAAGCATAGGACGCTCTGTCTCGAACGGTTGCATCCGGATGCTGAACGAGCATGTGGCAGACCTCTACGAACGCGTTCCTCTCGGCACTGTTGTGACTGTTGTCTAGAGCAGAACAGTCCAGACAAGAATGCAGGGCATGACAAACGCAAATGCTATGCAGACAAGTTTCGCCGCATGGCAGACCTTGCAGTACATTCCATCCCCAATGTAGCCCTCCCGATACAATTCGGCGTAGCTTTTGGGGGTGGCCTTGCCCGTCTGCATATCAAAATGGGGCTGGAAATTTTCCATATTCGTCATACCGCACAATCCTCCTTATGCTGCTTTAATTGGAGCGTCGGCCAGACAAATCCAGCGCTTCAAAACAAAAAAGGCCAGCCTCTTGGCTGGCCCTCGCCGATTGTTGAACGCGCGTGATCAGTTCAGCGCTTGATCGGTGATTTTGTGCGTCCAAGCACCTTCTGGTTTGGTCGTAATCACAGGATCCGACCCACCTGCCAGCAACGTTTCGACCGTGCGGTCGAAATCTTCCGGATCCAGGGCACCGTTACTGCCTGCAGTCAGCTTTGCAATCTCTCCCATCATGCGTTTCTGATGCTCTTCCGTTTGAGCACCTGTCGCGTCATTGTCCAACACGATCGCCGCCGCCTCATCGGGATTTTCCTCGGCGTATTTCCAACCCTTCATCGAAGCGCGCACGAAGCGGACCATTTTGTCAACGAATGCAGGATCTTCCAGGTTTTCCTCAAGCACGTACATTCCGTCTTCAAGTGTTGCGACGCCCTTGTCCTCATATTTGAAAGTCACAAGCTCGTCAGGTGCCACGCCCGCGTCGATCACCTGCCAATACTCATTGTAGGTCATCGTGCTGATGCAGTCAGCCTGACGCTGCAAAAGCGGATCAACGTTGAAGCCCTGCTTCAAAACGGTGATACCGCCCGCTGAGCCGTCCGTCGGGATTCCCTCTTGGCTCATCCAGGACAGGAAGGGGTATTCGTTGCCAAAGAACCAGACACCAATCGTTCGGTCACGGAAATCCTCAGGACCGGTGATGCCGGTGTCCTTCCAGCACGTCAGCATCAAGCCGGATGTCTTGAAGGGCTGCGCAATATTGATCACCGGAAGTCCCTTTTCACGGGCCGCCAGAGCGGATGGCATCCAGTTGAGCATTACGTCTGCACCACCACCGGCAAGCACCTGGGGCGGCGCGATGTCAGGCCCACCTGGCTTGATCGTTACGTCGAGGTCCTCCTCGTCATAAAACCCTTTATCGAGCGCCACGTAGTAGCCAGCAAACTGCGCCTGCGTGACCCATTGCAGTTGCAGCGTTACATCATCAGCCGCTTGGGACATGCTTGCAGCACATGCGAATGCGCCTGCCAATAAACCTTGCTTGATCATCAAAAAACTCCCCGTTGTGTGTTACTTCAGAACAGTCGCATCATTTTTTCTGCGGCCTGCCCAAAAGACCAGAGAGACCGCGTTGGATGCCTGAAAAACAGCCTAACGGTGCCGCATGATTAAGCAAGTGTCATGCCTTGCGTTGAGAGGGGTGCCAAAAGGTCACGCGCCGCTCAACCCAGGCTATGAGACCGTAGAAGGCGGACCCGGCCAAGGCTGCGACAACGATTTCGGCCCAAACCATGTCCAGTGCCAATTGGCCGACGCTGGTCGAGATCCGAAAGCCCATGCCAAGCGTTGGAGAGCCGAAGAATTCTGCAACGATTGCCCCGATCAGCGCTAGGGTCGAGGCAATCTTGAGCCCGTTGAAGATAAAGGGCATGGCCGCGGGCAGGCGTAATTTTATCAGCGTCGCGATGTGACCGGCCGCATACGTCTGCAGAAGGTCCCGCTGCATCACATCGGTGGCCTGTAAGCCCTGCACCGTGTTGACCAGCATTGGGAAGAACACCATCACCACGACCACAGCGGCCTTCGACTGCCAGTCAAAGCCGAACCACATCACTAGGATGGGGGCCAGACCGACGATCGGCAGCGCCGCCACGAAGTTTCCAATGAGCAACAGGCCGCGTTTAAGAAAACCGGACCTATCAATGGCAATGGCCGTCAAGATGGCGGCACCGCAGCCGATCACGTAGCCGCTCAGCGCGCCCTTGATCACTGTTTGCACAAAGTCTTGCCAAAGGATGTTCGTGCTCGCCCCGAAACGGACAATGATTGCACTTGGCGCAGGCAGCAGAATCGGGCTGATTTGAAAGCCACGAACGACGCCTTCCCAGATCAAAAGCAATGTGAGGCCAAAGACGATCGGGATAAACCAGACAAAGCGGTTCTGGCGTGCCAACCAGACATTCAGTATCCAGCCTAGAAACCAAACAACAAACGCAAATAGAAGCCAGCCCATCAGAAAACCCCCATGCGTTTCAACACGATCCGCTGGATCAGACCAATGAGACCAACCATCACAGCCGCAAGGCCTGCAGCCATCAGAAGCGCAGACCAGATCTGAATTGTCTGCCCGTAGTAGCTTCCCGCAAGCAATCGCGCACCCAGCCCCGCCACAGCGCCTGTTGGCAACTCACCTACAATGGCACCAACAAGCGACGCGGCGATGGCAACTTTCAGCGAGGCAAAAAGGTATGGAATCGAAGCTGGCAGACGCAGTTTCCAGAAGGTCTGGCCGCCGGTCGCAAACCAGGTGCGCATCTGGTCCAGTTGCATGATCTCGGGACTGCGCAGGCCTTTCACCATACCAACGACCACCGGGAAAAAGGACAGATACATCGATATTATCGCTTTCGGGACAAGCCCACTGAGGCCAACAGCGTTGAGCACGACGATAATCATCGGTGCTAATGCCAGAATAGGAATGGTCTGGCTGGCGATGACCCAGGGCATAACGCTCAGATCCATGACCCGGCTGTAGACGATCCCGATCGCGAGCAAAATGCCAAACACCGACCCAAGGGCGAAGCCCAGCAAAGTGGCACTGAGCGTAATCCACGAATGATAGATCAGTGACCGTTTCGAGGTGACTTTCTTTTCAACCGTGGTGTTCCACAATTCGGCAAAAACCTGATGCGGTCCAGGAAGACGCGGACGTTCCTGCATCCAGGCATATTCGGTAACAGGTTCAAAGTTGCGGTAGAGCAAAGTCCAACCGCTGAGCCCCGTGCGGGCAGAGGCCGTGTCAGGGTTGACAATTGCACCTGCACGCTCGGCCTCAAGAACGGCCTGATGCGCGTTCATCGGCAGCATCGCGACAAACCAAAGCACAACGATCGCGATGATCATCACCAGAATCGGGAAGAGCGCACGTGTCATTCTGTACGGCCAAGCTGTGCGATAGGACTAGTCATAGGCATGTCCTGTGCGCAGACCGTCCCGAACCCTGTGCGCGATCTCCAGGAATTCCGGCGTGTCTCTGATATCAAGGGGCCGTTCGCGGGGCAGCGTACTTTCGATAACATCCGTGATGCGCCCTGGACGCGGGGACATCACGACGATCTTGGTGCTGAGATAAACGGCCTCCGGGATCGAATGGGTCACGAACCCGATGGTCTTCCGGGTTCGGTCCCAAAGGGCGAGGAGCTGTTCGTTCAGATGATCCCGTACGATTTCATCAAGCGCTCCAAAGGGTTCATCCATCAGCAAGATGTCGGCGTCAAACGCCAAGGCCCGCGCGATTGAGGCCCTTTGCTGCATACCACCCGACAACTGCCAGGGGAATTTCTTCTCAAAGCCCCCCAGATCGACAAGCTCCAGCACGCGGTTGACCCGCTCGGTCTTCTCTGGTGTCGAATACCCCATGATCTCAAGCGGCAGCCGGATGTTGCCCCCAATTGTGCGCCAGGGATACAGACCTGCCGCTTGGAACACGTATCCATAGGCCCGCGCCTTGCGTGCCTCAGCCGGTGACACGCCATTGACCGTGATGGCACCGCTCGTTGGCTGCTCCAAATCTGCCATGACACGAAGAAATGTGGTTTTGCCGCATCCTGACGGCCCGATAAAGCTGACGAAATCCCCCTTGCTGATCGTCAGACTCACATCCTTGAGCGCATGCACCGGGCCGTCATTGGTTTGGAAGGTTAGGGATAAGTTCTGCGCCTCGATCACCGTGGTTATGTCCATGGTGGGGATATTAGAATGTTTCACAAGCAATCCACAAAGCAAGAAGCATCGCCGCCCAGGGGCAACCGTTTCAGAGAACACTTGGTCATCGACTTGATCTCTCGGGCACGAGGACCGCGATACGTTTATCAGGCGAGGTGCAGCGTTCGACCCAGCGATAAATCAAACCACCCACAGCTCCGAACAATGACACCCAGAAAATCGCCGGTACCGGTGCACCCAAACGCAATCCTCGGCACGTATCGGCAAACCAGCAAAGCGGCGCAGTGCCCGAAAACATCAAGGCAAGAGTACCAAGCGCGCAGACAATTCCGGCGATCCCGAACGCCAGATTGCCCCGCAGGGACAACCGATATAGGGCGCCCCGCAACAGTGCGAAGAATGGCCCGCCCGCCGTCAGCAGAACGATAAATGAAAACCCGAAGATCACACCGACATTGGCCGCAAAAACCCCCAAGCCAACATCACTGCTCCAAAGCATCACGATGCTCAACGCGGCCAAAACTGCACTTACCAGGCAGACACATCCCAGAAAGGCCAGAATGATCCTCTGCGTCGGCAAGTTGTTGGGTTTCGTGACCAAGGCTCCCATCAGACCCCCGTGGCCGGAATGCCAGTTCGTTCGACAGGGCGTGGGGCCGTGAGTTCTTTCCAACTGCTCAGCGCCTTGTTCACGGCTGTGTTTGGTTGGCGTTTGACAAACTCGCCATGGCCTTCCTGCGTGCGAATCTCACCATCATGCACAGCAACATGGCCGCGTGTCAGGGTGAACCGTGGCAGGCCCTTTACCTCCTTGCCCTCAAACACGTTGTAGTCGATGGCCGATTGCTGCGCGCTTGCAGCGATTGTCTTGGATTTGTTGGGATCCCACACAACCAGATCGGCATCCGCCCCGACCAGAACCGCGCCCTTTTTCGGATAGCAGTTCAGGATTTTCGCGATGTTCGTTGAGGTAACCGCGACGAATTCGTTCGGTGTCAACCGCCCCGTCGTGACACCATGGGTCCATAGCATCGGCATCCTGTCTTCCAATCCACCGGTGCCATTGGGTATCTTCGTAAAATCACCCACACCATAGCGTTTCTGTTCAGTCGTAAAGGCGCAATGGTCCGTTGCAACAACGCTCAAGGATCCAGATTGCAACCCGTTCCAAAGGCTCTCCTGATGCTGCTGGTTGCGGAAGGGTGGTGACATGACACGCCTTGCGGCATGATCCCAGTCCTTGTTGAAGTATTCGCTTTCATCGAGTGTCAGATGCTGGATCAGGGGCTCGCCCCAGACCCGTTTACCTTGTTGGCGTGCTCGTCGGATCGCCTCATGTGCCTGTTCACAACTCACATGCACGATATAAAGCGGAACGCCTGTCATATCCGCAATCATGATGGCACGATTGGCCGCTTCCCCTTCGACCTGAGGAGGGCGCGAATAGGCATGTGCTTCGGGCCCTGTATTGCCTTCGGCGAGCAATTTTGTGCTGAGCTCAGCCACGACGTCACCGTTTTCCGCATGGACAAGGGCAATCGCGCCAAGTTCGGCCAGCCGCCCGAACGAGGCATACATCTCATCGTCGTTGACCATGAGCGCGCCCTTATAGGCCATGAAGTGTTTGAACGTGTTGATGCCACGGTCACGCACAACGCCTTCCATCTCGTTGAACACCTGTTCGCCCCACCACGTCACAGCCATGTGGAAGGAATAGTCGCAGTTGGCGCGCGTCGATTTGTTGTCCCACATCTGCAGCGCATCAAAAAGGCCCTGCCCCGGCGAGGGCAGCGCGAAGTCAACGACCATGGTCGTCCCGCCCGATAGGGCCGCCCGGGTGCCGCTTTCAAAATCGTCCGAGGAATAGGTGCCCATGAACGGCATTTCGAGATGCGTGTGCGGATCAATACCGCCTGGCATGACATAGCAACCCGTGGCGTCAAGTTCCTCGTCGCCCCTCAGATCCTTGCCAATCTCGGTGATGACCCCGTCCTCAATCAGCACATCGGCCTCATAGGTAAGATCCGCCGTGACGATGGTCCCGTTCTTGATTGCCTTTGTCACTCGCTCGTCTCCCCATTGCTTTTGCGTCAAACACCCCTCCTATGAAATACGCAATCGCACCGCCGAGCAATGGGCCAAGGATAAGAGGTGCCAGAAAAAACATAGCCTGCGTATGGAGCTATACGAACCTGACTACTAAACAACAACCAGCCGCCAACAACGCCCCGCAAAACGCCTATCAGTCAGCCGATTGTCTTCTTTCTCATTCTTGCTGGATCCCGCGCACTAGACCGAACAGTAACACCCAATCGCCGTTCCGTGCACACCCACATCCAAGGGACCACTGTCGCTTTCGACGCAGAGGGAAAAATGCCCGGCAAGTGGGATATAGACGACGCGATAGTCGCCTTTGACGCGGGTCACGGTCCAGCAGCGGCGGGTGACTCCGCCGCCGAAATTCACCGGTGTTAAGGCGGGTTCGATGAGCGCGGCGCGAAAGGCGTCAAGGTTAGCCAGATCGGTGTCGGTGTGAATGCGGTATTCATCAATCTCGCTTTGGATCATGGTCTTAATCCGCGCCTCGATGCTCATATCGGGGTTGATAAGGTCCGGTATCATTGCACGATCTCCGCCGTTTCGACGACAGCATGCATAAGAACATCCGCCCCCGCCTTCGCCCAATCTTTGGTGATCTCTTCCGCTTCGTTGTGGCTTAGCCCATCTACGCAGGGACACATAACCATAGCCGTTGGTGCCACTTGGTTGATCCAGCAGGCGTCATGTCCCGCGCCAGAGATGATGTTCTGATGCGAATACCCCAAGCGCTCAGCGGCATTGCGCACCGCCCCTACACAGCCCGCATCGAATTCCACCGGGTCAAAGCCTCCGACTTTCTCGAAGGCAATCTGAAGTCCCATCGCATCAGCGATCCGTTGACCCTCAACCCGCAGACGCGCTTCCATGTCCTCAATCACGCGCAGATCAGGGGAACGGAAGTCGACAGTGAAAACAACCCGGCCCGGGATGACATTGCGACTGTTGGGAAAGACGTCGATATGCCCCGCGGCCCCCACGGCGTGCGGGGCGTGGCTAAGCGCGATCTCATCCACTTTCTCAAGCAGCCGCGCCATTCCGAGGCCCGCATTGCGGCGCATCGGCATCGGAGTCGATCCGGTATGAGAATCCTTTCCCGTCAGCGTGACTTGCGTCCAGCTCAGCCCCTGGCCGTGAGTGACGACACCGATGTCTTTCTTTTCGGACTCCAGGATCGGGCCCTGTTCGATGTGCAATTCAAAGAAGGCGTGCATCTTGCGCGCACCAACTTCTTCCTCACCTTTCCAGCCAATGCGGGTCAGTTCGTCCCCAAAGCGTTTGCCCTCTGCATCCGTGCGATCATAGGCCCAGTCCTGACTGTGGATGCCGGCAAAAACACCGGAAGATAGCATAGCCGGTGCATAACGCGTGCCTTCTTCGTTAGTGAAATTGGTAACTACGATGGGATGTTTGGTCTTCACATCAAGGTCGTTGAGCGTGCGAAGAATTTCCACACCCCCGAGCACGCCCAAGACGCCGTCATACTTACCGCCGGTGGGCTGGGTGTCGAGGTGACTGCCCACGTAAACCGGCAGCGCATCAGGGTCCGTGCCCGCGCGTTCAGCAAACATGTTGCCCATCTGGTCGAGCCCCATGCTGCAGCCCGCCGCCTCACACCAGCTTTTAAACAATTTCCGACCTTCGGCATCTTCATCGGTCAGGGTCTGGCGGTTGTTCCCGCCAGCTACACCGGGGCCGATCTTGGCCATGTCCATTAGGCTATCCCACAGGCGGTCAGCGTTCACCCGCATGTTTCGGCCTGGCGCCGTTCGGTCATCCATCCTCGTTTCCCTTCTTCTTTGCGTTTTCAGTCTTTACCGAAAAACGCATTTCTTATTTTTGCCGTCAGCGGCCATACTCCAACACCGCCCCGCGGGTCGCCCCGCAATCCCTTCCGGACGCCCCGCGCCAATGCGCGGGCCCGCGACAGAAATGGTCCGGCCCGCATGCCCGTACGGGTGTCCCGTGCAAACCGCGTCAGAGACGCATTGGAATGCTGGACCCGGTATATCACGGCCCGAAAGGGGATCGCCGACCAGATGCCACTTCCGATCGGCTTTCGATCAAAGATCAGGCGATGGCTGCCCAATTCCTTGATGACGTAGTCACGGCCCAAGTGCGGTTCCTCGAACATGGCGTAGCAATTGCGCGGTACAATCAAAGAAGACCCGCAATTCTGGAAAATGTCATCCATTTTTCCAAGCCTGTTAGACCCGTTCTCCCAAAAGTACCCTTCTGCGACGTACCAGAAGCGATCCGGCGGGTGTTGATCGACGAAATGAACCAAATCACGGTGAATTAGATCGTCATCATCGACAATCATCACCTGATCATCAGGTCCGATGTGAGACATCGCAGCGGCGATTCTTGCCCCCTTGTCGGCCCGGATCGCCTCGTACATCTCGGTTTTCGAGATGCTGCCGCTTTCATGGTGGGTGGCTGGCAATTCCACAGTTTGCACGACAAGGTTGTCAGGTCTATCGGGCAGAACCTGTCCTTCATTCGTCACCACGATGGCCCGCCAACGCTTCGAGGTCTGATTGTCGAAGGACGCAAAAAGCTGGCGCAGACATACCATCTGATGTGCCGGATCGCGCACGGTGTCGGGGTGGCGTATGGGAACAATGAAATGGATCATCGCAGACGCATCAAGCCTCTATATCCTCATATCCTGATACGTTTGTTTCCGCAGACATGAGCGACAGCGCAAAGCAATTTGATCATTTGATCGATACGATTGCCAACGGGTTTAAATCTGTCAAGAAGAGCCTGAGTGGCGCCCCACCGTTGGGGAGATACCTGCCCATTGCTGTCGCAAACAAACCGAAATTCGCTCATGATGAACGAGCACCTAAAAAAGGCCCAGCCGGATCCAAGAGCGCAATCGACACAGAATTCCGGACGCAGCACGAGACATTTTTTCAGCGCAAGGATATCGCGGTGCAACATTGGATCAGATCGCAGAGACAGCCGGACTGAGCAAGCCCAACATCTTGTACTGTTTCAATGGTAAAGAAGACATTCACATGACATTGCTCAGCCAGTTGATGGAAACTTGGCTTGATCCACTGGTCGAAATGGATCCCGATGGCAATCCGCTCGAAGAAATCCTGACATATGTTCGCCGAAAACTGGATATGACGCGCGAGTTAACGGGCGAAAGTCGTCTTTTTGCAAATGGGATCCTTCAGGGCGCTCCAAGGATGCAGCCTCATCTGGTCAGTGATCTAAAGCCGCTGATGGAGGACAAATGCGCTGTCATCGCGCGCCGGGTGGAGCTAGGCGAACTCGATAGGGTCGAGCCATGGCATCTGATGTTTTCGATCTGGGCGACGACCCGGCACTACTCTGCCGTCGAAGCGCAGGGAACGTGTTTTTGTCGCAAACTGACGAGGACGGCGCCGAGCGATTCCTGATCGATCTGTTCACGCGGCTTCTGCGGCCAGGCGACTAGAGATCCCTTGGACACGATGGATCTGTCGCGGGATTGTGGCGCTTTTGACCATATATCCTGTTGCAAAAGAGAACGCAGATGGCATCACAACCGAGAGCGGCGTCTCGCTCAGTGTCTGCGCGCGCAGGCTTGACAGCGGGCGACCGCGAAAGCAGGTGGCCGCCAATTTCGGGATCGGCTTTTCGACGTTGAACCGCGGGGTCTAGCAGGACTGGCGCAATCCTGAGAAACCGCCCATCCAATCCGGTCTTGAACGTAGGATCGCCAAGCTGCGGAAAGAGAACCGCATGCGTCGGGGGAGAAGGATGTGTAAAAAAGGCCGCCCGGTCTTTTACTGAGCGACGCAAATGAGGTTTGCCTTTATCGCAAACACCACAGACATGTTGCCCCTCGAGCCGCTATGCCGGATCATGGATGTCAGCACAAAGGTATCGGGCATTCTGCAGCCGCGCCGTAGGCTACAGCCAGCGCAAAGATGTGGCGGTCTTGACAGATATCAGCGAAAAACCCGCCATGTTTCTAGTTTCTAGTCAGCTATGGCCTTACGGACCACCGGCTTTCGGACGGGCGTCGTGGACCACAACAGTATTATGTCCGGACATCGCCAAACGATGTGCGCAAGCCAAGCCCGCTGGCGCTTTGCCTGCAACCGCAATGCGTTTTCTTGTCGGGGCCAGCCGTTCGAAAGGGTTTATACCCGAGGCCTGCAAATGATCCGTCGCATCACGTTATCATTGATCGATCAGAACAGGTTTGCCCTTAGCCATTTCGCATGGGCAGGCCTCTTAGCACAGTGTTTCTGCGGGACAGACACGCGCGGACATGCCACACCCAAGATGTTCCGGCGGAGGATCATCTTGGCCGCCGCATCGGGCGTAACCGTCGCGATCTGCCCAACAAAGAGCCGGTTATCGATGTCCGGTGGGCAGGCAACGATACAAGGTGCGTCATGGCAGAAGTAACAGCGGTCCGTAGCGAAAGCAGCCTGGTGAATGTCAAGACGTGGATGAAGATCTTCGAAATTTCCCGCATATTCCTCCGCCCGCAGCCTTGCAGATTTAGGACCTGACGTGAACATATCTTGTAGCATCACGGCCCCACGACACATTCTTGCTTTCGGAACGGGTGTCACAGAGATATTTTTCATCAAATGGTAAAATATGACCTGACCGGCAAATTCATGCCCGATGACCACATGAGAGGCACAACCGAAACTTGATTTCTGACTGGTCTGAGCGCATATGATCCGTGCGACGTTACACATCGACCCACTGCTCCTACTCAAGGCTCAGTCTATCGATCCATGGACCAAGCCAGGTTGCCGCATTTCGCGGGCAGCATTTGAATTAGGAGACAGACGATGGCCAATGGCACCGTCAAATGGTTTAATACAACAAAAGGCTACGGCTTTATCGCACCGGATGGCGGGGGCAAGGATGTGTTCGTCCACATTTCCGCTGTCGAACGTGCGGGCCTGACCGGCCTCGCCGACAATCAGAAAGTCACATTCGACGTTGAAAGCGGGCGTGACGGCCGGGAAAGCGCGATTAATATCGTGCTGGCCTAAGGGCCCGACCAATCTACTTCGTCGGCTTTCGACACGACAAGCCGACCATCAGGCCAGGGCCTCATCAGCGCCCTGGCCTTTTTGATATCTCCACCCAGCCAATTTTGGATATCCACGGGGTCGAGAAGGACGCCCATCCGGTGATGGATGTCGCGCACATCTGCATTAGGTTCGCATGTCACCGCTGCAACCTGCGGCACCTCCATTCCGCCTGGAGCAGCCCAGATGTCCATGATCGCCGCGAAGTAAAGGAACGTCTCGTTGCGCGGTCGAATGGCCCAGGCGGTCTTGCGTCGGGTCTCGCCGGTCCATTCGTACCAACCGTTCACAGGAATGACCGCACGACCAACACCATCAAAGGCGCTTTTGTCAAAGACGGTTTCGGATCGCGCGTTGATGATCGTTTCCATTACTGGCCGACCCCGCGCATTCTTGCGGCCGACCGGAATGATTCCCCACCGCATCCGCTTGAGGGTGCCATCGTAAACAATGACCTCCTGACCGGGCTGGATGTTCCGACGGGCTGGTTCGTTGCTGACGGATCCCGGCGCTACATCCAAAGCCGCGGCAAGCTCCGCCACCGGTGAAGTCATGAAGAAACGCCCCGGCATCAGCCTGCACTTTGCCCAATCAACTTCTCGACCTCAGGGCCAATGGCTCCCACGATTTTGGCGACACCTTCGGCATTCGGATGGATACCGTCGGGCTGCATGAAGCTGCGCACTTCTGCGGGGACGGTGCCGACTGGCCCGAGCCCCGTAAAGAAGCTGTCCAAGTAGAGCGCACCGTAGGCCTCAGCCAAATCTGGATACATGCCGTCAAACGCGGCCTTATACTCAGGGCCATAGTTGCCGGGGGCCTGCATACCGATCAGCAGAACCTCGACCCCGGCCGCATCCGCGGTTCTGAGGATGCCTTCCAGGTTGGCGCGACTGACTTCGGGGGCAATCCCGCGCAAAAGGTCATTGCCACCCAGTGCGACGATCATCGCGTCCACGTCGGGCGTTAGCGTCCATGCAACGCGGGAAAGGCCACCAGCTGTTGTATCACCCGACACGCCCGCATTGATCAGCGTCACGTCGTGGCCACGTTCTGTCAGCCAATTTTGCAATTGGGGAACAAAGCCGTCTTCTTGCGCCAAACCATAGCCCTGCGTCAGACTGTCCCCCAAAGCGGCGACGGTCGTCTGGTCCGCCAAGGCGACACATCCCCATAAAGTCATGATGATTGTAGCAAGTGACTTGCGCATCTTGATCCAGCCTCCATATCCGAACGTACCTTGCCATAAAGGGATGTGTTCGTGCCTGATCCAGTTCTAAGCCTTAAAAATGCAACGCTTTCGCTGGATGGCAATGCCGGTCGCGTGGATATCCTGCATGGCATCACGCTTGATGTCACGGCTGGCGAAACGCTAGGCATGATTGGTCCGTCGGGGTCGGGCAAGTCATCATTGTTGATGTTGATGGGCGGGTTAGAGCGCGCATCGGGCGGTCAGATCACAGCACTTGGCAATGATCTAACGGCGATGTCTGAAGACGCGCTCGCCCGGTTTCGGCGCGATCATATGGGGGTCGTCTTCCAATCGTTTCATTTGATACCAACGATGACTGCGCTGGAAAACGTGGCGACACCACTGGAACTGGCGGGTGTAGGTGATGCATTTGACCGCGCCGCGGCAGAGTTGGATGCAGTCGGACTGGGCCACCGTTCGGGACACTACCCCAGCCAGATGTCTGGGGGCGAACAACAGCGCGTGGCGCTTGCCCGTGCCGTCGCCCCCCGACCGGAAATCCTCCTCGCGGATGAGCCAACCGGCAATCTGGATGGGGCCAACGGCGCTGCAATCATAGATCTTTTGTTTGACCTGCGCGATCGCCATGGGGCGACGTTGGTTCTGGTGACACATGCCCGCAGCTTGGCCGACAAATGTGACCGTACGGTCCGTTTGGAAGATGGGCGCATCGCCGATCCGATGCGGGCAGCCGCAGAATGAGCCTCCGCATCTCTGCCCGCTTTGCCGCCCGCGAATTGCGCGGCGGTCTCAAAGGTTTTCGCATCTTCATTGCATGCCTGGCTCTGGGCGTTGCGGCCATCGCCGCCGTCGGCACCGTCCGCTCGAGCATTGAAGCGGGACTGGCGCGCGAAGGTGCGGCCCTGCTTGGTGGCGATGCAGAACTTGACTTCACCTACCGCTTTGCGACGGAAGAAGAGCGAACGTGGATGAACGAGGTCGCTATGGCGGTGTCCGAGATCGTCGACTTTCGGTCCATGGCGGTCGTCAACCGCAACGGGACGACCGAACGCGGACTGACGCAGATCAAAGCGGTGGACGGCTTCTATCCGCTGGTCGGGAATGTGGAGTTGTCTCCCGACATCCCTCTTCAGACCGCCTTGGCCGATTTGCAAGATCTGCCTGGCGCAGTGATGGAGCGTGTTTTGATCGACAGGCTGGGTCTCTCCATCGGCGATACGTTCCGCCTCGGCACGCAGGATTTCCGGCTGAGTGCGGAATTGGTAAATGAACCCGACAGCGCGGGCGGGGGTTTCGGCCTGGGACCGCGCACGCTTGTGCTCACCGACAGCCTCGCGAATTCCTCGCTTCTGGCCTCTGGCACGCTCTTCAACTCCAAGTATCGGCTGAATCTGCCTGCGAACAATGATATCGAAGCTGTTGAAGCCACCGCAAGAAACCGATTTGAAAACAGCGGTTTGAGGTGGACGGATGCGCGAAATGGCGCGCCGGGCATCTCGCAATTCGTCGACAGGCTAGGCGCATTTCTGGTGCTGGTCGGACTGTCAGGCCTTGCCGTCGGGGGCGTTGGCGTGTCATCTGCCGTACGGTCATATCTGGCCGAGAAAACGAGTGTGATCGCAACGCTTCGCACGCTGGGCGCCGAACGTGCGACGATCTTCCAAACCTATTTCCTGCAAATCGGCATTCTGTCGTTGGTCGGGATCACGCTCGGTCTCATTCTGGGCGCGGTGCTGCCAATTGCTCTTGCACCGATTATTGAAGCGCGCCTGCCGATCCCATCGGCTTTCGCGATCTATCCTGTTCCGCTGGCCGAGGCGGCAATCTACGGCGTTCTGACTGCTTTCATTTTCACGCTCTGGCCGCTGGCCCGAGCCGAGGATGTGCGCGCAGCCACTCTGTTTCGCGATGCGCTTGGCAGCACGCGCTTACTGCCCGCAGCCAAATATCTTGCCATGATCGCATTGGGTCTCATTGCGCTGATTGGCCTGGCGGCCTGGTTCAGCGGGACCTGGCGATTGACGCTTTGGACCGCCGGGGGCATCGCAGGCGCCCTTTGCCTGCTGGCGCTGTCCTCCTTCTTGATCCGCTGGCTCAGTCGGCGCGGGGGTCGCGCATCAAAAGGCATACCCGTCCTTCGCTGGGCGCTTGCAGCGATTTCCGGCAACCGAGAGGGAGCTGCACCCGTAGTCCTATCGTTGGGGCTGGGTCTGTCGGTTCTTGCAGCCGTTGGACAAGTCGACGGAAACCTGCGCAACGCCATTTCGGGCAACCTGCCGGATATCGCGCCGTCATACTTCTTCGTTGATATCCAGCGCGATCAGATGGACGGATATACGGACCGCCTGCAATCCGATCCGGCGGTATCGCGGATCGATAGCGCACCGATGCTGCGCGGGATCATCACCAAGATCAACGGACAGCCCGCCCGCGATGTCGCTGGCGCGCATTGGGTGCTTGAGGGAGATCGGGGTGTGACCTACTCCACCGAGCTTCCAGACAACACCCGGCTGACCGACGGGACATGGTGGGCCAAGGATTACTCAGGCGATCCTCTGATTAGCTTCGCCTCAGAGGAAGCCGAAGAAATGGGCCTGAAGCTTGGTGACACGATGACAATCAACATCCTTGGACGCGATATCACTGGCACCATAGCGAGTTTTCGGGAGGTTGATTTTTCGACGGCCGGCATCGGTTTTATCCTGTCGATGAACCCCGGGGCGCTCGAGGGAGCCCCCCACAGCTTCATCTCGACTGTCTATGCGGAAGAAGGTGCTGAGGCGCAGATCCTACGCGATCTGGCGAGCGCTTATCCGAACATCACGGCGATCCGTGTGCGCGACGCGATTGATCGGGCCAGCGAAGTCCTGGCGGGGCTGGCCGCAGCAACGTCCTACGGGGCAGGTGCAACGCTTTTGACGGGATTCCTCGTGCTCATGGGCGCAGCGGCTGCGGGCTCGCAGGCGCGTACCTATGAAGCAGCCGTTCTGAAGACACTTGGTGCGACGCGGCGTAGCATTCTGATCAGCTTTGCCTTGCGCGCGGCGTTGCTGGGTGTGGCCGCTGGCATTGTCGCCCTTGCGGCTGGCATTGGCGGCGGATGGGCCGTCAGCTATTTCATCATGGAAACGAATTTCTCTATTATCTGGCCGTCCGCCCTTGGTATCGTTGTGGGTGGTGCGGTTGCGACTTTGCTTGCAAGCCTTGCTTTCGCCTGGCCCCCACTTGCGGCACGCCCCGCGCAAGTCTTACGCGCCCGCGAGTAGGTGTTGCTGCGCCGCAGCGTGCATGGCACATCTGCCTTCATAGCGGATTCGGAGCCATCATGTCTGACAACCTTCCAATGCCCATTGCCGGGCCTTTAACCAACGCGCAGCAAACGATGGTCATTAACCTTGTGCGCCGCGCGGCACGGGCCGAGATCATGCCCCGCTTTCGCAAGCTCGACAGCGGCGAGGTTTCGAAGAAATCAAGCGTGTCGGATCTTGTCACCAAAGCCGACATCGCCGCCGAAGCGATGATAACGAGGGGACTTCAGATCGCTTTTCCGTCCGCCCTGATCGTCGGAGAGGAGGCCGTCGAAACCGACCCCAAATTGCTGGACAAGATCGGTGATGCCGATCTGTGTTTCCTCATAGACCCCGTGGATGGCACCTGGAACTTTGCAAACGGCATGCCGGTTTTTGGCACGATGATCGCCGTCTGTCGCTTTGGCGTGCCCGCCTTTGGGCTGATCTACGATCCAGTCGGGGATGATCTGATCCTGACGGATGACAAGGGTCACGCCCAGCATCGAGCGGCATCAGGCCGCAATCGGACGCTCGCAACAGCCGGGGAAAAACCTTTGGCAGAGTTGTCAGGCTACGGCGAAACGTGGCTAATGCCGGAAGACGTCCGCACCGTTGCCGCCAACCGTTTCAGCGAATTTCAAAGCGTTACGAGTCTGGGCTGCTCTGCCTACCACTACCGGCTTCTGGCGCAAGGCGCAGTCGACTTCGTCCTCGCCTCCAAGCTTTCGCCGTGGGACCATGCCGCTGGGGTACTGCTCTGCAAACAATCGGGGGGGCACGCCGCCATGTTGGACGGCAAAGACTACAATGCGACCCGCCGCGAAGGTTACCTGCTGTGCGCGAGTTCTAGAGCCGTTTGGGAAACGGTCGGCACCCAGCTTAGCGACCTTCACGCCACTGGTTGATGATTACTCCGCCGCTTGCGCCAACTCTTCCATCGGAGGACAAGTGCAGATCAGGTTGCGATCACCAAAGGCGTTGTCGACGCGGTTGACGGGCGGCCAATATTTGTCGACCCGGAAAGCACCTGGTGGAAAGCACCCCTGCTCACGGCTGTAGGGTCGATCCCAATCACGCACCAGATCCTCCATCGTGTGCGGAGCATGTTTCAGCGGGTTGTTTTCCGGGTCAATCCGCCCCGTTTCGATATCGGCAATCTCAGCTCGGATGGCGAGCATGGCATCGCAGAAGCGGTCCAGTTCCGCCTTGGTTTCACTCTCGGTAGGTTCAACCATCAGTGTCCCTGCCACGGGCCAGCTCATCGTTGGGGCGTGAAAACCGCAATCGACGAGACGCTTTGCGATGTCCTCCACCGTGACACCTGCGCTGTCCGCGAAGTGCCGCACATCGATGATGCATTCATGCGCAACGCGGCCCCCCGAGCCTTTAAAAAGCACATCGTAGGATCCTCTCAGGCGCCGGGCCATGTAATTGGCATTCAGGATCGCCACGCGCGTGGCCTGCGTGAGACCTTCTCCGCCCATCATGAGGCAGTAGGCCCACGAAATCGGCAGAAGCGAGGGCGATCCGAAGGGTGCCGCACTGACAGGGCCTTCGGAACCACCGGTTTCGGGATGGCCGGGCAAAAACGCTTCAAGATGCGCCTTGACGCCGATCGGACCCATGCCCGGGCCGCCACCACCATGCGGGATGCAAAACGTCTTGTGCAGGTTGAGATGGCTGACATCACCGCCAATATCACCGGGGCGGGACAGACCCACCATAGCGTTCATGTTGGCCCCATCGATATAAACCTGACCGCCATGCTCGTGCGTGATATCTGAGACCTCTTGAACGGTTTCCTCGAAAACCCCGTGGGTCGACGGGTAAGTGATCATGCAACCCGCCAAGTTCTCAGCATGCTGTTCAGCCTTGGTACGAAAGTCATCCACATCAATATCACCATTGGCTGCGGATTTGACCGGCACAACGGTCCAGCCGACCATGTGAGCCGAAGCCGGATTTGTGCCGTGCGCACTCATCGGGATAAGGCAGACCTTGCGATGCGACTGCCCCCGTGCGCGATGGTAGGCGGCAATCGTCAGAAGCCCTGCATATTCACCCTGCGCGCCTGAATTGGGCTGCATCGAAATGGCATCATACCCCGTAATCGCACAGAGCTTCGCGCTCAGATCATCGATCATCTGGTGATAACCCGCCGCCTGATCGGCCGGAGCAAAAGGATGCAACAGCGAAAATTCCGGCCATGTGACGGGCATCATCTCAGCCGCGGAATTCAGCTTCATCGTACAGGACCCAAGCGGTATCATCGCGCGATCCAGGGCCAAGTCTCGATCCGCCAGACGGCGCATGTAGCGCATCATCTCGGTCTCGGCCCGGTTCATGTGGAAAATTGGATGGGTCAGGTAGTCTGATCGCCGCAAAAGCGCATCGGGCAGACGGTAGTCGGGCGTGAAGTTCTCATCGGCCCTGGTAATGCCAAAAGCGCGCCAGACTGCCTCGATCGTTTCAGGCTCAGTCCGCTCATCAAGCGTGATACCGACGGCTGTTTTGCCGATCTTGCGCAGGTTGATCCCTTCATCAACCGCAGACTTCATGACCGCAGACTGAAGCGGGCCAACATCGACCTTAATCGTGTCGAAGAACGTCTTCGGCGCGATCTCAAAGCCTGCGGCTTCAAGTCCCTTGGCCAACCGAACGGTCTTGCGATGGACACGCTGGGCGATGGCCTGAAGACCTTTTGGCCCGTGAAACACCGCATACATTGAGGCCATAACGGCCAGAAGCGCTTGGGCGGTGCACACGTTCGACGTGGCCTTTTCACGGCGAATGTGCTGTTCGCGCGTCTGCAGGCTCAGCCGATAGGCGCGATTGCCGTGACTGTCGACAGACACTCCGACGATCCGTCCGGGCAGCGCGCGTTTGTAAGCGTCCTTGGTCGCGACATAGGCCGCGTGGGGACCGCCATAGCCAACAGGCACGCCGAAGCGTTGGGTCGAGCCGACGGCGATATCAGCGCCCATGGCCCCAGGCTCTCTAAGCAGCGTCAGCGATAGTGGGTCCGCACTGATCACACCGATCGCGTTGGCCGCATGCAGAGCCGCGATGTCATCGCTAAAATCTCGCAGATGGCCGTAGGTTCCAGGATATTGAAACAGGGCTCCAAAGACCTGATCGGCCTGCAGATCCGACGGATCACCAACAATGACGTCTATGTCCAAAGGGGCCGCACGTGTCTGGATCAGGGCGATGTTCTGGGGATGACAGTTTTTATCGACAAAGAAGGCACGTGCTTTGGATTTCGCGACGCGCAACGCCATGGTCATCGCCTCGGCGCAGGCTGTCGCTTCGTCGAGCAGCGATGCATTGGCCACTTCAAGTCCAGTCAGATCGCTGACCATTGTCTGAAAATTCAAAAGCGCCTCAAGCCGACCCTGACTGATCTCCGGCTGATAGGGTGTGTAGGCAGTGTACCATGCAGGGTTCTCAAGAATGTTCCGCTGAATCGCAGGCGGCGTGACAGTGCCGTGATAGCCCTGACCGATCAGACTGGTCATAACTTTGTTCTTGCCTGCCACGTCACGCATGTGCCTCAGAAGCGCGCTTTCCGACATGGCTTTGCCGAAATGCAGAGGGTCGGCTTGTCGGATGCCTCCGGGCAGGGTCTGATCTATGAGCGTGTTGAGATCATCCACGCCGACAACTTGCAGCATTTCTTCCATTTCTGCCGGAGAGGGCCCGATATGGCGGCGATTGGCAAAATCGTAAGGTAGGTAGTCGATCGGCGTGAAGGTCATTGCAACGCTCCTTTTGGGGGCCGGGATCAGCCGATAAAAGCTTTGTAGGCGGCTTCGTCCATGAAATCTTCCATTTGGCTGGCATCGGCGACCGTCATCCGGAAGAACCAAGCGTCGCCTTCCGGGTCGTCATTAACCATGTTTGGCGTTTCGACGATTGCCTCGTTCACAGCCGTAATCTCGCCGTCAATCGGGGCGAGGATATCGCTTGCCGCCTTAACACTTTCGATGACGACGATCTCGTCATCCTTGGTCACGTTAGCACCGGATTCCGGCAATTCGACAAAGACCACATCGCCCAATTGCTCCGCTGCATGGGCAGTGATGCCCACGACGACCTCGTCCCCCTCGGCGCGCAGCCATTCATGTTCTTCTGTGTACTTCATATGAGGCTCCTTGCTTATCTCTTGAAACGGGCGGGCACGAACGGAAGTTGGACAATCTCGACTGGAAGACGCCTGCCACGCACTTCGCCCCACAATCTTGTGCCCACGTCATTCAGACTGTCAGCTACAATGCCCATCGCAACAGGTGCACCGACCGAAGGTCCAAAGCCGCCGGATGTGACAAAGCCGATCTGAGCGCCGCCTTTCTCATCCGCAAAAAGTGGCACTTCGCGGCGCATCGGCGCGCGCCCCTCCGGTCGCAATCCAGCGCGCTTTCGATGTACGCCGTCTTTCAACGCAGCCAGAACGATAGAGGCCCCAGGAAAACCTCCTTCACGGTCGCCGCCGCGTCGCCGCACTTTCTGAATTGCCCAGGCAAGATTTGCCTCCACCGGGTTCAAGCCAGCATCCATATCCGTCCCATAGAGGCAAAGCCCGGCCTCAAGCCGCAGCGAGTCCCGTGCGCCCAATCCGATAGGTTTGACCTGCGGGTGATCTAGCAAATGACGCGCCAGCGTCTGCGCATCTTCCGCAGCGACCGAAATCTCGAAACCGTCCTCACCGGTGTAGCCCGAACGCGAAAGCCATACAGAACAACCAGCGATCTCGGCATTCCGAACGTCCATGAAGCGCATATCGTCGAAATCTGGACCGAGGACATTGACTGACGCAGGGCCTTGCAGGGCCAGAAGAGCTTGATCACTTTCCAGAGAGATCGAGACAGCCAGGGTCTGCAAGCGGGCAAGATCGGCTTCCTTGCAGGCGGCATTCACGACGACAACCAGTTCATCGCCATGGCGCGAGATCATCAGATCGTCCTCGATCCCGCCCTGTTCATTGGTGAAAAACGCATAGCGCTGGCGACCATCCTGGAGGCCAAGCACGTCCTGCGGGACAAGCGTTTCGAGGGCGAGCGCGACCTCCTCCCATGCCGCGCCCGCCAACCGCACTTGCCCCATGTGGCTCACGTCAAAAAGACCAGCCTCCGAGCGGACGTGCAGATGCTCATCCATGACACCGCTGAACTGTACTGGCATTTCGTAGCCCGCAAATTCAACCATCCGCGCACCAAAATCGCGGTGCAGTGCGTTCAGCGGTGTTTGCTTAAATTCCGTCACCCGACCCCCTGACCCGCCGGATGATCCCGGCACCGCGCGCAGCATCTTTCGGTGCTGACCGATGCCCCCTCTGTCCATTTGCCTGAGATCGCTATCCCTTCGGCGGGTGCCTTGCCGCACCACTCTCCAGAGTGTTGACCTGCCGCGGTCCTTGGGCCTGAGAGTTTCCGGGGCGGTTGCTCCTTCGGCACCGGCATTTCGCCAGTTCTCCCGTGACAGGTGCCTTACGCTAATATTATATCCGCGTCGGGGTCAAGGCACAGACTTGACATGGTCAATCGTCCGGGCGACCACCCGGATTATGACCCATCCCTTGTTCTTCGGCTATGGCAGCCTCGTCAATCGCGCGACACATGATTATCCCGATGCCCGCACAACCCGCCTGGACGGGTGGCGCCGGATCTGGGTGCGCACAGAAGGGCGCGAGATCGCCTATCTGTCGGCCCGCCCATCGGAAGGACATGAGATTGACGGGCTTATGGCGGCAGTCCCGAATGCGGACTGGGCGGAACTGGATCTGCGTGAAACAGGCTATGACCGACTGCGGCTTGGAACTAATACCAACAGCTGGATCTATTCTGTCCCCGAAGCTTTGCATGTGGCTTCGGGCGATCATGTCATCCTGCTGAGCTACCTTGATGTCGTCGCGCAGGGCTTTCTGCGCGAATTCGGCGAAAAGGGTGTGGGCGATTTCTTTGCAACGACTGATGGGTGGGACACGCCCATCCTGAATGATCGAAGTGATCCGCGCTATCCCAGGCATCAGATGCTGAGCAAGACTGAGACCGAGATGGTCGACGATCACCTAAGCGCTCTATCGGCGCGCATTAAATAGGGCGATCAATCGGCCATCGCGCGCGAAGATGGGTCGCGGTGTTTCGTCTCCGCCGGTCGCGATCACGCGCCCGGCCAGAAACGCAGCGATCAACCCAAAAACAAAACCGGCTGCGGCCTGCCCGATCAAAACACCCTCTGGCCCAAGCAATGTTGATCCCAAATAGACCAGCGGGATCACGGCAACGGTGTTGCGGCCCCAATTCATCCATGTCGAATAGAATGGATGGCCCAGATTGTTGAAGGCGGCATTGCTAACAAAGAGCATCCCATTGAAGAAGAACGCAAGGGCCAGCGGCCCGCAGAAGAGATAAACCAGATCACGGGTGGTGCCGACCGCGTCAAAAAGATCGGCAATGGGCGCGCGCAAGAAAAACAGAATGGCCGAGACCGTGATCGTCACTAAACCGGTAAATTGCAGTGCCGACAGATAGGCCGCTCTGACCCGCCCGAAATCGCGTGCCCCGAAATTTTGGCCGATGATCGGGCCAATGGCACCCGACAAGGCGAAAACCACGCCAAAGGCTACAGGCATGAGCCGCGCGACAATTGCCAAACCTGCCACCGCACCTTCACCATATTGCGCCATGTTTCGTGTGACGATTGCCTGGCCCACCGGCGTTGCAAGCTGGGTCAGAATGGCGGGAACACCTATGGACATGATCGGTGGCAGATCGCGCATCAACCCAACCGTCGTTGGAGGAATGAGGCCGCCATGGTGGCGAAGGATCGGCAGCAATGCCGTTGCTGAGATCGTAAGCCACGCCCCAACGGACGCCAAGGCAGCGCCCGTCAGATCCAGACCCAACCCAAAGATCAGGACCGGATCCAGCACGGCGTTGACGAGCCCACCATAGATTGTTGCCATCATCGCGCGGCGCGCATCCCCGTATGCGCGCAGGACCGCGCCGCCCATCATGCCAACGACAAGAAACGGGAGTGATGGCACCACGATCCTAAGATAGCCCGCAGCAAGAGCGGCGGTTTCGCCCGTCGCCCCGATAAGCTGCACCAATGCGGCGATGTTGAGCCAGACCAATACGGAAAAGGCACAGCCAAACAACACGCCGTAGAAAAGGCCGTGGCTCGTCCGCGCGCGGGCCTGACCGGTCTGCCCTGCCCCAAGCGATTGCGCAACAAGCGCGCCAACCGCGATGGCCATGCCGATGCTAAAGGATGTCGTAAAAAACAAGATCGCACCCGCATAGCCGACCGCCGCAGCAAGAGACGCTTCGCCCAGCATAGCGATGAAGACCATGTCAATGAAATCGACAAGAAAGACGGCCATAAGGCCGATACTGGCCGTCAGCGACATCACCGCTACGTGGCGAAAGAGGCTGCCTTCAAGAAACTTTGCCTGCTCCGCCACTGCGGACTACTCCCGCGCCTTGACCACCTGCAAAAGCGGCATGAGCGCGCCCATATCCGGCCCGTGGCTTTGTCCGGTCAGCGCCTTGCGCAGCGGCATGAATAGCGCGCGCCCCTTGCGGCCCGTTGCCTCTTTTACCCTGGCGGTCCAAACGCCCCATGTGCTTTCATCGAAAGGCGCGTCCGGCAGCATGGCCATGGCTTCGGATATGAACGCTGCGTCTTCTTCGTCAATCAGAGGGTCGGCCCCATTCGACATGAGGTCCCACCACTTGTCCAGATCCGCAAGCGTCGTGATGTTGTCGCGTGTAACGTTCCAGAACGCCCCGGCTTTTGCGGGGGGCACGCCCACCTCAGCGACCCGGTCTACAACAGCCGCAAAGTCCAAACCCTGCAGATAGCGCGCGGTCAGCGGGAACAGATCCTCGACATCGAACTTCGTCGGGGCTGCACCGAATTTGGATGGCTCAAAACCTTCGATCAGATTACCCATATCCGTCTCCAACTCCACCGGATCGGAAGAGCCGATGCGCGCCATCAGGCTCAGAAGGGCTATCGGGGCCACGCCTTGCTCCCTCAGATCACGTAAAGACAGCGTGCCCAGCCGCTTGGACAGCGCCTCACCCTGCGGGCCGGTGAGGAGCGAATGATGTGCAAAGCGCGGGACGTTCCCGCCAAGGGCTTCGATGATCTGGATCTGTGTCGCCGTGTTGGTCACATGGTCTGATCCACGCACAACATCCGTCACGCCCATTTCCGTGTCATCAACGACCGAGGCAAGCGTATAAAGCACCTGACCGTCCTGACGGATCAGGACCGGATCGCTGACGCTGGCGGCATCAATTGAGACATCGCCAAGGATGCCGTCGGTCCATTCGATACGCGCATGGTTCAGCTTGAAACGCCAGACCCCTTGCCCACGCTCGACGCGCAAGGCCTGACGTTCATCTTCAGATAAGGCCATCGCGGCGCGGTCATAGACCGGCGGTTTGCCCATATTAAGCTGCTTCTTGCGCTTCAGATCCAGTTCAATCGGGGTTTCAAAGGCTTCATAGAAACGCCCTGTGTGGCGCAGCGCATCCGCTGCATCCGCGTAGCGGTCCAAACGATCGGATTGGCGTTCCAACCGATCCCAGTGGAGGCCGAGCCAATCCAGATCCTCTTTAATTGTGTCGACATATTCCTCTTTCGAACGCTCCGGATCGGTGTCATCTATACGCAGGATAAACGTGCCCCCGGCTTTGCGGGCGATGAGATAATTCATAAGCGCCGTGCGCAGGTTTCCGACATGAATATGGCCAGTTGGCGAGGGGGCGAAGCGGGTCGTGGTCATCAGCTCTCTCCTGTTGGGGGTGCTGTCTCACAGGGGGCCGATCTTGTCCAGCGCAGCTTAGTCCGGATGAACCGGCCAATGGGTGCCAAGGTCCTTGAGGCCGGCAACAATCAATTCGCCCAGTACATCCAGATCCACATCTTCCAACTTGTTGATGTAAAGACAGGATTTGCCCTTCTTGTGCTTGCCCAACCGTTCCAGTATCGGCCCGAAATCAGCGTAGCCAGGCAGGATGTAGATCGACAGCTTGGCCTTGCGTGGCGCAAAACCAGTCGCCATGAATGTCCCGGACCGCCCGCTTTCATACGTGTAGTCATAGCGCCCATATCCGACCATACCGCCTGCCCATAGCTGCGGCGCAAAACCAGTCACCTTTCGAAAGAGCTGATCGAGCGCGCGGGTTTCTTCGCGGCGGCGATCAGGTTGCACCGTGTCCAGCCATTCCGACAAAGCCTGTCCGGTGGGTCGTGTTTTCAGGTCAGACATGCGAGCCTCGCGCAAAAATGAACAGGTTTTGGCGCGCCCCTGCACTCGAAACCGTGCGTGATGCGCTATCTTTGAATGATCTGACAGGAAGGATACCACTCATGCCCCATTCACCCAAGATCAGCCGACGCGCCGCCATTGCCGGGGCCGCGACCCTACCCTTTGCCGCCACACAGATCCACGCCGGCGCTCCAATGCTGGGTGGCTCACAACCGCAATTCACGCGGGTGGGACTTGGCGATTTCGAAGTTACGACGATCCTAGCAGGCAGCAGGGCTGTAGAGGGTCCTCACCAGATCTTTGGCTTGAATGTCGATGAAGAGACGTTCAACAGCGTGTCCGCCGAGGCCGGACTGCCCACCGATGCGGCGCAGTTCTTTTTTACGCCCACGATTGTTAACACCGGGGCGGAGCTGGTCCTGTTCGACACAGGCTTGCAAGGCGCGGCGACCGTGGCTGCGATCGAAGCAGCAGGCTACACCGCAGATCAGGTCGATGTGGTGGTGATCACGCATATGCATGGCGATCATATAGGCGGGCTTCTCACCGACGGGTCCGCTACCTTTCCCAAGGCGCGTTATGTCACGGGTGGCGTGGAATTCGACGCTTGGGCGGCGCAAGGCAGTGACGGGTTTGAGGCGAGTGTCCGCCCGCTGGCCGAGCAGTTCACGATGCTGGATGACGGCGGATCGGTGGCATCTGGTGTGACAGCCATGGCGGCCTTCGGGCATACACCGGGCCACATGATCTACATGATCGAAAGCGGCGGGCAGCAGCTGGCTGTATGCGCTGATTTTGCCAACCACTATGTTTGGTCACTCGCCTATCCAGACTGGGAAGTGAAGTTCGACATGGACAAGGAAGCCGCTGCCGCAACCCGCCGCAGCATTCTGGGCATGTTGGCAGCAGACAAGATCCCCTTCGTAGGCTATCACATGCCCTTCCCGGCCATTGGCTATGTGGAGACGAATGGCGACGGGTTCCGCTACGTGCCGCATAGCTACCAGCTCATGCTTTGATGCGGATTTGACGGCCAGCCTGTCCGACATCGCGACTATTGCGCGTCAGACCGTTGATGCGCTGCCGGAACCCTTTCGCCCGGCAGCGCAAAGCGTTTTGATCACCGTACAGGACTGGGCCAATGATACCGTCCTTCGAGATCTCGGGATCAGCGATCCGATCGAGCTGACGGGCCTTTACGAAGGCGTGCCGGTGCCACTGAAGTCCGTTTCGGACCCCGATCCAGGGCCGGACATAGTCTATCTATTCAGAAAGCCGATGCTGGCGGAACTGGCAGAGCGCGAGGGGGTTACTTTGCGCGAGATGGTCGAGCACGTGACGATCCACGAATTCGCCCATCATTTCGGATGGAGCGATGACGACATCGCCCGGATCGATCGGTGGTGGGAATGACGCACCGCACGCGCAACGACTAAGGGCTGAAATTCCGCGAAACTCCGAAGCCGCTCCTTAACTCAACAAAATAAGGCAAACCGGCTTTCTGTTTCATGTCGTTACAACGTCGGTATAGCGTCGGTGCCAACATCGGCATTTGCCCGATTAACAAAGCGCGCGGTCGGTTTCGTTAACCTCTGTGGCATTACTTAAATGATCTCAACCTCGGGCGCTGGTCCCAATCCACCTTCGCCCCGATCCTCTGAAACTGTATCGGCTGCATCCGGCGCCGCTGCCGCTGAGTCTCCCCCCTGATCGTCCGCCGCTGGCGTGGTCGCCGCCCGTCCCATACTTTGCCTCCATCTCGGCCTTGAGCGCCTCCAAGCTGTCCCGCTGGGGAATGGCAGTGAGGATGTCTTTGGCACAGGTGATGGGGACAAAGCCGCGCTTCTTGGTGTGCAGCCCAAAGGTGTATTCGGGCAGGTTGAGGATGTCGTCTGCCTTCAGCGTAACAGGCCGCGCCCAAGCAAAAGAGGGCAGGTTCAATGGACGAGCACGCAGCAATTGACGGGATGACGGTTAATCTTTCATCTCGATCCGCCGTAGGATTTCGATAACGAAAGCGGTCGACAAGCCCACAAGGAACAAGCCTGCCACCGCGCAAAACGCAGCGACCAGCCGGGCGCTATCCGATGGCACCAAATCGCCATAACCGAGCGTTGTCAGGGTCACGATGGCGAAGTAAACCGCAGGCCAGAAGCCGGTCACCACGTCCAGCGACACGAAAGCAAGCGCCCAGATGATCGCCTCAACAAGTAACGCGCAGCACAAGAACATCACATAGACCATAATGAGCATCGTCTTGGCTATGACACCACCGTGGGCACGCACGGCCTCAACCTGTCCGGTGACGCGCCTGAGCGAGACATTCACCGCGATCAGATGGATGCCGAGCGTCACAGCGATGAGGATAAGACCCAGTGCAATCTGCAACACCGGTGCCATGGTCAGACCCAAGGTGTGGATACGTGTCGCATCACAGAAACGTCCGTTTGTTGTAGGCCAGCGTGGCCATTGGATCATCGGAGTTGGTGAAGGCCGCAACGCGCTGCGCGACCAGATCAGCGTCATGCCCAACTTGCGCTGCGGTCTGACTGATGCCGGGATGAAGCGGTGCGTATCGCAGCTCTGTTCCAGCGTGTCGCTGCGCGTAGAGTGCAGGCAGAAAGTGCTCGAACGTGCCCACTTCGATCACATTGTGAGTGTGCCAAGCCTCAAAGAACTGAGGTCCAAAACTCCGGGTAATCTGGCGATTGATGAAGCGTGACACCGGGTCGTTGCCGCGCACTCCGATGACAATCTCGTAGTGATAATGGACACCCAGATGCGTGCCTTCTTCCACCACATCTCGAAAGTGGATGCGCAGCATCATCGCTGGGCCAAAGAGCGGCAGAACACGCCCCATCGCCCATCCATCGTCACCCACATAGGCGACCGTCAACTCGGCATTAACCGCATAGTCCCAGCCATAAGTCTGGTACTGCATCGCCTCCTGAATGTGGATACGTGTGCTGCCAGCGACGGGTACGCCCCCCGGGCCTGTATCTCCCTTGAGTGTCGCGTTGAAGTGATCGCTTGGATGCCAAAGCAGGTAGGCAGGCACGGTTTGAGCTTCGTAACCCGGTACGTTGTCGAGGGTCACCCGCAACTGGGTAAATGTCCGGAACCACCATGTCAGCATCTCGGCTGACACCCCGCGCAGCAGCGCATGGTTGAGAACGACCATAAACTGTCCGTTATCGCGGCGCAGGATTTTGAAGTGGGACGTTTCGGGTGTTTTGAGCGGCCATCCG
>ERZ1740067.574-NODE-574-length-28990-cov-5.351236_pt1 | contig 28990 bp, 25 predicted proteins | sample MGYA00581736_ERZ1740067 | MGnify/ENA primary metagenome ERZ1740067 (study PRJEB43018, sample SAMN04849236) | marine metagenome | isolation source: floating plastic debris | place: Pacific Ocean | collected 2008-08-27 | study: EMG produced TPA metagenomics assembly... | reverse complement strand
CCTTCCTGCCGCACAAACAAATGGACCAAACCATGCGCATGAATTTAATAGGTCCCGACCCTAGGCACCATGGCCAAGCAAGACCCCCTCCGACTGCGCGCGCAAGATGCTGACGGCCTCACGACCGTATCCAGCTTTTTGCAGGACGCGCTTATTCTGCCGAAAGACATTCAGTTCGACAAAGCCGCACGGCGCTTTGCCATGGTGGCCAATCGGTTCCGCTGGGAGACACAGCGCGGCCTCTTCAAACCGCGCCCCACACGGGTGAAGACTTTTGTGCGCTTTGACTTTGTGGACAGCGTGCACACGCGCAGTTTCGACCCGGAGGATACCATTCCCCTCAACCTCTTGAGCATAGCGGCAGCGGCGGACACAGAGGTGCGGCTAACCTTCTCCAATGGGCCTGAAATCGCCCTGATATGCGAAGCCATTGATATGACATTGGATGATGTAGGCCCGCCCTGGCTGGCGAACCGCGCGCCGCGACATAGCGCATAACGCGGCGGCTGCGGCTTGCGCTTGGCCGCGCCTTGCGGCAAAACCAAGACAGTCAACAATATGGGATAAAGCAGTTGCCTCGCAGCGTCCGCGCCAGCTTGCTCTTCCTCTCCGTGTTTTTCTGGAGCGCTGCCCTCCATGCCCAGGAGGCTGCAACACCGCCACTGCCCTCCACCTGGACAACCATTTTCCTTGTCCTCATCGTGCTCGCCATGGCCTTAGGGATCGCCAGCCTCATCGCTCGGCGCCAGACCGAAGCACGCGCCAAGCTCTTAGAAAATGCCGCGTCCACGCTCATGGCCTTGGCCGGCAAAAGCCCGGATGCCTACCTCCTCGTCCATGCCGATGGCCGCTTGGTGGTGTCTGATAGATTGCGCGAGTGGCTGGATTTGCCCTTTGCACCGCGGCAACTGGCAGACCTTGGCCCTGGTGAGACAGGCGGGGGCCTGCGGCTGGATGACTTTACCCGGCTGACCGAAGGCATTGCCGCAGCGCTCGACAACTCGGCGCCGCGCAGCCAACTCAAGCTGCAGACACAGGACGCAAAGCGCTCTCTAGCGGCCAATGTGCTGCGCTGGGACGATACTGAAAATAGGCCGGTAACGCTTTGCTGGCTGCGCGACATCACGGAGATTGAGGGCGTGCTTGCAGAAAACCAAGCAGGCCAAGGCAATCTGCGCGATGCCTTACACGCAGCGCGGACGCTGATAGAGAAAATCCCGCAACCGATTTGGTGGCGCAGCGGTGAAAACGCAGACCTGATTGATGCCAACGCGGCCTATGTGAAAGCCGTCGAAGCCGATGGTGTGCAACATATTTTAGAAGAACAACGCGAGCTGGTGGGCCGCGGTGAAAGCATAGCGCAGCGGGCTTTGGCGCAGGCAGCCGAGGCTGACAATGAAATCACCAGCCGTGAGGCACGCGTGGTTGTGGGCGGCGAGCGGCGCGCTTATCGGCTGTCTGAAATCCCGCTGGGCAATGGCATTGTGGGCGGCATTGCCGAAGACCACACCCCGGCCCTAGAGCTTGAAGAGGAACTGGCCCGCTTTGCCGAAAGCCAGAATGAAATCCTCAACATGCTGTCGAGCGCCGTTGCCGTGTTTGGGCCGGAGCAGCGGCTTATCTTCTTCAACACAGCCTTTGCGGATTTGGCAGGGCTGAGCGCAGCCTGGCTGAGCGATAAACCGCTCCACTCGGAAGTGCTGGAACGCATGCGTGAAAATCAGCGCCTGCCCGAACAAGCCAACTTCCCCGCTTGGAAACAAAGCCAGCTCACCGCCTATACGAAACTTATCGAGCCGGACGTCGATACCTGGCACCTGCCCGATGACACGACGCTGCGGGTGGTCTCCCAGCCCCACCCTTTTGGCGGCATCCTACAGCTCTTTGAGGATGTGACAGATAAACTGGCGCTAGAGCGGTCCTTTAACACCCTGATTACGGTGCAACGTGCAACCCTCAATAATCTGCGGGAGGCCACTGCCGTGTTCGGCGCTGATGGCCAACTCCAACTGCATAATAAAGTGTTTGAGGCACTTTGGTCGGTAGACCCCGATTTTCTCAGCCGCAAGCCGCGCATTTCAGAATTGGCTGATGCCTTGCGGGGCCAAATGGAAAAACCGGCAGACGCGGATACCCTCAACAACACCGTTATCCAATCCACAGTGGCCCGAACCGACGCCGGTGGGCGCGCGCATTTAAAAGACAGCCGCGTGGTAGACTATACCGCCGTGCCGCTGCCGGATGGCGCTGCGCTTCTGACCTGCTCGGATGTGACGGCATCAGTGCAAATCCAGCGGGCCTTGCGTGACCGCGCAACAGCGCTGCAAGCTGCTGACCGGATGAAAACCCAGTTTGTCACCTCCGTCTCCTACCAGCTGCGCACGCCGCTCACGAGCATTCTTGGTTTCACTGAAATGCTTGATGAGGAGCTGTTCGGACAGCTAAACGATCGCCAGAAAAGCTATGTGACAGACATCTTGAACTCCTCAAACCGGCTGCGCTCTTTGATTGATGGCATTTTAGACTTGGCGGTCAGCGATGCTGGCCAACTGGAATTGGATCTACACGCCGTTGAGGTGGACAGCTTCTTGCGCGAACTTTGCGACAGCAAAGACGCGGCGATGGCAGCCAAGGAGATTGATTTCACCGTTGAGATTGCCGCAAACAGCGGTGGGGTCTCCTGCGACCGGCGGCGTATTGGCCAAGCCATTGATGGCGTCTTGGAGAATGCCATCCGCTGGACCCCGCAAAAGGGGTCTGTCACTCTCACAGCTTCCGGAACGCTCACGGATGTGCTCATCAGCATTGCCGATACAGGCCCTGGTATTCCAGCAGCGGACCAAGAAATTGTTTTCGAACGCTTTGAACGCGGCAGCAATGTCTCCGGCAGCAAAAGCGCTGGCCTGGGCCTCGCCTTAGCCCGCCAATTCATCGCGCTGCATGGCGGCACCATCAGCTTTGACCCGGACGCGAAGGTTGGGGCCACGGTCATCATCCGTCTGCCCCGGAATGCCAGTGAAATTCTTGCCGCCGAATGACGCTGCCCGACACTCTGGTTAATCAAGCCCAGCTTGAAGCGGCGGCGCAGAGGCTTGCAGGGCGCATTCTAGGCCCCGCCACCTTTTGCTTAGAGGGCCCTTTAGGCGCTGGTAAGAGCACCTTCGCGCGGGCCTTTCTGCGGGCTTTTGGTGTGCCGGGTGACATTCCCAGCCCCACCTTTACATTGGTTGAAGTCTATGACGGCTATGGGCCAAACGGCATCGACATTTGGCATGTGGATGCCTACCGGCTTATCAGCCCGCAAGAGGCTGAACCCTTGGGCTTGATTGAAGCGTTCGACATGGCGCTGTGCCTTGTGGAATGGCCCGATAAGCTGGGCTCGCTTATTCCAGATGACGCGATGCACATTCACATAGCCCATGCTGAGGCCGCCGATATGCGCCGTCTAACGCTGCCATGATAGACGCCTTTCTCCAAGGCACAGGCTGGGAAGCGGCGCAGCAGCAGGCCTTGGCTGCAGACGCCTCGTACCGCACCTATCGACGACTCCAGCAAGGCGATGAGACAGCGCTGTTGATGGTTGCGCCGCCAGCCCATGAACCCAAGACGCCGATATTCGTGACGCTATCTAACTGGCTTTGCCAAGCAGGGCTGTCGGCGCCGCGTATAATCAAATCAGATTTGGCGCAAGGCCTGGTCTTGCTGGAAGATTTTGGGGTCCAAAGCTTCAGCCAAGTCCTTGAAGACGCGCCTGAGCGGGAAGCAGCCCTCTACAGTCTGGCGGGGGATGTCGTGTGCTATCTTGCGGGCAGAGCGCTTCCAGACCTGCCGCCCTATGACGAGGCCACCATGCGCACAGAGCTTAGCGTGTTCTGCGATGATTGGTGGCCCGATGCCTTTGGTACAGAGATGCCAAGCGATGTAAGGGCCGCCTTCGACCGCGCATGGGACGCCCCGCTAGCGCTGGCGGAAAAAGCCCGCCAAACAGCGCCGATTGTGACCTTGCGCGACTTTCATAAAGACAACCTGTTCTTTCTCCCAAACCGGACTGGCCCCGCTCAAGTAGGCCTCATTGATTTTCAGGATGCACTTATCGGCCACGCGGCGTATGACGTGGTTTCACTGCTGCAGGACGTGAGGAGGGACATTTCCGATGCGGTTCAAAACGAGGTGTTAAACGCTGTATCAAAAGCGCTGGGCGACCCCCACTTTGAGACGGGCTACGCCATCTACGGCGCACAGCGGGCCTTGAAAATCCTCGGCGTCTTTGTGCGCCTTGACCGGCGCGATGGAAAGCCGGCCTACAGGGTGCATCTGGGCCGCTGCTGGAACCGCTTTCTCAGTAACATGGACCAGCCAGCCCTAGCGTCGGTTAAGACGTGGCTTGACACGCATATTCCTGTGCAAAAGCGGCAAACAGCATGACCGTCAAACATGGCGAAATCCAAGAAGTCAGGCTGAAGCCCAAGGCCAAACTACCCGACATGGCGATGGTGCTGTGTGCCGGCAAAGGCATGCGCATGCGCCCGCTGACGGATGATCGGCCCAAGGCGCTGGTGGATGTCGCCGGCGAACCGCTTTTAGCGCGCACATTGCAGCAATGCGCTGCAGCGGGCGTGCATCATGTGGTGGTCAATGCGCATTATAAGGCCGATGCGCTGCACAGCTTTTTGGAAAGATGGACGCAGACGCCAGACATTAAGGTCTCCGATGAAACTGATACCTTGCTCGACACGGGCGGCGGGGTGCGCAAGGCCCTGCCCCTGCTTGGTGAGAAACGCTTTTTTGTCATCAACTGCGATGTCGTGTGGCGCGATGGTCCCGCGAACTCGCTGCGCCATTTGGCGCGGCATTGGGTCGGCAAAAAGATGGATGTTCTGTTGCTGCTCGTCCCCATGGCAAAAGCCATCGGCATTGGCGACCGCGGAGATTTCCTGATGCAGCAAGATGGAAAAATCAGCTGGCCGCTAGAGCGCAAATTAAGTGCCTTTGCCTTCGCTGGTGTTCAAATGGTCCATCCACGCGCCTTTGACGGCATCACCGAAGATGCTTTTTCCATGCGTGCTATCTGGACCAAGGCAATCGAAGCCGACCGCGCCTATGGCTGCGTCCATGAAGGCACCTGGGCCCATGTGGGCACGCCAGACAGTATTGCGCCTGCCGAAGCCATGCTTAGCGGTGGCGGTGGCTAACCTTTGGACGATAGCGCCAACGCTTCCCTTTGCTGACACGCTGGTCAAAGGGTATCTGGCCCGCTTTGGCCGGGATCCACTCACCCTTGCCGAGGGTCTGATTTTATTGCCGAACCGGCGCGCCGTCCGCACCGTGCAAACGGCCTTTTTGCAAGCCGTGGACGCCCAGGCGACGCTATTGCCGCGGCTGGCCGTGCTCGGCGATGACCCGGAGGATGGCGTGGGCAGCCTTGGCATGGCTGACCTGGCGCCCACCATCGAGCCAATGGCAAGACTAGGCCTGCTAGCGCGTTTGATAGAAGGCTGGCAGGCACATATGGAGCCCAAGCCCGCGCAAACGCCAGCGCAAGTCGCCCGCCTCGCCGCAAGCCTCGCGCGCTTCCTCGACCAGTCCATCACGGAAGGCCTCGACTTCGCAAAGCTGGATGATTTGGTGCCAGAGGAATTTGCTGTTCACTGGCAACATGTGTTGAGCTTTTTGAAGATTGTGACCGAGCAGTGGCCTGGCCTGCTGAGCAGTCTGAACCGCGTGGATGAAAGCCTGGCCCGCCGCAACCGGCTAGAGGCTTTGCGCCAGCGCTGGCTGCATGCCCCGCCCCAGACACCGGTCGTCGCCGCAGGCGCCACCGGCTCCATTCCAGCCACAGCAGCGCTCATGGATGTGGTGCGCACCCTGCCGGACGGGCATGTGGTGCTGCCTCCGGTGGACTGTGACGCACCAGATGAAATGTGGGACGTTCTGTCTGAAACCCATCCTTTTGGGCCGCTTAAGCGTCTCCTAGAGCGCTTTGATGCGCATCGCGCGGAGGTCTTGCCCTGGCAGCAGGAGGACGCGCCAGAGCCCATTGCCAGCCGGGTGGGCGCGGTCAGCGCCGCCTTGGCCCCATCCGCCACCTTTCAGGCTGGACTTAAAGACCAGGACCCTGGCCAGACGCTCTGCCTTATTGAGGCTGAAGAGGACCACCAAGAGGCCACTGCCGCTGCTCTCTTATTGCGGCAAGTTCTGGAAACACCAGGCAGAACCGGCGCGCTCATCACGCCAGATCGCGCGCTCGCACGGCGCGTGGCTGCACGGCTGGCACGCTGGGATATCCATGTGGATGACAGTGGCGGTCAACCGCTGGCGGACACACCGCCAGCCCGATTTGTGCTCCTGCTTGCGGATTTTCTGGCTGCGCCGGATGCGCCGGTGCCGCTGCTAGCACTGCTGAAACATCCCTATTTCCGCTTCGGGCGGTCACGCGCCGAGGTACTTGAGGTGGCCCGCCTGCTGGACCAGTATCATCTGCGCGGGGTACGGCGCAGCGGCGGCGTGTCCAGCCTCATAAAGCGGCTTGATGACAACAGTTCGAAAACGCTGCTCAGCGCGCTCGAAAGGTTGACTGAAAGCTGGCCAACGGAGGCTAAGCCAGCGGCCCAGTTCATCGCCCAGCTTATGGAATGGGCCGACACCCTGTCCGATGAGACCCTTTTTGCAGGCGAGGATGGGATGGCCCTTGCGCTATGGGCTGATGGCGCTGCAACAGCGAGCCCGGGTTTTGACGCCACACCGCCAGCCAGCCTCGGCGCGCTCATGGAGGCCTTAATGACAGGCCAAGTGGTACGTTCTGGCCGGCCCGGACATCCGCGACTGGCTATCTTAGGCACCATTGAAGCGCGCATGCAGCGCCCTGATGTGGCGGTTTTAGCTGGGCTGAATGAAGGGGTCTGGCCGCCAGCAGCGCCAACGGACCCCTGGATGAATGAACCCATGCGCCAAGCCTTTGGCCTGCCGCCGCATGACCGGCGCATCGGCCTATCCGCGCTTGATTTTTTGCAAGGCTGTTCGGCAGAGCAGGTATTTCTGACGCGGACCACCAAAAAAGACGGCGCGGAGACGCTACCTTCGCGCTGGGTTGCCAGGTTAAAGGCCGCCTATGGCCCAAAGCTCCGGCGCGGATATGAGGTTCTCGCCTGGACACAAGCGCTTGATGCACCGCCCGCCTATAAGCCATGGCCACAGCCCAAACCGACGCCGCCGCTCAGCGCCCGGCCGCGCGACCTAAGCGTCAGCGATATCGAGCGGTGGCTGCGCGACCCTTATGCGCTGTATGCCAAACATGTCCTAAAGCTGAAGCCGCTGGAGGACATCGACCAAGCCCCTGGCGCAGCCGACAAAGGCAGCACAATCCATACTGCCTTAGAGCGCTTTTTCAAGGCGCATCCAGGCGCTCTGCCGGAAGACCCGAAAGCGGCACTCATGGAAGCGGGCAAAGCCTCCTTTTCGAAATGGCGGGGCCAGCCTGGCATCTATGCTCTTTGGTGGCCCCGCTATGGCGACCTGGTCGACTGGTTGGTGTCTGAGCAAACCAAACTATTTGAAGCAGGACGCCGCGTCGCTGGAGCAGAAGTTGAGGGCAAGCTCATCTTGCAGGTGGGGGATTACGCCTGGACGGTCCGCGCCACAGCTGACCGGATTGATGCAGCAGCAGGGCTCACCATCCTGGACTATAAAACCGGCGCAGTGCCCGCCGCGCGCGCCGTCAAGCAAGGCTATGCGCCGCAGCTTTCCGTCGAAGGCTTGATGGCGCAGGCAGGAGCGTTTCCGATCGCCGCTCAGCCGGTCGACGCACTTGAATATTGGGCTCTATCAACGACAGGCCAGGCCCCACCCAAGCGCGTCGCTTTGGCCGATCCGAAAAGCCTGATTGAGGACGCCCAAGCGGGGCTGGAAGCGCTGTTCTCCGCCTTCGGGATCGAAAAAACGCCCTATCTACATGCGCCGTCGCCCATGCATGCGCCCTACCGAGATTATGACGACTTGGCCCGGCCGGAAGAATGGCGCGATATCCCCGAGGCGGCGTCATGACCGGGCTGCGGCTGACTGACAGACAAGCTCGCGCAACGCAGCCGGGCGCCCATATTTGGGTCGATGCCTCGGCCGGCACCGGCAAAACCCATGTTCTTACAGCGCGCGTGCTGCGGCTCATGGTCGACGGGGCGCGGCCAGATAGCATCCTATGCCTTACCTATACCAAAGCCGCCGCGGGGGAGATGGTGGGGCGCATTCTCACCCAGCTGGGGCGCTGGGCCGTGGCGGATGCGCCCGCCCTGAAGCGGGACCTGGCCGTGCTTCTGGGCGGCTCTAGCCAGGTGCAAGACAGTCACCTTAAGCGCGCCCAGGCCCTGTTCTTAGATGTCTTAGACCTGCCAGGCGGGCTTGCCATCCAAACACTGCATGCTTTCAGCCAATCCTTGCTCGGACGTTTCCCCCTGGAATCTGCCACAGCGCCAAGCTTTGAAACCATCGATGAGCGCACCGCGAAAGAATATGCAGCCGAGGCCCGCGACAAGGTTCTCGCGCTGGCGCTGGAGGGCGGAGACGCGGACCTTGCAAAAGCCGCAAGCACGCTCGCCCGGTTGTTAGCAGATGGCAGTTTCGACAGTGTCATTGCAGAGCTCCTGGCGATGCGCGGCGCGCTGACTGACTTACCAGCAGGCCTTCTCGCGCTGCGCCAGACGGTCCATGAGGCGCTCGGCGCGCCGCTAGGACAACGCCAAGAGGACATTCTCAAACAGGCCTGCATGCAAGCCACGCCAGACTTAGGGGCCGCGGCAAACCACCTTATCCATAGCGGCAGCAAAACCGACCAAACCCGCGGGGCAACCATCCAAGACTGGTTGCAGTCTAAGACGCGGGAAGGCGAGTTTGACGTCTATTGCCTGGCCTTTTTGACCGCAGGGTTTAAAGCCGCGCGCAAGCAGCTCATCACAAAACCCGCAGAAAAAGCCCGCCCTGGGACAGCCGATATCCTCGCGCAGGAGGCACAGCGGTTGCTGGGTGTCCGTGAAAGCCTAGCGCTCAAACGGCTTGCTGAGGAAAGCGCCTTGGCCATCGCCTTTGGCCAAGCGCTGCTCAAGCACTATAGCGCGCGCAAAATGCAGGCCGGCACGCTCGACTTTGCCGATTTGATCGACCGAACGGAGGCTCTGCTTGCAGGCCAGGTGCCGCCGGAGTGGGTGCTGTATCGCCTCGACAGCCAGATTGAACATATCCTGATCGACGAAGCGCAGGACAACTCCAGCCTACAATGGAAAATCGTTGAGCAGCTCTCCTCCGAGTTTTTCTCAGGTGAAGGGCAACATGCGCGGACCCGGTCGGTGTTCGCCGTGGGAGATATGAAGCAATCGATTTACGGCTTCCAAGGCGCGGAGCCCAAGCTGTTCAATGACAGCAAAATCAGCTTCCAGGCAAAGGCGGAGGAAAGCGACCAAGCCTTTGAGGATGTTGGACTCAACAAGTCTTTCCGGTCGGTGGATACGGTTTTGCGCGTGGTCGATGAAACCTTTGTAGGCGCAGCTGGCACTGGGCTGGATGCGCAGCGGGTCAGCATCAAGCACGACACACACCGCACCGGCATGGGCGGGATGGTCGACTTATGGCCGCTCACCCTACCGGAAGAGCGCGAAGACGATACAGCAGCAGGCTGGCGCCTGCCCTTGGTGGAACGCGCTGAGAAGAAACCCGACCGCTTGCTGGCCGAACGCATCGCCGAGGATATTCACCAGCGCATCGCCGCAGGGGAGTGCCTGCCCGGCCGGGCCAACCCCTTGACCGCAGGTGATTTTCTCATTCTAGCCAGGCGCCGCAGTGATTTGATGGGATATATCGCCCGGGCCTTGAAAAAGCGCGGCGTGCCCATTGCAGGGCTCGACCGGTTTGATTTGAAAAGCCCAATGGCGGTGCGCGACCTCGTCAACCTGGCCCGCTTTGCCACGCTGCCCAATGATGATTTCGCACTGGCCTGCGTTCTCAAAAGCCCGTTGTGCAATGTCTCTGAAGAGACGTTGATGGCGCTCTGCGCTGGTCGAGAGGGTAGCCTATGGGCTGCGGCAAAGACCAGTCCAAGCATTCCTCAGGAGGCGACAGCGCTGCTACACCGCGTTCTCGCCATGGCCGACTATGCGCCGCCTTTTGAGCTCTTTTCCCATGTGCTTGAAGCGGGTGGCCGCATGCGGCTGCAAGAGCGCCTTGGCGGGGAAGCTGAGGACGCGATCAACGTCTTCTTAGGCCAATGTCTGGCCTATGAGCGCAGCCATACGGCCTCCTTGGATGGGTTCCTGCACTGGTTTTTGCAAAGCGATGTGGAGGTCAAGCGCGACCCGGAAGCAGCCGGAGATAAAGTGCGCATCATGACCATCCACGGCGCGAAAGGCTTGCAGGCGCCGGTGGTCTATCTGGCCGACCTTGCCTCAAAACCCACGTCTAAAAGCCCCTTTGTGCAGGTGCCGTCCGGTGGCAGCACCGTGCCCATTTTAAGGCGCCATGCTGGCAATGACATAGGTCCGATTCGCACTGCGTTTGAAGCAGCGGAAGAGGAGGCCTATCAAGAGTATAAGCGCCTGCTTTATGTCGCCATGACGCGGGCGGAAGACCAGCTGATATGCTGTGGGTATGCCAGCAAAGCGCGCGAAGCCCCGGCAGATCTTGAGGCAAAACCAGACGGATATGACTTAATAACAGCTGCGTTTGACCGGCTTGATATCTCGCCGGACGCCGATGGACTGCGGCGGTATTCCACGCCGCAACGCGCTGCGCTATCAGAGGCAGCGCCCTTACAAGACAAGCAGGCCCTCTACAGCCTGCCAGACTGGGCGCGCAGCAAACCGCCGCCGGAAGAAAGCCCGCCGCGCCCCTTGCAACCCTCCGATACGGGCCTGTCCAATATGGCGCCGTTTAAGGCGGCGCAGATATCGCAGACGTCTTTGTCACCCGCAAAGCGGGGCACGCTTATCCACGCGCTGTTAGAACATCTGCCCACGCAGCCGCAGTCAGACTGGCGGGATGTGGGGATGGCGTATTTAGAGGCGACGGTGCCACAAGAGCTCGCTGAAGAGCTGCTTGCAGAAGCCCTTGCCACGCTGGGCCTGCCGGAGATGCACGCGCTCCTTGGCGAGGGCAGCCGGGCTGAAGTCCCCATCATTGCGCGCCTCGGCGACTTCGTGGTCTCGGGCCAGGTGGACCGGCTCGCCATCACCGATGACGCAGTCCTCTTTGCTGACTTTAAGACCACGCAGTCCCCGCCGGAGGACGCGCCGCCCGATATTCTGAGGCAAATGGCTCTCTATGCCTTGAGCCTGGAAGAGGTGTTTCCCACACGCACCGTCCGGGGCGCCATCTTGTGGACAGCGACGGGACGTGTGGACTGGCCATCGCGCGAAACCCTGATGGCGCATCTGCCATCCACTGTGCATGCGCCCTGAACACTGCGTTCATGTGCGCCAATGCTTGACGGCGCGCACCATGTTTCATAGCTAAGAACCAATAGCAGAGTACAGACAAACGGAACCAATCATGGCCACAACGACGATTACAGACGATAGCTTTGACTCAGACGTCATTCAGTCCGACAAACCTGTCCTAGTAGATTTTTGGGCAGAATGGTGCGGCCCGTGCCGCCAAATCGCGCCAGCGCTTGAAGAAATTGCCGGCGAAATGGGCGAGCAAGTCACCATTGCCAAAATCAACATTGACCATAACCCGGATGCGCCAACACGCTATGGCGTGCGCGGCATCCCAACGATGATCCTGTTTAAAGGCGGTGAAGTGCAGGCCACGAAGGTGGGCGCACAGCCGAAGAGCAAAATCGTCGAGTGGATTGAAGACAACATCGCTTAACGGCGATTCCTCATCAGGCGTTCGCTGCCTCCTATCAGGAGCGTTGGCGAACGCCTTTTTTAATCCGGCAGCGTGCCATTTGCCGCCAGCACAGCCCCTGCCAAATAGAGCGAGCCAACGATAACCACCAGCGGGCTGCTCTCTTTGCCGCAAGAGTCTGCAATATAGCCTAGAACAGCGCTGATATCGCCGCTGCCTGCGCGCCCCGGCGCGCCCAGTTCTTGTCCGCAGGCTGCTATCTCAGCGGGCGTATGGTGGGCATGACCATCAACAGGCACACCCCAAAGACCCGATAACAGCCCCTTAAACGGCGCTAGGTACGCGTGCAAATCCTTGTTCGCGAGCATGCCCAGAACCAGATGAATGGGCCGACCTTCCGCGCCAGGATAGTCACGAATAAAACGCGCGACTTGCGCGCCAGCAGCGGGATTATGCCCGCCATCTAGCACCACATCGCTGCCCGGCGGTAGATGCTCTTGCAACGTGCCGCTCGCCAAACTTTGCAGCCGGGCCGGCCAAGCAGCCCAGCGCAAGCCAGCGCTGAACGCAGGCTCTGGCACGGGCCATTGCACTTGATGACGAAGCGCGGCAACCGCAAGCGCAGCATTGTCTGTTTGGAACGCACCCGGCAGGCTTGGCAGTGGCAAGGCAATCTGACCCTTGGCGTCGCTGTAAGCAATGCCGGTGTCATGCGCTTGGGCGTGATAATGCTGGCCGGAAAAAACGGGGTGCGCGCCAACGTCTCGGGCATGTTTTTCAATAGTATTGGCTGCAGAGGCATCGTCTTGATGGCAAATGAGCGGGACACCGCGGCGGGCGATACCGGCCTTCTCCCAGGCGATTTCCGGCAAGCTGTTGCCTAGGAACTCCATGTGGTCGAAGCTGATCGGGGCAATGATGCCCAGCGCTGAGCGTGCAATGACGTTGGTCGCATCCAGCCGCCCGCCCAGACCCACTTCTAAGATAAGCGCATCGGCCGGCGTTTGTGAAAAGGCGAGAAAGGCCGCCGCCGTTGTGGCCTCAAAGAAGGTGATGGGGTCATCTCCCGCAGCCTCTTCAACCGCATTCAAAACATCGATCAACCCGGCATCATCAATCAAGCGGCCCGCCAAACGGATGCGTTCATGGAAACGCACCAGATGGGGAGAGGTATAGACGTGAACGCTGTGCCCTGCCGCTTCCAAGATGGACCGGACAAAGGCGGCGGTAGAGCCTTTTCCATTGGTTCCAGCGATATGCACAATTGGCGGGAGACGGCGGTGCGGGTCGCCCAGTCTCTCCAGCACGTTGGTCAAGCGGCCCAAGGAGAGATCAATCTTCTTAGGATGGCGGCCTTCAAGCGCGGCCAATGCGTCTGAAACAGTTGAGAACGGCACGAAAAGCGCTGGGGAGTTTACTCAGTCGGGGCCGCGATGGCTTTGCGCGGCTGCACCGGAACGCCGTGTTCGGTCTTGGTTAAAATGCCAAGCACATTGGCAAGCGTATCGCGCAGCTCTTTTCTATGCACCACCATATCAATCATGCCGTGTTCCAGCAGATATTCTGAGCGCTGAAACCCTTCGGGCAGCTTTTCACGAATGGTGTTTTCAATCACCCGCTGGCCGGCAAAGCCAATCAGGGCACCTGGTTCCGCAATATGGATATCGCCAAGCATGGCAAAGGACGCCGTGACGCCGCCTGTTGTTGGGTCGGTGAGCACCACGATATAGGGAATGCCTTCCCGCTTTAGCCGGTTGAGCATCACTGTGGTGCGCGGCAACTGCATGAGGCTCAAAATGCTTTCTTGCATCCGCGCGCCGCCGGAGGCTGAAAACACCACATAGGGCGCGCGTCTTTCTAGCGCAGTTTCTACTCCGCGAATGAAGGCATTGCCCACATTAACGCCCATGGAGCCGGCCATGAAAAAGAAGTTTTGCACGCCAATAACGGTCGGCAGGCCAGCGATCTTTCCAAGCGCAATCTCAAAGGCGTCATCCGCTTTGGTTTTGGACCGCGCATCTTTCAAGCGATCCGTATACCGCTTAGAGTCGCGGAAACCGAGCGGGTCATCCTTTGCTTTATCAATGCCGATCGTTTTGTATTCGCCGTCATCAAACAGCATATCAAACCGCACATCTGGGCCGATACGCTCATGGTGGCCACAATGGGGACAGACCCAGTAGTTCTTTTCCACTTCCTTGGTGAAGGTCAGCTGGCCGCACGCCCGGCACTTGCTCCAAAGATTTTCCGGAACGTCTCGCTTGGTCCAAAAGCGCAGCTTTGGCAGCGTACGGTCTAGCCAGCTCATGATGCTTTCCTTTCAAGCGCATCGCGCAGGGATGCGACAAATCCATGGGCCGCTGCGGGCGCCTCTTCGGGCGTTGCCGTGGCAATGGCATCCACAATGGCAGAGCCGACCACAACGGCATCTGCCACATCACCCATGGCCGCCGCCTGCTCGGGCGTCTTTATACCGAAGCCAACGGCAATCGGAAGGTCTGTTTTTTCCCGAATATGGGCGAGCGCGGAACCAATTTTATCAGTTTGTGCGCTGGCTGATCCGGTAATCCCCGTGATGGAGACGTAATAGAGAAAGCCGCTTGTGTTGCGCAGCACAGCCGGCAAACGCTCTGCATCCGTTGTTGGGGTCGCCAGACGTATGAAATGAAGGCCGGCATCTTTAGCAGGCAAGCAAAGCTCCGCATCTTCTTCAGGCGGTAAATCGACAACAATAAGCCCATCGACCCCAGCGGCTTTGGCTTCGCTGAGAAAGCTATCAACGCCCTTGTGATGGATGGGATTATAATAGCCCATCAGAATGACGGGCGTGTCTTGGTCCTGCGGGCGAAACCGGCGCACCAAATCCAGCGATGTGTTGAGCGTGGTGCCCGCTTTAAGCGCGCGCAGCGCAGCGGCTTGGATGGCCGGGCCATCCGCCATGGGGTCTGTAAAGCTCATACCCAGCTCAATGATGTCCGCGCCTGCAGCGGGCAGGCCCGCCAGAATATCGAAGGAAACATCAAAGTCCGGGTCGCCTGCCATCACATAGGTCACTAGGCCAGCACGGCCCTCTGCCTTTAAACTAGCAAAGCGCGCGGCAAGGCGGTCTGTCGCAAAATGGTCGGTCACTGAGCGCCCGTGCCCATATCAACGCCAAGCGCCTCGGCCACCGTAAAAATGTCCTTATCCCCACGGCCGCACATGTTGACGATCATGAGATGGTCTTTGGGCAGTGTCGGCGCGACTTTGAGAACATGGGCAATCGCGTGGGAGGGCTCAAGCGCAGGCAAGATGCCCTCAAGCTGGGCAAGCGTTTGGAAGGCATCCAGCGCTTCTTGGTCGGTCACGGAGACATAGCTCGCCCGGCCGATAGCATGCAGCCAGGCGTGCTCCGGCCCAATTCCCGGGTAATCAAGCCCAGCGGATATGGAATGCGCTTCAATGATTTGGCCATCATCATCCTGCAGCAAATAGGTGCGGTTACCATGCAGCACACCGGGCGTACCGCCAGCGATGGAGGCCGCATGTTCGCCCGTATCTAAGCCATGACCAGCCGCTTCCACAGCGGTGATGGAGACGTCAGGATCATCTAAGAATGGGTGGAACAACCCGATGGCATTGGACCCGCCGCCGATACAGGCAACCAGGCTATCGGGCAGCCGCCCTTCCCGGCCTAAAATCTGTTCGCGCGCTTCTCGGCCAATGACGGATTGGAAATCGCGCACCAATTCCGGATAGGGGTGCGGGCCAGCGGCGGTGCCAATGATGTAGAAGGTATCTTCCACATTGGTCACCCAATCGCGCAACGCCTCGTTCATGGCATCCTTTAGCGTCGCTGAGCCGGACGTGACAGCACGCACTTCGGCGCCCAAGAGCTTCATACGAAACACATTGGGCGCTTGGCGCTCAATATCGCGCGCGCCCATATAGATGATGCAGGGTAGACCGAAGCGGGCCGCCACGGTGGCCGTGGCAACACCGTGCTGGCCTGCCCCGGTTTCGGCAATAATGCGGCTTTTGCCCATGCGCCGGGCGAGCAGGATTTGGCCCACGCAGTTGTTAATCTTGTGCGCACCAGTGTGGTTCAGCTCATCGCGCTTAAAGTAGATTTTCGCGCCATTACAGTGCTCCGTCAGCCGCTCAGCAAAATAGAGCGGGCTTGGGCGGCCCACATAATGCTCAAGCAGGTCATCGAACTCTGCTTTGAAAGCATCGTCATCCTTGGCCTGGCGATAAGCCGCTTCCAACTCCAGGATATTGGGCATGAGGGTTTCGGCGACATAGCGACCGCCGAAAATGCCAAAATGGCCGTCTTTATCCGGCCCTGCCCGAAACGAATTCGGGCGTGAATTTGCGCTCTCAAGTCCCATGCGTCTTGCCTTTTGCAGCCGCCAAAAACGCTACAATCTTGTCTTCGTCCTTTTCGCCAGGCGCCTTTTCAATGCCGGAGGAGACATCGACAGCAGGTGCCCGCGTAAGCTGGATGGCTTGTGCAACATTTTCCGGCGTTAAGCCACCCGATAAGAACCAAAATTGGTCTTTCAGCCACTCTTGGTCCAGCATTGTCCAATCGAAGGACAAACCATTACCGCCCGGAAGCCAATCGCCTGATGCAGGTGGTTTTGCATCAAACAAAAGCGCGTGCACATGCGGCAGATAGGCCTGCGCCGCAGCTACATCATCGGCGCTGCGCACGGAAATCGCCTTGATGATGGGCCGCTGCGACAGCTGCCCCAGCACCCGCGTACGCTCAACGCTCTCTGACCCATGCAGCTGCAGAAAGTCGATCGCATTCATATCGGCCGCCGCTGAAGCCAGAGCATCGTCAGGATCAACCACAACCAGAACATTTTTGGCCCGCCCCGCCACCGGCGCTATGGCTTCAATGTGAGCCAGGCTTAAATGTCGCGGCGATGGCGGAAAATGAATGAAGCCTAGATAGTGCGCACCGGCATTGGACGCGGATTGGACAGCCGCCACTGTCGTCAAGCCCCTGTCTTACACCGTCGTCATGCCGAGGCTTCCTGCCCCTGCGCATTGGCTTGCGCCGCTTCCGCGGGTGCGGGTCACCTGGTGATTGGGCGCCCAATCACCAGGTGACTGGCCCCCGCATCCATGGCGTCACGCGGCGTCATCACCCGCTTTTGATCGCCTGCACTGGCGCCAGTGGGCCGAATACCCGGCACCATGAGCGCTGCCTCGCTGCCCAACATATCCCGCAGCGCTGCCACTTCTTTGGGCGAACACACACAGCCGTCGGCGCCGCTGTCGACACTCAGATAGGCCAGCCGTTTCACTTGGTCGAGGCTGCCGGATGACACCCCTATATCGGCCAAATCCACATCATCAAGGCTGGTGAGAACGGTCACGGCAAGCAGTTTAAGACCTGGCACGACAGCATCGCGAGCGGCCACCGCAGCCTCTATCATGGCCCGGCCGCCCTGCGCGTGGATAGTCAGAAACGCAGGCGCATGCTCCAGCCGCCCGAGGGACCGCACGGCGCCAGCGACGGTGTTGGGAATGTCATGCAGCTTTAAGTCTAGGAAGAGCGGGACACCTTCCCCCACCACTTGATTAACGCCTTCGACCCCGTTGGCGAGAAAGAACTCAAGACCTAGCTTAATGCCGCCCACATGGGGCCCAACGCTTTGGCGCAGCGCAGTGGCAGCCGCCACATCGGGCGTATCAATGGCAACGAAAACTGGGGACATGCCCCTCCCCTATCGCCGCATAGGGCCGGGCGCAAGCAGGTTGTGCGTCAGCTTGGTAAAACAGTTTGATCCGTTGGGCCCGTCACGCTGCCTTGCGGGCCTGATTGCACGCGCTGGGCATTTGCAAAGCGCTCATCCTCTGGGCGGACCTGGGCTTTTAAGCCATCGCACTCATTGATAAGTGCGTCTTTTTCTGCTTGCAGGCGCGCAATCTCTTTATTGGCCTTGGCCAACTTGCGGCGCAGCAGGAAAGCGCGAACAGTGGCTGTTGGCAGGACCGCCACAATGCCAATGGCAACCCCAATCAGCCCAACGAAGAACAAAGGCATATCTAAGCTAATGTCGACGGGACTAAGCGACAGCGTCACCAAATCTCGGTTGGCAACGGCCAACCAAATGCAAATCGCTGCCAAAGTGAGGAAAATCAAAACCGAGAATAAACGCAGCATGGAGCCCCCTATTGTCTAGACAGCAGTGTGCCGAAACTCAGCCCATGCATTCAAGGGCTAAAATCATAGGACAGGCCTAGCGCGGGCTAATTGTCGTTGAGACGGTCGCGCAGCTCTTTGCCGGTCTTAAAATAGGGAACGGTCTTCTCATCCACAGCAACGGCTTCCCCGGTACGCGGATTGCGGCCGGTGCGCGCTGGGCGTGACTTCACGGAAAAGGTTCCAAATCCGCGCAACTCAACGCGGTCACCCCGCGACAGCGCATCAATGATTTCTTCGAGGACTGTATTCACAATCCGCTCTAGATCTCGCTGCAGGAGGTTTGGATACATATCCACCAGCTTTGCGAGCAACTCAGACTTGATCACTCCCTGCTCCCGTGACCGCTTTCATTATCGTTCAATGTCGAGGTTTCGATTGCCCCCGAAACACCTCGACCGTGCCAAACCTTTTAAAGAAACTCAACCGATTCAAGGAGTTTGCAGGGGCTTTAAGGGTACAAACGGCCATGAACTGGCATTCAAAAAGCCATTTTCACAAAAAAAAGAGCCGATCCTATCGTTGGATCGGCTCTCTCGATCGTTTTTTGGGCCTCCAGGACCGTGCGAGTCGAACCGCGCTTAGTCCGCCTTATCGCTGCCTTGTGCCTTGATGGCGGCGCCCAGGATGTCGCCCAGGCTGGCGCCCGAATCTTGGCTGCCATATTGTTCAACAGCAGCTTTCTCTTCGGAAATTTCCAGCGCCTTGATGGATACGCCAATGCGCGCATTAGAGCGATCAATAGACGTAATCATGGCATCAACCTTCTCGCCTTTAGCAAAGCGGTCGGGGCGCTGTTCTGAGCGGTCGCGGCTTAGGTCAGAGCGGCGGATGAAGGCTTTTGGTCCGCCATCGCCAACTTCAACTTCCACGCCGCCGTCATTCACGTCCAGAACGGTACAGGTGACGATGTCGCCGCGGCGCTTGCCATCGACGGTTGCCATGGGGTCATCATCAAGCTGCTTGATGCCAAGCGAGATGCGCTCTTTTTCAACGTCGATTTCCAGCACTTGTGCTTTGACCATTTGGCCTTTCACATAGCCTTCCATGGCCTCTTCGCCGGATTTCTCCCAAGAGATGTCGGACATGTGAACCATGCCATCTACATCGCCGTCGAGACCGATAAACAGGCCAAATTCGGTGACGTTTTTAATCTCGCCTTCGACTTCAGTACCGGTCTTATATTTCTCGGCGAAGCTCTCCCACGGATTGTCTTGGGCCTGTTTTAGGCCAAGCGAAATGCGGCGCTTCTCTGGGTCGACTTCCAACACGATGACATCGACTTCTTGGCTGGTGGACACGATCTTGCCTGGATGGACGTTTTTCTTCGTCCAAGACATTTCAGAGACGTGCACCAAGCCTTCAACACCCGCTTCCAGCTCCACAAAGGCGCCATAGTCGGTGATGTTGGTGATGCGGCCCGTATAGCGGGCGCCCAGTGGGTATTTGGCTTCCACGCCATCCCATGGGTCGGTCTGCAGCTGCTTCATACCCAGCGAAATGCGCTGCGTATCGCGATTGATGCGGACGATTTGAACGTTGATGGTCTCGCCGATATTGACGATTTCTGACGGATGGCCAACGCGGCGCCAGCTCATGTCGGTGACGTGGAGCAGGCCATCGATGCCGCCCAAGTCGACAAAGGCACCATAGTCGGTGATGTTTTTAACAACACCTTCGACCTGCTGGCCTTCCGCCAAGCTTTCCATAAGGCCAGAGCGCTGTTCGGCGCGGCTTTCTTCCAAAATGGCCCGGCGGGAGACAACGATGTTGCCGCGCTTCCTATCCATCTTCAAGATTTGGAAGGGCTGCGGCACGCCCATAAGCGGGGTGACGTCGCGCACGGGGCGAATGTCCACTTGGCTGCCAGGCAGGAAGGCCACGGCGCCGCTCAAATCAACAGTGAAGCCACCTTTCACACGGCCAAAGATAACGCCTTCAACACGGCCTTCATCTTCACCCATTTTTTCAAGCTTATCCCAGGCTTCCTCCCGGCGCGCTTTATCGCGGCTGAGGACAGCTTCGCCATTGGCATTTTCAACACGCTCAACGAACACATCGACTTTATCGCCGATATTCGGAGCGGATTCTTCACCAGCCCGGCTAAATTCTCTTAATGCAACACGGCCTTCTGATTTGAGGCCCGTGTCAATAACCACCATGTCGTTTTCAACATTGGTGACAATGCCGGTGACGACCCGGCCTTCAAACCCGCCATCACCTGGCAGGGATTCTTCCAAAAGCGCCGCGAAATCATCGCGGGTGGGCATATCTTGAGTTGCCAAAACTCTCTCCAATCGGTTTCATATGTGTAAGCGGGCCAACCGGTTGTGTCCGGCGGTCTTGCCTGGGGTTTTCCAGGCCGGTCTCACATCGTTATCTCCAAAAGCGCGGCGGACCACTGCACAGACACACAAACAAAAAAACACAGGCCCGGCCGCATCGACCTCTCCGAATGGATCCGATCAATACGTCTGAGCTGACGTGCATCAATCTGCAGTCTTACCGCCCCACCGACGCATGGGCTGCTGGACACGACTAAGATCAAGCTGCGATAAGCCTCGCCGCCATAGCTCCTTCACGTTTCAAATGCAAGACTAAGCCAGCTTTTTTAGGGCAGCGACCAAACCAAAATAGCGCCCAGAGCTTGGCGAAAGCAACAACCAATTGTGGTTCAAATACAACATAATGGCGAACAGTGATTCGTGTTACACCGTTTTCATTTGAAGTTCTGCAGGTATGCAACTAACCGCTCGCGGCGTTACGATTTGTGACATGTGTATAGGAGACGTATCTGTGAGAAATATCAGAGTATTTCTAAGTAGCGGCTTTCTGATGGCCGCTTTTTCAGCGCCGGTTTTGGCGCAAGGTTCTGACATTGTAGGCCCATATGTCGGCGCCAATGTGGGCTTCCATACAATTGACGATGAAGGCACGGGCCTTGATGTCGACGGTTTCCTACTTGGCGGTTTTGTTGGTTACAACTTTGCAACCTACAACCAGCTTTATTTTGGCGTGGAAGGCAACTTCAACATCGGCACCAACGCGATTGACAGCGATTTCGGCGGCAGCGCGCATGTTGGCTACGCATTTTCGCCGACATCACGCGCCTTTCTTCGCGGCGGCTATCAAGCCGTCAACTTAGATATCAACGAACTCGTTCGCGATCTTGTCGGTGATGACGTATTTGATGAGCTTCAAGACGAGTTCGAAGAAGAATTCGAAAATGTTGGCGGAGACGACACTGAAGGTGGTGCGCTGATCGGTGTCGGGTTGGAATTCGACATCATTGAGAATGGCGCCATTCGATTGACCGTCGATACAATAGAGTTCGATTCCGCCCGCGTCACAACAGGGTTTTCCTTCCGCTTTTAAGGCGTCAGGGGGACCTGTTTATATAGGTCTCGGCGCTGGAGATGGCGCCTAGCTAAGTCACTGAGATCAGTCGGCACCAGTCTGTCGACTGATCTTTTTCGCGCTCACAACTTTAAGTGCTGCTTCAAGCGCGTCCTCAATGGACAGTCTTGTTGTATCCAACTGCACCGCGCCGTCCGGCACCACCAGCGGGGCCTCTTCGCGCGCTTTGTCTTGCGCATCGCGTGCGGCCAGCTCAGCCTCCACATCTGCTTGTGAGACATCTTTCCCTGCGGCTTGAAGCTCAGCTGCGCGGCGGCGTGCCCGCTCGGTGACAGCTGCATCGACATACAGTTTGACGTCTGCATTTGGGCAAACGACGGACCCGGTATCGCGGCCATCCAGAACGGCCCCTGGCGGGGTCGCTGCAAAGCCGCGTTGCAGCTGCAACAATGCGGTGCGCACGCCGGGATAGCGCGCAACGGCGGAGGCGGCTTGGCCTGTCTTTTGCTCCCTCAAGGCAGGCGCCTCAAGCAGACTCAGGTCTAAAGCACCCGCGATCTGTTCCGCCTGCGCTGCATCGTCAAGGTCATGGCCTGCACGCAGCATCGACAACCCCACAGCCCGGTATAGCGCGCCAGTATCCAAATGCGCATAGCCCAGCGCTTGCGCCAGACGGCGCGCCAAGGTTCCCTTGCCAGAGGCAGCAGGTCCATCAATTGTAATAATCATGCGGAAGGCCTAGCGACGCGGGCACAACCTGTCTAGATCAGAGCGATAGGAAAAGGACGCACATATATGACCCAGACGCTGGAACAGCTCGCAAGGGGGCTGACGCCGCTCATCACAGTGTCACCAGCCGCAGACGCTGTGACTTTCTACAAAGACGCCTTTGGCGCTGAAGAGCTATACCGCCTGACCGACCCGGCGGATGGACGGATTGGTCACGCTGAGCTTATCATCGGCGGCACCCTGCTGATGCTGGCTGATGAATATCCGGAGGCAGCGGCGCTGTCTCCGAAGTCTCTCAAAGGCTCGCCTGTGCGCCTGCATATTCGCGTGGACGACGCCGACGCGGCGGTCGACAAGGCCGTGGCGGCTGGCGCTGAACTCATCATGCCCGTGGCCACCCAGTTTTATGGCGATAAGGCGGGCAATGTGCGCGATCCCTTTGGTTATGTGTGGATGCTCAGCCAGCATGTTGAGACCGTAGCGCCGGAGGAAATGCAGCGCCGCTGGGATAAGATGGTGAAATAACCCCACTCGTCCCAGCGGCTATCTATCTCCGACATTCAGTCAGGCAGACCAGCCTTGCGCTAGGCTGCCTGCAGGTCTTGCACAAAGACGTCAACAAGAGCGTTCAACTGCTGCGCATCGTCGCTAAGCTGCGCTGAGGCATCGCGAACGACGCCGGCAATGCCGCCTGTCTCCGTCGCCTGCTCACTCACAGTCACGATGTTCTGCGTCACATCGCGGGTGCCGAGCGCGGCCTGCTGCACACTTGAAGAAATCTCCGCGGTCACAGCGGTTTGCTCTTCCGCCGCGGCCGCAACAGCGCTGGCGCTTTCATCAATGCGCTTCACGCTGCCATTGACGGAGTCAATCGCTGCGACAGCATCCTTCGTGACTTGCTGCATCCGATCAATCTGCCGCGCAATGTCTTCCGTCGCCTTGCCGGTCTGCGCGGCCAAGGCTTTGACCTCGCTGGCCACAACGGTAAAGCCTTTGCCCGCATCACCCGCCCGCGCCGCCTCAATGGTGGCATTGAGGGCCAGTAGGTTGGTTTGTTCGGCAATGTCCTGGATCAAGGCCGTCACGCTGCTGATTTCATTGGCAGAGCTGGTAAGACCATCCACAATCTCGTTGGTCCTCTCCGCATTCTTTGAGGCCTCTTGCGCAAGTTTAGACGCATCGACAACGCGCTCGGCTACTTCTCTTAGGGACGCGGAAAGCTCTTCCGCTGCGGAGGCAACGCTCGACACATTGGTCGCCGCCTGTTCTGACGCGCTTGCCACGCTGGTGGATTGTTCCTGCGTTGTATCGGCAATGTCGGTCATTTGCGTCGCGGTTTCGTTGAGGGTTACCGTGCCGGAGGAAAGGCGCTTTATGATATCGCCGACGCCGTCAGTAAATTCCTTCACCTTGTCGTTCATCCGGCTTTGGCGCGCCAACTCAGCTTCCATATCCTCTTCTTTGCGCTTGCGCTCTTCTGCCTCTTGGGCAGCGCGCTCTGCGTCATCACGCTCCTTTTGTAAGCGCGCGGCTTCCGTTTCTTCGGCAAGTTTCTTTGCTTCCTTGCCGGTTTGTTTAAACACCTCAAGGGCTCGGGCCATGCGTCCCAGTTCATTGTCGCGGTCAGCGCCTGGCACGTCACGGTCCAGATTGCCTTTGGCAACGTCCGACATGATTTGCGCCATGTGAATGACTTGGCCAGAAATCCGCTGGCCAATTTTCATGGCTAGGCCAATGCCCAAAGCCAGAGCAATAACGGCAAGCACAGCAACCACAATGAGCGTGACCTTGGCCGTCGTGGCGCCGCGTGGACCGATGGTATCTTGCAGTTCGACGGCATTTTGGAACAGCGTCTTATATTGCGTCTGCATGTCAGGCCCAATCTTATCGAGTTGGCCGGTTTGAATGCCATTGCGTTCGAAAATCACTGCCGAAACATCTTTTAAGAGCGCGTCATAGGTCTGGAGGCCTTTTATGGTCGCCTCTGCTAATGCATAGCGCCGCGGGTTTTGCAGTTCCGTCAGCAAGGTCGCAGATACCTCCAAGGCCGCCTCAATGCGATTATGGGCTTCGGTGAGATCGACTTGCTTATTGTCGAGCAAGAAACGCTCGCCATACAGCCGGGCAAGCATCACGCTTTCCTGGACCTTTCCAGCATAAAAAGCAGCCACAGGATCGCCGTCCTTGAACGCCGTCTCCATAATCTCCGTCAGCTGCTCGCGCGCCTTTAGGCCCGTTTCGGATAACTGCGGCACAATCACTTCGCGCTTTTCTTGCAGCGCCTTCATGGCCGCGAATGCCGCTCTATACTCGGCTATGGACGTGGCAACCTTATCCAGCGTTGCCAGCGCCTGTTCATCGCCTTCAAATAGCGCGGTCGCACGTTCACGTCCGCTAGCAATCTCCTGAACACTTGTATCAATAACCTCCGCTTTTTCATCAGAGGCTTCGAGCCGATAGCCAAAAGAGGCTATCCGTGTTTCAAAGAGGTCTTCAATTAAAATAGACGTCAGTTGAGTCTGACGGGCTGCAGCACGATAATCTGTAAATGCTGACGATAACAGCGCGGTCGCAACTAAACTGACCACCGCGAGTAATGCCAACAGACCAATCACTATGCCTGCAAGGCTATAAATTTGTTTAGAAACACTCCAACCACTCATAATATATATACTCCGCACCATTCAACACGGCGCAGGGTCGGCGTGAAATACTTAAAATTTTACAACAAAAGCAAAGAAACAACTGCCATTTGAATAAAGTTACTATTTTCTACCATAAACTGCGCCAAGTAATGCAAAAAGCATAGATGGAACAGCCTACTATCGTAAAAGACTCGCGCCAAGCTCTGTCAAAAGGGCGGAAAAATTGGGAAAGGATGTCGCAATTGCGCGCGTGTCATCGACCCGAATGGGCTGTTGGCTCGCCAAACCTGCAATGAGGAAACTCATGGCGATGCGATGGTCAAAATGGGTCACCACAGGCGCTGACGCCGCACCACCGGGAACGCCGCCATGCCCAGCGCCCTCGATAATCAAATCATCCCCTTCGATATGCGACTTAACACCGATGCGCAGCAAACCAGCATGAATAGCTGCCAAGCGATCGCTCTCCTTCACACGCAATTCCGCAAGCCCGCAAAAGCGGCTCAGGCCAGAAGCATTGGCGGCGGCTACCGCAAGTATTGGGAATTCATCAACCATGGACGGCACAGTCTCGGGCACCACGGTAATGCCCTTGAGCTGGCTTGTCTGCGCCACCAGATCACCAACTTGCTCGCCGCCTTCGACCCGCTGATTATCAATCGATATGTTCGCGCCCATCTGCTCCAGCGCTGAAAACAAACCGGTCCGGCTTGGGTTTAAACATACACCCGGCAAGGTGATATGGGAGCCTTCACAGATAAGCGCGGCGACCACTGGAAATGCCGCAGAGGACGGGTCAGCCGGCACCGCTAAATCCGCTGGCACCAATTTGGGGCGACCCTGAACTTTTATGACACTCAAGGCGCCCTCGCGCGCGACCGAAATATCAGCGCCAAAGTGCGAGAGCATATTTTCAGTATGATCGCGTGTGCCATAAGGATCGATGACCGTGCTCTCACCAACGACGTTCAGCGCCGCAAGCAGCAGCGCGGACTTCACCTGCGCTGAGGCGACGGTCAGCCGATGGTGCAGAGGCTGGCCGTCCGAGCAGCCATCAATCCGCATGGGCAGGCGCCCGCCTGCCTGCGTCTCAAATGTTGCGCCCGTGGGCGCTAGCGGACCTGTAACACGGGCCATGGGCCTGCTACGGAGCGAGGCATCTCCGGTCAGGTGGGCCGTAAGAGGATGGGTAGCAAGGAGACCTATTAAAAGGCGCGCGGCGGTGCCGGAATTGCCCATATCAAGCGTTTGCGCCGGCGCACGCAAATGGCCTAGGCCCACTCCATCAACCTGCCAAACGCCATCAGGCTGCTTTTCCACAGTCGCGCCAAGCTGCCGGACGGCAGCGGCTGTCGCCAAAACGTCATCGCCTTCCAGCAGCCCTGTGATGCGTGTGCGGCCCTTAGCCAGCAACGCAAATAACAGCGCCCGATGCGAAATCGACTTGTCGCCTGGAACCCGCACACTGCCAGACAAACCGCTGGCGCGGCCGGCGCTGGCGGGCACATGGTGTGATATGGAATGGGTTTGAGCCAAGGCGGGTCCCTCATGATCGGCAAGACGCGCGCTTTATTGGCCTGAGCCCTGGCAAAAGCAAGTGCGCGATTGAGACTTTGACAACGCCAAAGGCCTGTGGCAAAGCCTCGCGGCGAAAAAATATGCAACGCATGACAGTGCCGTCCAACTTGCACAGAGCTGCATCTTTTGCACTGGACGCGATGCCAACAGTTTAGGAGACACCGGTGGCCAAACCAGAATGGGGAACCAAGCGCACATGCCCGCAAACGGGTGAGCGCTTTTATGATTTGGGCAAGGACAACCCAGTGACCAGTCCAAATGGCCACCAGTGGTATCCCGAGCCTGTGCTGAAGTCTAAGCAACCAGTTGCCGTTCCTGAAAAGACTGAGAAGCCTGCTCCAGAGGAGGCTGAAGACAGCACAGAAGACGAAAACGACATTGATCTCGACGATGACAATGACATCGATCTCGGCGACGATAACGAGGATGATGTGCTCGCAGATGTAAGCCTCGATGATGATGACGCTGATTTGTCTGAGGTGGTGCAAGCCCCTGGAGATGATGAGGACGACAGCTAGGGCGCATTTGTTTTGGCGTGAATGATCAGGCTTGCGAGCCTTTAACCAGAGCGTTAGTTTTAATCGCATAGAACACGAAAGCCGTCGCCCATCCGGCGGCTCTGAGATAAATGGGGCCGTAGCTCAGTTGGGAGAGCGCTACAATGGCATTGTAGAGGTCAGGGGTTCGATTCCCCTCGGCTCCACCAGTTTCCATATCTCACGATAGTCAGCTGCGCTGACATCTCCGATGAGGCGGGCTGGGCGCCCGGCGCGCGGTCGCGCTTGCGAACCCCTGGGTTCGATGGAGCTTCGTTCGGCTCCACCATTCTTTGTTTATGCTAATGCGCCGCCGCGCGACTTCGGCACATCTATATTTCTGATGGATGGAGTGCGCCCAGGTGCGCCGCTACAAGCTCTCCACGAATTTGTGGGCGTGTTTTGCTCTTAGTCGCAATTCACGCAGCGAAATGTCTTCCATCCTGAGCAGCGCGCGGCGCAGAGCCCGATCATCTGAATAGCCAATGCGCGCGGCTAAGTCTTGAGCGGAAACCGATGGATCCTCTTGAACCGTCTCCGTGAGGAGCTGATAACGGGCGCAATCCATGATCTGCGAGAGCGAGGTTCCATGCGTATTGGCAACCCGCTGTGCGGAGCGCACGGACATGCCCGCCTGCTTCGCCAAATGTTCTATGCGAAACTCACGCTGGCGCATGCACCGGGCAGCGCCTGCCCGCAATTGGTCAAGCTTTGAGGCCGCAGCGCTGGCTACGGCGGCGTCAAGTGCCTGCTTTGCTTTCATCTCCGCATGCGAAAGCAAAATGGGATCATGGGAGGGGTTCACCCATTCCATGTCCGACCGCTTGAATACAGCACCAAAGCGCCGATCAGGTGTTTGGAACCTAACGGGCGCCCCAAAGGCCTTGCGATATGCAGACGCATCACCCCTTGGCTGACGACCGATCAACACTTCAACCGGCGTGCCGTGCTTGCCAAAGACGCCGCGCATCAAACGAATGAAAACAGTCAGCGTTGCCTCGCAACAGTTGTCGTAGTCCTGGTGGCTCGATTGATTGCCAAATGAAAAACAAAGATGGCGCTCAGAGGTCTCAAGGCGCGCATCAAAGGAATATTGAAAAATCGGAAAATAGGTTTCAACGCGCCGCAGCGCATCTGCACCACAGGCCGAGTGCAGCACCAATGTCTCAAGCCCCTGAAATAGGCTGAACGGCGCGATATTTCCAAAGTCTATTGATGATACGGTATCGCTGTCGCGTTCACACAGACTTCGAAGGAGCTGAGCACCGGAGTGGGCGGGGAAGCTTTTCGTAGTTCCAAAGACGGATTGGACCGAACAGCCAATTGCGTCTTCGACTTGATCAATCGGCATGTCTTGCGAGAGCGCGAAACGCACGCCCATAGCAAGCGTCACAGCGCTAATGTGTGTGTTGAGAGGCGCTTGATCCATGCTTGTCATTGTTCGACCCTTTTCAAAGCGTGGTTTCAAAATAAATAAGTCCCGGATTTTGACCTCCTACAATCAATATCCAGGTGAAATCTGGGCGACACCTCCCCGCGGCATGTCTTATTTGAGTTTACGGCTCTAAATCACTGAGACAGCAAATCTGCAGCCAACTCGGCTGAGCTAACACAGCCATCTAAGTTCGTACGTTGCTTTTCTGAACAGTGTTCATTTTAAGCAAAAGTCGTATCTGTGAATCGATTTGCACACTTCATCACGATCACTTTCAACCTTTTGTGATCGCAAAAACCATGCAACTGAGTATGTTCATACACTTTTTTCTTTTAATTTCTCTGCAGCTGCGAAAAGATCAATGCGCATTATTGCGCATTAGAATGCTTATAAATTCTACACGCCAGCTTTGCCGTCCATCGGCGTCTACGCCTTGGCCTTCTGGCTGCAGAACGCTGCATAGCAACTGACCGGCCGGTGTCTTGAAATCGTCAAGCCCATCAACGGCGCCACCATTGAGGCGGCAGATGGCCGAATTTATCCCACGTCTGAGATAAAATTGTCGCTCAATGTCCTCGTCTGAAAATCGTAATAGCGATAGATTAGGATCATTAAAGAAATTGCGGGAACAAGGGTGTGTCGCAGCTTTTTTCTTTGGCGGGCAAGAAAGCCTTGGTCGTTG
>ERZ1740067.571-NODE-571-length-29097-cov-7.409476_pt1 | contig 29097 bp, 32 predicted proteins | sample MGYA00581736_ERZ1740067 | MGnify/ENA primary metagenome ERZ1740067 (study PRJEB43018, sample SAMN04849236) | marine metagenome | isolation source: floating plastic debris | place: Pacific Ocean | collected 2008-08-27 | study: EMG produced TPA metagenomics assembly... | reverse complement strand
TCATGGGGTCCGAAGGGTACTTCATCAACCAGTTCCTCGTGACGCACACCAACAAACGCACCGACCGCTGGGGTGGGTCGTACGAGAACCGCATGCGCCTGCCGATCGAGATCGTGAAGCGGACGCGGGCGGCTGTGGGCGAAGACTTCATCATCATCTACCGCCTGTCGATGATCGACCTCGTGCCCAACGGCTCCACCCACGAAGAGGTCGTGCAACTCGCGCAAGAGATCGAAAAGGCGGGGGCCACCATCATCAACACCGGCATCGGCTGGCACGAGGCGCGCATTCCGACCATCGCCACATCGGTGCCGCGTGCTGCCTTTGCCTGGGTCACGCAAAAGCTGATGGGCAAAGTGTCGATCCCCGTCATCACTTCCAACCGCATCAACACTCCCGAGGTGGCCGAAGAAGTGCTGGCCACCGGTTGTGCCGACATGGTGTCGATGGCCCGGCCCATGCTCGCCGACGCTGATTTCGTGAAAAAGGCGATGGACGGGCAGGCGGCGCAGATTGCGCCCTGTATCGCCTGCAATCAGGCCTGCCTCGACCACACGTTTTCGGGCAAGATCAGCTCGTGCCTTGTGAACCCGCGTGCCTGTTACGAGACCGAGTTGACCATCGAACCCACGACCTCCGCCAAGACGGTGGCGGTCGTCGGCGCGGGCCCCGCGGGCCTGTCAGCCGCCATGACAGCCGCGCAGCGCGGCCACGCGGTGACCCTGATCGACCGCGCCTCGGAGATTGGCGGCCAACTCAACCTGGCCAAGCAGGTGCCCGGCAAGGAAGAGTTCTGGGGCCTCGTCGACTGGTTCCGCACCATGGTGTCCACGCTGGACATTGACGTCCGGCTCGAAACGGACGCGACGCCCGAGATGCTGCAGGACTTTGACGAGGTGATTATTGCCACCGGCGTGCTGCCGCGCGATCCGGAAATTCCCGGACAGGACGCGGACCACGTACATTCCTATATCGACTTGCTGACGCACAAGGCCAAACCGGGCAAGCGCGTTGCGGTCGTGGGCGCAGGTGGCATCGGTTTCGACGTGTCCGAATTCCTCGTCCACGAAGGCGATAGCCCGACCGAAAACCTGCCCGAGTGGATGACCGAATGGGGCGTCACCGACCCCGCCGAGCATCGCGGCGGCCTTGCCCCCGAAGGACCACAGCCAGACGCCCCCGCACGGGCAGTCACGCTGCTGCAACGCAAGGCGGAAAAGCATGGCAAGCGGCTGGGCAAGACCACCGGCTGGATCCACCGCGCGGCGCTCAAGATGAAGGACGTCGAATTCGTGGGCGGTGTGAATTATGAGCGCATCGACACGGACGGCCTGCATGTCAGCTTTGGTGAGGCACGCGAGAACCCCACGACCATTGCAGCCGATGACATCATCCTGTGCGCGGGCCAGTTGCCCAACCGCAGCCTTGCGGATGCGCTGGCGGCGGCGGGCAAGCCTTGTCACGTGATCGGCGGGGCGGACGTCGCCGCCGAACTGGACGCCAAGCGCGCAATCGATCAGGGCACAAGGCTGGCCGCCGCGCTTTAGCCGCGATGGACAGACTTTCCATACTGTACGGTATGTGACCCGTGCCCTGATTGACGCGCGCCGGTCACTCGACGGTGATCGTGATCACGTCGCTCATCACCGGCGGCACGTGCGGGATGTGGTTCAGGTCACCCAGCACCAGTTGCAGCGTGTGTGTGCCGGCGGGCAGGTCCAGTGTGGCTTGCGTCTGGCCCTTGCCGTAGTGGATGTGGTTTTCATCCGCCAGAATACCGTACTGCAACTCTTCGGCGCCGTCCTCGCCCTGGCCCATGGGCGCGCGGTTCAGCAGCAAATGGTGATGGCCGGTGTTTTCGGCTTCGACGCCCGCAGGTGCAACGCCCATCCCTTCGAGGCCAAAGACAACCGTCACCGGAGAACTGACCGTCGCACCGTCCTCAAGGTTCACAAAATAGACGCGCGCGCCCTCAGCCGAGGGCGTTTCTTGTGCAAAAGCGGCGGAAGCCAGCGCAAGCGCCGCGACACAGCCAATCACGATTTTTTTCATTTCCCATTTCCTCCGAAACATGCTGGATACAACTTACATTAACACTTTGGGACAGAAAAAATTCGCACGCCTTCACAAAATTCCGTCAACGAGGTGCGGGACGGCATGGGCGCGGTGTTTCCGCGGCTTTGGCGTTATTCCGTTGCCTTGACGGGTCGGCGGGATTGGGCCGATGACCTTGCTCAGACCACCTGCCTGCGCGCGTTGGACAAGGCAGACCAGTTCGAAGCGGGCACACATCTGGACCGCTGGATGTTCCGTATGGCCCAACGCATCTGGCTGAACGCACTGCGCTCGCGCAAGGTGCGGACCGGCGGCGGCCTTGTCCCGGTCGAAGATATTGACCTGCCCGATCATTCTCCGGGTGCAGAAACGAATATTCTGGCACGTGACGTGTTGAACAGAGTGAACGCCTTACCAGAGGCACAACGTCACTCAGTCTTTCTCGTCTATGTGGAAGGCTACAGCTACAAGGAAGCGGCCGAGATCATGGAGATCCCCATCGGCACCGTCATGAGCCGCCTCGCGGCGGCCCGCAAACGGCTCGGTGAGGAAATGGCGGACGCGGCAGGCCAAATGTCATGACCCAGACACGTACATATACAGACGAAGAGCTCACCGCCTTTCTGGACGGCGAGGCAGATGACGCGCTGGCCACCGAAATTGGCAACGCGCTGGAAACCGACGCCGCACTTGGCGAACGGCTGGCGACGCTCGATATTCCGATCGCGGCGCTGACGCAGGCCTATGACGCGCTGCTGAATGATGCGCCGCCCATGCCGCCCCTGCCGGCGGCGGTGCCGGAGCCGGCCAACACCAACCGGTTCGGCTGGGGTTGGGGCGTGGGCACCTTTGGCACCGGTCTTGCGGCAGGCTTGGCCGTGGCGCTGTTCACCGGCTTTGGCCAGCCCGCACCGCCACCCGCACCCGGCTGGGCGGCGTTCGTGGCGTCCTACCAGTCGCTCTATACGCCCGAGACGCTCGCATCAGTGACCCTGACAGAAGCAGAGCGGATGGCGCAATTGCAGACGGTATCGGCTGCCGTGGGGCTGGACCTCACAGGTGTGCCTGATGCCGAAGGGCTGACGCTCAAGCGGGCACAGATCCTCGCGTTCAACGGCAAGCCGCTGGTGCAACTGGCCTACCAGCGCGCCGATGGCACGCCGGTGGCGCTGTGCATCATCCCCGCCGGACCGGACGACAGACCGGTCAGCATGGGGGCCGCGCAAGGCATGGAACTGGCCCGCTGGAACACGCCCGGATTTGGCTACATCCTGATCGGCGGGCAAGAGCAGGCACCGCTGCAATCCGAAGCCGAAGCGTTCCAAAGCTGGAGCGTGGGCGACACGATCTGAGGCGCGCGGGACCGGCTGACGTCGTTTCCGCGCCTTCAACGATCCCTGCAATAACCCCGATATTATCTCATCCGTGCCCCGATCCTGCCCAGATTGGTCAGCATACCTGCATTCCGAGTAGACCAACGAAAGGGCCGGCAATGGACCGCCTCACAGAAATGGAAGCCTTCGCCACCGTGGTTGACCAGGGTGGTTTTACGGATGCGGCCAAGAAGATGGGGATTTCCAAATCCGCCGTCTCCAAGCACGTGTCTTCGCTGGAGGCGCGTCTGGGGGCTCGCCTGCTGAATCGAACCACACGCCGGGTGTCTCCGACCGAGATTGGCCTGGCCTATTACGACCGCGCCCGCCGCGTTCTGAATGACGCAGGCGAGGCTGATGCGCTGGTCACGTCCATGCAATCCGCGCCCTCGGGCCTGTTGCGCATCTCTGTGGCGACAGATTTCGGCGTGAACCACCTGTCTCCCGTTCTGTCTGAATTCCTTGAGGAATTTCCCGACATCACCGTGAACATGGTCCTGAACAATCGCTATGTCGAACTGATCTCGGAAGGGTTCGACATGGCCGTCCGCATTGGTGAGCTCGAAGACAGCACATTGCGCGCCCGCAAGCTGACCGAGACGACCAAACGCATGATCGCGAGCCCCGACTACTTCGCCAAGTTCGGTCGCCCGGAAAAGATCGACGATCTCAACGAACACAAGCTGCTGCACTATTCCAACCAGTCCTCAGGCAATGTCTGGAAGCTGACCGCGCCCTCGGGCGAGAAACGTCAGGTGCGCACGGCAGGCTGGCTGAGCGTGAATGACGGCCAATCGCTGCTGAACGCCGCGATCTCCGGCCTTGGCATCGCCTACCTGCCCAGCTTTCTTTACGCCGATGCAATGGACAAGGGTCTGGTGCAGGACGCGATCCCCGATCTGCCGATGGAAACCCAGGGCATCTACGCCGTCTACCCGCCGGGCCGCTTTACCCAGCCCAAGGTCCGCGCCTTCATCGATTTTCTGGTCCACGCCTTTGCCGACAAGGGTCCCTCGGACTGGTGATTTTACCAACCTCCCTCGGTTGACCTGCCCCGGTGTGTCCCAAGCGCATCGGGGTATTTTTTTGGCCGCAGGGTGGCGGCTTCCGACATGGCATACTCTTGTCCGTCATCACGGAAAATGGCAACGACGACGCGGCTAATGTCCCGAGAAAACCAAATGCCGGGTCGCGCCTCGTTCCTGGCGCCGCGTCGCGCATGACAACGGCATCTGCTGCCGCACCAGGGCGTCTACGAGCATCTCGGCCTGCCTCCGGCGCAGGGTCGGTCGGATGGTGGGGCCAAACCCGCCATCCGGATTGGCGCGCAATTCAGGCAGCAGCGTCTCCAGTTGGCAACGCATATGCGGCCCGATCATTTTCAGCGCCATCGGCCCGGGATAGAACGTCTCTGACCATGCGCCGTTTGCCATGATGATCTCGTGCCGGTCGCAGAGCAGGCTGTGATAGGTCACCTGCCGCTTGCGTTGCATCACGCGGATACCGGGCAGGCCGATCAACGCCTTGGCCGGGGCCAGAACCTCCGGCACGCAGAACATCGTTTGAACCAGCGGCCCGGACAACAGCATCCGGTGCTGGGGCGACACGATGAGCGTCGTGGCGGGTTGGCCGTTGCCCAGTGCGCCTGCCTTGATCTCGATCGGCTTTTGCCGATGCGCCGCACCGAATGTCAGCGTGCGCCGGCCGATCCAGCGGATGGGTTGCGGTCCGTGGTCGGCGGTGTGCACCAGATCGCCGACCGCCAATGCCTCGACCGGGACGGTTGTCCCTTGCGCGGTCATGATACCGGTACCATCAGCGTAGCAGACAAATTCCACCTCATCGAACGCGGTCTGCGCCAGCCCGAAATAGGTGCCGGACTGGGGGCTGGACAGTGTGATGCTTTCGATGGCCTGGCTGCCCAGATCGGTCTGTCCGTCCTGAGGCACGACAAACACATCGCCATTCTGTGCCTGTACAAGGATGAAGTTGCTGAACGGCTGACTTGAGCCATCCATAAACGTGATGGTCCCGTCATAGGCGAGCATCATGTCGAGCGCCTGCGTCGTGGCCCCGCCACCCACATCATAGCTGATCGTTCCGTCGCTACCAGCGTGGTCCATTTCGATCACGCCGGTCGCGCTGTCGGTATCCAGGATCGTCGTTGCGTCTGACAGCGGGCTGCCGGGCCCGCCATAGGTCCCCAGCAGGGATGACGCGAATTCGGGGTCGTTGTTGGTCTCATCGGTGTCGATGTCGGCAAAGTTGCCGAGATAGATCGCAGAAACCTCGATGTCGTTTGCCATGCCGCGCGCCTTTGCCCCGCAACTAGTATGGCAGTCGATGCTTAATAAGTTTTCACCGGTGGCTCAGCCATCTTCACGCACGACGATCACCTCGACCCGCCGGTTCGCCTCGCGGCCATCAGGTGTGAGGTTTGAGGCGCGCGGGGCGAGGTAACCCATGCCTGCCGCCTCGATCCGTGCGGGATCGATGCCATAGGCCTCGATCAGGCGGGTGCGCACGGCGGCGGCGCGGGCGCGCGACACGTTGATGTTGGCGTCCAGCCCCCCAGCGGTGTCGGTATGGCCGACAATGGCGATCTCGAGGCCGGGACGGTCCTGCATCAGGGCGGCCAGTTCGGCCATTTCGGGCGATGGCGCGTCGGACAGGGTCGTTGTTCCAACGGCGAATTCGATGCTGTGCACAACGGCGGCCCCGGTGGCCAGCAGCGTCGCGATGAAATCGGTTGCAAGCGCGTCGGGTGTCGCGCCGGTCGGTGGCGGGACGGGGGCCGTCGGTGTGGGCCGCGCCGCCTCGCCCACGGAAATGACCTGCAGATACCCGGCGCTTTGTGCGGCACTGGCCAGCAGCATGATGGCGTCACCCGCTGCCGTGCGGGCAGCGATGAAGTGATAGGCGCGGATGTTGACATACATGTTGGGCGCGGGCAGCACCTCGATCGCGAAACGGAAGTCGAAGCCGCCACAGCTGTCCTGGTCGCAGTCCAGCACGACCTCGTATCCTGCCGCCTCGATCTGCGTGCGCAGGGGGGCGAGCAACTGCAAGGGTGTCAGGCCCTGACTGGCCACACGGTAGGCGCGGCGCTGTACCGGCCCCTCGATCCGCACCGCTTCGAGCCCATCGGCACCATAGGGCGCCACGGGCAGCGCCACCTGTGCCAGCGCGCTGTCGCGTTCCGCCGTCTGGCGCGCGGTCTGCGGCAGGTCCAGTTGCAACGGCAGGACCGGCGTCGCCGACAGGATCAGCGCAAGGATCGCGGCGCGGCGCACCGCCCTACCGCGCCTGTCCGTGATATTCGGCGTTGGGCTGCATCGCCGTGGCCGAAGCCACCCGGTTCGACATGTTGAAGAACGCAGCGACATTGGCCAGATCCCAGATGTCCCGGTCGCTCAGCCCGTGATCGCGCAGTGTCTGGCGGTCGGCCTCTTCGATTGTGGCCGACGCCAGCGTGATCTTTTCGGCAAAGGCCAGCATCGCCCGCATGCGCGCATCCACATCCGCCACGCGCCAGTTGGTCACCAGCGCCTCGCCCAGCTGCGGATCGCCCGACAGCTGCCGCACCGCGGCCCCGTGGGCCACGAGGCAATAGTGGCAACGGTTGGTGGCCGACACGACGACGGCAACCATCTCACGCTCCAGCTTGGTCAGACCGCTAGGGGCCAGCATCAGATCGTTGTAAAGCGCGGTGAACGCGTTGAGCTTGTCGATGTCGAAGGCATGCGCGCGCAGCACGTTGGGGACAAAGCCCAGCTTTTCGTCGCAGATGTCGAAATAGCGCTGCGTGGCCTCGGGCAGCGGGTCGACCATGGGCAGATCAAGGGCGGTGGGCAGGTCGGTCATGGGGCCTCCGGTGGTTGCCCGGCCTCTGGCGCGGGTTTGATACGGTAATGATAGCCGGACGCGCTGCCAAAACCCAACCGCTGATAGAGCGCATTGGCCGGGCCGTTATCCGCCACGCAAAGGACGGCCAGCGTGTCGGCGCCGTTCTCTGCTGCCCAGAATGCAGCGCGGCGCATGATCCAACCGGCGACACCCCTGCGGCGCTGGTGCGGTAGCACCTCTACGGCATGGACCATCGCAACGCCGTCATGGATCGCGACATAGCCGACGCCGGCCGGCTGATCGGCGTGACGGGCGAGGATGCCGGTCTTGACCTTCGGGCGGTGCATGATCGCGACGCGCGCGGGGCCGATGCCCGCGCTGGCCCAGATCTCGGTCATGATGGCCAGCGGTTCCCAGACGGCAAAAGCGGTGACGCGCGGGATCGGGATGTCGGTCAGTAAGCTGATGGGGGCGACGTAGAGGTTGACCGGGTCGATGACCTCGTAGCCGTGGTTTGCCAGCTGCCGGTCCAGCGCATCCTCACCCGGACGCAGCATGAACAGGCGGTCTTGCCCCAGCGCCAGCATCGCCGCCTCGGCTTCGGCGATGTCGGTATCGGCCACATCGCCCTGCGCGGTTGCGGCGGACACGCGTTTGCCACCGCCTGCGCCGTCGCGGATCGTCCAGACACCCTGCTGCATGGCGTGCGCCGGGGGCCATGTCCCCTCGATCGCCGCCAAAAGCCGGGCGGTGTCGGTCATGCGGGAAAGGTTCCGGCCAGCTCTGCGATGGCGGTGTCGACCTGGCCCGCGTCAACGCCGCGTATCACCACGTTTGCGCCGTAGCGCCCGTCCTTCTGGAACGGGTAGCAGCCGATGTTCAGTTCCGGATGCGCCTCGGCCAGCTGACCCAGCGGGCCTGCGATGTCGCCTTCGCCGCGGTCGATGCGCAAGGTGCGCGACACCAGCGGCTGGCCCCCGGTGAGCGTGGGCAGCACGCTGGCCACCATCGCCTGGAACACGGATGGGACGCCGGCCATGACATGCACGTTGCCCAACGTGAAACCCGGCGCTGCGGAAACCGGGTTTTCGATCAGGCTTGCGCCGTCGGGGATGCGCGCCATGCGCAGCCGCGCCGCGTTCAGCTCCGTGCCCGCCTTTTCGTAATGCGCGGCGAGGATGTCGCGCGCGTCCTGCCGCACGTCGATCGACGCGCCAAAGGCGTCCGCGATACAGTCGGCGGTGATGTCGTCATGGGTCGGCCCGATGCCACCGGAGGTGAACACGCTGTCATACATCTCGGCCAGCACCTGCACCGCCGAGATGATGGCGGCGCGGTCGTCGCTGACCACGCGGACTTCCTTGAGGTCGATGCCCGCCTGCGTCAACTGGCCCGCAAGGTGGTGCATGTTGGCGTCCCGCGTGCGGCCCGACAGGATCTCGTCTCCGATGACAAGCATCGCGGCGGTGGGGTTGGGCATGTGCGCCTCCTTGAGCATGTTGCCTGCGAGGTATAGGCCCGGCCCCATGCGCTTTCAAACCGAACTTGTCCCGGCCACCCTGATCCGACGCTACAAACGCTTCCTTGCGGACTGCACGCTGGAGGATGGGCGCGAGGTGACGGCCCATTGCGCCAATCCCGGGTCGATGATGGGGCTGGCCACGCCGGGCCTGCGCATCTGGCTGGAGCCCAATGACGACCCCGGGAAAAAGCTGAAATACGGCTGGCGGCTGGTGGAACACGGAAACGGCCACTTTACCGGCGTGGACACCTCCGTGCCCAACCGCGCCCTGCGCGGCGCGTTGGAGGCGCGCACGATGCCGGGGCTGGAGCGGTACACGACGGTAAGACCGGAGCAGAAATACGGGACAGGCAGCCGCATCGACTTTCTGTTGCAGGGGGATGGGCTGCCGGACGCCTATGTCGAGGTCAAATCGGTTACCCTGTCGCGGACAGCGGGTCTGGCCGAATTTCCCGACAGTGTCACGGCGCGCGGGGCCAAGCATCTGAGCGAGCTGGCCCAGATGGCAGCGCAGGGCCACCGGGCCGTCATGCTATATCTGGTGCAGCGCACTGATTGCACCCGGTTCACCCTCGCGGCGGACATCGACCCGACCTATGCGTCCGCGTACGAGGCCGCCAGACGGGCAGGGGTGGACACCCTGTGCCTGGGGACCCATATCTCGCCCAAAGGGATCGGGATTGGCCCGCCTCTTGATGTGATGATTTGACAAGTGGTGGCACCGCCTCTGGCAGTGCACTATAACCCTGACCACACGCGCAAAACGATGGAGCGCCCCCGTGAAGCACGAAAGCCGCGGCCGCCTGACCAAAGACGGCATCCGCATCTACGAGACCGCTGACTTTGCCGGCATGCACGCGGCAGGGGCGTTGGCGGCTGGCATTCTGGACGCTCTGGGCGAGCATGTCTTTGTCGGTCAGACCACGGGCAAGATCGACGAGATCATCACGCAGATGGTGGACGATGCGGGCGCAAAATCCGCCACGATCGGCTACAAGGGCTACAAGCACGCCAGCTGCATCAGCGTGAACCACGTGGTCTGCCATGGCATTCCGGGCGACAAGCTGCTCAAGGATGGGGACATCCTGAACATCGATGTGACCGTGATTGTCGACGGTTGGTTTGGCGATACGTCGCGGATGTATGTGGCGGGCAAGCTGCCGCGCAAGGCCGAACGCCTGATCGAGGTGACCCATGACGCGCTGATGCGCGGGATCGAGACGGTCAAGCCCGGCAACACCTTTGGCGACATCGGCTACGCCATCCAGAGCTTTGTCGAAAGCCACCGCATGTCGGTCGTCCGGGATTTCTGTGGGCACGGGCTGGGGCAGGTGTTTCACGCGCCGCCCAACGTGCTGCATTATGGCCGTCCGGGGACCGGTGCGGTGCTGGAGCCGGGCATGTTCTTTACCATCGAGCCGATGGTGAACCTCGGCCGCCCCGAGACCAAGACGCTGGCCGATGACTGGACCGCGGTGACCCGTGACAAGTCGCTGTCGGCGCAGTTCGAACATTCCGTCGGGGTGACCGAGGACGGTGTGGATATCTTTACCCTGTCGCCCGCAGGCACGTTTCACCCGACGTATTCCGCCTAGGCGCGCCGCAGTCCTATCTCAGGACTGACAGGGCGAACCGAAACACCTTGTCGATCTCCGATGACGGCACGCCTTGCCGCTGCATGTTCATGATCGCCGCGATTTGCGCATCAATGTAGAGCGCCGCCGTTTTGGCGGGGATGGGAGAGCTGAACTGACCGGCGGCCTTGGCCCTGTCGATCCACCTCTCGTAGCTTTCTCGCGACAACTGCCGGAACGCATCCACTTGCCCACCCGCCAGCGCACCGAGCTGGTCGCGGCACTGGCACATGTCGACGAACAGACACCCGTTGGGCATGCCATGCGCCGCGTGATCGCGCAGTATGTATACCGTCAGCGCCTCAAGAGCGGTGTCAAAGGGCTGGTCATGCTCCAGCAGGTCAAGGAGCGGCGCCAGGGTCATGGCGTGGTAGTCGCGCAGCACCGCCTGCTTGAGCCCGTCCTCATTGCCGAATTCCTTGTACAGCGATGGCTTGGACACTTTGGCCCGCTGACAGATCGCGTTGACCGACATTTCGGCCACCCCGTCTTGCCAATAGGCCTGCATGGCAACGTCCACAACGTGATCACGGTCGAATGTCCGTGGCCGCCCGCGCGTCGGTTTGCTGTCGCTGGAGCTCATTTTATACCGTCTGGTTTTTAATCATTGACAGGGTCCGTGAGCACATTCATACCAGCCGGTAATAATCCATCAAGCGGGAACCATGATGAGCGAACTCACCCTTTCCAGCCTCGGGTTGATCCTTCTAATCGTGCCCTTCCTCGTGCACGGGATCGAAGTGCTGTTTCCCACACAAGCCCGACTGGTGGTGAATTGGGTGCTGCCGTTCTTTGCCGTGCGCTTGCCACGCCGTGCCGATGCGCTGGGCCTCGATGAGCAGATGGCCATGCTGGACGCCGCTGTGCAGGCCGCGCCGCAGGGCAAGGCGCGGGCGGGCGAAGACTATGTCTTTTTGCTGATGTTCGAGCAGCGTCAGGGCGCCATCGGTTTCGCGGCGGCGGCCGCTGGTGCGCTTTATGGTCTGTCATTGGGGCTTGCGGATCGGGACGCGTTGCACTTTGTTTTTGGCGTGATGTCGGTGCTGATGATGCTGGTGAATGCAAATCAGGCCGGGCTGCCGATCTTTGGCAATCACCCCAAAGTGTCGGTGAACGGCAGGCTTGTAGGCGTCGTGTTCACGCCGTTCTGGGCGGGCGCCGCCGCGTTGAACGGATTGGGGTTCGCACACGCGTTGGGGTAGTTGAAGCAGACCAACGGCCGATTGCGTTGGCGGTTCGCCAGTGCGGCGCACGGTAGCAGGAACGTGACGACGTCGCTGCCACGACAGCCAAGCCCGTTTTCACCTTCGGTGCCGGTCAGGCCGTTCTCCCCGAAAAGGGAGGGTTCACCGGTCTCGATCGGCACTGCAAGGTCGACATGAGCCAAAGGACCAGCGTCGGATGTCAGGCTGCAAACCCCGCGCCGGACAATGTGGCGCGGGACTCTGCGGCCCGGGTTGCGCGCTCGTCCTGAAGGGTGCTCAAGCCGCCGTCTGGCAGAATGCCGTCTGTCGTGTCGAAAGTTGCAGCGTCGGCCATGCTGCCAGCTATGATGATTGTGACGGCCAGCACCGTACTTTTGATTGTATCAAACATGTGTTTTCCCTCTTTTTGCGACCGCAAGGGTTGCGGGGGGATCGAAATGGCGATCTGCACACATTGCCCCCGAAGAACACCTGACCAGGGCATTTCCAATGATGGACGGTACGAGTTTGTCGTTATTGATCGCGTTGAAGGTGCAATCCGAGTGAATGCGCACTTTCGCCGGTCCGCTCCAGCACCGTTACATGCACACCGCCGAACCGCCGCTGATCCAGCGGTGCATAACCGCCGGGTGGGTCCTGAAACGCCTCTTCCTCCCAGACCACGGCTGCACCGGTGCGGACCCAATCTCGGGCGGCCAGCAGGGCGGCGGTGCCCATCCCCCGCCCATAAGGCGGGTCAAGGAACACAAGGTCAAAGGGCGCGCCGGGGCAGGCACCCAGACGGGTGGCGTCGCCCCGGATCAGTGCGGCGGCATCGGTGCCCAGCTTGGCGATGTTTTCTGCAATCAGGCGCTGGCCCACGCGCCCCTGTTCGACCAGCACCACCTCTGCTGCGCCGCGCGACAGCGCCTCGAGCCCCAGCGCACCGGTGCCCGCAAACAGGTCCAGCACCCGCGCGCCTTCGATCAGGTCGCGATGCGTCAGCATGGAAAACAGGCTTTCGCGCACCCGGTCGGGGGTGGGGCGCAGATGCGCGCCCGCGTCGCCCTTGCCCACGGCGGCCAGCCGCAGGCCACGCCAGCGGCCCGCGATGATCCTCACCGCAGCAGCGCCTTGAGGTCGCCTTCGGGGTCGGCCACGACAGCCGGGTCCGCGGTCTTGCCCGCCTCGATCAGCCGTTTGCCGATCATGTAGCCGCGCGGATCGTTGGCCGCGTCCACGGCGAGCAGGCGGTCGCCGGCGTAGTACCAGAACGACCGCGCCGCACCGCCATCGCGCACCACGACGCGGTCGTAGCCGCTGTTGAGGCCTGCGATTTGCAGTTTGACGTCGTATTGGTCCGACCAGAACCAGGGCCGCGCGACATAGTCCTGCGCGGCGCCCGTGATGTTGGTGGCCACGCATTCGGCCTGATCAATCGCGTGCGGTACGCTTTCCAGCCGGATGCGGGTGTCGCCATGCGGAAAGGACGCGCAATCACCTGCGGCCCAGACACCGGGCGCTGATGTGCGCCCCTGCGCGTCCACGGCTATGCCGTTGTCCAGCGCGATGCCTGCCACCTCGGCCAGTGCGGTTGCGGGCGCAATGCCGACACCTGCGATCTCGAAATCCACCTCGATCTCGGTGCCGTCGGTCAGCTCTGCCCCGGTCACCTGAGTCTCGCCGACAAGGCGCTGCAGGCCGACACCCTCGCGGATATCGACGCCGTGACCGCTGTGCAGCGCGCGGAAATAGTCGCTGGTTTCGGGTGCGGCCACGCGTTGCAGGATGCGGTCTGCCATCTCGACCAGCACCACCACCAGCCCCTTTTTGGCGGCGACGGCGGCGGCCTCCAGCCCGATATAGCCGCCCCCCACGATCAGCACGCGCCGCCCCGGCCGGAACTCGGACGTCATGGCGTCCGCGTCGCCCAGATCACGCATGACGAACACCCCGTCGAGGTCACCGCCAATCGATGCGGGCAACCGTCGCGGGATGGACCCGGTGGTCAGCACCAGATCGTCATATCCCAGCACCTCATCCCCGATGGACACTGTCTGCGCGTCCGTGTCGATGCCCGTCACCCAGGCGTTCAGGCGCAGGTCGATATTCTGATCTGCATAATAGCTCTCGGGTCGCAGAAACAGCCGCTCGAGCGTCATGTCGCCCAGCAGATAGGCCTTGGACAAGGGTGGGCGCTGATAGGGCGGCACAGCCTCGGCGCCGATCAGCGTGACGCCGCCGTCAAACCCCAGGTTGCGCAGCTTGGCCACGCAAGAGGCCCCGGCCTGGCCTGCGCCAATCACCACCACGTCACCCATGATTTGCACCTTTCGCTCGCCTCGCCCCACGGCGCAGCCTATATCGCAGGGGAACGCAGACGCAATTCCAAGAAAGGCGCAATTCCATGGCAATCTCCCAAGGTGACACCCTCCCCGACGCAACACTGGTCGAGATGGGGGCTGACGGCCCCGCGCAGGTCGCCCTGTCGTCCAAGACAAAGGGCCGCAAGGTTGTCATCTTTGCCGTGCCCGGGGCCTTTACCGGCACCTGCACGACAGCGCATGTGCCCAGCTTTGTGCGCACCAAAGACCAGTTCGACGCCAAGGGCGTGGACGAGATCATTTGCCTGTCGGTCAACGATCCCTTCGTGATGAGCGCTTGGGGTGAATCGACAGGGGCCACGGCGGCGGGCATCACGATGCTGGGCGATGCCGACAGCAGCTTTACCAAGGCGATCGGCATGGACTTTGACGCCCCGCCTGTCGGGCTCATGGGTCGGTCCAAGCGCTACGCGATGCTGGTGGATGACGGGACGGTGACAGTCCTGCAAGAAGAAGAAAACCCGGGCGTCTGCGATGTGTCCGGCGGCGAGGCGCTGCTCGCGTCTATGTGAGTTTCAGCGCCGGGGCGGTTACGTCCGCCCTGGCGCAATGCCTTGTGGCTGTTTTGCAGGCCAATACGTTCTGGAACGCCCCCGTTGATCGCGGTCGTCCGTCGGCCTAACACGCAGTAAGAGTGTCTTTGCGGCTTTGCAACGGCCCTCGTTCGCCGTTTTTTCATCTCGGCTTGTTCCAGATATATTCTGAAGCGTAGAGCTGAATTCCCTATTTTTTGTTCAAGTGTTTAAAGATTGCATCGCCTCTTTTGCAATCTCTTGTTTCCTGAGTGTGTGCAACACCGATCAAACCTTCAATTGGCCGTTCAATATTAGTTTGAATGTGGTGTGTGTCCTTTTCGAGGGGGCTGGTCTGATAAATCCTTTGTCGGTTATGAGCAAGCGTGTCCTCGTCAAAGGGACGATTACTACTGTTTGCCCAGACCTCGTCACGTGAGTATTTGGTTTGATTTCTTGCACAATAAATTGGACCAGTCACAATGTGATTGACCCACTTCTGAATTTCATTTTTTGCTTGCCCGCGCACGTACCAGTCTTTTGAAAGATTTATAAAGTTTTGGAAATCTCTTAAAGAGCTATTCTTTGCGGCAAGGGCGATCTCGATCGGGACCTGCATGCGATTGGCCAGCATTCCGGGAGAGATTGTTTGTTGGCGATCAGGGAGTTGGTATTGGTAAAGGTCGACTTTTTGCTGCACCGACATTTGACCAAAGGTTTCAGGATCAAGAGGCACCAGTTGGAAGTGATGGTCGGGGAGTTGTGCATAACCGAAAAACAGTGCCTGAAGGCAGCGGTAAAACTGCTCGGCGTGGCGTACTTCATGATAGACCGTTGTAGCCATCATGAGAAAACGACGATATGTGTATTGGTCCTCATCAAAGAACAGTTCGTTAAGACAAAGTGCCCAATCGCGATGCATGAACGTTCCTCGGGTCGCCGGACCTAGCCTATCGGTGTAGACTGCCGGTACAGGAATGCCGGGTGCGATGGTCTTTATGATCCGTTCGAGTTGAAGGACGCGATTCTTTTCTGGAATTGGCGGTGCGTCCCATTTCACCCAAAGATCACGCATTAGCCGGGTGTATTGATTCTTTACCACCTGCGATCCCAATGTCATCTTTTTGGCTCCTTTACCTGCGTAACCGGTGCGTCAGGATATGCCAGATGCGTCATTGGTCATTCCTCAAACGTGCATGGTCAGCTGTGCTTTTTAGCGAGGAACAGTGTGGCATGATTGGGCTCCGTTCCACTGAGTGCATCGGAATAACAGGTCAAGGCGGTTCAATATTCGGAACGGTTTGGAAAAGACGCATAGAGCCATGCGCTCGTCATGTCATTTGCTCGCTGGAAATGATGCGGGGCACCATGGGCTGCCCGTAACCCGCGGGCTCATCTGATCGCCGGGCAAGCCATGAATGGCGTGCTCTTTTGGCGGGCATTTGTCCGTGCAACGTTGTCTTGCTGCGTCGAAAATTGGAATGAAACTGCTAATTATGCAACAATACCGAGTGCTATGGTCGGAGGATTGAGTGGACATTGGCATCCTGGAACTCCTCATCAGTGGTGCGCTCGGGGTTCTGGGCGTCCTGTTCGACTTTCGGCGCAAGCCGGACAGGCGGCTGACCTTTGCGGGATGGGCCGCCATCTGCCTGATTGCCGCGTCGGCGGCGCTGTCGATGTGGACAAGCCTTGAGGACGACCGCACCGCGCAAGCCCGCGAGGAAGACCTGCGCCGTGCGCTGGCAGCCGAAGAGGTCCGCGACAGAACCGCCATGGCGGAGCGTGACCAGTTGCAATCCGAACTGACAAGCGCGCGCGCCGCGCTGGCTGACCTGCAACAGCAACTTGATGCGTCGGAACAGTCGCGAACGGTTCTGTTGCAAAGGTCGGCGGAGATCGACTTTGAGTTGTTCGCCTATTTTCATCCCGAAGGTATCCGGGAACGCGCGCAGGCAAACCCGTGGATACAGGATGTCGGCGCTCAGATGCAGGCGTTCCGCGATGATGGCGGCGACAGCGCTCTGGGTCGGCGCTGCTATGATGCGGCGCAACCGCCTGAATACTGCTATGAAATCCGGGACGGTCAGGAGCTTGTCGTGGACTGGCAGTCCCCGGTTTGGCGCGCATGGCGGCCGGACCATGGCGAAAACGTCTGGCTGCCGCCAAGTTTTGAACTCTACACCACAGATATTCAGAACGTGACCGAAGACCTCAGGGAAGAGCTGGAAGCGGAGATGACATCGCGATACGGAGGCGACTGTTTTCGGCCGTCACCACGCCGGGAGCCGGGCTTTACTCAGATTGGACGCTACCAGTTTGTTGCACGCGCGGATCGTGCCACGCCGCCTGCGGGGACGGGCATGATCATCGACATCCGCGACGGTTTGCCCATCGGGTTTTCGTACCGCATACGCACCAGCAACATGAGTGCGCTGGACGATCTGGGCGGCAAATCACTCATCTTCAACATGTCGACTGACATGACGTACGAGTCCCGTCGGATCGCTTTGCGCGCGCGGACCGACAGTTTCATCAAGGCGGATTTTCGGATGCCACGCGCCATAGAACTGGTCGCGCGGTTCGTGGACGGCGCGGACATCACCGGCTTTAACGTGCGTTGGCTTCCGGTATGGCCCGAGCAGAACCGGCCCGAAGACGTGCTGGAATTCAAGGGTCCGCGCGACTGGGACGGTATGGCAGGGCATGTCGGCCACTGTCTGTTCGTCTTTGCCGACATCCCGCACTGAGCTGCAACCGGCGCGTCAGTCGCCCGCCAGCGTGTCCATTTTTCGGGCCAGCTTGGCGTCGAGCGCACTGAGGCCGCCGACGTCGTGGGTGGTCAGCGTCACCTCCACCGTCTTGTAGACGTTGGACCATTCGGGGTGGTGATCCCACTTTTCCGCCCAGATCGCCACGCGGGTCATCCAGCCGAATGCCTCGACAAAATCGGCAAAGACAAAGCTCTTGTGGATCGCATCGCGCCCATCGACCATGGCCCAGCCGCTGGCCATCAACGGGTCGAGCAGGGGCCCCCGTGTCTCATCGCTCAGTTTCTCGGTCATTGCTGCTCCTCCACGTGGGTTTTGCGAAACGGGCCATAGTCGGTGAGCACTTCGATCTCCTCCTCGATGGCCTCCCGCTCGGCGTCAAGATAACGTGCAATGGCGTCCGTGAAACCCGGATCGGCCATCCAGTGCAGTGAATGGGTCTGTGTCGGCAGGTACCCGCGCGCCAGCTTGTGTTCACCCTGTGCGCCCGCCTCCACCCGCGCCAGACCGCGGGCAATGGCGATGTCGATGGCCTGATAATAGCACAACTCGAAGTGCAGGCAGGGGTGATGTTCGACGCAGCCCCAATAGCGGCCATAAAGCGTCTCGCGCCCGACAAAGTTCAGCGCCCCCGCCACATAGCGCCCGTCGCGTTCGGCCAGAACCAGCGCCATGTCGTCGCGCAAAGTCTCCTGCGCGATGTCAAAGAAGCGGCGTGTGAGATAGGGCGTGCCCCACTTGCGCGCGCCGGTGTCCTGATAGAACACCCAGAACGCGTCCCAGTGTTCGGGCCGCAGGTCGTCGCCGGAATAGGTCCGGATCGACCCGCCAAAATCCTGCGCCTGCCGGCGTTCCTTGCGGATGTTCTTGCGCTTGCGGCTGGCCAGCGAGGTCAGGAAATCGTCAAAGGTCGCGTAGCCGTCGTTGAGCCAGTGAAATTGCTGCGTGGTGCGCGGCAGCAGGCCCATCTCGGCCCCCGCATGGCGTTCATCCTCGGTGCAGAATGTGATGTGCAGCGAACTGAGCTTGTTCTGATTGCCCAACTGGATCGCCCCCTGGATCAGCGCCGCCAGCCCCGCTTCGGGAAAGTCGGGGTGGGTCAGCAACCGCCGACCCGTCGCCGGCGTGTGCGGCACGGCAATCTGCAGCTTGGGGTAATAGCGCCCGCCGGCCCGCTCGTAGGCGTGGGCCCAGTTGTGATCAAAGATGTATTCGCCCTGGCTGTGCCCCTTGGCGTACATCGGGGCCACGGCGATGGTCTGCCCGTCGATCACCGCCTGCAGGTATTGCGGCTGCCAGCCGGTGCCGGGGCCGACCGAATTGCTTTCCTCCAGTGCGCTCAGAAAACGGTATGTGGTGAATGGGTCCAGCGGCGGGCCGCCATCCGACACCTCGGGGCAGGCGCAGGCATCCCAGGCGTCCTGCCCGATCTGGGCAATCCTGGACTGGACACGAATTTCAATCTCTTGCGCGGACAAGGGCGGGTTCCTGAGTTGGGCCAGAGCGTCAGAATGTGTGCCGCGCGGCGGTCAGATCAACCGGGCTGTGCGGCCAGGTACCCCTCGAAGGTCACATTCTCGGCAACCTTGCGCGCCTCTGCCTCTGCTTGCGGCGATTTGACGGTCCAGCACAGCACATGCGCGCCTGCCGCTTTCAACTCTGCGACGCGCGGGCGGGCAAGGTCGGCGACCTCGTGGCTGATGAAAGAGGCACCCACCCGGTCGTAATCGGGGATCGTGCGCAGGTGGTCGCAGACCTCCGCGCTCAGCGGCCAGTCGTCGGGGTCAAAGGCGCTGGTGACCAGCCCGCGGGGCACGTGCGGGCACAGCTCTGCCATGCGGGCGACGCTGTGCGGGTTGAAGGACATGAGCGCCACCGGACCGTCATAACCCGCAAGTGCGTGGGTCACCGCGACCTCCAGCGGGCCACCGGACGGGCCCATCGCGCCGTCCTGATCCTTGAGCTCGATCAGCAGGGGCACGCAGCCGCCCACCAGCGACAGCACCTCGGTCAGGGTCGGAATGCCCTCGTCCCCGCCCCGCAGCGCAATCTCGGTCAGTTGTGCCGCAGTCTGTACCGCCACCGGACCGGATCCATGAGCGAGCCGGTCGAGGCTGTAGTCGTGGAACACCATCGCGGCGCCATCGACACTCAGCTGCAAGTCGATCTCGATACCATAGCCGTGGTCCATCGCTGACCGGATCGCCGCGCGGCTGTTTTCCGGTCGCCCGTCCGACACGTCATGCAGCGCGCGGTGGGCGATGGGTGTGGTCAGAAAGGCCTCCGGCAGGGTCATTTGATCTGAAAGATGCCTTCAATCTCGACCGCGACGCCCAGGGGCAGTGACGCCGCCGACACCGCCGACCGGCTGTGCCGGCCTGCATCCCCCAACGCCTCGACGAGGAAGTCCGACGCGCCGTTGATCACCTGCGGCTGGTTGGTGAAATCTGCCGTCGAATTGACGAATCCTGTCAGCTTGACCACCCGCACCAGTCGGTCGATATCGCCACCGCACGCCGCCTTCACCTGTGCCAGCAGGCTGATCGCGCAGGTACGCGCCGCTGCAGCGCCCGCCTCGACATCCATGTCGTCGCCCAGCTTGCCGGTGATCAGCCCGTCCGGCCCGTTCGAGATCTGGCCCGAGACATAGACGATGTCGCCCACCTGCACGAAGGGCACATAGTTGGCCGCAGGCGCGGGCGCGTCGGGCAGGGTGACGCCGAGTTCGGCAAGGCGGGTTTCGATGGACATGGGGGGACTCCTCGTGCGTGTTTGCGCGGACGCTAGACCGGGTGGCGCGTCACGTCCACTGGCGTTGTTGTGCGACTCGGTTGCGGTCGGTGCTGTGGGTTCGCTGCAAAAAACCATGCCTCTGCCCAAGTGATGACACGGATGGCAACTACGAAAGCGTGGTTTCAGGCAGCGACGGAGCTCTGGCGCATGCACATCTTACAGAAGATCACGCTTGCCACAGGCTTTGCGCTCGTCGGTGGGGCGGGTATTGGCGCGGATTATGTCCTGCAAGGACAGAACGCCAACGGCCCCTATGACACGGCCACCTATATCGATGGACTGTTTGACCGGTTCGGGAACGAGGGCGGTATTCTTGGCCTGATCTTTCGGGATTCTGCCGCTGTTGATCTGGCCATGCCAGATCCTCCTACGGGGTGGGAGGCGTGGTACATTGACGACAATCACATGACCGCGCTCTATAGTGATGAACAGATGGTCGCCTTCAATCGCGAGTTCGCCAAGGTCGAGGCACAGGTGCCGGAACTGGAAGACGTCAGCGAGATCGACCAGCAGCTGTGGGCTGCCTATTTCGATGATACATCCACCGCATACACGCGCGGCGATAACGTTATCTTGCTGTATGTCGAGGATGCGAACAACACGGTAAACCAGCCGGTTCTTCGGAAATTGATCGCGCTTGCCGAAGTGCATTTTGATGCGATCGAAACGTCGCAAGCCTGGCGCAGCTTCAATGGTCAGACTTGGGACGAGGTTGAAGGGCCAGTCACCCGGGCCGAGAACGGCCTGCGCCCGCATGAGCTCCGGATGTTCGAGACCGAGATGGGGTCGATCACCATGTATCTTGAGGCGCGTGCCTCAGAAGAGGCATTGGCACAGTTTCTGGAAGGTTTTGACCTGACGGGGTTGCGGCAACTGAGTCATGCAGGACCGGCGCTATCCGCCGAAGCTGCATCAGGACCCAATGGTACGGCGGACCGTTCGCTGCGGCCGAAAATGCGACCTGCCAGCTTGTAAGCCTTCCTCCGGTCCCGTCGGGCCGCTGGTCTATTGCCCTGGAAAATAGTCCTCGCAGTCGCCATCCCGGTACACATCCGCCGTGCAGCAGTGCAGACCGCCACCGAACGCGTAGGCGTCGCGCAGCTCGACCTCGACCACTTCCATGCCCAGCTTGTCCATCTGTTCGGCCTGATAGACTTCTGATTTCTCGACACAGACCGTTTTGGGATCCAGCACGAGGACGTTCATGCTCAGCCATGTGGACGAATAACACAGCGGCGGCGGCGTGTTGTGCGCGGGCTGTGCCGCATCCACGATCTCCCAGCCGTTTTTCTCGAATAGGCCGCGCTGGTCGTCGGGCAGGCGACGCTGCGGGTTGTTCAGGATCAGGCCGGGGCGCAAGGGCGTGAACGTCGCGTCGATGTGGATCGGGTAGGGGTCGCCGGGAAAGTTCACGGTATGCACGCGGTGGTCGGGGAAGTGGCGGCGCAGCCATTCGATCCCCTTGAGATTGGTGGTGAACCCGTGCTGCACCACCAGATCCTTACCAAAGCGCAGCACGTCGGCGGCGTCGAACAGCGGCTCTTCCTCGGTGGTGACAAAGAACTTGTCCGCCGCCCATTCCAGCCGCTTGGCGACGCCGATTTTGTCGCTGAGGTAGTCGGGGTGGTAATCGGCATCCGTGAGGCGGGGTTTGGGTGCCGCCTCGTGCCGGAAATTCGGGTCTTCTTCCCAATAGCGCTGCAACAGCGGGCGATAGTTCAGATATTCGAACCAGCGGCAGCGATAGGACATCGTCGCCTCGAGCATCTCGTGCCCAACGGTCAGCAGCACGTCGCGCGGCGGCATGCAGCCGAACTGGCTGTCGGTGTGGAAATCGGGCGTCGTGACGGGCTGGCTGTGGTCGATGCTGTCGGGCCGGTCGACGCGCACGCCGCGCTTGCGCAACTGATCGGCAAAGCTGTCCAGCAGTTCGTTCGCTCGGTCGATGGTCTCTTGCGGGCGGCGACCCCACTGGCCGCGCATGTCGCTGTCTTCGGGCACCTTGGCGTCCAGCGCGGGTTCCTCGGGTGGGATATGACAATCATCCGCGCGTCCCACGATCACATGGCGCAGCGTGTCCCATTCATTCCAGCTTTTGACCTGCGTACGGTCCGGCGACCATTCCGACATGCGTGTCTCTCCTGCGAGGGAGAGGGGCGGGGGCCTCCAATCTCCCGATTGAAAGTCCCGGCGTACAGGATCGTGACGCGGGCCAAGCAAACGCTCCGGCGACGCCATCGCCGATTGCCCACGCCTGTCGTATCACCGCCCATCTTGCGAAGGAAGAGACGCCAACACGAAAAAGGGCCGCGCAAACCAGCGCGACCCTTGCATCATCGAAATTTCCGTGTGTTCAGGCGGCGTCTTTCACGTCGCCAACATATTCCGACAGCAGCTTTTCTGTCTTGGCATCCTCGATCTTCTTGACGCGGTCCTGACGCATCTGGTTGTCAAAGCGGTACTTGACGAAGTTCACGAGGCTGAGCGTCAGCAGCAGGATACCAATGGCCCAGTAGCCCTTGGTCGCGAGCGGCACGTCCGTGGACAGCCACAATGACAGTCCGAGAAGGATGTAAGCGATGGCAACGCCAGCGCCGTTGAGGAACATGATGAGCGAGTTGTCGGGTTTGTCGGTGGTCATTTCAAGTCTCCATTAACTCTGATTATCTGTTGGGTAATCGGGGCGTTGGGCCGGTTTGAGGCGCGTTCAGGGTTTAATGCGGGCAAGCACGTCGGCGGCGGTCACCTTGGTCGCGGCACCAAAACCAGCGGCGGCCATGCGGTCCTCGAGACCGGAGTGATTCAAGCCGGCGTTGATGTCGGCGAGGATCTGCGCCTGCTCCAGCGGGTCGTCCTTGCCGATCACGCGGTCGATCAGGTCCTGTGCCTCATCTGCGGACGATGTGCCCTGCAATGTCGTGTTCAGCCTGGACTGCATCGTCTGTTCGCGACGCATGGAGCGTGCCTGCAAAGCGCCCTGTTTGAGGTCGATGACACGCCGGTGTCCTGCTTCGACCGAGGCTTGCAGGCGCGTGACCTGGGTATCCAGACGGTCGATTGTGCCCTGCCGGACGGTCACTTCGTTCTCCATTTCGGCGATGGCTTGGGCGGCCTCCTGGGCCAGCGCGTCCTGACCCGCCTCCATCGCGCCCCGAGCCCGGTCCATCATCGACGCGATGCGGGTGCGCAGCATGTCCAGCAGCTTCTGTTCCGAGCGCTTGCGCTGGATCAGGCTGGCCAGCGTGGACTTTGCGGCATGCACCTGCGCTTCGGTTTCGCGGATTTTCTGGTCGATCAACTCGATCGCGTAGACATCGCGCAAACGGTCCTCGGCGCGGGCATTGGCACCCGCAAACAGTGTTCTGAATGTCGTAATCATTGGGTTCTCCTTTGCATGAACATCGTTCACGAATGGAGATAGGGGGATTATGAACGATGTTCAAGACAAAATATGAACAATGTTCAAAGCGCTGTGTTTCCAGTTGAAGAACGCAGTATCAGGGCAATCATGTTGCGGATCTGATCGCGGGGCACGCCCGAGATGCGGTTTTCGAGGCCCAAAAGCACAATGCCGTGGATCGACGAAAACAGCGCCCGCGTCATGAGCGATACCTCTTCGGCGCCCATGTCGGGAAAGCACTCCTGCACCGGCCCGTCGATATAGCTGAACAGGCGGCCCAGTTCCTCGAGATACCAGGCAGGCACATCCATATCCGTCGACATCTGCAGATCGAACAGCGCGCGCCACAGGCGCGGATGGGCGGCCGCATAGTCGAGATAGGCATAGGACATGACCACCAGCCGTTCGGTCGGGGGCAGGTCGCCTTTGCCGTCCAGCGCCTGCGCCACGAACTGCCCCAGCTTGCGGAATGTGCGCCCGTTCACAGCGATAATGATGTCCTCAAGATCACCGAAGACATTGTAGATTGCTCCGACCGAGCAGCCCGCCGCCTGTGCCAGCTGTCGCGCCTTGATCGCGGTGATGCCGTTCTGCTCGATCTCCGCCTCGGCGAGGTCGATCAGCGTGTCGCGCAGCGCCCTGCGGCGTTCATCGGCGGCCCTGGCCATGGTTCTGCTCCCTGAACTACGTTCAAAACGTCTAGCCCGCGTGATCCGTCGATAAAAGCCCACCCGCGTGCTTTTCATTGTCAGATGCATTTGCAACACTTTGCGGGAATTCCGGGGGCTTCTGGATGTAAATCCCCGTTACATTACCTATATGTGCTGCAACGCATTGATAAAGAGGGAGAGTTTGATGGCTGATTTTGAAACGCAGGTCCGGGAATCTCAATCGCAGGTGGCCGAGGCGCAATCGAAGATTGCCGAGTTGACCAGCCGCATCGAAACCGCGCGTGAAAAGATGAAGTCCGGGACGGATATCTCGCTCGACATCGAGAACGCGTCGCTGGACGACGTCCACGCCCATACGGAGCTGATGAACGCCAACATTGCCGAGCTGATCATGGGCCTCGACGATGTCACGACCGCCTTTTCAAAGGATTTCGATGAAATCCGCTCCAAGACGGGGTGGGAAAGTTTTGTCGGAGTGTTCGCCAAGGCCAAGGCCGAAAGTATGCGGCAGGAGCGCATTCGCACGGCGTCGATCGACGACAAGTTGCAGGACCTGATCAGCAAATCCGACGTGATCGTGCAGCTGCTCGAAGGGCAGTTGAACGTGCTCGAAGAGCAAAAGACCAAGGTCGAGGGCAACCTGACCGAGACGCTGGACGAACGTGAGATCACCGTGCAGGAGCTGTCGTCGCTCCAGGAGGAGATCAAGGCGATGGACCCCAAGATCATCGCGCTGGAAAACAAGATCGCCTCCGAAACCGATGCCGCCGCGCGCACCGCGCTGGAAACCGAATTGGCGGACCTGAACAAGCAGTACAACGCAATGGTGCAGGACGAACAGGTCAAGGTGGCCAAGTCCCAGACCCTCGAGCGCTATATCGAAAAGGGCAAGACCTGGGTGGACAGCCTCCAGAACCAGGCGGCGACGCAGATGGTGCTGATCAACAAGCTGCAGACGGACACCAAGCAGCGCGTGGTGCTGTATGATGCGCTGACCAAGTCGTTGAAAACGGCTCAGCAACAGGACGTCGCTCACCGGATCAATGAGATTGGTGTAAAAACCGATCAGGAGGCGCAGACCGCGATGGCCGGCATCGGTGCTGCCACGAACCAGCGGATGGCCGACATGCTCGAGGCGCACGAAGACCAGATGGTGTTTGCCCGCGATGTGCTAGAACAGAAGGCCAAGGCAGACGAACGCTTTGCCCGCCGCTTCGCCGAGATCGTGGAGAAGCACGACGCGAACGCGTATGGGGCCTAAGTGATGAAACTCGGGTTTGCTGCCATAGGTGTATCCATCCTTAGCCTGATCGCAACACTGGCGTTTGGTGCGCCTGCATGGGTCAACGCGGTTGGGTTCTTCTGTGGGATCGCGGGGCTGTACCTGCTGACCAAGGGTCGTAAGCGCGGGTGAGGGTGCTATTGAGTTTGTTTACTCCCAAGCGGCCGCCAGCTCTGCGTATCAAGAGCGTCGCTGAGCTGGCGCCTGAGTTTCGGCCTCGATGGGTCAAGTTGAGACGCATCATGATACCTGTGATATTTCTCTATTTTTGCGCCTTTTCGCTCGTTCTGATGCCGTATGCCATCCATGCAGAGAAGGCTTGGCTAGGTGCCGGGGCTCTTGTGAGTGGCGGTGTAATCGCGGGCTTCGCCGTTTTTCCCATTGGTGCTTCAGCTGTTTTTGGTTTGCTATGCCATCCGTTCCCGAGGTTAGCGATCTGGCAGGGACAGTTCGAAAACTGGATGCAGTATGACTTGGATTGGGACGATCAAAGGAAATGACGGAGTCTTCCCACACAGGCCTCACCGACCTCTTCGCCTCGCGCCGCTATTTCCGGAAGTTCGAGACCATTATCTCGCATCTGGGTCGCGTGGCCGCCGTTATGGAGGCCGAGGGAGATCTGAACCGGGACGAGGTCAAGATCCTCACCCGCTACATCGCCGAAATGACCTTCACCTTTCGCGCGCTCAGCCTGAAATACCTGCTGGTGGGGCGCGACACGGGGCGGTTTTTCGGCAGCCTCGCCATTGACGCGCGGGAAAGCGGCTTTCCCGTGGTGGACGAGCTGCTCACCATGGCCAGCGACGCGCAGCAGGCCAACCGGCATCTGGCCAACGCGCTTTCGGCGCAGGCGTTGAAAAAGCAGATGGTCGAGGTGATCGTGGGCGACCGCGAAGTGCCGACCAAGCTTCAATTCGCCCTGTCCCAACGGCTCTATTACGAAGAGCTGAAGATGGGCGAGCTCTTTTGGCCGCGCAACGATCCGGAGATCGTCTGGACCGGCAATATCGGCGAGCGCCGCCGCACGTTTCGGGTGCATTGGGCGGTCTATGACAGCGGCCTGAACCTGCCCGTGATCTACATGATGGAGCTTGAGGACAGCGGGCGCACCGCTTTGCCCAAGGACCAGCGGCGCTGGCCCGAAGTACAGGCGCACCTGATGGCGCAATCGCTCGGCGCGCTCAAGCTGGTGACCATCGCCAAGGGGTTTGACGAGGATTTTGACGACCTGCACCCCAAACGTCTGCGGCGGTTCCATGTGGGCCCCATGTATTCGTCGGCCTTTACCACCCAGCCCGGCCCGGTCAGCGAGGTGCTCGCTGCCGCGCGCGCGCCTGCAGGTCAGGATTGGGCCCTGGTCTGGACCGAGGAAGAGTTGAAATCCGAACGGGTGATCGAGGAGCGGCAGGGCTGGTTTTCGACTGTGGAACGCGAGGTGTTCGCGCTTGATCCCTTTGGTGGGCGCGGGGCGGAGACGGGGACGACGCGGCTGGAGCGCAGCATCGTTCTGCCCCAACGCGCCTTCCAGTCACTCGAAGAGATGAACCCGCCTGGTTTCGGGTCGGTGCGCAAGTTCGTGGTGAGCCCGGGCGGTCGGGTGTTGCGGTATTGACGGTCGGGATGAGATTTTTCGCCGAAAAATCTGGGCAATTTGGTGGGCGGTTTTCGTCGTGTCCGACGGGCCCTCCGGGGGGAGTTTAATTTGCGAGATGAACAGGGAATTTTCAGATGACCCAAACTGCTGATCAGATGGAACTGCGTGAGCAGGAAATTGTCGCGCATTACCCGATGGCGCTGGCCATGCTGCAGGGCTTTGACCATGCGCCGCGCATCGGCAAGGGCAAGGAGGCACCGGCGCGGGAACGTTCCGCCGGTGTGGGCACGCGGCGGCGGTTCCGCAGCACCACCCCGGGGCTGGTCACGCGGCGTACCGCGCCAACCGGTGCGGTGCAACTGATGGCCACCGTCGAAGGGGCGGACGCGGAGGACGCGCTGATGTCGCCGGTGCAGGCCACCGTGCTGAACGCGCTGCGCCGCGCCATTTCCATAGCGCTGGCGGTGGCGGAGAATTATGCCAGCGTTTCGGGGCTGGGCGATCTGAAACGTGCCAACCTCGAGGGGGCGTTGCCCGCTGCGCGCAAGACGGAATTCGCCGAACTGCTGGCCGCCGAGGCGCTGATCACGCTCTATGTCTTTGGCAACGCCACCGCCTATCTGCTGTCCGCGCACCAGACCGAAGTGACGGTCGAGGTCGGCGAGGTTGAGGAGGTGCTGACCGACAATGGCCAGACTGCCTTGCACGGCATCCTGTGGGAGCTGGATCAGGACATCGCCACCCATGCCCCGGACGACACGCATCTGTTGGCTACGATCACCGCCTTTGCCGAAGCGCTGATGGAGAAGATCGCCCTGCGCGCGCAGGCGGTCCCTCGGCTTGCAGCCTTCCAGTCGGCCAGCTGGCATGTGGAGGCGGATGATTTCACCGTGCAGGGCTTTACCCCGGCGACAAAGGCCAAATCGTCCACGCTGACCATGACCTTCAAGAAACCCAACGAGGTCGTGGGCAACCACATCGCCAAGTACCAGGCGATGAAGCTGGCCAAGATGCTGATGGCTTACGACTTTGACCGGCGGCTGAATCCGTTTGCGGAACTGGGCGGGTTCATCTTTACCTTCATGGGCGATGGCAAGCCCGGCACGGGCAAGACCACGCTGATCCAGATGATGGCGGGCCTGATCAACGACTATTGCCAGGTGGCGGGCTACGCCTTTCGCTACCAGAACCTGAGCACCGACAACATCGACAGCTATCAGGGCAAGTCCGGCCAGAACGCCAAGGCGTTCATCAACAACGTTCTTGACCCAAACGCCATCGGCTTTGGCACCATTGACGATATTGACCAACTGGCCGGCAAGCGTGGGGACCGGCAATCGTCGGCGGGTCAGCTTGAGATCACGGCGGTGCTGATGGAGAGCTTTGCCGGCGCGAACACGGTCGTGCGGGGCAATTGCACGTTCGGGATGTTCTCGAATTACCCGGAGAACGTGGACGACGCCCTGCGCCAGCGGGCCGGGGCGCGGTTTCTCGTTGACGGGCCCCAGACGCGGGAGGATTACATCGACATCCTTTACCTGCTGATGGGCCGCAATCACGACATCCCCGTGGGCGCGCACGAGGTGTTTTCGGCGCAGGAGATCAAGAAGGCTGTGGCTGCGTCGTTCGAGGGGCACGCGCGCCCGCACGAGGCGGGTCTGCTGGAGGTTTTTGACCGCGTGCATGCCCAGATCGGGGAACTCGATACGATTGCCAAGCTGGGCACGTACCTCAAGGGCATTCAGGAGGCAGATGAACGGTTCACGGGCCGCGCGATCAAGAACATCACCGATGCGGTCAAGGTCCGCGCGATGGATTTCGAGCTGCCGGACGAGTGGATGGAGAACCCCGAGTTGTTCCTGTTCAAGGACTATGACGCCAAGAAGGCGATGATTTCAGAGCTGCGCGTGCCCATCACGGTGGACATGGTGGTGCAGGAGATCAACCGGTATGCGGATAGCGAGTTCCGCTATGCGGACAAGTCGGACGAGGTGGCGATTGAGACCATGGTGCGCGACTTCGGGCGTCAGGAAGAGGCGAAGAAGAGGTGGTTGGAGGGGAAGTCACGTGATCTCT
>ERZ1740067.570-NODE-570-length-29133-cov-7.869042_pt1 | contig 29133 bp, 34 predicted proteins | sample MGYA00581736_ERZ1740067 | MGnify/ENA primary metagenome ERZ1740067 (study PRJEB43018, sample SAMN04849236) | marine metagenome | isolation source: floating plastic debris | place: Pacific Ocean | collected 2008-08-27 | study: EMG produced TPA metagenomics assembly... | reverse complement strand
GCATCAGCCTCCCGTGTTGGTGGTGTGGGCGGAAAACGCTCCGTTCTTCGGGCCCGAGGGCGCGCATGCCTTCACCCGAGACGTGCCGGATGCTGACATCCACTTGCTGGATGCCGGTCACTTCGCGCTGGAAACCCACGCACCTGAAATTGCCGCTCTGATGAAGGATTTTCTTGGCGTTCACGCGACCAAGTAACCGGGCGTCCCCTCCCTTCTGTTTCACCCTAATCTCGAAAGGAAATTTCAATGTCACCTGAAACGAATTACAGCGCACTGATTATGCGTCTCGCACTTGGCGCAGTTCTGCTGTCCCATGGATTGCTGAAACTTCTGGTCTTCACACTGCCCGGCACTATCGGCTACTTTGAAAGCCTCGGTCTTCCACCGATCGCAGCGTATTTGACCGTTTATGGCGAAATACTTGGCGGAACGGCTCTCTTGCTTGGCGTCTATGCACGATTGGCAGCGATGGCAGCGATCCCGCTGCTCTTGGGAGCGGTTTGGGTGCATTCGGCGAATGGCTGGCTGTTCAGCGGAACAGGTGGTGGATGGGAATTCCCGGTCCTTCTGGTTGTCATGGCAGGAGCGGTAGCACTGCAGGGTGCAGGTCCGTTTTCCCTGAACTCTGTCAAAAAGATTGACACAGCTCTGCCGAGGTTCCTCCGAGCGTGATCTTCAATCCTTTGCAGGTCTTTTTTGGGGAACTGTTCCGCATGCCCTTGGTTGTTTTGTCAAATATGCGCCAAGGCGCGCGTCACTGCGCAGCGTCGCGAGTGGACCTCCTGACAAAACAATCAGTGCAGGACCGCGACCCGCCGCAACCGCGCTTTGGCAAACTCGACAAAACTCCGGACTTTGGCCGGTGCGCGGCGGCCTTCGACATGGACAAGATGGATGGGCAGTGGGTCGGGCTCAAAGGCGTCGAGAACAGATTTCAATCGGCCGTCGGCAAGATCAGGGCCAATCTGATAGGACAGGACTCGCACCAGTCCCCAGCCCTGCTGGGCGACCGCAATAGACGCCGCCACGCTGCTCAGCGTCAGCCGCGGCTTGATGCGCACCACTTGGTCCAAATCGCTGCCAAATCGCCATTCGGTGGCCAGCCCGGAGGGTGCATTCGAGATCACCTGATGCTCGGTCAATTCGGCTGGGCTATGCGGGACCCCGAAACGCTCAAAATACCCAGGCGACCCGCAAACCATCCGTCTCACCTGCCCGACACGCACAGCAGAAAGACCAGACGAGGGAAGCTGGCCAATGCGAACGGCCACATCAAACCCTTCCTCGACCATATCCACGATGCGGTCGACCATCACGACTTCGGCAATCATATCGGGATGTCTGTCAAGGAATTCGGTTATGATCGGGGCGACATAGACGCGTCCGAACTCAGTGGAACAGGTCAGGCGCAGCTGGCCAACCGGGTTCACCGTTGCACCCACAGCCGTATCATCGGCGGCGCTGAGCTGCGCCAAAATGTGGCGCACATCTTCCAGATAGGTTTTGCCAACATCCGTCAGCTTCACCCGTCGAGTCGTGCGGGTGAAAAGCCTGACGCCCAATCGGTCCTCAAGCGCGTTGACCCCACGTGTGGCTGACGGTGCGCTTAGACCAGTGGCGCGGGCGCCTCCCGCAAAGCTTTCGGCCTCGGCGACCGCGACAAACAATTCCAAGCTTTGAACACGGTCCATTCGGCCTCTTATTGCTATCGAAATGCGAAGTAGTATCTTTCATTTTTAGTATATTAATTCGCCGTTCGGCGCAATCTATGTTCGATACAACGCTGAGGCGCCACCTCATACGGCCTTACGGCGAAGACCAAAGGAGACCCCGATGACCGCCGAAGCACCCCGCCATCCACTGCCACCCTTCACGGCCGAGAGCGCTGCAGAAAAGGTGCGCTTTGCCGAAGACGGCTGGAACAGTCGTGATCCAGCGAAGGTGACACTTGCCTATACACCGGACAGCAAATGGCGGAACCGCGCCGAGTTTCCCCAAGGCCGGGCACAGATCCAAGCGTTCCTGACCCGTAAATGGGCCAAAGAGCTGGACTACCGGCTGATCAAGGAGCTTTGGGCGCATGATGAGAACCGCATCGCGGTGCGCTACGCCTACGAGTACCGAGACGACAGCGGCAACTGGTTTCGCGCCTATGGCAACGAGAACTGGGAATTTGATGAAAACGGGCTGATGGCGCACCGCCACGCCAGCATCAACGAACACCCCATTTCAGAAGAAGAACGCAAGTTCCGCTGGCCGCTTGGCCGCCGCCCCGATGACCACCCCAACCTCAGCCACTTTGGCTTTTGACCAGAAGGATCAGTCCAATGACCACGCCCATCAAGCTCTACCGCAATCCCAAATCCGGCCACTGCCACCGCGCCGAACTGATGATGTCCTTTCTGGAGATCCCTTATGAGACCATCGATTTGGACATGGCGAAAGGCGCGCACAAAGCGCCTGACTATCTCAAGATCAGCCCGCTGGGTCAGGTCCCTGCCATCGACGACAGTGGCGTGACCCTGTCCGACAGCAACGGCATCATCACCTATCTCGTCGAAACCTATGCCACGGATTACAACTGGACCGGGCGCACCCCGAAGGAAAAAGCGCAGGTGCAACGCTGGCTGTCCGTCGCCGCTGGCGAAATTGCCTATGGCCCCTGTGCGGCCCGGCTGGTGACGGTCTTTGGCGCACCACTGGATCACGCTGCCGCCATCGCCAAGGCGCATGGCCTGTTCAAAGTGATGGCCGCCGCCCTGGATGGGAAAACCTTCCTTGTGAATGACCGGATCACTTTGGCGGATGTCGCAGGATACAGCTACATCGCACATGCGCCCGAAGGCGGCGTCTGCCTCGCGGCCTATCCAATCATCCGGGCGTGGCGTGAACGGAGCGAGGCACTGCCGAATTTTGTGCCGATGGCCACGTCGCCCGTCCCTGAACCTGCCTGAGCCCGTTACGCTAAAGCCCGAAAGGACACGACAATGTTGGACGATACAAACCCTTTCCATACTGGTGAACTCCGGGCCCAGGCGCGCGCTGGCGCCGGCGACGTCGCGGCATGGGCGGCGGGCTTTATCCGCCCGTCCATGCCCGACCAGCACCGCATGTTTTTTGCACAATTGCCTTTCCTTGTTCTGGCGGGCGCGGATGCGGACGGACGGCACTGGGTCACTTTGCTTGATGGGCCAGAGGGGTTTGTGGGGTCTCCGGACGCCAAGACCCTGACCGTTAATACCAAACCGGACGCGCAAGACCCACTGGCCGCGGCCCTAGCCAAAGGCACGGATATCGGGATGCTTGGCATCGAGCTAGCCACACGGCGGCGCAATCGGCTTAGCGGGGCATTCCGCCCGCATGGCATCGGCTATGCCATCGATGTGCGCCAAAGCTTTGGCAATTGCCCGCAATACATCCACGAACGAAACTGGCAGCGGGTCCCTGCGGGGACCCGTGCGCAAGCGGCGCAATCAGACGCCCTGACGACGGACCAGATGGCCCGCATCCGGGCCGCTGATACGCTCTTTATTGGGACCGGCCAAAAAGCACTTGGCACGTATGCATCGAACGGCTTTGACGCCTCGCATCGGGGCGGCGCGCCTGGCTTTGCGCAGGTTTTGGATGCCACGCATCTGCGTATCCCCGACTATGCAGGCAACAACTTTTTCAACACCATCGGCAACTTGCTCCAGAACCCAGCCATTGGGCTGGTATTCGTGGATTTTGAAACGGGCGGGCTGCTGCATATCTCGGGCCGGGCCGAAATCGACTGGGACCCGCGGAACAGCCAAGATGAAAGCGCGCAGCGGACGATCAACATCACCATAGCCGCGGTGGTGGATCGTCCCGCGGCGCTGACACTGCGCTGGTCGCGCGATGATGAAGGGCTGCGCGACCTCGTGGTGACAGACAAGGTGATCGAAGCCGAGGGTATCACCTCGTTCTACCTTTCAGGCGCGGATGGCATGCCGCTGGCACCGTTTGAGGCAGGCCAACATCTGCCGATCGAGCTCGACATTCCCGGTCAGCCGGGGGGCACCAAGCGCAGCTATTCGCTGTCCGGGGCGCCTGGGGCAGACACCTACCGCCTCAGCATCAAACGTGAGACCCATGGCATCGCATCGTGCCAGCTTCACGACCGTATTCAAGCCGGCGACCACATCAAGGCGCGCGCACCCTCGGGCGATTTTGTGGTGCCCGCTGGCGATGGCCCGCTGGTGCTTGCCAGCGCAGGTGTCGGCCTCACGCCGATGGTGTCGATATTGCACGCAGCATCCCAGAACGGGAACCGCCCCGTTTGGTACGTGCACGGCGCACGCAACGGCGCGCAACACGCATTCAAACAGGAAGTTGACGCCCTGGTCGCGTCCCATCCCAACCTTGCCAAACACATCCGTTACAGCCAGCCGACCGCCAATGATATCGGGCGCGGCGATTTTGACGAGACCGGGCGGATCACAGCCCAATCACTGCTTGGTCTGAAGGCAGGACTGGGTGCGCACTACCTACTCTGCGGCCCGGCCAGATGGATCGCGGCCCTGCGCACTGGACTTGAGGCGTCTGGCGTGCCGTCACATCACATTCACTTCGAAACCTTCGGTCCTACCGGCTAGGCGTCGCGCAGCCCAACACCCCATAGCAACGTCCAAACCCCGATACTCATCTCTCAAAAGGAAACGTCCCCATGCCCCAAGCAACATACCACTTCATCCGCAATGCCACGGCACGCCTCGTCTATGGCGGCAAGACATTCCTGCTGGACCCGATGCTATCCGACATTGGCGCGTTTCGGTCTTTTGCGGGCATCGCGCCCAACCCCACGGTCGCATTGCCGATCCCGGCGGCTCTGGTTGTTGCTGATGTTGATGTTGTGGTCGTCAGTCATCTACACGACGACCATTTTGATGAAGCGGCGGCGGACCTGCTGGACAAATCCGTCACGATGCTGACACCGCGAAACGCCGACACCAACGCGTCTTTCAAGCGCCGTCTGCAAGAAAAAGGGTTCACAAACGTCTCTGAGATCGGATCGCCCGACGCGGACCATATCACGCTCGACGGTATCACAATTCACCAGGTTTTTGCCCTCCATGGCAAAGGCAAGGTCGGTGACGCCATGGGCGACGTGAACGGCTTGATCTTTGAGGCAGAGGGGGAGCCGACAATATATTGGGCCGGTGACACGATCCTGGACGAAGCGGGAGAGGTCGAGGCAGTTCTGAAGCGCTTCAAACCCGATGTTGTGATTGCCCACACGGGTGGACCTGTCATCGAAGCGCTGTCGCCGGAGGTTTTGCTGATGGACGCGGCACAGGCGGTCACATTCTTCGGCCATGCAGTGCGCGAAAACGCCGAGGTGCAGATTATTGCCATCCACATGGATGCACTCGATCATTGCTTTTCCACGCGGGCGGATCTGGTTGCAGCGTTTGGAGATCAGACGGTTGATCTGAAAAAGCATGTTACCATCCCCAAAGATGGTGAGGTCGTCACATTGAACAAAGGTGCCGTCGTTCAGGCATAACTTAGCTTACCTTTGCTGTGATTTAGGCCGGCTGTGCTTTCCTGCACGACCGGTCCCATTCGACTTCGGACACAGACTGAACTCGTGGTACAAGTAACCGTATTCGAAACTGCGATACATATTGCACGATCAAAAACCTGAGATATCTCAACCTTCGTCCATACGAAGCGCTTCGCTCAGATGTGCGATGAGAGTGCGGACGCGATAGGGGAGGTGATCGCGGGAAGGAAAGGCCAGAACGGTCTCCTGTGGTGGTATCTCGTAAGGTTCAAGGATCGGGATGATTTCGCCAGCGTCGATCCCATTGGTGAGATAGGTCTCGGCCAAGCGAACGATCCCAAGCTTCTGCGCGCAGGCGATAGCCAACGCTCTGCCGTTGTTGCTTGTCCAGCGGCCATTCGCCTCTACCGCAAAGATCTTGCCATCCTGCGCGAACCGCCAAACCTGACCGGGCGCAAGTAAGCAGGTATGTTCCCGCAAGTCATCCGGGCGGTTTGGGACACCGTGGGCATCGAGGTAACCCGGCGCTGCGGCGACGATCATGCGGCGCTGCGCTATCCGCCGGACTACTAGATCCGGATCGTCCGGCATCCCGTGGCGCACAGCAAGATCGAACCGCTCCGCAGCGATATCAACGCGTCGGTCGCTGACCATGAGTTCAATCTCTACGTCCGGATGCAACCCGGCGAATGCCGCAAGCGCCTTGGCGACGTGCGTCTCGCCAAAGCGGCCACCGGCGGCGACGCGGATGCGACCCTTCACGAGGTTCTGTTGCTCGGCCATGTCGGCCTCAAGCGTGGCAATATCGCCAAGAATAGCCGTGGCCTGTTCATGATAACGCTGACCGAGATCGGTGAGGTTCACTTGCCGCGTGGTGCGGTTGAGAAGTTTCACACCGAGCCGCACCTCAAGGTCCGACACCCTGCGGCTGACGTAAGAGGCTGACACGCCAAGCCGTTCTGCCGCGCGCGTAAAACCGCCTTCATCGACGACCGCGCAGAATTCGGAAAGCCCATCCAGATGTCGCATTGTTGCTCCTGAGCAAAGATGTCTGCACCAAAAGGTCCATATATCCGCCACTCTGCAACAACCAAGTTCATCTCATCGCAACAAACAAAGCACTCAGGAGCTTACAATGACACGCACAATCGCTATCGCACTTGCAACTACAACGGCTTTCCTGCCGACGCTCGCCCAAGCTGGGCCCGCAGCCGACGCAGCCGAGGCCTTCTTCGATCAATACCGCGCGCAGGATGTCCCCGCCATGATCGAACTGTTCCAGCCCGAAGGCATCGTCGAATACGTGCCATTCGCGCTGGCCGGTCCCGTCGAACAGGTCGGACCCGGCAGCTGGGGTGTGCTGATCGCCAGCTTCCCAGACCTGTCCAATGAGGTCCATTCCATTACCGAAGCCGCCAACGGCCTCACCGCCTATGTTGATGTGAATATCTCGGGCACCCAGGTTGCCGGTGCATTTGGCGTCCCAAGCCTCGGTCAGTCCTACGATCTGCGCCATATGTTCGTCATCGAGACCGACGAGGCTGGCGCAATCACTCATGTGACGGCGTTCTGGGACAACGCTGATTGGTACAGCCAGTTGGGCAAGACCACGATCGACTGAACCACCATGCATCAGTCCAATCATACTCCAATCGAAAGACATATCATGACACATCCACGCATTCTCGTCGTCCTCACATCGCATGACACTCTGGGCGACACTGGCGAAAAAACGGGCTTTTGGCTCGAAGAATTTGCATCTCCCTACTACGTGTTCCGCGATGCGGGCGCTGACGTTACCCTGGCCTCCATTGCCGGAGGTCAGCCACCGATTGATCCCAAGAGCGCATTGGAGGAATGGCAGACCGACGACACGCGCCGGTTTGATGCCGATGCGGACACGACAGCGGCACTGGCGGCGACGCGGGCCATCGCGGACCTCGATGCAGGTGATTACGATGCGATCTTCTTCCCCGGCGGGCACGGTCCAATGTGGGACTATCCAGGCAACAACCGGCTCGCCCGGCTGATTGAGGCGTTCGATGAAGAGGGCAAAATCATCGCCGCCGTCTGTCACGGTCCGGTGGCCCTCGTGGACGCCAAAAAGAGGGACGGCACGCCGCTCGTTGCGGGCAAGCGTGTCAGCGCTTTCACCAATGGCGAGGAAGCGGGCGTCGGTCTGACGGATGTGGTGCCTTTCCTGCTCGAAGACCGTCTGCGCGACCTTGGGGCTGTTATCGAAAACGGCACCGACTTCACCAGCAATGTCGTCACGGACGGCAATCTCGTGACTGGACAAAACCCGCAATCGTCTGCGGATGGCGCACGTGGCCTACTGGCCGCGTTGAACGCAGCCTGAACGCGGATTGGAAGGGAGAGAGAACGCCATGGCTTTTTCCATACCCACATCCCCAACCGAGCAGCTGAGCGGGTCGTCGCTCGGCACGCTCGCTGGTCTCACGGCTGCTGTGATCTGGGGCGCATATCTCTCTTTTTCACGAGCGGGCGTGGCGGCGGGTCTTGACGGCGTCGACGTCGCGTTCCTCCGTTACGTCGTCGCCGGGCCTGTCATGCTCATGCTTTTGCTCGCGCGCCAGGGTCCTCTGCGTCTTGGTATGAGGGTTGGTCAAGCCACCACAGTGGCGCTTTTGCTTGGGCCGCTCTTTGTGCTGCTGAGCGTCGGTGGCTATGCCTATGCCCCTCTCGAGCATGGCGCGGTCATCTTGCCCGCGACGCTGACACTCGGGGGTCTTCTGCTCGCCCGCGTTGTACTCGGCGAACAGCTCGGTCTTGGACAGATCATCGGTGCTGCAGTCATTGTCGCCGGTCTCATGCTGGTTGCCGGCCCCGGCATTCTCTACGGCGGAATGACGTCGCTAATCGGCGATGCGATGTTTCTGGCGGCTGGCTTTCTTTGGTCGATCTTCGGCACTGTTCAGCAGCGATGGAGGCTCGCCGCCTTTGACGTTGTGACAGTCGTTTCGGTGGCGGGCCTGTTGGCAGTGGTCCCTGCCTACCTGATCCTGCGTGGCACCGAGGTCATCCTGTCTGTTCCAGTCTCAGTCCTGGCCGTGCAGGTTCTGGTGCAAGGTCTCTTGTCCGGTGTGATCGCAATGATTACCTACGCAAAAGCTATCAGCTTGCTTGGCGCGGCACGCGCTGCTACGTTCCCCGCTCTCGTTCCAGGCTTCGCCCTGTTGATCGGCATCCCGCTGGTGAACGAATTGCCAACAGGTATCCAGATCGGTGGGTTAGCTCTTGTGGCTATCGGACTGGCGGTAGTGTTGGCGCGGAAAGTGAGCGCATAGGCGCCTGTTCGTTGTTTCCAACCTGTTCAGCTCGAGTTGCATGGAACCACCCTAGGACTGAGAGTCGGCTAACTACTGCCGTTCGTATACTCTATGACATCGGTCAAATTGGGCTCAGAGCGGGCGAGTGCCCATGCAGCCCTGACGCGGTCAGTCGGCTCCTGAAAACTGCTCTTGCCATTGACGATAGAATCCCACTGCCAGCGCAATGCCGGTGAATGAGCTTGGAGGATGGATCGGAGGGCAAACCATGCCAAGTGTCCAACTTCCTGCAACCACTCCGAAACGCAGAGCCAGGAACAAGGGGCGGATCGGGCGAATTCGACCCCCGCGAACGCCCGCAATGACGACATGCGCCGCGCTGCAACAAAGGACGTGACGCAAGCACAGCGGATGCTGCGTCAGCAAAGTCTGAGAACCCAAAGTCGTGTTTGTCCCGCGCACCTGCCGAGGGACACTGTTGATACAATGTCGGCTCCGGGCTGACAGCGGCGGGCGCGGCTTTGGGTGGGGCACCGGCGTCCACGCCTTTGCGCGCGGTCGCAGAGCGTGCCGGATGTCACACGGACGCGCGCGTGTGATGGCAGATCTGTCCGTGTCTGAGGTGTTCTGCATCCCTGTCGCGCGCCCTCCCTTGGTCGGGCGCGTGGGGTGCTGCGTGTTGGACGTGTGGCCCGTCATCGGCCCGGGTTTTGGCGGCGCGGAGGGGCTACGGTCACTGCGTGTGGTCCGCGCCAATGTTGTGGTCTCAGACGTGGTATTCTTAAACACATGGTAAAACTGCCCTTGTAACCTCTTGGAATCGCTCGGGACGGATGCACGCCGCGTATGGGCGTGGAAATTCGCGGGCCTGCCCGTTGCGCCGTCCCCTCGTTGCGGCTAGGCCGGTTCCATGAGACCGATCCGCCTTCTCTCCGGCTTTCTCACCGTCGGATTCTGGACCCTCGCGAGCCGGGTGCTTGGCTTTGTTCGCGAGATTCTGATCCTGTCGCTCATCGGTCCCGGCCCCCTTATGGACGCGTTTGTGGCGGCCTTTCGCCTGCCCAACATGTTCCGCCGCTTCTTTGCCGAAGGGGCGTTCAACGCGGCCTTTGTGCCCATGTTCTCCGCCCGCCTGGAGGCTGGAGACGGCGCTGCCCGCTTTGGTCGCGACGCCCTCAATGCGCTGGCTTTGGTGACGCTGGCCCTCACCGGGCTTTCCATGATCTTTATGCCCGCGCTAGTCTGGGCCACAGCGGGCGGTTTCGATGCCGAGCGGTTTGATCTGACCGTGGGCTATGGGCGCATCGTCTTTCCCTACATCTTCTTCATGTCTCTCTCCGCGCTGTTTTCCGGCGTGCTGAATGCCACGGGACGATTTGCTGCTGCGGCGGCGGCCCCGGTCCTGCTCAATATCTTTGTCATCGCCGCGATGACGGCGGCGTGGGCGCTGGATGGCACCGTGATCGATTGGCTGGTCTGGACCGTGCCGCTGGCCGGCGTTGCCCAGCTTTCCCTCACATGGGGCGCGGCGGCACGGGCCGGGTTCCCGCTACGCCTTGGCCTGCCACAGTGGACGCCCGAGATGGGCCAGCTTTTGCGCACCGCCATTCCTGCGGCGCTGGCGACGGGGGTCATGCAGATCAACCTTGTCGTGGGGCAACTGGTGGCGAGCCAGTACGACAACGCGGTCAGCTGGCTTTTTGCCGCTGATCGCCTGTATCAGCTGCCCTTGGGCGTGGTCGGCATCGCGGTGGGCATTGTCCTGCTGCCGGATCTGACCCGCCGTCTCACAGCGGGTGACAGCGTCGGCGCGCAAAGCGCGTATTCGCGCGCGACCGAGTTTTCCATGGCGCTCACGCTGCCATCCGCCGTGGCGCTGATGGTGATCCCGCTGCCGCTGGTGTCCGTCCTCTTCGAACGGGGGGCCACAGGTGCCGACGATGCGGCCGCCATCGCCGTTGCTGTTGCGATCTACGGCCTCGGCCTGCCGGCGTTCGTGCTGCAAAAGGTGGTGCAGCCGCAGTACTTCGCCCGCGGCGACACACGGCGGCCGTTTCATTACGCACTGGTGGCTATGGTGGTGAACGCCGCGGTGGCCGTGGGGCTGGCCCCCGTGATCGGCTGGATGGCCCCGGCCATCGCTACGACAGCGGCAGGTTGGGCGATGCTGGGCCTGCTCTACTGGGGTTTGCGTGGGCTGGGCGATGTGGTGCGGGTCGACGACCGCTACCGCAACCGTGTGCCACGCATCACCCTGGCTGCCGTGATCATGGGTGTCGTGCTTTGGGCCGCGTCAGTGTCACTGCAGCCCGCGCTTGGGACGGACTATGTCCGCTACGTGGCCCTCCTTGGCCTCATCGCATTGGGAGCTGTCAGTTATTTCGGCGCGGCACATGCGTTGGGCGGTCTGCCGCTGTCCGACCTCAAGCGCGCCGTCCGCCGCTAGCGCCGCCGCAGGGCGGCCAGCACCCGCGCCATGCCTCCCGGCACCACAAAGGCGGCAAGGCCAAAGCCCGCCAGCACCGCGGTCAACTCCGCCACCCAGGTCAGGCTGGGACGCGCACCGGCCACGCCCGACAAGGCGGCAAAGACCAGTTGCAGCCCCATCAGCACGCCGATCAGCATAAAGGCCTGCCCCTGCGGGCCGCCCATCGCCACCTGCCGCTGCCAGTAGAGGAACGTGAACGTCCCGATCAAGCCGTACGCCCCCGGATAGGCGCCCAGCAGCCAGCTTTGCGCGGTGAGCAGGCCCATCACGATCGCCCCGATCACACTGCACAGGATAAAGATCAGCCAGACCGCCCAACCGCCCAGGGCCTCGCCCACCAGCTTGCCCATGGCCAGCACGATCACCCCGCCGATCAGCGTCGCGGTGAACGACCCGCTCACGAACGGATAGGTCACAAAGCGCAGCATATGCTCCCACAGGATCACCCCGTTCTCGAGCATGAAGTCAAAGGCCTGCCCCGAAAATCCGTAGGTGTTCAGCGCCGCCAGCCGCCAGCCTACAGCCGCGGGCCCGCCGATCAACCCCGCCTCGCCGAGCGAAAAGGCCAGCTCCGGCAGTGCGATTGCGGCAAACAGCAGCCACACGGGCGGCGGCAAGGCGTTGAACGGGCTCGGGTCGGGATTGCTGCTCATCGGTGGCCCTGCTTGACGGGTCTTGCCACCATGGGTACTGCACCGGGGCACATTTGCCCAGAGGGATCCGCCGATGTCCGACACCACATTCACGCCGCGCGTCTTTTCGGGGATGCAGCCGTCTGGCGGTTTGACCCTCGGCAACTACCTCGGTGCGCTCAAGCGCTATGTCGAGATGCAGGACGACGGCACCTTTCAGACGATCTACTGCATGGTCGATCTGCACGCGATCACCGTCTGGCAGGACCCCGCCGCGCTGGCCGCTCAGACCCGCGAGTTGGCGGCAGGCTACATCGCCGCCGGGGTCGATCCGGAAAAATCAATCCTTATCAATCAGTCCCAAGTGCCCGAACACGCGCAACTTGGCTGGATCTTCAACTGTGTCGCCCGCATGGGCTGGATGCAGCGGATGACCCAGTTCAAGGACAAGGCGGGCAAGAACGCGCAAAACGCTTCGCTCGGCCTCTTTGGTTACCCGGCGCTCATGGCCGCGGACATCCTTGTCTACCACGCCACGCACGTCCCCGTCGGCGACGACCAGAAACAGCATCTTGAGCTGACGCGGGATATTGCGACCAAGTTCAACCACGACTACGGCGTCGATTTCTTTCCCATCACCGAACCGGTGATCGAAGGGGTTGCGACCCGTGTGATGAGCCTGCGCGACGGGTCCAAGAAGATGTCGAAGTCGGACCCGTCCGATGCCAGCCGGATCAACATGACCGACGACGCCGACACGATTTCCAAAAAGATCCGCAAGGCCAAGACCGACCCCGACGCGCTTCCGTCCGAGGCCAAGGGCCTCGAGGACCGGCCAGAGGCGCGCAACCTGGTCAACATCTATGCGGCCCTGTCGGACATGTCCGTGGATCAGGTGTTGGCCGAGCATGGCGGCGCACAGTTCGGCACCTTCAAGCCGGCGCTTGTCGATCTGGCCGTGGACAAGCTGTCGCCGATCTCGACCGAGATGAGCCGCCTGATGGCCGACCCGGCCGAGATCGACCGCACGCTCGCCCGCGGCGCCGAACAGGCCCGGGCCATCACCGCGCCTATCCTCAAGCGGACCTACGAGATCGTCGGCATGGTGGGCAGCTGACGCGCGGCCATCGCAAAACGTCTCTGACGGACAAGAATACGCCGGAACCCGCGCCTGCGGCGCCCGCAAAACCCAGGTAATCTGAGGGCACAAGACCGCCCCGGAGCCGTGCAAGACCTATGAAAGCCGCCATTCTGACAAAATATGCCGCCCCGCTCTCCGTCGAGACGGTGGCGGACCCAGACTGCCCGCGGGACGGCGTCGTGGTCCAGGTCATGGCCTGCGGCGTCTGCCGGTCCGATCACCACGCATGGGTCGGGGCCGACCCGGACGTGATCCTACCCCACGTAATGGGCCACGAATTCGCCGGTGTCGTCCAGGAGGTCGGCCCGGACTGCACCCGTTTCCGCACGGGCGACCGCGTCACCGCCCCTTTCATCCTCGGCTGTGGTCACTGCTCCGACTGTGCCGCCGGGCATGCCACCATCTGCAGCAGTCAGAGCGTCATCGGATTTACCCAGTGGGGCGCCTTTGCCGAATGTGTCGCGGTGCAGAATGCCGATTTCAACCTCGTGCGCCTGCCCGATGCGGTGGGCTACGCCGAAGCCGCGGGCATGGGCTGCCGTGTGACCACCGCCTGGCGCGGGCTCAGTGACCGTGGCGCGCTGCAGGCAGGGGAGTGGGTGGCGATCCATGGCTGCGGCGGCGTGGGCCTGTCGGCCATCATGCTCGCCTCGGCCCTGTCGGCCCGCGTGGTCGCCATCGACGTGTCCGACAGCGCCCTGGAAATGGCCCGACAGTTGGGGGCCGAAGAATGCATCAACGCTACCCGCGTCGCCGATGTGTCCGAGGCCGTGCGCGAGGTCACGCGCGGCGGCGCGCATGTCTCCGTCGATGCGCTGGGCATCACCACGACGTTCGAAAACGCACTGCGTTCCCTGCGCAAACTGGGCCGCCACATCCAGATTGGCATGCCCGTGGGCCCGCACGCCACGGTGCCGCTGCCGCTGCTCGATCTCGTCTACGCGCGTCAACTGTCGATCCATGGGATGCGCGGTTTGGGGGCGGCGGGCTTTTCCCAACTGCTCGACCTGATCGTGGCCGAACGGCTCGACCTCAGCACGCTGGTCACGGGCCGCATCCCGCTGTCGCAGGTCGGCGACGCGCTGTCCCGGATGGACGGTCACCAACCCGCCGGGATCACCGTGATCGACGACTTCACCGCCTGAGATCTGGCACGGACGCACGATCCCTGTGCGCCGACGCCTCTAAACGCGAGAACGCGCGCGCCGTATCATCGCGTCAAAGGAGAGCGTTCATGTCTGCCAAGGTTCCCGCTGACACCCGCGTGGGTCACATTCACCTCAAGGTCACCGACCTTGACCGCGCCGTCCACTTCTACTCCGCGGTGCTGGGGTTCACAGTCACGCAGCGCTATGGCGAACAGGCGGCCTTTCTGGCCGCCGGCGACTACCACCATCACATCGGCCTCAACACATGGCACTCCAGTGGTGCGGGGCCCGCGCCCGTCCGTGCGGCGGGTCTGTATCATGCTGCCTTTGTCTTCCCGGATCGCGCCTCGCTCGGCGCGGCCCTGCAGCGGGTGCTGGATCACGGCACCAACCTTGATGGCGCTGCGGATCATGGCGTGTCCGAGGCGGTCTATTTCAACGATCCAGACGGCAATGGTATCGAGCTTTATCGCGACCGCGCGCCCGAGGATTGGCCGCGCAATGCCGACGGCACGCTCAAGATGGTCAACGCGCCCCTTGCCGTCGATGCCCTGCTTGCCGAGGCGCGTTGAATTCGGTTGCGCAACACCGAAACTGAGCGGCCGGTGTATGGCGGATGCGCCACGATGCTTGGTGCGGTGATCCCGGTCAGCGCACGGCCGAGACAGTGTGGTCGGTTGCCCACCATACGTTGCACCTGCACCCGAATTCCGCCACGGTGCGTGGGGTGAATGGAGGGGCCAATGAGCACCGGATTTTTCTGGGACGAGCGGACGATGTGGCACGGCGGCGGCAACTATGCCTTTACCGTGCCGCTGGGCGGATTGGTGCAGCCGCTGGCCGCCGGTGGCCTGCCCGAAAGCCCCGAAACCAAGCGCCGGATGAAGAACCTGATGGACGTCACCGGCCTCACCCGCGACCTCGTGGTGAACTCTGCGCCCGAGGCGACATATGACCAGATGCGCCGCGTTCACCCAGCGCTCTACCTTGATGCGTTCAAGGCCATGTCGGACGAGCAGGGCGGTGAAATGGGCCACCACGCCCCCTTCGCCAAAGGGGGGTTCGAGATTGCCGCACTGTCTGCGGGCCTTGCCATCGGCGCGGTCGAGGCGGTGCTGAACGGCACCCACCAGAACGCCTATGCGCTGAGCCGCCCGCCCGGGCACCATTGCGTGCCGGAGGGGCCCATGGGCTTCTGTTTGCTGGCAAATATCGCGATTGCCATTGAGGCGGCTAAGGCCACGCGCCTCGATCTGCGTGTCGCCGTGCTGGACTGGGACGTGCATCACGGCAACGGGACCGAGGCGGTGTTCTACGACCGTGATGACGTGCTGACGATCTCGTTTCACCAAGAGGGGAACTACCCTCTGACGACCGGCGGGATCGAGGATCGTGGCGCGGGCGCAGGGCAGGGCCACAACCTGAACCTGCCGCTGCCTGCGGGCGCAGGCCACACCGCCTATCTGTATGCGATGGACCGCGTGGCGATCCCGGCGATCGAGGCGTTTGCCCCCGATCTGATCATCGTCGCCTGCGGCTATGACGCGGCGGCCATTGACCCGCTCGCACGCATGCTTGCCACGGCGGAGACGTTCCGCGAGATGACCCACAAGATCCAGATCTGTGCCGAGCGTCTCTGCGCCGGCAGGCTCGTACTGGTCCACGAGGGCGGCTATTCCGAGGTCTACGTGCCCTTCTGCGGTCACGCCACACTCGAAGCGTTGTCGGGCAGCAAGATCACGGCCCCCGATCCCATGGCCCGCGCCCTGCAGTCGCGCCAACCGGGCGCCCGCCTTGATGCGTTTCTTATCAGTGAGATAGACCGCATGGCGGGCGTCCTTGGCCTGCCCACCCCTTGACCTTTGCCCCATGCGGACCGACATGGGGCAGGACTTATGTAAAAAGGCGTAACATATGCCCACACCCTCGCCCGAAACGCTCGACTTTCTGCTGAACCGCCGTTCGCGCCCCGCCAAGACGCTGCAGGCGCCGGTTCCGGATCGTGCCGCGCTGGCACCCCTGCTCACGGCCGCGGCGCGCACGCCGGATCATGGCAAGCTCGAGCCCTGGCGCTTTATCGTGCTCGAGGCGGGTGCGATGCCGCGTCTCGCGGATGTGGCCGAGGCGCGGGGCAGGGCCCTGGGCAAAAGCGATGAGGATATCACCAAGGCGCGCGCGCAGTTCGATCAGGGCCACCTCGCCGTCGCCGTGATCGAGGTGCAAAAACCGTCCGAGAAAATTCCAGCGATTGAGATGACATACTCCGCCGGTGCGGTGTGCCTTGCACTCCTGAATGCGGCGCTGGCCGCGGGATGGGGCGCCAACTGGCTCAGCGGTTGGCCCAGTCATGACCGTGGATTTTGCGAGGACGCGCTGGGCCTTGCCGCCCATGAGCGTGTCGCCGGGTTTATCCATATCGCCACTGAAACGAGCGCCCCGCCCGAGCGGCCACGCCCCGATCTCGATGCCATCACCGATTGGATGAGCGCATGATCCTGAATGCCTTTTTCAGCGCGCTGGGGCAGCTTGGTGACCCGCGCTTTCGTCGTGTTTTGCTGATCGGCCTCGCACTGACCGTCGCTCTGCTGGTCGCAGCAACTTCGGGCTTTGTCTGGCTGGTGGGCTGGCTCACCGCTGACAGCATTGATGTGCCATGGCTCGGCACGATCACATGGCTCGACGATGTGCTCACGTGGGCGTCGTTCTTTGTCTTTCTGGTGCTGTCGATGTTCCTGATGATCCCCGTCGCCTCCGTCATCACCTCGATGTTTCTCGAGGACGTGGCAGGCGCGGTCGAGGACCGGCACTACGCCCACATGCCGCCCGCTGCGGGCACGGGCTTTGGCGATGGGCTTGTGGATACGGTCAACTTTCTGGGCGTGCTGGTGGCCTCGAACATCGTGGCGATCGTGCTCTACATCTTTTTGCCGTTCGGGACGATTTTCATCTTCTGGGGGCTGAACGGCTTTCTGCTAGGGCGTGAATACTTCACCCTCGTGGCCATGCGCCGGGTGGGCCGGGCGCAGGCCAGGCTGTTGCGCAAAGAGCATGTGGGGACGATCTGGATCGCAGGCACGCTGATGGCGATCCCGCTGACCATTCCGCTACTGAACCTGGTGATCCCGATCCTGGGCGCTGCCACATTCACGCATATATATCATCAGCTTACTGCGGGTCGTCAGGTGTCAGGTCTAGAAAGCTGATATCACTGAGCGAGATCCAGCCGGAAAAGATGATGCCCGCAATGATCGCCCAAAGAACCAGCGCCACCCACGTCACGATCCAGGCCTTGCGCTTGGTGTGGTGATGCTCGGGCGCGCCGGCATGGGTGCCGGGCACGATGTCGTTCAGGTCACCTTGCGTCTGCACCTTGATCGGCAGCGCAATCAGGAAACACATCCACCAGATAACGGCATAAAGGACGAGGGCCGAGGTGATACCCATCAGACCTGCTCAAGCTCGGTAAGGGTGCCATTCATGTCCTTAGGATGCAGGAACAGGACAGGCTTGCCATGGGCCCCGATCTTGGGCTCGCCATCGCCCAGAACGCGCAACCCACTGGCCTTGAGATGATCGCGGGCGGCGATGATATCGTCGACTTCGTAGCAGACATGATGGATACCACCAGCCGGATTTTTCTCGAGAAAGCCGTTGATTGGGCTGTTCTCGCCCAGCGGATACAGCAGCTCGATCTTGGTGTTCGGCAACTCAATAAAGATGACCGTAACGCCGTGATCCGGCTCGTCCTGCGGCGCGCCTACAGTGGCACCCAGCGCATGGCGATACTGCTCTGCCGCGGCGTCGAGGTCCGGGACAGCAATGGCCACGTGGTTCAAACGTCCGATCATCTCATTTCTCCTTTGACAACAAGGCTAGAGCCTTATGACCATGGGACAAGGCAGCCGCAAGGGCAGGCGTTAACGACCTGTTAGGCACAGGCGCTTAACGATTGAGTCGTACCCTGTGAAGGAGGATGACATGGATTCTGACGACCCGTTCAAGCCGAACTATCCCGCCCCGACGTCAATGCGCCCTCTGCTGGGCCTGACCGTCCTCGTGATCGAGGACAGCCGTTATGCGTGCGAGGCGCTGCGCCTTCTTTGCCTGCGCAGCGGCGCGCGCATTCGTCGCGCCGACACGATGCGTGCCGCACGGCGCCATCTGCAAGTCTACCGCCCCAGTGTGGCGATCATCGACGTGGGCCTGCCTGATGGCAACGGCGCGGAGTTGATCCAGGAACTGGTCGACGGGCAGCACCGGCCCGAGGTCGTGTTGGGCACCTCTGGCGATGTCGACGCCGAAGCGCAGGCGCGCGTGGCGGGCGCCGATGGTTTTCTGCCCAAACCTGTGACATCGCTCGCCGTGTTCCAGGAGGCGATCCTCGCCCATCTGCCCGCGGACCGCCGCCCCGTCGGCCCCCGCGCCGTGACCGAAGAGCAGGTGCAGCCCGACCCGATCGCCTATCGCGACGACATGGCCCACGTCGCCGACATGCTCGAAGAGGCGAGCGATGCGCGTACTGTCGATTATGTGGCGCAGTTCGTGTCGGGTGTGGCGCGCAGCGCCGATGACAGCGATCTGGCCATGGCTGCCGAAGCGTTGGCCGCGAAACGCGCCAAGGGCGACGGGGCAGCCTCGGAAATGGCGCGGATTGCAGGGCTGGTGCAGGATCGGCTGTCGGAAAAGGTTGCGATCTAGGGCCGCTCGCTTGCGTCGAGGCTGGGGGCACTGGCCTCGCGGACCAGCTGTGTCAGGTCCGACAGACGCTCGCGTTGCGCGCCGTCCGGGCCAAAGTTCGCGGGGCTGAGCCATGCGCCAAACGCCTCCTTCAGCGCGGGCCATTCCGCGTCGATGGCCGCAAACCATGCAGTGTCGCGGTTGCGCCCCTTCACGACCGTGGCCTGGCGAAAGATCCCCTCGTAGCTGAACCCGAACCGCTGTGCGGACCGCCGCGAAGCGGCGTTCAGCGCATCACATTTCCACTCGAACCGACGATAGCCCGCCTCGAACGCCCATGACATCATGAGAAAGATCGCCTCGGTCGCCGCAGGCGTGCGCTGCAGTGCCGGACTGAAGTTGATGTGCCCGACCTCGATGCTGCCCGCATCTGGGTTGATCCGCAGATAGCTTGCAACCCCTTCATATGCGCCCGACACCTTGTTGAAGATTGCGTAGAACTGCAGGTCCGGCGTTTCTTCCATCTCGCGCACCCAACGGTGATACTGCGCGGCTGACGAAAACGGACCGTAGGGCAGAAAGTCCCACACCTGGTCCTGCCCCACATAGGCGCGAAAAAGCAGGGCGGCGTGCCGGTCCGCTTCCAGCGGTTCCAGCCGGGCATAGCGACCTTCGAGGATATCTGTTGGCCCCGGCCGTGCCGGTGGTGTCCAGTTCGGAACCGGGTTCTTGTTTGGCTGATACAGGGCCGTCATGGCCGGACGTTAGGCGGAGAACCGCACAAGGCCAAGCCGATTTTCAGTGCTCAAAGCAGGAGTTGCGGGTTATCCCCCATCTCGAGCCCGGGAAAGACCGACCCTTCGAGCGTCGCGCGGTCAAGCCCTGTCAGCCCGCGCATGATCCACGCCACATGTGCGCGCACATCCCGCGTCGGCATCAGATCGCGGTTCTGATACAGATCGCCCGTGCCGAGCCCGGGCCAGTCGCCGTGCACGCGCCCGCCCTGTACCGCGCCGCCAGCCATCACCATCATCCCGCCGGTGCCGTGATCCGTGCCGCCGCTGCCGTTCTCGCGCGCCGTGCGGCCAAACTCGGTCAGCGCCACCACAGCCGTTTTCTGCCACACTTCGCCGCCCAACTCTTCACGCAGGGTTACGAGCGTTTCGGACAGCTGTGACATGGCGCGGGGCAAGGTCCGATCCTGTGCCCGGTGCGTGTCCCAGCCATTGAGGGAAAACGCGGCAATGCGCGCCTCGTCGCGCAGCCGTGCTGCGGCAAATTCCGCAATCCGCATATGCGCGCCGCTCCGCTGCTGGCCCTGAGCGGTCGCCTTTTCATCTTCGAGCGTGGCGAGCATCTGTGCCTCTTGCCAGGCGGCATGGATAGCGGGATCACTTTCGGTCACCAGGTCCATCAGTTGCTGTGCCTGCGGGCTCAGGCCCAGCTCGGCCTCGGGCGACCAGTTGGCCACGTCCGCAGCCCCTTGCAACAGGCGCATGTCGCTGCGCCCGATTGCGTAGGCCGTCTGCGCGGTCACGCCGGGCACGACTTGCAGCATCCGGTTGAGCCAGCCGTCGCGCACACCGGCCATAGAGACTGTACCCGCTTCGAGCAGGTCCTGCCCATCGAAATGGCTGCGCTTGTCACGATAGGGGGTCGAGATGGCCTGCACAAAACCCAGATCACCCTCGTCCCAGAGCGGTTTGAGCCCACCAAGGTGCGGATGCAACGCATAAAACCCGTCTAGATCATGCGCGCCCTGATCAGGTCCGCCGCTCAGCCCGGGGCGCAGCGTGCGCAGGTCAGGATCGCCATAGGGCCGCACCACGTCCAACCCATCCATGCCGCCGCGCAGGATGATCACCACAAGCCGCGCGTCCCACGGGGTGGCGGCAAAGGTGACCGGCGTGACCAACGGGCTCGCGGCGAGCGAGCATCCGATGAAACCGGTGCGGGCCAGAAAGGCGCGGCGGGACAGTGTGCTGGGCATCGGCGGCCTCCTATCGGCGCTGAAAGGCGGGGGACATCAGGACAAGGCCGATGGCCTCGGGCTTGCTTTCCGCCGCCGCCGCGGCAAAGCGCACGGCCTCGTCGGCGCGGTCCCCCAGCGCCGTTTCGACAAACACCCGCGGGTCCGGCAGGACGCGCAGGATGAACTCGGGCGCCGCCATGGCCCATTCGACGCGACCGGCGAGGCCCTGTGGCGTGATCCAGTGCGCGTCCTCTTCGGGCCAGCCATCGGGGCCGATGGGGCGTTGCCATTGCTGGCCCATCGCAGTGAGCGGAGCATTGAAGACGCGACGCATATTCTTTTCGTCAAAGCGCATGAGCAGGTTTTCGGGCACGGCAAGGCTGCGCAAGGCGGACGCCATGAAGTCTTGCGGCGGTTTGTAATTGCTCAGCGCGGGCGACCACGCGGCGGGGTGCGACAGCAGCACCTCGTACATCGCCATCAGGCTGCCATCGGTGTCGCGATAGGCGGCCTCGAGCGCTGCAACCAGTGCCGGGTCGGGCGTGTCGGAGACGAAGTGCACCGCCAGTTTTTGCGCCAGATGCGTCGCCGTCGACGGGTGCGCCGCCAGATCAGAGAGCACAGCGCGCACCGGGGCTTCGGTTTTGTCGTCGGTATAGGTCCGGCCCAGCACGGTCTCCGGCCCGGGCTCGGCAAAGTTCGGGCGAAAGACAAAACCATTGCTGGGGGAAAAGGACAGGCCGGTGAACAGCTCTGCCAGCTCGCGCACGTCGTCCTGGGTGTAGGGGCCATCGACGCCGAGTGTGTGCAGCTCGAGCACTTCGCGGGCGAGGTTTTCATTGAGGCCTGCGCTCTTCTTCTTGTTCTGGGCGCGCACGCTGCCGGGCCCCATGGACTGGCTTTGATCGAGGTAGTCCAGCATCAGCGGGTGCGTGACCGCAGCCTGCAGCATGTCTTCGAACCGGCTGGTGAGATGCGGGCGTATCGCCTCCTGGACGTAAGGCGAGGTAGCACGGCGGATGACGCCACGCTTGCCATGCGCCGTGAAATGGTCGGACCAGAAGGCCACGAGCCGTTCGCGAAAAGCGTCCGGGGTCCAGACGCGGCGCAGCAGGACGTGGCCTGCCCATTTCAGCCCATCCTTGCGCGCCTCGGCGTTGAGGACATTGCGCCGCTTCTTGGCAGCTTCGGCCTTGGCTGTGCCGCGGTGCTTGCGGCGTTCGCGGGCAGCTTTGGCGACCTCGATCATGCGCAAACGGAATGTATCGAAAGGCTCGATGGGAAAACGATCGGCCATTGCGTCAGGCGCTTGCAGCGCCGACAGCATGGCATCCACGCTGGATGGTGCGGCCACCACGGGAGACAGGCCGTAGCCGAACCGGATTTCGGCAAGTTGCGGGTCGAAATCGCGCACGTGGATGCCTTTGCCTTTTTGATGTGTGCCGGAACATAGCAATGCCGGGCCGCGATTTCACCCGGTGCACACGCGATTGCGTTCAGGTGGCGGCATTTTTCCACTTGGCGGCAAGATCCCGCAAAGCACGGGCAAGGATCAGCAGATCGAGCCCCGTGGCGACAAAGCGCGCGCCCCAATCGAGCATGTCCTGCGTCATCTCGGGCGTGGTGGCGAGCACACCGGGCGCCTTGCCCGCCGCTTCGATACGCTGGAAGGCGTCCTTGATCGTGGCCTGCACCTCGGGGTGGGTGAGTTGACCCATATGGCCCATATCAGCGGACAGATCTGCGGGACCGATGAACACGCCGTCGATGCCATCGACGGCGAGGATGTCATCGAGATTGGCGATGCCAGCGCGGTTTTCGACCTGGATGAGCAGGCAGATCTGGTCATCCGCGGTAGGGCCATAGTCGGTGATCGCGCCAAAGCGGCTGCAGCGGGCACCGGAATAGCCAACGCCGCGCCCGCCTGTCGGCGGGTAGCGGACGTCGTTGACCAACTGGCGGGCCTGTTCGGCGGTTTCGACCATGGGCACGAGGACGGTCTGAGCGCCCGCATCGAGCACTTGTTTGATGATCCATGTCTCGCCCACGGGGACGCGAACGGCGGCGTGGCTGTCGGAGGATTCGAGCGCCATCAGTTGCAGACGCATCTTGGTGATATCGTAAGGCGTGTGCTCGCCGTCAATCAGCAGCCAGTCGAACCCTGCCGTGCTTGCGATCTCGGTGGCCAGGGGATCGCCCAGGGACAACCAGCAGCCGATGACGGTGCGGCCCGACGTGATGGCGGCTTTGAACGGATTGGTGGGGGCGGGCATCGCGATCTCCTTTGGTCTTTGGCGCACCATACGCCGCTTTGCCCCGGTGGCTACTGTCGAATTGAGGCGCATGCGCGCCACATGGTTTTATACATCCGCCTCCGGCGGATGGGTTTTGCCTCCGGCGGGGATTTTGGGGGACAAAGACGGGCATGTGCGCGTCAAAGGACCTTGATCACGTCCTTTTCGACGGCGAGCATGTAGCCGCGGCGGGCGATGTTCTTGACCAGAAGCTCGCTGACGATCTGATTGCCGAGCGTGTCGCGCAGGCGTTTGATGCGTGTGGCGCCTGCGGCCTCTTCGCAGTTCGAGGCGTCGCGCCCTGAAATCATGCCTTCGATCTCGGAGCCGCTGAGCACGTCGTCGTCCATGCGTGCCTCGGCCAGGATCGACATGGTTTCCATGGCCGCATCCGTGAGTTTGAAGCCGAGGTTGTTGAGGTAGACGGTGTTTTCCTCGCGGCTGATAAGGAGCGAGTTCACCTGTATGCCCGCACGCTCGATCTGGGCCATGCGGCGGTTGAAGCCGACCAGCAGGATGAGAAAGACGAGGGCGGCGATCATCATGCCGGTGGCAAAGACCAGCAGCACGAAGATCACGAGCCGGTAGCTGGCCAGCGTGTCGGCAAAGGCGGTGCCGGATTGGGCCAGGATCTCGAGCAGCTTGATCTCGGCCTGGCTGGTGAGGTCCGCATTTTCCACGAACATTCGTTCGACGCGGGCATCAAAGGCGCCGCTGTCGGGCAGCGTCAGAAACAGCAAGAGCGCTGCGGCGATCAGCAGTGCGAGGATGCCGCCGACGCCCATCACCACCAGCCGCCCGCCGGTGCGGCGAATATCAGAAGCGGAGGTAGTATTGTCCGGCACTGTTTTTCCTTTGATCAAGGCCTTCGGGGCCAAAAACGGACTGGACCTGCAAGAGGGTCCAACCCTGGGCGGCCAGGCGCGGGGTCAGTTCGCGCGCGGCCGCCCCGGCACTGCAGGCGCCGCCGATCTGCGCCACACCGTAGTGCAGGCGCAGGGGCGCATCCTTTTTGGCCTTGTAATCGGCAAAACACTGCGCGTGCGCCGTGCCGGCGCAGGTGAGTGCCACGAGGAGGGTGAGGGCAAAGCGTGTCATGTCGCCAAACTGCGCGGCTTGGCCCGGATATTCAATAACATAAGGGGCTTGGCGCGAGTGATATCCGATAACAGGGCCCTGTTATTGCCTGTCTGACGGGGGTGGCCCCAGTTTGGACCCACCAGCAAACACGCACCTCCAAGCCGAAAGGACCTTTCTCATGATCTTGCGCATTCAGAAACGATTTATTGCTGCCATCGCCGCCGCTGCCATTGCCGTCACAGGATTTTCCGCGGCGCCCGCACGGGCCGGGGACGATGACGCGGCCGCCGCGATTGCGGCGCTGCTGGGCCTTGCCGTGATCGGCGCGGTGATTGCCGATAAGCGCAAGGACAAGAAAAAGCGTGCCGTGGTTCAGCCGGTGCATCCCCGGCCCCTGCCACCGCGCGTAAACCGGAAACTGCTGCCACAGGATTGCTTGCGCAGTGTTCGGACAGACCGCGGGCAGCGTCAGATCTTTGGCCAGCGCTGCCTGCGTCACAACTACGGCTTTGTGAACAGTCTGCCGCACAACTGCCAGCGTGAATTCTACACCCAGCGCGGCTGGCGTCAGGGCTATGGTGCCCGGTGCCTGCATCGTCACGGTTATCAGTTGGCCCGCCGATAAGAGCGGGCAGGCGGGCCGCCCTGTCCCCAAAACCGGCGGCCCAACTTAGAAAGAGCGGTGTTCGGGCACCGCTCTTTTTTCGTATGTGGCGCTTGTGGTTGCTGGCCGGATCAGACTTTTATGCCTCCGGCGGGGATTTTTTGGGACAAAGACGGGCATGCCGGATCTTGCAATTGAATCAGAGATCGGGGGCCGCGTCGCCGGTGTGGATGAGGTGGGGCGCGGACCGCTCGCGGGGCCAGTGACGGCGGCGGCAGTGGTGCTGGATGTGCGCCATGTGCCCAAGGGGCTCAACGATTCCAAGGTGCTGAGCGCCAAGCGGCGAAACGGATTGTGGGATGAGATATTGGCCCATGCCGATGTGTCGGTGGCGCATGCGTCGGTGGCAGAGATCGACCAGTTGAACGTTTTGCGCGCCTCGCATCTGGCGATGGTGCGGGCTGTGGCCGGGCTTGCCACCCCGCCCGATCATGTGCTGGTGGACGGCCGGGATGTGCCCAGCGGGCTTGGCTGTCCGGCCACGCCTCTGATCAAGGGCGACACCCGTTCGCTGAGCATTTCGGCGGCCTCAATTGTGGCCAAAATATGTCGCGACCGGATCATGGTGGATTTGGCGCAACAGCATCCCGGCTATGGCTGGGAGACGAACATGGGATATCCGTCGAAAAACCACAGAATGGCGCTGGAGCGGCTTGGCGTCACCCCATGGCATAGAGTGTCGTTCAAGCCGGTACACAACATGTTGTATCAAGAAAAATTCTCAACCGATTGATTCAAAAAAGAAATTGACGGCGAATCGCCTCTGACTCATCTTGGGGTCAACCAATGAGCGCACAAGCGCCGGGGACAGAGGCAGACGATGACGAAACATGTAAAGGGCGCTGAGGCGCTTCCCTTGAACCAAATCCTTGCGGGCGATTGCATAGAGGTGATGCAATCCTTGCCGGCGGGTTCTGTCGACCTGATCTTTGCCGATCCGCCCTACAACCTCCAGCTGAAGGGCGAGTTGCACCGCCCGGACAATTCGCGCGTCGATGCAGTGGATGATCACTGGGACCAGTTCAATTCGTTCCGCGCCTATGACGACTTCACGACGGCCTGGCTCAAGGCGGCGCGCCGCGTGCTCAAGCCCAATGGGGCGATCTGGGTCATCGGCAGCTATCACAACATCTTCCGGGTTGGTGCATCGCTGCAGAACGAGGGTTTCTGGATCCTGAACGACGTGGTGTGGCGCAAGTCGAACCCGATGCCGAATTTCCGAGGCAAGCGGTTCACCAATGCGCACGAGACGATGATCTGGGCGGGCAAGTCCGAGGACAGCAAGTACACGTTCAACTATGAGGCGCTGAAGGCCCTGAACGAGGGCGTTCAGATGCGCAGCGACTGGGTGCTGCCGCTGTGCACCGGGCACGAGCGGCTGAAGGATGCCGCCGGCGACAAGGCGCATCCGACCCAGAAGCCCGAAAGCCTGCTGCACCGGGTGCTGGTGGGATCGACCAACCCTGGTGATGTCGTCCTCGATCCGTTCTTTGGTACCGGTACCACTGGCGCTGTGGCCAAGATGCTGGGCCGCGATTACATCGGGATCGAGCGTGAGGCGACCTACCGCGCGGTGGCGGAGGCGCGACTGGCCAAGGTCCGCAAGTTCGACCGCGAGGCGCTGACCGTATCGGCCAGCAAGCGGGCGCAACCGCGTGTGCCGTTCGGCCAACTGGTCGAACGCGGCATGCTGCGCCCGGGCGAAGAGCTTTACTCCATGAATCAGCGCCACAAAGCCAAAGTGCGCGCCGACGGTACGCTGATCGGGGACGATATCAAAGGGTCGATCCACCAGGTCGGCGCCCATCTGGAGGGCGCCCCAAGCTGCAACGGCTGGACCTATTGGTGCTATCGCCGTGAGGGCAAGATGGTACCCATCGATGTGCTGCGCCAGCAGATCCGGGCCGAGATGCACGACTAGATTTTTCGAAACACCGCCAGGTGCCTGCGGCCTTACCCAAGGCATAGCCAACGGCACTGCAACTCAGGCCCCGCCAGTTTTGGCGGGGCTTTTTTGTTAATCGTTGTTACATTGCTGCCAGGACAGTCAAGAGGCGCCCCGATGGTCGAGATCAGCAGCCCCATCACCTTGAACGCGCGTGGCGTTGACACGGACACGTTGCCCACCCACCGCCACGCTTTGGAAGCGCTTGAGCGAAACAAGCGCGAGGGCATGGACCTAGCCGTCAAAGCGCGGATCGGGGCGCTGTCGGCCACGGCGCTGCTCTTGGTGTTCCTCAACCCCAGTTGGGAGGTGCTGTGGTATCACGTCTTGCTGCTTGCGCTGGTCTTTGTCGGGTTGGCGCAGCGTCGTGTGGGACGCGTGGGCCAGTCGGGGGCCGAGCTTGCGCTGCTTTTTGCCGATCTTGCGCTGATGACCGTCGCGCTGCTGGTGCCGAACCCGTTTTCGACCGAGCCCCTTCCAACGGCGATGATCTTCCGTTTTGAGGTGTTCCAGTACTTCTCGATCATCCTGGCGGCGGGCGTGTTGAGCTATTCCTGGCGGACGATCATCGCCATCGGGAATTGGACGGCCATTCTTTGGTGTGTTGGTGCGGGGTGCGTGTGGTGGTTCGGGCGGACGTATCCGGACCTTGGCCGCGCGATGCACGAGGTGTTCCCGGACAACCCGGATTTGGCGCGACTTTTCGATCCGAACTCGGTGAATTGGGATCTGCGCATTCAGGAGGTCATCGTGTTCATCATGATGGCGGCCATCCTGGCCGTTGCGGTGCGGCGCTATCAGATGCTTGTGCTCGACAGTGCCGAGATGGCGCGCGAGCGGACCAATCTGGCACGCTATTTTTCCCCCACGATGGTCGAGGAGTTGTCGACCAAGGACGAACCGCTGGGCCAGATCCGCAGCCACGATGCCGCGGTGCTGTTTGTCGATATCGTAGGGTTCACCGCCTATTCCGACGGTCGCCCGCCGCAGGAGGTGATCGAGACGCTGCGCGCGTTCCACGCCCGGATGGAAAGCGAGGTCTTTGCCCATGGCGGAACGCTCGACAAGTATATGGGTGACGGTCTGATGGCCACGTTCGGCACGCCGCTTCCTCTGGCGGATGATGCCGCCCGCGCGCTGGCCTGCGTGCAGGCCATGGCCGACCGGATGGAGGCGTGGAACACCGAACGCCGCGCGGACGGATTGCCCGAGATCGACGCACGGTTCGGCCTGCACTTTGGCGCTGTAGTCCTGGGTGACATCGGGGCCAATCGGCTCGAATTCGCGGTGCTGGGCGACACGGTCAACGTCGCCAGCCGGCTCGAGGCGATGACGCGCGCGCTTGCGGTGCGGGCGGTGGTGTCGGATGCGGCTGTGCAGGCGGCCGGCACATCAGGCATCCTGCGACGTGCCCCGGATCAGCAGGTGCGGGGCATTGCCGATCCGTTGCCGGTTTGGGTGCTGGATTGATTGCCATTTGATCCGGATCAGGGCGCCGCACCCGCGCGCCTGTCATCCTGTCCCTGCCACAAAAAGGGAGAGGCGACATGAGAAACTTAATCGCATTGGCCGCAGTGCTGGTGCCCGCAACGGCAGGGGCAGAAGACATCGAGCGCGGCGAACAGCTGTTCTGGATGCACTGTGCCGCCTGTCACGGGGTCGAGGGGACCGGGGATGGGCCGATGGCGCCCGCGATGCTGGTGCAGCCCCGCAACCTTACGGCGCTTGCCTTTGCAAACGACGGTGTCTTTCCGACCGAGCGGGTGATCCGCCGCATCGACGGCACCGATCCGCTGGTCAGTCACGGATCCGAGATGCCGGTGTACGGCCCCTTCTTTGCCGTAGACGACACTCCGACCAAGACAGAGACGGGCCAGCCGATCATGACCTCGTCCCCGGTGGTGGATTTGGTTGCGTATCTCAGGACCCTGCAGGCGGACGACTAGCCCGCCTTGCGATCTTCGAGCAGTTCCACCTCGACAAAGGCGCAGGCGAAATCATTGCCGTTGATCACGTCATGCGCGACCCCGATCTTGCGAAAGTAGGGCGCGCCGTTCTGTATCTGGGCTGTGTGCGCTCCGCCGCTCAGCTCAATCTCGAGCGTGCCGTCAAACAGCGGGATCACGACGTAGTCGTATGCGTGGCGGTGCCAGCCTGTGTTGTCGCCACGCTGCGCGAACCGTCATTCGGTGACGCGGGCACGGCCGTTTTCGATCACGACGGTCGGCGTGGCGGAACCGGCCAATGCGCACCTTGCCCTATCTGGGCCCTATCT